>Ga0105046_10013395_pt1 | contig 12699 bp, 10 predicted proteins | sample MAT03_FD_78385 | JGI IMG/M metagenome (GOLD analysis project Ga0105046, IMG submission 78385) | Freshwater microbial communities from Lake Fryxell liftoff mats and glacier meltwater in Antarctica - MAT-03 (megahit assembly) | ecosystem: Environmental > Aquatic > Freshwater > Ice > Liftoff... | reverse complement strand
TTTTTTTTGCAGCAAACGCAAAGGTAGGTGCCGTCTGACTTGAGATTAAAATACTTGCCGCTATATGCCCGTTCGGTACCATGATCGCGACATACTTTAAACTCCAGAGGAGTTAAGCGTTTCTTCCATTCGGCTTTAGAAATCGCTTTGTAGTCGGTCTTGTCTTCTTGGGATTCAACCACCTTAGGCTCAACTTCAGTCTTAGTCGCCGCTTCAGATTGATTCTCGGTTTCACTAGCATTCAAATAACTTGAATTATCGAGATTTACGAAAGCAGTAGCAGAAAGAAGACTAGATAACTTTTTAATCCAGCCGCGTCGAGACGTGAGGTCGTTGTGGGATAAATCGCTGTCTGATTTAGGATTGGAAGAAATTGGCGGGTTGGACATAGCGAGCTCTCCTTTCGAAGGGGACGTTAAGTTTTGTTGCGGTGGCGGGTGATGTCACTTATCTTGGCAGAAGGAATTTCCAAGTATACTCTCCTCATATGTTACGAATTAGAAACCTTTGTGTCCAATATCCTTTCAATTCTTTCGGGAAACAGGCCTTCTGGAAAAGCCTGCTGAGTCGATGGTGGCAAAATACGGCAAGCGAATCCCCAAATCCTCGGGTATCTCCTTTTGTCCTCCAAGATTTGACTATGGAGATTCAATCCGAGGATTTCCTTGTCATTCTCGGGCAAAGCGGAACCGGAAAAACAACCTTGTTACGATCGATCGCGGGTCTGACAAAGCCCAATTCGGGGGAAATTCTGATCAAAGGCACATGCCAGCAAGGTTTACCTCCACATCAGCGCGATGTCGCTTACGTCACACAAAGTGGGGGTTGGTACGATCATTTGACGGTTCGTGAACACTTTGAAATCAACGATTCTGCTTCGATTCGCAATAAATCAGCGGCTTACTGGCTCGACCGAATTGGACTGACAGAGCTCGCAAACTACAAGCCGACACAGCTTTCAGGAGGACAACTTCAGCGATTGGCGATCGGTCGCGCTGTGGCGCGACGTAAATCCTTGATGCTTCTCGACGAACCGCTCAATCAACTTGATGCGTTTTCTCGCAGGGATTTGATACAATTGCTGAGACAAATTCACGCCGAAGGGCAATCGATCGTCTATGTCACACACGATCATCAAGACGCCTTTTTACTGGCGACCCGTATAGCGGTGCTACACCAGGGATCGATCCGCCAAATCGACGTTCCCAGGAAAATTTACGACCAACCACAACACATTTCGGTCGCCAATGCGATCGGATTCCCGTCGATGGAGTTCTTTAAGCCTGAGCTTTTTGCTTCAATCGGGTTGCCAGCGAGTTCGGTGGATGCAGTTCTTGGGGTGCGGCCGCGTGACTGGAGGTTGTCCGTTCGTTCACATACCGGACAGGCCGCTCCAATCAAATTGGAATACAATCAGCTTTGCATCAGCGGAGAATGGTCTGGGGAATCCTGGGGTGATGGGCAAGTCGTTGGGAGGGCTGAAACCGGGCACGCTCCCATTTCTGTGCTTCTTCAAGCATCGGAAATGGAAACGAGCCTTGCGATCGGTACCCCCGTTTGGTTATCTGTCGATTTAACTAAAGTTCATTGTTTTGATCGCTTTAGCGGTAACCGAATCGAGTTGAACCGGAAATAAGGCGAGCGGCGAAGTAACCAGCGCGAGTTTATCGACTTTGAGTTATAATTATGCTCAATATTCCAATGCGCAGTGAATGAAAAATGTCGCAGATTCAAACTAAAGTTAGTCCTATGCGAAGTCCTTCCAGCCCGTCGATCATGCATCGAGTCCCATTTTTACTGTGCCTTGGCATCGCGATTACAGTCTCTTCGACTGCTTGGTCGCAGCCTGCACCAGCGGGAGGACAAGATGCGAGCGCGTCGTCTGTCGATCCGGCAGTACTTGCCGACTTGGCCCGGGCTGCTAAAGAGAAACCACCAGCAATCGGACTCGCTCCCACAGCCGGACTTGATTTCTTGAGCCTGCTGCTCAAAGGCGGTTGGTTCATGATTCCAATCGCTGCCGTTTCGGTTTTAGCCGTGACGTTAATCATCGAGCGATCTTTTGGGCTTCGTCGCGGCCAGTTGCTTCCAAGAAGATTGGTAAAAAGCCTTGGGAGGATGGCCCGCGACTCCGAGGCCATTGATCCTCGAACCATGAATACGATCTGTCAGGAATACCCATCATCCGCATCTACTGTTCTGCGAGCAATGCTTTTGAAAGTGGGTAGACCTACATCTGAAGTACAGTCGTCGGTTAATGAAGTTCTTCAACGCGAAGCAGAGAAGGCTCACGCGAGCGTGCGTTGGTTGAATTTCGCGGCAGCCGTCGCACCACTCCTTGGATTGCTCGGGACCGTTTGGGGATTGATACAAGCCTTTCACGACATGACCCAACTCTCTCCATCCCAAAACAGGGCCGAATATCTTGGACGAGGGATTTACGAAGCGCTAGTTACCACTCTAGCTGGGTTGATTGTTGCGATTCCCGCTGCCCTTTTTGCTCACTATTTCGAAGGTCGCATTTCAAAGATCTTTCGCGACATAGAAGAGATTGTGTTTGCATTGCTGCCAAAGTTTGAACGCTACGAAGGCCGCGTCCGTTTTGATGCGGTTGGACGCGAGCTAGTCCCCCGGTCGATCGAGACGAAGACTAGGTCGTCCACCGCTTCTAACGGCAACGGAGAGGCTAAGCCAGAGCCCAGAAAAGTAGCGGTAACTTCAACCGCGAAACCGGTTACGGTTCCTCCAGTGCAACCGCTTGTTCGAAAGGACTCCTCTCGTAGCGACGGCGGCTCCTCCAAATCATGATTCCGATGAGTTCTAGTGGTAGTCGTTCCAGTAGCGATCTTCCGAACAATTCTAATTCTGGCGCGGCGGACGAGATTGCGGAATTTTCGCTCCCAATCCGTAAAGTTACTAAGCTGATGCCGGTTGATCACTACCTGCATGGAAGCTGGGAAGCTTTGGGAGCCGGTGCACCTGTTCTGGTCGCGTTGGCCCAGCTAACCAGCCAAGCTCTCATTGATCAACCACCATGTGAGATTGAAAAACTGAGTGGGCAAGCCAAAGCAATTCTTTACGCAGCTAAGGATCGTGGCGTGATCGAGATCAAGGGATCGCACACGGCTTTCGAAGCACCATCGCGAATGTTGGCCGTCTATGTTGAACTGGACGACGCAAGGACAATTGCTTTTCGTGATCCAGAAAAGCCAGAAGTGACGATTAGGTTTCTAGAGGGTTTTCGCCAGTTATGTGCCTATGGATTGGTGATACACCATACGCATCGTGACTTCTCGCTAAGTCCATCTGGATTCGATTTTGCTAAACAAATTTCGATGAAGGATGTAAAGCAATGGATGGATCAAGGTCGAGATTTTGGTCTCCACGATTAGCCATGACAAAGAATCGTGCTCTCTGGATTGCTTTTTGCTGTGTCATGTTTTGTGTTGCACTACTGTTGCTCGATTTGGCGAGACCCTTATTCGTTCCTTTGCCTACAAAATTGGGCCCTTCAGTCGACCTGACGAATTCGACCCAAGAAACTCCAGTTGTTATTCAAACGACGTCGCTTGAGCAAGTGATCCATCGAGCGACTGAAGCTGGCCACCGATTTCGACGCGACGTCAAAGACTATAGGGCAAGACTAGTGAAGCGTGAGCGAGTTGGCTCCACCCTAATGGACCCTCAAGAGATGTCGATAAAAATCCTAAACCGCCAGTATGACTCGCAGTATGAATCGTCACTTCCCGAGCAAACCAAGTTTACAAGTGGTCTACATGCGTACCTGCGTTTCACTTCTCCTGCAAGTGTTGCAGGTAGGGAAGTTATCTGGGTTGAAGGAAAAAACGACGATAAACTAACTGCACATGAAGCGGGCATCCTGAACTTGATGAGTTTGGATTTAGAACCCAACGGAACGATTGCGATGATGGGTAGCAAGTATCCGATTACAGAGATTGGCATTGAGAAACTGCTCGATAAATTGATTGAACGAGGCCGCAAAGATTCGGTACTTGAACAACCCGAGGTAACGGTTACTTCGGGCAGTCTGTTTGGCACGGTTTCGTGCGATCGGATTCGAATCATTCACCCTAAAAAACAAGACGGATTTGATTTCCATATTGCCGAAGTCTGGATCGATCCCAAGAAAGAGATCCCAATCTACTATGCATCTTACGATTGGCCAGCGAAAGAGGGAGATTCCCCACCGTTACTGGAAGAGTACGGATACCATGACCTAGAAATCAATGTGGGGCTCGGCGAAGCGGATTTCGATAAAGACAATAGTGAATATCACTTCCCCTAGCCTTCTAGCTTCAGATACTCGACTTCGCTTGTCGGGGATAGTCGTTGCGGCGGGTGTACTGTTCTGGGATCATCTAGTTCTTGATGAGAGGTCAAGTTAACAAGGTCTTCGGCCAGGAAGTGAGTTGGGAGCGGGAACTCACGCTGCAAAACTGTATACTGAATTCGTTGTTGTTCCTGAGCGTACCGAATTTCGGATATGATTCCGACTCCTGGTAGGTTCTGATCATTTCGAGATTGTATTTCGACCTGATCACCGATATGGAAACTCTCGCCAGGCAAAGTATGCCACATCGATGGAAGAACGCGTATCAGAATGTCGCCGTACCGCAGGTGGTAGTATGTACCGTCAAAGGACTCGCGACAAAAAACACGATCGCTAGGAATCAAGGACTCGACGATTTTGACATCGTCGGGATGTATCCAAGTCACTTCTTCCTGGGGCCATTGAAGGTAAACACCATAATCTGGAAGTTCTGGTCGCATGACATTCACCTTTACTGAAAGTTTACTCCTAGCAATCGCCGAAAGTCCTAACGACATTCGCTACATGGTCAACCGTAGCTTTCCTCGCCTTCGGCTGCGGGTTAAACGATTTATTGAACGGTATCGCGGTTTAACGACTAAATCAACAGCCCGTTTGTGCTACATGTGAAAGAGATTTGACGCTAATAATGCCCTCGCTAAAACAATCTACAAGACAGATAAACCCTGATTACGTTGATCCATCCATGTTTTTACTTCTGGTAACTGGCCATAAGCATAAGCCAAAATGGCGATCGGATGAAGCGTTGGCTTATCGGTTCCTTGTTCCATTTGAAGTTTACAGGTACTACACTCGGTCGAGCCAAATTGGGCCTGAGTTTGTTGCATCGTGCTTATAAGTGGCCAGCCAATACGTAATGACTTTCGATAATTCTCTTGCTTGAGACCGTACGTTCCAGCCATTCCGCTACAGCCCGCGTTGGCTTCGAGTACCGTCATGCCTGGGATTAGCTTCAGTAGGTTGCTTCCCGGTTGTTCAGAATCGATGGCTCGTAAGTGACAAGGCAAATGATACATAGTCGACATATTGACCGGTTGAAAATCTAGCTCAAGCTCGTTGTTTTGGTGCATGTTCCATAAGTAACGTCCCGCATCCCATGTGTGAGCGGCAACTAAACGCGAGTCTTCATTATCAATCAGGTTTAGATACTCATGCTTTAAACACAACGCCGCCGATGGTTCGGTCGTGACGATCTCATATCCCTGACGAACAGACTCGGCAAGGGATCGAATGGTTGGTATAAGCAGTTTTCGAGTCCGTTCGATATCACCCATCGATATTTTCGTCATCCAAGCTGGAAGCTGATTCGAAGGGACATACACATCAACTTGTTGATGCTCGAGTACGGCGGTGAGTGCTCGCCCGACTATCGGATTATGCAAGTTAGCATACTGATCCACGAAGTAGAGTACCTTGCGACCGCCAGACCGCTTCGGTCGATTGAGACGTTTTTTCGCAGCCCAGCTTGTAAACGATTGCCTGCTTACACGTGGCAATCGTCTGCCCTGCGAAATTCCTGTCGTTTTCTCTAGTAGCCAACGTGCAACGTTATTATCCAATCCCCAATTTGAAATACGCGGGAATCGGCTTGCAACAGATACCAATAGGTCTATCCGAGACAAGAGCAAGTCCCTCAGGCTCAAACCATGAGCGGCCGTGTATTGCGCTTTGAATTCGCTGACTAGCTTCGGTATGTCTACCGACGCAGGGCAATCGATTCGGCACTGATGGCAGTGAAAGCAGAGATCCGCAACGGCTTTCATTTCGTCGCTTTCGAGCGTTTGTGGCAACAGCTTACCGGATAGCAGGCCCCGCATTAGATTGGCCTTGGCGCGTGGAGATGCTTCCTCGCCGTGTCCCAATCGAAATGTTGGGCACATACGTTCGGAGTTGGAAGTTGTCCTACAACGTCCACATCCATTGCAGGACTGGGCTGTCGTCGAGAGGTCCTCCTTTTCGTTCCAAACAAGGACCGGCAGCATGACTGGCTTGGGTGTGATGCCATTTGGTGCGTCTTTGGTTAAGGCCACAGGTGGTATTGGCGGCCGCAGGTGGTCACTCACATTCTGATGAATATCCGATATGACTTTTCCTGGGTTCAGAATTCCTTGCGGATCGAATAACTCTTTGATACGACGCATGATGGGATAGAGATCCCCCAACTGACGGCGAGCATACCAGCTGCGGCTCAATCCCAGCGCATGTTCACCCGCGATAACTCCTTCGAACTCAAGAACTTTTTCGTAAAGCCGTTCGGCAATCGCTTGCATTTTGCCAGTATCGACGGGATTTGCTAGGTCGATGAAGGGGCGAATGTGGATTTGACCATGAGCAGCATGTGAAAAAATTGTAGCTGTGATACGTTCGGCCTTGAAGATATTTTGCGCTTCGACAAAAAATTCCCCGAGTCTATTTGGCGGTATGGCAATGTCCTCGACGAATGGCACGGGACGATCAATTCCTTTGACTTGGTACAGCCGAGGAATCACACGACGACAAAGGCGCCAGAAGAAGTCTCGTTCGGTAGGATCCGTTGTAATCCGAGAGCTTGTAACGGCTGAATTTTTCCTTGTCACTCGATTAACCAGGCTGGCGAGCTTCGCTCGTACCTCTGTTGCGTCAGATCCCTGTTGTTCGATTAAGAGCATGGCTTCCGCGCCTCGAGGTAGAAGCGAATCATAGCGATGGTCGGTCTCGCGCGCAATCTCTAGCAGTCGTCGATCCATCAAGTCGCAAGCGGCAACGGAATCACGTCTTGCTTCCAAAGCGACTTTGGCGGCGGTCTCCAATCGATCGCAAAAGACCAAAACAACTGCTCGTACTTCGGGTAGCTTCTCGACTCGGATGGTCGCTTCGGTCATTGTCGAAAGGGTCCCTTCCGCGCCCGATTGAAGCCTGGCCAAATCGATCCAGTTCTGATGGATCGATTGATCTATCCGATATCCACATCCTCGAACAACTCCTTTCCAAGGAAGCTTTTTCATCAGCTCACGATTGGCCCAAAGGAGTTGGCCAATCTCACTGGATAAACGATCAATCGATGGCTCTGTTTTGGTCGTGCGTTCACCCTGCCAGGCTGTCTTCTCTAATAGGACGCTCTCCCCGCTAGCGAGTACGGCTTCCATGGAAACGATACTTCCGCCGGCGGTCCCATACTTCGGGCAGTGGCTACCTGAACTATCGACAGCCAGGGCGCTGCCAATAGTTGTTACAGATCGCGTGGCTGGATCTGGTCCGAATAACATTCCACGCTCGTTCAGATATTCATTGAGATCTGCAAGAATCACTCCTGGTTGAACACGAATCGTGGATGCTTCGGGATCAAACTGGCTGATTCGCCGCATGTAGCGAGAGAAGTCAATAATTAACCCTTGTCCAAGTGCTTGGCCAGCCAACCCCGTGCCGCCCCCGCGCGGGAAAAGTCCAAGGTTATGTTCCTTCGCGTACTTTACTGTCAACTCCACGTCGCCCGCATGACGAGGACGAATCACACCAAGAGGCGTAAGCTCGTAAATCCCAGCATCCGAAGCATACATTTGACAATGAATAGCATCGCAAAGAACGTCTCCGTCGAGTTGACCCTTTAAATCTGCTTTGACTCTCAGTCGCTCAGTTTCCATCACTCTATCATGGACAGTAGGCAGTGCTTAGGTCTAGTGGAAATAGTCTCTTTTTTGACACTTCTATTGCTCATTAATACTATTCCCCTCGTTCCAGGCAGAGCCTCTAACCAGAATAGAAGGGGGATACTACTTTTGCTTATTCATCAAATTCGGTTTGACTCGGAATTGTCCCAAGCGGATGTGTTTTGCCTTGGTACAGAGCCTCGCGTTAATCTACTTTACCTAACTTAACGCGAACTAACTTCATGATTCGGCCTGAGACATTCCAATCTTGAACATAGAGATTGCCTTCTTTGTCCCAGTAGGACCCATGTGTGCCACTAAAGACCCCCTCAATCCATTTTTCTTGAGGAACATTGTAATTGCCGCCTTGTGCTGGGTCGGGATTGTGGCCCAGCACAGCCATAATCGTGTTCGATTTATCCAAGACAACAACCCGGCCCTGTAAATCTGGCACCGAGACATAATCGCCTTGAACGGTTGCCGCGGTAGGCATCCCAAGTCCTGTGATGACTTCGTCAATGTATTCGCCCATCAAATCGTAGTAAAGCAATCGACCTTTCGGTTGGTGATTGCGATCGCAAATAAGGAGACGCGGTGGTTCGTAACGAGTATCCAAAGTCATTCCGTGTGCCGTATTAAATTCCTTGAGTCCGTTTCCTTTGGTACCGAAGTGCAGTAGATACTTACCGGTTTTGTCATACTTGAAGATATGATTACTGGCGTAGCCATTGGATAGGAAGATATCGCCATTAGGTGCAACGGTGATTGCTGTTGGATTGAATGAAGTTAGGTTTAGTCCTGACTCTTGTGGAAAAACCAACCGAAGCACAATCGCTCCCGTAGCGATGTTGAATTTGATTCCTTCCGCATTCTGATTTCGAGCGCCATAAATAAACTCACCTTCAGGTTCGCTGCGAATCTCCATGTCGTGAATGTCGGAGTAGTCCTTCCCTAGATAGTTTTGAACAACTTTGCCTTCTGGCGAGAAGACAAAGACACCATCCTTCGCGCTCGTGTAAATGTTACCAGCCTTATCAATCACGACTGAACCATGGGTTGGTCCTATCGCCGAACTTCCATCAGGTCGCAATCCCCATCCTGGAACGGTGTCAAAAGTCATCAGCCCGGATCCCATACGTACTGGTTGCTGTTTCTCCTGCGATAGTCCATGAGATGCAAGATCCAATACGGCGAAGAAAGAAAAAACGAAGAAAGAAAAAACGAAGCGTGAAGAAAAACTGGAGAGTGTTTTCATTGGAGGTAGTTCTGTGTTGGAGGGGTGGGTGCTTAGTGCTTGGGTTTTGGACGTTTGATGGAGGCAAAATGTTTTGTTCGTCCGCAGAATCTGTGGGTTATTTTAATTGTGAAATCCATGCTGACCTAGCAAAACGCAGTGTTTTATAGGATAAGTTCTCTGTTTGAATCTCGCTGTCAGTTTCAATGATCGCGCTCACTCCCACCGCCACGAATCCGAATAATGTTGCGTTCGAGGAATCAAGTTTGCAACCTGTGCATCCTGTTGATACGAGAACGAACCTGCTAATCTCACGCTGCGTATTTTGCTATTTTTACAGAAATCAATCCAAAAATTCTGCTGAAGAGGCTAACTTTTAGTGTAGCGAAACTCGTCAAGAGTTTCGGTTCGCTGGGCAATAGCCGAAAGTCTTGACGACTTTCGCTACATGATAAATTGTAATTTTTGGCCTTAATTAAGCAATAGCCGCATCACTAAGCCTGCCGAAAACGGGTGATTATCTCGACGCAATCGGTCCCATTACTCAACTGGAATTCACCGTCCTGAATAGTTGCAGTCAGAGTCATTCGTCGATCGAGTAGTTGGGTTGCCGCGTCAAGCGATCCGGACTCAATATCCAGGACCCGCAGATTTTTTAACTTAATTAAAGGGGAAGCGTTCTTGGTCCACCAGGCTTCGGCAGAGTTACCGCTATAGGTAACCACAACTACATTTTTGGCTAAACCGCATGCCTTGCGTATATCCGATTCGTCGGGTTGCCCCATTTCAATCCACTGCTCAACCACGCCTGTCAGGTCGCGTCTCCATAGGTCCGGGTCATCATCAGAGCTAATTCCGCGACCAAACTCCAGTCGCTCATGGGCGAAAAGGGCAAACACGATCAGGCGTGCCATTAAGCGACGGTCAGGTTCCGAGGGGTGCTGAGCCACAACTAGACTGTGCGTTTCATAGTACTGTCGATCAATATCGGTGATCATAAGCTCCGCTTTGTAGACAGTCGATTTGGTTCCCATGGGTCGTAGTCTAGCCTGGCAGTGTCCGATGAAGTAGGCCTGGTTTGTCCAGAATCGGTGGTATTTGGCCCCGTCGCTGACTAGGATATATATTTGCTCGCAAGCATGAATTTTGATGAATCCAGTTCACCCTCTCCACGACAACCTGATGCGCAAAATGAGTCTACTAGCTGCTGCTTTTCATTCCTACCATCGAGCCAAAATTGTTTCGGTTGCCGTTCTTGGAAGCGTTGTTTTTGCGACCGGCGGGGGATTTAATCACCTAGCACTTGCACAAGACGATAGCCAGGAAACCGAGCAAGTCGAAGCAGTTTTTACGCACCCGCCTACGGATGATATATCCTTTGAGCTTCAGGGAGAGTTCCTTGGCGAAATAGCGGCAACAGTCGACGCCATTTCGACAGAGCAAGGCGACTCAAGTGTGACGCCACCGGTTGCTTTAGATACTAAACTACTTGGACTGCAGTTGAGGGCCATGGGTGGTGAAAACTTCGAAGGCCTTTCGTTTTATGGTGGACTGCCAGGTGAGAGCTCTCATCAATCAACTCCCATGAAATTAGTTGGACGTCGTTCGGGGGATTTTTTGGTTCTCTCAGGTGGCCCTTGGGCGATTTTTGTCGACAAAGCCGGATGCAACTTAATGGATCAGTCCGGCAAACTTCTGGGGCGACTCGGCCGAATCGAACGAAAGAGTCTGACGCTGGGAGCTTCCGCACCGCAAAACGCCATAATCCTTTTCGATGGATCCGGAATGGAACAATTCCAAAAGGGGAAGGTGACCGAGGAAGGTCTGCTGGAAGAGGGAGCTGATATCAAGCCCATGATTCAAGACTTCGATTTGCATGTCGAATTCCAACTGCCGTACATGCCTAACCAGGATGGCCAAAGCCGCGCAAACAGTGGAATCTATATCATGAGCCGATACGAATGCCAGATTTTAGATTCGTTCGCTCAAGAGGCTGTCAACAACGGATGCGGCGCTATCTATCTCTTTAAATCTCCCGATGTCAACATGTGTTTGCCTCCATTGGTCTGGCAGACCTACGACCTGCGATTTACTGCTCCTCGTTGGGCGGCCGACAAATCCAAACTTCGTAATGCTCATATCACAACATGGCTCAACGGAGTGAAAATCCAAGACGATGTTAATGTCCCTAGCAGTACCGGCCATGGAAAACCCGAGGAGCCAACGCTGCTTCCAACAATTCTACAAAATCACGATTGCCCCGTTCGATTTCGAAATGCTTGGATCATCGATCGCGGACTCATTACCGTCGGCGAATTTCCAATCCTAGCAACTCTTGAGTTAAACTCGGAAGAACCTACGAAAGAAGTCGACACAACGAATCCCGAGCCCGAAAAGAAATCAGAAGAGAAAACAGAAACTCCTGGAGCGGAACCACCGACCAAATAGCCTTCAACATCGAAATAGCCGTAATTAATTTGGCCTGAACCGCAGTCACGGGTTCATTAACAGTGTATTCCTCGGTTTTCATCATAAAACGGATAAACCTGGGCACTCCTGGCAAGACTGGTAAAGTTTGCGCACGCGTCTTGGCCGTTTCATGCGTTGGTATTGATACGACCGATCCAACTGCTACGCGGAAGCAAAAGCGTGTCGAGAACCATTCGTGGCGAGCGGCACCTGCACCTGGACTTTAACAGAATGCCCCAGCATGCAACGAATGGAAGTTGAAACCATCGTCAACAAAACGATGGTACCCCAAGCGATTCTTCAGTTGAGTTCAACTTCGGTTGACTACGCTAAGACGTTCGCAGTAGTCGGTATAGAATCGTGTGTTATATCAAGCGGAAATCTCGATTGGCGAGCCTCACTCAGTGACTCTCTAAAGGAGCTATCCCGAAAAGCAACGGCAGCGTTTGCAATCGCCGTTAGCTCGCTGAGTTCGACCGGGATCTATCATCAGGTTTTTGCAGACGATAAAATAGAACAACTTGTGAGAGTTTCGCCGGTAGTTCGGGCCATACGGAACTGCGAGTCGGCGGTCGTAAATATTCAAGGCAATAAAACCGTTGCTGCGACAACCACTTCTGGCGGCGCCTCGACCGGTAAGCAAGAAGTCAACGGCATGGGCACGGGAGTCATCATTGACCCTCGGGGATACATCATCACCAATCTTCACGTCGTGCAAGACGTCTCAAATATTGAAGTAACCCTTTCGGATGGAACAGTAAGCATCGCTAAAATGCTGAACTACGATCCGGATACCGATTTAGCGCTGATACGCATCAAAACCGATCGAGACCTGCCTGTTATCCCAATGGGCTCCAGTCATGATCTAATGCGAGGCGAATCGGTAATCGCGATTGGAAATCCATTTGGCTACCAGCACTCGGTTACTCAAGGCATCGTTAGTGCGCTCCATAGAAACATTCCGGTCAATGGTACGCAAGAGTACCGCGATCTGATTCAAACCAATGCTGATATCAACC
>Ga0105046_10013393_pt1 | contig 12702 bp, 10 predicted proteins | sample MAT03_FD_78385 | JGI IMG/M metagenome (GOLD analysis project Ga0105046, IMG submission 78385) | Freshwater microbial communities from Lake Fryxell liftoff mats and glacier meltwater in Antarctica - MAT-03 (megahit assembly) | ecosystem: Environmental > Aquatic > Freshwater > Ice > Liftoff... | reverse complement strand
TGGCCTGGGCGTTCATCGCGGACAAGCTGAAAGCTGGTGCGGCCGTCACCGAACTCGACGTGCAAAAACGAATCATGGATCACTTTGCGGCCAATGGTTGCACAACCTACAGCCCGCCGATCGTGGGGGTTGGCCCGCACAGTGGCGACCCACACTATGAACCGACTGCCGCGACGAATTCGCCCATTCGCCCGGGAGATTTTGTCTTGATCGATCTCTGGTGCAAACTCGACCAGCCGCGTGCCGTGTATAGCGATCTCACGCGGGTCGGCTTCGTCGGCCGGGATGTGCCCGAGAAATACACAAAGATTTTCAACATCGTCGCCGCCGCTCGTGATGCCGGTATCAACTGCGTGAAGCAGGCATTCGCAGCCAAGCGCCCGCTGACAGGTGCCGAAGTGGACGATGCCACGCGCGCGGTGATCGACCAGGCGAGTTACGGCGACCAGTTCACCCATCGCACCGGGCATAACATCGGCCAGGAAGTTCATGGAAATGGTGCCCACATCGACGGCCTCGAAACCCGCGATGACCGGCGCATTATGCCGGGAACTTGCTTCTCGATCGAACCGGGGATCTATCTGCCGGAGTTTGGAGTGCGGAGCGAAATCAACGTGTTCGTGGATCGTTCCAGCAAGGTCCACGTGACTGGCGGTGAACTTCAGCTCGAGATTGTCCGGATCGTTTGAACCACTTACCGAATGTGCCGACAGTGCGATTCGTGTGGGACGACTGGATCGCAAATCATTCAGAAGAGTATGTTTCGGAACGCGGCTGTTGCCCCCGTTCCCTAAACTTCAACGTTGAACCATCCTTGATTGAGTTCCAGATATGCCGTTTGCAGCCGCAATATCCACCGCTTCGGACACCACGCAGGCCGCGGAGGAGGCCATTCGCTCCGCCTTGAGCCAGCTTGGGCAAACTCCCTCACTGTCGATCGCGTTTTTCTCGCCGCATCACGCCGCCAACGCGGCCGAGTTAGGAACGGTGATGGAAAGTCTCCTCGGGGAAAGCATCACGCTGGGCGTCCTGGGTGAAGCGATCGTTGGCGGTTCACGCGAGGTGGAAGATCGGCCCGCAATCTCGATCTGGCTCGCGGCTTTCTCCGAGGAAGTCATTCTCGACCCGTTCCACCTCGATCTGGAAGAAACGCCCGATGGCCCAACGTTGTTCGGCTGGCCGGACGCGATTCTGGAGGCGGATACGTCGAAGTCGCTCCTGCTTTGTTTTGGCGACCCGTACACCTTCCCGGTGGCCGACGTTCTGTTGCCGCGAATTAACGAGGATTATCCCGGTCTGCCGCTTGTCGGCGGCTTGGCCAGCAGCCCGATGGGGCCGAACACGCCATCACTGATTCTCAATGGCGAGGTGAAAGAGCAAGGTGCCGTTGGTGTATTGCTTCAGGGTGCCAAGTTTCGCACCGTGGTCTCGCAGGGTTGCCGGCCCGTCGGCCAGCCACTCGTGATCACGAAGGGGCAAGATAACGTCATCAACGAACTCGGCGGTCAAAGCCCACTCGATTATCTTCGTGAGCTACTGGAGCAGGTCTCGAAGCACGAACACGACTTGATGCAGAAGGGTCTCTTGATCGGACTGGCAATCAGCGAATACCGCGATCAATTCCGTCGTGGAGACTTTCTGATTCGCAACCTAATCGGCCTCGATCCGCGCACCGGAGCATTGGCCGTGACCGACCGCATTCGTCGCGGGCAGACCGTTCAATTCCACGTTCGTGATGCCGCGACGGCGCAAGAAGACATGACCGAACTGCTCAAGCCACTGAAGGCCGAGGGCTTCTCTCCCAGTGCCGGACTATTGTTTACATGCAATGGACGAGGCACGCGGATGTTCAGCGTGCCGGATCACGATGCGAAAATCTTGCAGGCGGAAGCCGGGCCACTACCACTTGCGGGCTTCTTCGCGGCCGGGGAACTGGGGCCGATCGGCGGGAAGAACTTCATCCACGGATTTACCGCGAGCGCAGTATTCTTCAAGTAATTCGTTCTGGGGGACGATTGCGACCAACTCGCGAGATTCTCCGTCGCTTCGTCGTTCTGCAAGCCCTCATGCTCTGGCAGGGTGGTTTTCTCTTCTACGCCGTCTTCGTGGTGCCAACCGGTACCGAGGTTTTAGGCTCATTCCAACAGGGGCGGGTTACCCGCCAGGTTGCAGTGTCAATGAACCTGATCGGTGCGGTCACGCTCTTGCTTCTGGCCTGGGATCAATGTCGAACGGCCAAGGTTCGAGGTGCTCGCTGGATTGGGTGGTCCGTCCTCGCCGCGACGCTGGCGGCTCTCTTCGTGTGCCATTCGCAAATCGAGGCGCTAGTCGATTTCAACCGCGTAGGCCGCATTGTGGACTATCCGGCTTTCTACTCCTGGCATCGCGTGTATCTATGCGTGGCGGCTGCGCAATGGCTCGCAGGGCTTGGGTGTGTGCTTTTGACGCTCATTGCGTGGAGAAGTTCGGAAGGCTCTACACGCTAGCGGGAAGCCGGAAGAGATCGGCCACTGGAATGCGAAAGTCGGGAAGAACCGGCTCGGCCGTCAGCATGTCGGTGCGTCGAAAATCCGAAACGGAACCATCACCACGAAAGACCTGTACTGTTTGCTGAACGGGATAAATCACCCACACGAGTTGAGCGCCAGCTTCAAGCCACTCGATGCGTTTTTCGTTCACGTCGCCGGAACTATCATTCGGCGAAACCACTTCGACTACGAGATCAGGAACGATGGTGCAGTGCCCTTCCTCGCGAGCCCGCTCTACCGTCATGCGCGACAATTTGTGGAAGGCTGTGTCCGCTCGCCGAACGCGAGCCGGATCGTCCGGGAAGCAGCGATAGGATGTTCCTTCTGGCGATACCCAGCCGAGGCCTCTATCCTCAACGAAATTGCCAAGTTTCAGAAATGCTCTCCCCGCAACAAAGGTGGATAGAAAACTCATGTTCTGCTCCCGGAGTTCTCCATCCACGAGTTCATACCCTTTGCCTCGATTGGGCAACTCCAGGAGATCCTCGGGAGTAAATCGCTTCGGTGGCGGGGCATCGAGAACAGCAATCATCGGGAACCTCCTTATTTCGGCATTATAAGGACAGAAAAGTGACTTGTCATCAATCCAACAGCCCCCGAAGTGCTTCGCGTAATCGCCGGAGTACTCGACCCCGCGCAAGATAAACCGCATTCGGCGACAGCCCTTGCTCTTTGCCAACCACCGCGACTGGACGACCATCGACGACCACGCCCCAAAACGCTTTCCAGGTTGGCGGCGAGAATTCGCGTTGAACCAACTGAAGCGAACGCTCCGTCAGATAAGTGCGATACTCGACCTCTGCAATTTCAACGATGGGGTCATCCGCCGCAAGGTCGAATCCGGTTCCAGGCGTGAGCGGCACGAGTTTCCGCTGGGCATCGCGGAAATGATTGCGAACCAGTGTGGAAAGCCAAGCGCGGAACGAACGCTGGCGGTCGTACTCGAACTCGGGCAAGGTGCGGAGCAACTTGACGAACACATCTTGAACAAGATCGGCTGCCTCCGCGGATTGAAGGCCGAGTTGCGAAGCCCATTTGTACAGCAACGGCGTATAGAGTTGCACGAACATGACCCAGGCGTCGTGGTCGCTGGGCCGGCGAAGGCGTTCGAGAAGCGTGGCGGACGTCTCGTTCATGAAGTTCAGGAATTCATATGGAGCTGGGCGATGAAAGCGAACGTCGTCTTCACCTTGCCCGTTTCGATGAACGCTGGTATGATTCCCCTACCTTCGTGAGCGGCGGTCGCGGATACCTTCGCCGTGGCCGTTCGCCGAAACCCTCCCTCTATCAACCCAGGCACCTCCGCCCCCGGTTGTCACCACCGTGACCCCGATTTGCCATGTTTGCTAATCTGCTTGCTAAAAAACGACGTGCCAGTGGCGACTACGACGAGGATTTCTTCAAGGAATCGCGCATGTCCTTCGGGGACCACCTCGAAGAACTTCGCTGGAGAATGTGGCGCGCCATCAAAGGGCTGGCACTCTGCCTAGTAATCGGCTTCATTCTCGACGGAATTGGCGACCAGGCTGGGTTGCCGTGGTTAGGCGTCGGCAAGCCGATGCTCAAGGTGATTACGGAGCCGGTCGAAACCCAAGTCAAAAAGTTCTACGACGAGCGCAATCAAGAGACGAAGGTGAAGCTGGACTTAGCCCGCAGGGAGAACCCGGAAGCGGCCATTGCGCGAACCTCGACCATGCCCGTGAAGGTGCCGGTTAGTGCTTTCCAGAAGACGTTCAGGGGCCTAGAGCTTCAAGATCCGAACGTGACCGAAATTGACGTCGAACTGTCGGTCACCCGTGTCGATTTAGACATCATCGCCAAGGACGGTTCGCGAGATGCCAATACGAATAGAACCCTGACGGGTCTCGGTGTGATGGAGGCCTTTATGGTCTACATCAAGGTCTCGCTTCTGTGCGGGGTTGTTCTCGCTTGTCCCTGGCTCTTCGCGCAGATGTGGGCGTTCATCGGTGCTGGGCTATATCCGCACGAAAAGAAGCTGGTCCACTATTACTTGCCATTCAGCGTGTTCTTGTTCATGGGCGGCTGCATCCTTTGCCAGTTCGTGGTCATGCCCAGTGCCGTGAGTGCCATGCTCAAGTTCTACAAGTGGATCGACATTGACCCGGACTTGCGGTTGAACGAATGGCTCGGCTTCGCACTCGTCATGCCGCTCGTCTTCGGGCTTTCGTTCCAAACGCCTCTCGTCATGCTATTCCTGAATCGTATCGGCCTCTTCGGCTGGGAGATCTACTTGGCCAAATGGCGTTACGCCATCTTCATCATGGCCGCTGCGTCGGCGTTGCTCACGCCGAGCACGGACGTGGTGTCCATGTTGTGGCTATTCGTGCCAACTTTCGGCTTGTACATGTTCGGCGTCTGGCTCTGTTACATCCTGCCGCCCCCGCAAGGGCTGCTCGGCGGGGCACCAGAGGAAGAAGAGGTTGGAGTGTAGGGGAGAGTGCCGTCCGCATTCATCAGAATTCATCAGAGCCGCGCGCGAAGGCTTTGCGGAGTAAGCGGAAACTGGGTCGCTCGCATATCGCTTACTCCGCTCGCAAAGCCTCGCTGCGTGCGCGGCTCTGTTTCTTGTATTGCTGCCGGAATAACGAGCGGAATTGTTCAGTACCCAGTACTCTGCAAATGATGAACGTGATTTCGACAACCGGCAAAGTGTTCTTGGTCGGTGCCGGTCCAGGCGATCCGGGACTATTGACGTTGCGCGCCGTCGAATGTTTGCAGCAAGCGGACTTCGTTCTGCACGATTACCTCAGTTCGCCACGCACCTTGTCGTATGCTCGAACGGGTGCTGAGCTTCTGTGCGTCGATCAGCTTCCCGGTGAGCACCCGCAGCGCTGGCCGGCCATTCATCAACGGATTATCGACGAAGCACGGAAGGGCAAGACCGTCGTTCGTCTGAAGGGGGGCGACCCGCTCATCTTCGGGCGTGGCGGGGAGGAGGCCGAGGCTCTTCGCCAGGCTGGAATTCCTTACGAAATCGTGCCAGGCGTGTCGGCCGCGCTCGCGGCCGGGGCCTACGCTGAGATTCCTCTCACTCATCGGGCTCATGCAAGTGCCGTCGCGTTTGTAACGGGGCACGAGCATCCAGGCAAGGCCACGTCCAGGCTCGACTGGGATGCGCTGGCTAAATTCCCGGGTACGCTTGCGATGTACATGGGCGTCGGTCGTTTGGGTACTATTGCCAGCGAACTCGTCGCGCGTGGCAAATCGCCTGAGACACCGGCAGCACTGGTTCATCAGGCTTCCACGGGGGACCAGCGAACCGTGGTCGGCACCTTGGCCACAATAGAAAATCTGGTCCGCCATGCGGGCGTGACCAGCCCTTCCTTGATGGTGGTCGGTCCGGTTGTGGCGCTGAAACCGGAAATGTCCTGGTTTGAGACGCGGCCGCTCCTTGGCGTTCGAGTGCTTATCACGCGGCCACGTCCTCAAGCCGACGCTTTCGCCCGCAAGTTGGAATTGCTCGGGGCCGTTCCCGACATTCTGCCGGTCCTGGAAATCCGGCCACCTAACGATTGGTCTCCGGTCGATACGGCAATCGAGGTTCTGCAGGCCGGAGGTTACGACTGGCTAATTTGGACCAGTGTAAACGGAGTGGAAGCGTTTTTTGATCGGTTGAAAATGGTCGGCAAGGACATGCGAACACTGGGCCGGGTTAAGCTCGCGGTCGTCGGCTCGGCAACCGCGCGTAAACTTGCTGAATATCATCTCAAGCCCGACCTAATGCCAACTGGCGAAATGCGATCCGAGGGCCTGGCGGATGCATTGGCTGAGCAAGTTCAAGGATCAAGGATTTTGCTGGCTCAGGCCTCTCAGGGGCGTGAACTGCTGCGCGATCGCTTGGCAGCCAGTGCTACTGTGGATTCGGTAATCGTGTACGAACAGGTCGATGCCGTTGAAAAAAACCACCCTCTGTTCGATCGGCTACGGCGGGGAGAGATTCACTTTGTCACGCTGACGAGCCCAAACATCGCCAAGGCTTTTTTGAATGCTTGCGACAAGACGATATTAGATCGCTTCCGGAAAGGAACGACTCAGCTTGTCGTGAATAGCGAAAGGCTGCAAGTGCAGCTGAAAGATGCGGGATATTCGCCAATAAGCTCAGCGAACCCAACCGAATCAGCGTTGATCGACGTAATTCTAAAGGAGCCGAAAACCTAGAAATTCAAGGATCTTTCGGCTTATTTCACGTCTTTGTAGGCGTTAAAACCCAGGTACATTGTCACACCTGCGGCAAGAATGCCACCGATGTCGGCCAAAGTATAGGGCCCGCCGCCGAACGGCACGCCGGTGATCAGGTCGAGGGTGCACAGCAGCAACGCCAACCCGGCGACGCCGATGGTCCCGAGACACAGCCACTTCATCGTCGGCCCCGTGGAGACAAGCGAGGGAATTTCGCACTGGAGGTTCAAGTTTGGAAATTGTAGCGGACCGGAGTGCAGTCGCAACGGATTAGTCAGAAAGAACATGCGGATTCCCAATTTTTCGCCCGCACGAGCGACATTTCCCCAACCATCCTCACGGAATCGGCCTCAGATCATCCCCTTGGCAAGCGAATACCTGCAAAGCACGTCGGACTCATTAACCCCTAACTCACCAGGTTTTCACCGCGGGCTCAGCGTGGATTCATTGATGCTTTGCTAACTTTCCTCCATCACTCTGGAGGATCGTGCCATGCGTCGAGGTTTCACTCTTGTCGAATTGTTGGTGGCCATCGGGATCATCGGCTTGCTGATTGGCTTATTGTTGCCCGCCGTGCAAAAAGTCCGTTCCGCCGCCAATCGGGCCAGTTGCCACAATAATCAGCACCAAATCGGGCTGGCAATGCATCACTACGCGGATACCCAGGGCGATCAGATGCCCGTCGCGCCGCGCATGCCCAGCCTGGCTTCACCTCCCGGTCAGCCGACGTTGGCGGAGCGATTGGGGCCGTACATCGAATCGAATCGCAAAGTTTTTCGCTGCCCGACTGACATCAAGCGATTTCCTGTAGAAGGACTCAGCTATGAGTACTTGCCCCGGGTTTCCGGCAAAACGTTTGCCGAGTTATCGGGCAACTCGCAAGGGCTTGGCCTGCATCAAATCTGGCTGGCTTACGACTTCGATCCCGTTCACGGGCAGGGCGAACGAGCGCGTTCGTTTCTTTATGCGGATGGGCATGTGGAGTAATTCTTGCTCCCCCTTCCTTAAAGCGGGAAGGGGAGCAAGAGAGTGGAAGTCGAAAAGTGTTTGGAAAACGATTCCTGAAACTTCCGGAGATCATCATGCATCAACCCATTCACAAACGCCCCTGGATTCGACGATCTGTTGCCCTGCTTCTGCTACTGCTAATCGGCTACGGCAGCTATCGGGCGATTCGGACCGATCCGAATCTCAAGAAAGTTCGCAAGCTGCAGGAGGAATTCACCTCGGCAGCGGCCAAGGACTGGACGCCGGAACAACGCCGCGAGAAGGGGCAGGAAATGCGCGCGGCCATGGAAAAACTCTCGCCAGCACAACGCGACGGGCTCTCGGCGGAACGGCAGAAACAATCCGAGGAACAAATGCGCCGCTACGCCCAGATGTCGGCCACGGAAAAGATTCGCCATCTCGATGTGCAGATCGATCGCAGCGAGAAAATGCGACAACAGTTCGCCCAGCGAAACCCGAACGGAAACGTCCAACGGCCACAGGGGTCGCCGATGGGCGGTTTCGGCGCTGGCCCTTCTGGATCGGATGGATCTGGCGGGCGAGGTTCGCAACAATCGTCAGCGGAAGATCGCGATAAACGCCGCAAGGAACGGCTCGACAAAAGCTCGCCGGAGTTCCGAGCCATGATGGATAATTATCGAAAGGACATGGAGTCGCGGCGTAAGCAGCGGGGATTTCCAGTACGGTAATCTACGTTTGGAGTGGGGAACTGCATCTCCGCACTCCAAGTTTCCAAACGTCATGTTTCACGGCCCAAGTCTCGCTATCCTTTCTCGAACGACGACGGGCGAATTTTCCCTCGCTGGCGAGTCGGGCTCCAACCCCGGGACTTCACGTGTCACAATCGGACGGCTACGCGGAGCTTGAATCCCGCCCCCGCTTGCCTCGACAGATTGCCTACATCATTGGCAATGAAGGCTGCGAGCGGTTTTCGTTCTACGGGATGCGCAACATCCTGACGCAGTTTCTCGTCTCGTCCGCCTTGCTGTTCAGTGCGTCGGAACTAATCCCCCAGGCGGAACGGGAGGGGGCGGCCAAGGAAGTCTTCCACACGTTCGTCCTGGGCGTTTACTTCTTTCCACTGCTCGGCGGTTGGCTTTCGGACCGGTTTCTGGGCAAGTATCGCACCATCCTTTATCTCAGTCTTGTCTATTGTGTCGGCCAGGGTTTTCTGGCCTTGTTCGTGGATGACAAGGCCGGCTTTTTCTTCGGGCTGTTTCTGATTGCGCTCGGCTCGGGCGGCATCAAGCCTTGCGTCTCCGCGTTCGTGGGCGATCAGTTCGACGAGACGAACAAGTCGCTCGCCCGCTATGTCTTCGACGCCTTCTACTGGATCATCAACTTCGGTTCCTTCTTCGCGTCGCTGTTAATGCCGGCAATCCTGAAGCACTGGGGGCCGGTGTTCGCGTTCGGCATTCCCGGCGTGCTCATGTTCATTTCGACCGTGATCCTTTGGCTGGGCCGCCGACTGTACGTTGACGTACCGCCGGCACCGGCGCATCCCGACTCTTTCACGCGTGTCGCTCGGAGTGCCTTGGTCACACGTGGACTCGACGGCGCTGTTCGGCCGGGACTCTTGCTCGCACTATTCGGCGGGCTCGTGGCATTTGCATGTCTAGTCATGGGCTTTGTCGATCTGGGTCTGATGCTGTTGACCGATTCGAATCCGACGCTCGGTGTCGCCAAGTGGTGGTGCCTGGCATTGGTCGCGGCCATCGGCTTTGCGGGAGTGGGCACCTGGTGGCAACTCGAACGGGCGAAGTCCTCGCATCCAGCCGAGGCGGTCGAGGGAGCGCGAAGCGTGCTGCGAATCCTGGTGTTGTTTGCATTGGTCACGCCGTTCTGGTCGCTGTTCGATCAGAAAGCCTCCACCTGGGTCATCCAGGCCAAGGACATGACCAAGCCAAGTTGGTTTGAACCATCGCAGATGCAAGCTCTCAATCCGCTGCTCGTCATGTTGCTGATTCCGTTCAACAACCTGGTGCTCTATCCCGCTCTGCGCCGCTACGGCGTGGAACCGACACCGTTACGCCGCATGACGGCCGGTATTGCCTTCTCGGGCCTGTCCTGGGTGGTGATTGGCTTTTTGCAGTTCAAAATGGACTCGGGCGATTCATTGTCGATCGCCTGGCAGATTCTTCCCTACGCCCTTCTCACCTTGGGCGAGGTGCTCGTATCGGCAACCGGGCTCGAATTTGCATACAGCCAGGCACCCGGGCCGATGAAGAGCGCGATCATGGCTTTCTGGAGCCTATCGGTGACGGTCGGAAATCTGTGGGTGCTGCTGGTGAACGCTGCCGTCAGTAACACGGGCGTGACTCGGAACATTGAAAGTTCCGGGTTGGGAGTGATGACGTTCCAGATGTTCTTCTTTGCCGCCTTCGCGTTTCTCGCGGCACTGGCCTTTGGTTTGTATGCAGCCCGCTACCCGCTGGCGGACCATTACCGAAAATTGAAGTAGTTTGGAATGGTCGCCGAAAGCACGCAGTTCATCAAGGCATGTGTCTCGATGAACTGCGTTTAATCAAGCCTAAACCACCATCACGCCGGGGGTGACGGTATTGCTGTTCAACAGCCCATCGGTCACGGTCATCGAGAGGGTTCGCAAGCCACCGGCCGCGGCTGCACTTGTTGTGAACTTCAAACTCTTCATCACAGCCAGATAGTCTGCCAATTTCGCGTTACCCGCCAGGGTGAGAACTCCGTTTACCGCATCGTAGCTCATGGTGATACCGCCCTTGAGCTTCACCGTAAGTACATCCTGGTTTGCGACCATGCCGCCCGTGATGGCAATTGTCGCTCCGGTCAGCCGGGTGTTATCCAGATCCGTGAGCTTTAACTTGCGGGCCACTGCCAGGGCTTTGCCACGGTTCTTGTAGATCAGGGTCGCAGGATCAATCGTCAACGCGGGAGGCGTGTTATTCTCAATCACGCGTAGAGATTTGAAAGCCGCGTCTCCGAATCCTTCCGAATCGCGGACTTGAATGGCGATGGAGCGCACACCCGCGACCGGAGAGGCACTATTATTGACGAATAACACACTTCGCAGTGCCGCCTGATACTCGGCCGGGGTGGCCGTGCCCTTCAGAGTGAGCGTCCCGCTCTTCGCGTCGAACTTGCCTATGATGGTGCCCATCGTGGTGAACTTGAGCACGTCCTTCTTGGTCACATAACCGCTCACGATCTTAACCGTGGCAGACGTCAGAACACCTTCGTGTGCGGTGCCCACGAGTACATTTGGATCGACCAGCACAGGAGCGGATGGAGGGACAGCGGCCTCAGTGAAGGTGACTTCGCCGGGCGAGACCACGACTTCAAGGCGGTCTGCGGAATCGTTCGTGACGCTGACGGTGACAGCCGCCAAGTCGCTACCGCCATTGCCATCGCTCAGTGTGTAAAGGAAAGTATCAGACCCGGAAAAGCCGGGATTCGGGGTATACGAAACACCCAGCCCACCACCCGTGATCGTGACGGTGCCATGCAGACCCTGTGTAACGGCAGCTACGGTGAGCGTCTCCCCTGTATCGGGAGCAAACGAATCGTTGGCGAGCACGTCGATCGCCTGCGCTCCGGCATCTTCGAGTAGGGTTGCCGTGTCATTCGTAGCGTCGGGGGCATCGTTCGAGGGGGCGACAGTTACGTTCACCGTGGCCGTGCTGAATCCACCGTTTCCATCGGAGATGGTGTACTCGATCGTGTCGCTGCCGGTGAAGTTCGGACCGGGCTGGTAAGTCAGATGAGTCCCGCCACCCGCGATGGCCGCAGTCCCGTTCGCCGGAGCAACGAAGCCGGTGATCGTCAATGTCTCGCCGACGTCGGGAGCGATCGAATCGTTGCCCAGCACATAGATCGGCTGAGACCCGCCGTCCTCGAAGATCACAGCCGCATCGTCACCGGCAACGGGTTGGTCATTCTGGGTAATGACATTAATATTGACGATCGCGGTGACTGGCAGAGTCGCGTCGTCCTGGTCTTTCATTTCGTAGGTGAACGAATCGGGACCGTTGTAGTTGGCGAAGGGGACGTAGGCGAAGTTTCCATACGGCGTCAGCGTCAGCGTGCCATGATCGGGAGCATCAATCAACTTCGTGACGACGGCATCGCCATTCGGGTCGTAGAAGTATGTCGGGTTATCGACGACCAGCGTCGCGTCCTCGTTGACATTGAAAGTTGTGGGAATTGCGATCGGGGCAAGATTGTCGCCGAGAAGTCGAACCAGCGAGATATCGTAACTGGTCGTTGGGGAGATCGCATAGCCGGCCGCGACGATGCTTCCGTCGGCCATGGCCGCTACGCCGTAGGCGGCGTCATTGCCTTCTTGGAGCGAAAGAATCCGCTTGCCGTCCCCGTCAAATGTCGTGTCTAAAGTGCCGTCTGAGTTATACCGCACAAACGCCATGTCATCGTTCCGCGAGTTGTACGACGAACCCGCTGCGAGAATCTTTCCATTCGGAAGGACAGCCAGGTCGTAGATGCGGTCGTTGAACGTACCGATCGGAGTCATTACAAGCCCGCCACCCCCAAAGGTTCCGTCTGGCGTGCCGTTCGTGTTAATCCGAAGTACGGTAAATAAAACTGTGCCGACATTGCTGAGGCTCATCTCGCCCCCCACAAGGATCTTACCGTCGGGCTGAAGGGTGACAGTGTTCCCGCGATTGGCAGATCCGCCGAATGTCCATCCGTAGCTGCCGCTTCCACCGAAGCTTAGGTCAAGGTTTAATGAGGAATCAAATCGCGTAGCGCCCAAATAGCTGTAGGCTCCAGCCGTAATTGTCCCCGACACTACTACCTTCCCATCAATTTGGATGGCAACATCCGTTGCAATGTCATAACCCGACGCGAAGTTTTGTATCTGGGAATTGATCGTCCCACCGAAATTGCTGAAGCGAACCAAGAGCATATCGCTGCTGCCAGAAATGTCCGTGGATCCGACTACCACGATCGAGCCATCTGAATCGATCGCGAG
>Ga0105046_10013392_pt1 | contig 12702 bp, 11 predicted proteins | sample MAT03_FD_78385 | JGI IMG/M metagenome (GOLD analysis project Ga0105046, IMG submission 78385) | Freshwater microbial communities from Lake Fryxell liftoff mats and glacier meltwater in Antarctica - MAT-03 (megahit assembly) | ecosystem: Environmental > Aquatic > Freshwater > Ice > Liftoff... | reverse complement strand
GTCATCGTGCTCGCCACGGTCGACGCCGGAAAGGTGCAGCTGGCGGCCGGCGTGACGTCGGATCTGCTGGGCAGAATCAAGGCCGGTGATCTGGTAAACCATGTGGCAAGCCAGGTTGGTGGCAAGGGCGGCGGCAAGCCCGACATGGCCATGGCCGGTGGTACCGATGCGGCAGCCCTGCCACAAGCCTTGGCGGGGGTTCGGGCCTGGGTCGAAGCGAGGCTGTGATAGCGATGCGTGACAAATTCACTGGGAACTGGCGCATCGATCAGTCCGTTCGCGCTGAGCCTGTCGAAGCGCTTTGCGAGGACTCGCTCCTGAGCTGGTCGAAGAGCCTGCCCTGAGCCTGTCAAAGGGGCTTCGACAGGCTCAGAGCGAACGGTTTCCTTATCGATTGACCGCGCATTGGTATGAGCCACTTGCGCCGCCGCTCCTGATGCCTGCAACTACATAATTGGACCGAACCATGCTGGAGCTCGATACCGCGCGCAATCGGCAACTCGGCATCGCGATGGTGAGTGTCACCACGCTGTGTTTCGCCGCGCTCGACACCAGTGCGAAATGGCTGGTGCTGTCCCTGCCGGTTTTTCAGGTGGTGTGGTTGCGATTCGTCACGCATACGCTGCTGGCTATGCTGGTTTTGACGCCGCGATACGGCTGGAGCCTGTACCGCCCCAAGCAGGTCAAGCTGCAATTGCTGCGCGCACTGATGCAGGCCGTGATGACGGCGCTGAACTTCTGGGCGTTGCAGTATCTGCAGCTGGACGTGACCGGCGCGATCCAGTTTTCGGTGCCGATCCTCATTGCGGTCATCAGTGCCCGCCTGCTGGGTGAGCGACTCGATGCACGGCGCTGGATCGCCATCCTGGTCGGCTTTGCGGGTGTCTTGCTGATCGTGCGTCCGGGATCGCAGGGCTTTCATCCGGCCATGGTGTTGTCGCTGGTCAACGCGGTGCTGTATGCCCTGTTCAACATGCTCACCCGCCGCATGGCGGCCACCGAGTTGCCGGCGACCACGCAGTTGTGGTCTGCGGGCGCCGCCGCTTTGCTGCTGACCCCGTTCGGTCTGATGCAATGGACAACGCCGCCGGACGCATTGAGCTGGATCCTGGTGCTGTCGATGGGTGTCTTTGGCGGTCTCGGCCACCTGATGGTCACGCAGGCCCACCGCTATGCGTCCGCCGCGGTGCTCGGCCCGTTCCTGTACCAGCAGATCATTTATATGACGCTGTTCGGCTGGCTGGTGTTCGGCCATGTGCCCGCCACCGCGGTCGTGGGCGGCGCGGCTGTCGTCGTAGCCAGCGGCCTGTACCTGTTGTACCGGGAGTTCAGGCGCTGAGCGCGGCGCGGGTGGACTGGGCGCCGGCGTCTCAGGCGCGCAGCGCCGCTTCCTGTTCGCGCAGCTTGAAGCGCTGGATCTTGCCGGTCGCCGTTTTGGGCAAGTCGTCGACGAACGCGATCAGCCGTGGGTACTTGTGCGGCGCGAGGCGTTCCTTCACGAATGCCTTGAGTTCGTCCTCGTCGGCCCGTGCGCCATTCTTGAGCACGACGAAAGCCTTGGTCCTGGTCAGTCCGTCCTGGTCCGGTACACCGATCACGGCCGCTTCGAGCACTGCCGGATGCTGGATCAGCGTGGCCTCGACTTCGAACGGACTGACGTAGATGCCGCTGACCTTGAGCATGTCGTCGCTGCGCCCGCTGTAGGTATAACTTCCGTCGTCGTTGTGCACGTATTTGTCGCCACTCCTGGTCCAGCCGCCCTGGAAGGTCTCGCGGGTCTTGGTGCGGTTGCCCCAATACATCATGGCCGCCGACGGTCCCAGTATGTACAGGTCGCCCGGCTCACCGTCGGGCACCGGCCCGCCGCCCTCGGCGCGCAGTTCGATCTCGTAGCCGGGCACCGGCCAGCCGGTGGTGCCGTAGCGGACTTTTTCCGGCCGGTTGGACAGAAAGATGTGCAGCATCTCGGTCGAGCCGATGCCGTCGACGATGTCGACGCCGAAACGTGCCTTGAATCGTTCGCCGATCTCGGCCGGCAAGGCCTCGCCTGCCGATGAGACCAGCCGCAATGCGATCTCCCCGGGCTCAGGCAGTCCGGGCGACGCCAGCATGCCGGCAAAGCCGGTGGGTGCGCCGAAAAAGGCGGTGGGTTTGGTGTTGCCGACCTCGCCGCGCCAGCGCCTGAACGTCGCATCTGGTGTCGGACGCTCGGCCATCAGGATGGTGGTGGCGCCGACACTCATCGGGAAGGTCAATGCGTTGCCCAGGCCATAGGCGAAGAACAGCTTGGCAGCGGAGAAGCAGACGTCGTCCGGTGTCAGTTGCAGCACCGCCTTGCCATACAACTCGGCCGTCCAGTACGGGTTGGCATGCGAGTGCACCGTGCCCTTGGGGCGCCCGGTCGAGCCGGAGGAGTAGAGCCAGAATCCCGGATCGTCGGGCCCGGTTGCTGCGGCACGCTGCAAAGGTGCGCTGGCTTTGAGGAAGGCGTCAAACGCCACCTGGTCCGGATGCAGTGGCGCCACCGGCCCCGATACGATGACCGTGTGCACCTCGTGATCGGCCTTGGCAAGGGCCGCGCCGAGCGCCGGCAGCAGGGCTCCCGACACCAGCACCGCCTGTGCACGCGAATGCTCCAGCATGTAGGCGATGTCGTCGGCGGTCAGCAAGGTGTTGACGGCCACCGGCACGATGCCGGCATACATTGCGCCCAGGAACGCGACCGGCCAGTCGTTGGCGTCGTGCATCAGCACGAGCACGCGTTCCTCGCGCCGGATGCCCAGGCCGCGCAAGCCGCCCGCCAGTTGCCGCACCCGGGTCGCCAGCTCGCCATACGACAGGTCGCCCTGGTCGTCGATGAAGGCGATCTTGTCGGGATGGCGTTCGTTGCAAGCGATCAGATGCTGCGCGAAGTTGAAGCGTTCTCCGGGCGGTGGTGGGAGGGTGTCGGGATGTGTCATGCGGGACTCCTGATGCAGCATTTCGCGCTTGCATTGGCGCAATATATGCAGTATTGTGCTTGAAGCACTCTACGTGGCACAGAAAAGCATGTCAAGCACTATATTTCATGAGTTCGGGGTCGCGCCGGAAACGGTTTTGCCGCTTGCCGGTAATGGCGTTGCAGAAAAAAAGGATCCGTTCCTCACTGCGCTCGGTGGGCGCGTACGCAGTCTGCGCGCGCGCAGGGGTATCACGCGCAAGGCATTGTCCCAACTGGCCGACGTGTCCGAACGGCATCTCGCAAACCTGGAATACGGCGTGGGAAATGCGTCGATCCTGGTGCTGCTTCAGGTGACACGGGCGCTGCAGTGTTCTTTGGCCGAATTGATCGGTGACGTGACGACCTCCTCGCCGGAGTGGCTGATGCTGCGTGAACTGCTGGAGCACCGCGACGAGCAGACCTTGCACCGGGTGCGGGTTGCCGTGGGCGAGTTGCTGGGCACGGGGGGCGCGTATGCCAGCGCTGGCGCGGGCCGCAGCACACGGGTTGCGCTACTGGGTCTGCGCGGTGCCGGAAAGTCCACACTCGGTGCGATGCTGGCCGAGGACCTGGGATTTCCCTTCATCGAGCTGAGCCGCGAGATCGAGCAGTTCGCCGGCTGCAGCACGGCGGAAATCCAGGCCTTGTACGGCCAGAACGCGTACCGGCGTTACGAGCGTCGCGCGCTCGAAGAGACCATTCAGCTGCACCAGGAGGCTGTCATTGCCATCCCGGGCGGCCTGGTGTCGGATCCGGCCACGTTCAACGAATTGTTGTCCCACTGCACCACGGTCTGGCTTTTCGCCGACCCGCAAGACCATATGAGCCGGGTCGTGGCGCAGGGCGACATGCGGCCGATGGCAGCGAGTCGCGAGGCGATGGAAGACCTCAAGAGCATCCTGGCGGGGCGGGCGGCGTTTTATTCCAAGGCGGATTTCCGGGTCGACACCAGTGCGCAGCCGCTGGCCGAAACCTTCGCCGTATTGCGTGAAACGGTGCGCACCGCGCTGGCGCCGTAGCTGCGTGTACTGAAAAAACGTGCATGAAATTGCTTGACCGGCGACAGGTGTATGCATTATTATGCTCAAACCGCCAAAGCAAAAGACGCATTCCATTGCCTACTCCCAAGGAACCCATCGTGACCCAGGCCAGCCCCGTCGATTACCAGACCCACCCATCGCAGTACAAACACTGGAAGCTCAGCTTCCAGGGGCCGGTGGCCACGTTGGCTGCCGACTTCGATGAGAACGCTGGCCTGCGACCGGGCTACAAGCTCAAACTCAACAGCTACGACCTGGGTGTCGACATTGAGCTCAACGATGCCGTGAGCCGTATCCGATTCGAGCACCCCGAGGTGCGGACCGTGGTGCTGACCAGCGCCAAGGACAAGGTGTTCTGCTCCGGCGCCAATATCTTCATGCTCGGCGTATCCAGCCATGCCTGGAAGGTCAATTTCTGCAAGTTCACCAACGAGACCCGCAATGGACTGGAAGACTCGTCCCGATACAGCGGTCTGAAATTCCTCGCGGCTGTCAACGGTGCCTGCGCCGGCGGTGGGTACGAAGTGGCGCTGGCCTGCGACGAGATCATTCTGGTCGACGACCGGGCGTCGACCGTCAGTCTGCCCGAAGTGCCCTTGCTGGGCGTTTTGCCCGGCACCGGCGGCCTGACCCGGCTGACCGACAAGCGCCGTGTACGCCATGATCTGGCCGACATCTTCTGTACCAGTGTCGAGGGTGTTCGCGGTCAGAAGGCCAAGGACTGGAAGCTGGTGGACGACATCGCCAAGCCGACCGAGTTTGCCCAGAAGGTCCAGCAACGTGCGTTGGAGCTGGCCGCCACGAGTGACCGGCCAGCGAACGCGAAAGGTGTGGCACTCATACCATTGACCCGTTCTGTCGAGGCCGATGCCTTGCGTTACAGCCATGTCACGGTCGAGATCGACCGCACACGGCGTACGGCCGCATTCACCATTTTGGCGCCGCGCGGCGCGCAGCCGACGGACGCGGCGGGCATCGAGGCGGCTGGCGCCCACTGGTATCCACTCGCGCTCGGACGCGAACTCGAAGACGCCATCCTGTCGATGCGGACCAACGAACTGGGCATCGGCGTCTGGTTGATCCGTACCGAAGGCGACGCTGCGGCAGTGCAGGCCATGGATGCCGCCCTGCTGGCGAACAAGGACCACTGGCTGGTGCGCGAGACGATCGGCCTCTTGCGTCGCACCTTCAGCCGGCTCGACGTGTCCTCGCGCAGCCTGTTCGCGCTGATCGATGTCGGATCCTGTTTTGCCGGTACCTTTCTGGAGCTGGCCCTGGCCTGTGACCGCAGCTACCAATTGGCGCTGCCCGACGACGAAGCCCGTGCGCCGAAGATCGCGGTAGGCGAGGTCAACTTTGGCCTTTATCCGATGGTGACGGGCCAAAGCCGTCTGCAGCGCCGCTTCTACGACGAGCGCGCGGCGATGGATGCGCTGCGCGCCCAGGTCGGCCAGCCGCTGGACGCGGACGCCGCGTTCGCGCTGGGCATGGTGACCAGCAACCCAGACGACATCGACTGGGGCGACGAGACGCGCCTGGCGATCGAGGAGCGGGTTGCGATGAATCCGGATGCCCTCACCGGCATGGAGGCCAACTTGCGCTTCAATGGCCCCGAGAACATGTTCACGCGGGTGTTCGGTCGGCTCACCGCCTGGCAGAACTGGATTTTCCAGCGTCCCAACGCGGTTGGCGAAAAAGGCGCGCTCAAGGTCTACGGCAAGGGCGAAAAGGCCCAGTTCGACTGGGACCGCGTCTGACCCTTTGATGAAACCTCGTTGTGTGGCGCGATAACCGGTGGCGCGCCGCAACCGAACTCTCCCCACCAGTGTTCAGCACGGAGAAGACCATGTCATCGATCAATTACAGCGAGAAGATTCCCAACAACGTCAACCTTGCCGACGACCGTACCTTGCAACGTGCGCTCGAGCAGTGGCAACCCAACTTCCTGAGCTGGTGGGGTGACATGGGGCCCGACGGCTCGAACAATTTCGACGTCTATCTGCGCACGGCCGTCAGTGTCGACCCGCAGGGATGGGCGCAGTTCGACCACGTGAAAATGCCCGACTACCGCTGGGGCATTTTTCTCAATCCCGGAGATGCCGACCGCACCATCCACTTCGGCGACCACAAGGGCGAAAAGGCCTGGCAAGACGTGCCAGGCGAGCACCGGGCCAATCTGCGCCGCATCATCGTGACGCAGGGCGATACCGAGCCGGCGTCGGTCGAGCAGCAGCGCCATCTGGGACTGACCTGTCCGAGCCAGTACGACCTGCGCAACCTGTTCCAGGTCAACGTGGAGGAGGGGCGCCACCTGTGGGCGATGGTCTATCTGCTGCACAAGCACTTCGGGCGCGACGGCCGCGAAGAGGCCGAGGCGCTGCTCGAGCGACGCAGCGGCGACGCCAACAATCCGCGCATCCTGGGCGCGTTCAACGAGCAGACACCGGACTGGCTGGCCTTCTTCATGTTCACCTACTTCACCGACCGCGACGGCAAGTACCAGCTTTGCGCGCTGGCCGAAAGCGCGTTCGATCCGCTGGCGCGCACGACCAAGTTCATGCTGACCGAAGAGGCGCACCACATGTTTGTCGGCGAATCCGGCATCTCGCGCGTGATCCAGCGCACGGCCGCGGCGATGAATGAGCACAAGACAGACGACGTGGGCAAACTGCGCGCCGCAGGGGTGATCGACCTGCCGACGATCCAGCGCTATATCAATTTCCACTTCAGCGTGACGGTGGACCTGTTCGGTGCCGACGAGTCCAGCAACGCCGCCATCTTTTACAGCTCGGGTCTGAAGGGTCGTTACGAAGAAGGCAAACGGGCCGACGACCATATCCTCAAGGGCCAGACCTACAAGGTGTTGGAGGCCAAGGGCGGCCAGCTGGTGGAAAAAGACGTGCCGATGCTCAACGCGCTCAACGAAGTGCTGCGTGACGACTACATCAAGGACTCTGTGGCCGGCGTCAATCGCTGGAACAAGGTGCTAGAGAAGGCCGGCATTGCGACCCGGCTGAGCGTGCCGCACAAGGCCTTCCACCGCAACATCGGTGCGCTGGCCGGCGTGAAGGTGTCGCCGGATGGGCGTGTCGTGTCCGACGCCGAGTGGAAGGCAAATGCTGACAAGTGGCTGCCCAGCGCCGAAGACCGTGCGTTCGTCGCCAGCCTGATGGGACGTGTCGTTGAACCAGGCAAGTTTGCCAACTGGATTGCACCGCCGGTCATGGGCATCAACCGCCAGCCGGTCGACTTCGAGTACGTTCGCTTCAACTAGTTTTCGCGCGGCCGCTCCGGCCGCATACTCGGCACACCGCTTTGGAGGTTTTGGTATGGGAGCGTCTGACGCTGGGGTCATCAAGCAGCACCTGATCGATCCGGAAATCTGCATCCGCTGCAATACCTGCGAGGCCACCTGCCCGGTGGGTGCGATCACACACGACGACCGCAACTACGTTGTCGACGCAGCCAAATGCAATCTGTGCATGGACTGCATATCGCCGTGCCCGACCGGCTCGATCGACAACTGGCGCGTGGTGGCCAAGCTGCAGGTCTATCCGATCGCCGACCAGTTGCTGTGGGACGAGTTGCCGCCCGAGTTGACAGCCGATCAGCTGGGGGAGCATGGCGCGGGGACCGATCTTTCGTCGGAAGCGGACGCCGCAGTCACGACCCATGCCGGCGCCGCCACTGCAGGCGCTGGCGAGGAGAGCTTCAGAAGTGCCGACCACGGCTCTGTGCTGCCGCCCTGGTCGGCCGCCCATGCCTACACCAACCTGTATGGGCCCAAGGCCGCCACCCGGACGATCGCCGCGACCGTCACGGGCAACGTCCGCGTGACCGAGGTCGGCCGCGAATACGACACCCATCACGTGGTGCTCGACTTCGGCGCGATGCCGTTTCCGGTGCTCGAAGGGCAGTCGATCGCGATCATGCCGCCAGGCCAGGATGCGCAGGGCCGGGCACACCATGCACGCCAGTATTCGGTGGCAAGCCCGCGCAACGGAGAACGCCCCGGGTACAACAACCTGTCACTGACGATCAAGCGCGTGCTCGCCGACCATCAGGGCAACCCCGTGCGCGGCACCGCGTCCAACTACATGTGCGACCTCAAGGTGGGCGACAAGGTACAGGTGATCGGCCCGTTCGGTGCCAGCTTTCTGATGCCCAACCATCCGCGCAGCCATATCGTCATGATCTGCACCGGCACCGGCAGCGCGCCCATGCGTGCGATGACCGAATGGCGCCGGCGGCTGCGCGCCACCGGCAAGTTCGAAGGCGGCCGGTTGATGCTGTTTTTCGGCGCGCGCACGCAGGAGGAGTTGCCCTATTTCGGCCCACTGCAAAACCTGCCCAAGGACTTCATCGACAGCAACTTCGCGTTTTCGCGCACGCCCGGCAAACCCCGGCGTTACGTGCAGGACGCGATGCGCGAACGCGGCGCCGATCTCGCGCCTTTGCTGGCCGACTCGAACACGTATTTCTATGTGTGCGGACTCAAGAGCATGGAAGAGGGCGTGGTGCTCGCGCTACGTGACGTCGCATTGCAAGCGGGCCTTGCGTGGGACAGCATCGCGGCATCGATGAAGGCGCAGGGCCGGTTGCACCTGGAGACATACTGACAGGCCACGTGGTTCATGGCGTCGTAACGGCGCCTCGGGCGCGGGCAGTGTCAACGCAGGGGCAATACATGCAGGCCGCGCCACCAGTCGGTGTCAATGCCTGTGGATGGTGGTGCAGGCGCTGCAAACAGCACCCACACGACGGCAGATCCCACGGCCAGTGCCAACACGCAGGCGACCGCGGCCATGGGTTTTATCTCCCGTTTTCCGGTGACACGACGCGGCGTGATCATGACAGGTCAGCCGCCGATGCGCAGCTGGTTGTCGACCGACACAACGCCGGCGACGGCCTGAGCCTTGGCCGCAGCGCGCGTCTTGGCTGCGTCATTGGGCGCAGTGCCTTTGAGCAGGACCTTGCCGCCGACCGTGTCGACGTCGATCTTGAGCGTACTGAGCTCGGGATCGCGTGCCAGGTCTGCGTGCACCTGTGTCGTGATGGCTGCGTCACGCGCTGTGTCGGCGGCGTTGTCGATGGCCTTGGTCGCGGCGTCCTTGACCGTCTCGGCGCCTTGTTTGACGTCTGCGCCGACCGTATCGGCCTTTTTCTCGACGCTGCCGATGGCCGCGTCGACTTTCTGGCCGGCGGACTGATCCGGGCCCGCTTTGTCGCCACAGGCCGATAGTGTCAGCGTGGCGGCAATGGTGGCGGCAATAGTGGCGGCAGAAAGCGTCAGACTGAAACGATGCTTGCGCATGGTGTTGAACCTCTTTGAATGACCGACGATGCGGCGATGCAGGCAGTGTCGGATGTCGGGCTGGGCCTGAAAATAGGCCGCGACCGGTTGCGGGTGTGGGAAATTTCTGACATGGCCTCGAACGGCTCCGGTCAGGTCGACGCTCTCAGGCCCTCTTGCGCTTGTGCCGGTACATCGCGGCGTCACTGCGGTGCGTCAGGCTTTCGACCGTGTCGCCGCTGACGGCGGCCGCAACGCCGATGCTGATGCTCGATGTCAGCCCCGGTGCGACCGTCGACCAGTCGAACGCGCGCACTGCGGCGGCGATACGCTCACATACCTGCTGCGCAACGCGCAATTCAGCGTTCTTGAACACGATGACGAATTCGTCTCCGGCCAGGCGCGCGGCCATGTCGTCCTCGCGCACATGCGTGCGCAGGATCTGTGCAATACACCTGAGCACCGCGTCTCCGACCTGGTGCGAGAAGTTGTCGTTGATCTGTTTGAACTTGTCGACATCGATCAATGCCACACACGGCGGCAGGCCGCGTTCCAGACCGCTGCGCAGCAGCTCCCCGGCATAGAGCTCGAAATTGCGTCGGTTCGGGATGCCGGTCAGCGTGTCCTCCAGCGACAGTTTCTCCAGTTGCCGCGATGTCACCTCCAGCCGGTTGACGTGTTGTTGGCGCTGGCGCAGGTCCACCTGCCACTCGATCACCCGCTCGCGTGTCTCCAGGCCATCGGCGCGGATCAACTGCTCGCGCAGGCGCAAGCGGCGCATTTCATCGAGCGCCTGGCCGTTGTTGCCCTGCGCCACGTAGATCTGCGACGCCAGCAAGTGGCCCAGGCAGGCTAGCTGCTCGTGTTCCACCTCGACTGCAATGTCGATCATGCGTGCCGCGTGCTGAATCGCCATCGGCCAGTCGCGCTGCGCCCAGGCGATCTCGGCCCGCACCCAGCTCTCCAGCGACCACAGCCAGGTCACGGTGCCGTAACGCTGCGCCCAGCGCGCCAGTACCTCGACGTCCAGCCGGGCCTGGCCGATGCGGCCATGCCAGCATTGGTCCAGGCACAGTCCGAACTGCAACACGGCCTCGGTCGTGATGTGTGTCGGCGACGAACCGCCCGCGTCACCCCCGGCGATCAGGCCCAGGACGGCCTCGCGCAAGGCGCGCAGACGATCGAGCGCCGGAAGTTCGCCGACGTAATGCCGTTCATGGAAGACCCGCACCAGTTCGTTCCACCACTGGTTGACGCGCGGCTGGAAGGTGCTCAAGGGTGGCTGGGCGTTCTCGGCGATCTGGATCGCGGTGCGCAGTGCCTGCTCGGCCTTCTCGAAGCCATGGCTCCAGAAATACGCCACGCCCAGAGCGTTGTACGACAACACGCTGTGTTCGTCGTGTTCGAGGAACTGGCTCAGGCGTACGCTGAGCAGTGCCGCCTCCAGCGCTTCCTCGTTGCGCCCCAGCGTGATTGAGACGATCGCGTGGGTCGTCAGGGCCATCACCTCGCCCGAGGTGTCACCCACCTCCTGAAAACTGTGCGCCGCCCGCTGACTGGCACGGTGCGCGCGCCGGTAGTGCGACAACATCCGGTCGCAATGCGCCAGGCACAACAAGGCCTTGGCCTCGTAGCGCGGATTGCGCAGACCTTCGGCCGCCTTGAGGATCTTCTGCGAGGTTTCCCGGCCCGATTGCACGTCGCCAAGATCGAGCGCCGCGTGCGCCTGTCGCAGCAGATTCTCCAGGCCATCGTTTCTGCGAGGCGGCACGTCGGGTTGCATGTGCCGATTTTGCGCGAGAAACCTGTCCTTTCCGGCAAGCCACAGTGCTTTTCGAATAGTGTCTGTGTCGGTCGTGTCAATTGGTCAGTCGGTCGGCGACTGCGCCTACACTGCGGTCGATGTACGTGTTGCCAACTCCAATGCCATGTCCGCGCGGCGCTCGGGGCTGATGAACTGGATGCAGGGTGCGCTCGCCCTGCTGGGTTTCGTGCTGGCGTCCTATGGCGCGATGCTGGGCTTCTTGTGGCTGTTGCAGGAGAAGTTGTTGTTCGTGCCCACGACGCTGCCGCAGCAGTTCCAGCTGGCCACGGCGCCCGACATCCATGAGACCTGGATCAATGTGCCGGGCGCGCGCCTTTCTGCGCTACACCTGCAACTGCCCGATCCCAAGGGTGTCGTGTTTTTCCTGCATGGCAATGGCGGCAACCTGCAGAGCTGGTTTGTCATGCCGGACCTTTATCGGCGCGCCAATGTCGATCTGTTCATGATCGACTACCGCGGCTACGGCAAAAGCAGCGGAAAAATTGAGAGCCAGGCGCAGCTGCAGGCCGACGTGCGCGCCGCCTGGGCCTCCATCGCCGGGCGCTACAAGGGCCGCAAGCTGGTGGTTTACGGCCGCTCGCTCGGCAGTGGCCTGGCGGCAGCCCTGTCGGTGGAACTGGCCGCCAGCACCCCGCCCGACCTCACGGTACTGGTGTCGCCCTACGTCAGCATGGTCGCGCTGACGCACGACCACTATCCCTGGATTCCATCCGCCGTGTTGCGTTATCCGCTGCGCACGGATGAATGGGTCACGCGTATACCGAATCGCCTGCTGCTGATCCATGGTGCGCAGGACCCGCTGATCACGCCGCGCCACAGCGAGATGCTGCAAGCGCTGGCGCCGCATGCGCAGCTGTTGCGCGTGCCCGGTGCGTCGCACAACGACCTGCAGGACTTTCCGGTCTACCAGGAGGGTTTCTCGCGCGCGCTGGCGGCCCTGTGAAGGCCAGCCTGGGCGCGGTGGGATTCAGCTGGCAGCCTTGACCAGTCCGATCGGGGCGCCGAAGGGGTCCATCACGATAGAGAAGCGGCCGATGTTCTCGACCTCCATCGGTGGCTCGACGCCGGATCGGAATCCAGACGGTAGCGCGATGAGCCACGAGCCCTTTGCCGAGTTCGCACTGCTGCTGCTCGTCTGTGCGCTGGCCGGCGCGGTGTTCGTGCGCCTGCGCCAGCCGGTGCTGATCGTCTATATCGTCGTCGGCCTGAAGCTCGACCTGGATCACATCCGCCACATCGGCCCGGTGGCGCTGGCCACGGGCCTGGGCCAGCTCGCGTTCACGATCGCCTTCGGCTTCCGCAAGGGCGTGGGGGCACAAACTGCATACGATGGGGCATATCAGCGGCATGGCGCGGCCTGTCGACGTGAAGCTGCGGGCTGTTCACTGCTCAGAGCGTGAGAGGTAATCGATTGGGCCCACGACGGGGTGCCCAAGGGTGGCGGGCAAGGCGCGACGCGCAGTCCATGTCGGGACATGGGCAAGCGGCGCAACGCCGCACGGCGCCCTTGGGCGCCCCGGCCCGCAGGGCAAGACCCCGCGATTGGCCGTTATCCGAAGCGCCT
>Ga0105046_10013391_pt1 | contig 12704 bp, 8 predicted proteins | sample MAT03_FD_78385 | JGI IMG/M metagenome (GOLD analysis project Ga0105046, IMG submission 78385) | Freshwater microbial communities from Lake Fryxell liftoff mats and glacier meltwater in Antarctica - MAT-03 (megahit assembly) | ecosystem: Environmental > Aquatic > Freshwater > Ice > Liftoff... | reverse complement strand
TGTAATTGTGCTGGTTGTGGTTTGTGCTGGCTGCGATCTGTGTTCAGTTTCGAACGACGAAGGGATGATCGCCGCGCATCCACAAACCTAAGCCTGGATCGCGAATGAAGTAGAACTCTTCACCATCGCGGCTTTGATGCCATCCATCGCTTAGTCCTTCGCATTGATACTGATCGGCCAACTGTGCGGCGTCACCGTAGCTGTAACCAACCGATTCTGTTTCTTCGCGCGTCAGAGTGCCAGGAGCGTAGAGGATTTCGAAGCGGTTCTCTGACGAACCGTGCATCAAGTGAGCGGCTGCGGACAAGTTACTGCGCAGTTCCTCGTTGTTGGCGACGAACTCGAGCACTTCAGGCGTCGTGCGGTAACCGTACTTGCGTATCAAGCGATCGATTTCGCGGTCTTCTCCGAACTCTTTCACGCCGGGTGCGATCACGACCAATCTGCCACCGTCTCCGATCAACATTCGTGTGCGATAAATGGCTTTGTTGGCCAACCAAGTCCGTTTGTACTTGGCAGGGTTCATGGTTACAACGACTGTTTTAGGAGTGCGATCGACGACGAAGCAATTGACCTGCGCCGCCAATTCGCCTGCGGCAAAAAAGACGTCGTGCGTATTGCCAACAAAGAGTCCACGCACCGCCTTTTGACCGCTGGGCAATGATTCAACTACTGTTAACACGTACATCAGCGGCATGTGCTTGCAGAAGCGATCCTGAGCTTCGTTCAAAATACGACGCAGCGGCGTGTCGCAGCGTCCCATCGTTCGCTCCATTCCATACAGAGCACTCAGGTAGTGGCTTTCGTTGATGCCATCGCGGCCGCCAGTACCGACGAACACATTCTTTGTGTAATTCGCCATGCCGATGACTTCATGAGGGACAACCTGGCCTAATGACAGGATCAAGTCGTGACCACCTTCGACGAGCAGCTTATTAACCTGCGCCGCCCAGGGACGCTGGTAGATTCCCTCGGTCGCTTGTTCCACAAAGTCAGCGTCCACTTTGCCCAGCGTCTGTACGTCCGTCTTCCAGTGATGAACACGAATCAAATGTTGCGGCAGGTCACCGAACATGTAAGTCAATTCTTCGGGGGTCATCGCCTCATGAGTGCCCAGGGCTGGCATCACATCTTTAAGGCGATCGCCGAGCATCTCGTAGGCAAGCCGCGTAAGTTCACCAGCGCGGCTATCACTGCGCGTATGGTCAGGCGGCAATGCGAGCACTTTCTGCGGCCGGCCAACCGCATCAAACGCGGCTTGCAGCGCTTCCCGAAAATCCGCCTCACCTAAACTCGAGTGCTTGTCACCACGCTGAAAGAAAATAGCCATCGTAGCCTCTGAACATCGACAAACCGCCTAAAACCTTAATCGCAATTCCCATGACCTAAGCGTCATCGAGCGGATCAATTTCCAGGTCCTCATCGTCCGTTGCTGCGGGGAACATCTCGCTGTCGTCTGGTTCGATCTCGTAATCGTCGTCTAGTTCCTCTTCGAAGTCGTCATCGAAATCGTCGTCGAAGTCTTCGTCATCAAAGTTATCAAACGGATCGTCTTCGGGTTTGGTCGAAGGGAGAACGACATCGGCATCTTCATCGTCCTCATCGGGTTCGGCGTCCTCTACGTCATCATCATCGTCTGTCGCATCTTCGGCGACCGACCAACTGACAATGCGTTTCGTGGGCACAGCGAACTCCAAAGTTGATGCGCCCTGGAGAGCCATTTCGAACCAATCTTCCTGCTTTTCGAGCGTCAATGACATGACGATACGGGCCCTATTGTTGCTGAATTTGGACTTGGAGGAACTCGCTTACGGCGTTCCATACGCCGAATTGAAAAAACTCGCCTACAACGGCTATTTTGTCAACGCGGCCAAGTCTATTTTGCCCCTCAAAAGGCCAGAATCGTCCCAAAATTGCCATTCGCCATCCATTTAGAATCCAACTGCCACCCACCGATGGTCATTGTCCCCTCATATGGTGAACCGTTGTCTTGCTCTGAGTTTCAATTTTTGTAGTCTGCGGCTGCAGCGAGCAGGTGCACAGCGGGTCGCTCCTGGCCGAACGCGTGTCGACCTGGTCGCTTGGATTGTGAACATGAAATTTCTGAGAGCGGCGTGTAATCAAAACTGGCGCGATTTGCGACTGGCTGACCGCTTGAGGCAAGCCCCAGTTACCGTATCTTTAAGTTTACTGAGTCAAGACGGTCGCTGGTTTAAAACTTTGCCGGTGATTACCAACTTCATGCTCAAACAAAGCCTTGAGATAGGGCTTTAGGAAAAGAAAAGGACGACTATGGGTCAAGAGGTAGAGGGATTGCGATTTCGAAGCGAAGAGTTTCACCGCTTTCAAAATTCGTTGCATGAAGAGACCGAGTTGCTGACAGAGTGGATTACTGACCGCAAACTGTCAGATCGCGATTACGTTATTGGGCTCGAGCTGGAGATGTGCTTGGTTGATCAGCTCGGTCGTCCTGCAGCGTTCAATGATTCGTTGCTCAAGTCGCTGAATGCCGAGTTCGTGGTTCCGGAGTTGTCGCAATTCAATATCGAGTTAAATGTGGAACCGATATCGCCGCGCGGCAACGGAATTAAAACACTGGTCAGCCGTTTGTCTGAAACATGGACGAGTTGCAACCAAGCAGCCGAGCGGCTCGACTTGTCGGTGCTTTCGATTGGGATCTTGCCGACGCTTAGCGAAGAACATCTTGTGCTGAGTAACATGTCGCAACTGCATCGCTACCACGCTCTGAATGAGCAAATTTTGCGATTGCGTCGTGGTAAGCCGGTACATCTGAGTATCGATGGTGCCGAGTCGTTGGCAAGCGACCACATGGATATGATGTTGGAAGCGTGCGCGACCTCGCTGCAACTACATTTGCAAGTCCCACAAGACAGAGCCGCAGATGCCTTCAACTTTGCGACAGTTCTATCGGCTCCGATGGTTGCAATCAGTGCCAATTCGCCCTTGCTATTCGGCAAGAAACTGTGGCAAGAAACTCGAGTGCCCTTGTTCGAGCAGGCGGTGACTATGGAAGAGCCGCTCAATCGCGTGAACTTTGGCACCGGTTACGCAACCCGCGATTTGGCAGCTCTGTTTCAGGAGAATGAGAGTCTCTATCCAGTGTTGCTTCCGGTCAACTCGACTGACGGCATCGCCAAACTTGGACACTTGCGACTTCATAACGGTACCATTTGGCGATGGAATCGGCCCATCGTGGGCTTTGATCCGAACGGTACACCTCATCTGCGGATCGAGCACCGCGTGATGGCGGCTGGTCCGACAGTGATCGACATGGCAGCGCAAGCAGCGTTTTTTTATGGCGCAATGATTGATCTTTTAAATATGCCGCGCTTCGAAGTGCGCGACCGCTTACCCTTCATTGGAGCTTGGAATAATTTCTATGAATCAGCAAGGAGCGGACTTAAAGCCCAGGTAAGCTGGTTTGACGGGAAAAAATGGCCATTACAAAAGCTGATCGTACAGGAGCTGGTGCCAACTGCGCGACGTGGCCTCGAGTCCTTACAAGTCGATTCATCGGACATCGATCGCTGGTTGCAAATCATTGTCGAACGAGCCGAGAGTGGTCGGACGGGTGCGCAGTGGCAGATTGACTTCTTTCAAAAGACTGGCCAAGACAGGGACTTGCTGGTAAGAGAATATCGAGCTCGGCAGCAGGCGGGTGAACCGGTACATCAATGGAGTCTCTAAGTTCAATGCTTCAGATCAAACGCGAGTTGCCGACACATTTTTTTAGTTTGCACGCTCGAGACCTTCACCGATGCTTACGCGGTCCCACCCTGTTTCATCTCTCTGGCAGGCGCGTTCCTCCAATCTTTGTTTCCATCATGCTGCACGGCAACGAAGACGTCGGACTCAAAGCGATCCAACAAGCGCTGTCTGCGTACACGGGAAAGCAATTGCCTCGCGAGTTGCTGCTGTTCGTGGGAAACACAGAGGCCGCTGAAGTTGGTTTGCGAAAACTGCCAGAGCAAATGGACTTTAATCGAGTCTGGCCAGGATCGGCTCTGCCACCTTCGCCGATTTCTGAAATGATGTTCCAAGTTGTCGAATACGCGCGGCAAGCGGGTGTGTTTGTGAGTGTCGATTTGCATAATAACACGGGTGCCAATCCTCATTACGGTTGCATCAATCGCGTCGATGCGAAGACCCTTCAGTTGGCTTCGTTGTTCGCTCGCACAGTGGTCTACTTTGAAAGGCCGCTGGGAGTTCAATCAGCAGCGATGACTAAGCATTGTCCCTCAATCACTTGCGAATGTGGGCAGGTCGGGAACGAAGCTGGCGTTGCTCGCGCAGCAAATTTGCTAGAAGCGTGCTTGCAGATGCTTGATCTACCGGAGCACATGCCGCCGGCGAGTGATTACCATCTGCTGCGGACGGTTGCGACTATCAAAGTTGACTCAACAGTTCGATTTGGATTTGATCCGAACGATTCGCAGATCGAGTGGTTGCTGCCCTTCGATATTGCGATGCGGAACTTTCGGCCGCTGCCCGCCGGGACTGGCTTTGGTCGGCGACTAAACGGCAGCACATCCGCTCTGCTATCCGTGATCGATGAACAGGACGAAATTGTTACCGAAGATTTTCTGACAATTGTTAATGAGGAAGTTGTCTTGAATCAGTGCGCGGTACCTTCGATGTTAACGACCAACATGCAAATCATCCGAGACGATTGCTTGGGGTACTTTATGGAAGAGTACTCGCCTGCGTAAGTGAGTATCAGTACTTTCATGCTGGGCTCGGAAGATTTGCATACGGATTGAGCACCGCCAGTGAGTAGAACATCTACTTTCGAGCGATACGCTGCCATCGGGCAACGCAAGGTTATTGGTTCAAGCCACGCATAAAACGGCCAACTAACCAGTCCGTTGGTTCGATTCCAACCGACACTCTGACAGTTGATTTCGAAATGCCAAGTGCGGCAATCTGAGTTGCGTTGAGACTGCGGTGGCTAGTCGATGCTGGATGCGAAAGGGTTGTGCAGACATCGCCCAGTGAGGGGACGAAAGCGATCTCAGGCCGCAGCGATTCGAATAGTCGCTCGACTGACATGCGAGCACTGTCGAGCTCGAATGAAAGCATCCAGCCGAAAGTGCCAGCGAACTGCTGCGATGCAAGTAGATGCTGTGGATGATCGTCGAGCCCAGGGTAGTCTACTCGTCGGATGCACTCTAAGTTCGTTAGCGCATTGGCAAGTGCCAGAGCGTTTGCAGCAGCGCGTTCTATTCGCAAGGCGAGTGTCATCAGTCCGCGGTGCGTCAAATAACAGTCGAGCGGACTACTGGCCATCCCAAAAGTGCTCATCGCATCCTGCAACTGCTTCGCAAGGGCGGGGTTTGCGGTGACTGCCAAACCGAGCATGCTATCGCTGTGGCCACAAACCATTTTGCTGAGGCTCTCGATCACGATGTCAGCACCGAACTCCAGCGGCCGGCAAATTAAGTGTGTGGCAAACGTGTTGTCGACCAGCAAAAGTGCACCGGCAGCGTGCGCGGCGACAGCACACCGCCTGAGATCGGGAACTCGCAAGCGTGGATTGCTCATCGTCTCCACGATCACCAGCGCGGCTTGGGAATTTTGCAGTTCTGCGAGATCCTCTTCACTGGTCGGGTCAAACACACGCGAATTGACTCCCCAGCGCGGCAGATCGTTCGCGAACATTTTACTAGTTTTGCCGTAAAGTTCGTTGGCAACCCAAGCGGACGCACCGGGCTTGAGAGTCGCCAGGGCCACCGAGCCGATCGAGCTCATGCCCTGCGCCGTGATCATTGCGTTCGTACCTCCGTGAAGAGTCGCAAGTTTTTCAGCGAGTTCTCGTTCGTTTGGATGGCCATCGCGACGATAAACAAAGCGATCGCTGGTACCGGCCAGCGCTGCGTCGGCTGCCTCGGGCGATTCCATTTGCCAAACGCTTGCCGTCGTGATGCCGTTTACCTGCGGTCGGTTAGTCTCTTGGCTCGAACTGACACGGAGCGCGTGGACTTCCAGTTCCGCTGGCCATTTCGGGTGCATGCATTTGTTCCGGAAGGAATTGAAAATTGGGAGTTTGAGTCAGACGTTGTGCAGACTCGAGTCAGTTTGGTGAGGGATTTGTGTTCTAGACGATAGTTTAGCTGCGATTCATTAAATTAGCCGTTGTGCGTTAGCACCGGTTGCCAGCGAGTGAGAACCGACGCTAACGCGTATCGGCTAATTATTGTAATTCGATGACTTTGTAAGCGGGACGCGCTCGTTAGCTTCCGGTTCTGTGAAAACCGGTGGCTAACGCTCGGCGGATGATTCGTAGTCGGTAGCTTATTTGCGGACGGTCCCGAAGTTAAGCAAAGCATTTGAAATTTTTTTACGAAAAGCAAGTTGGACACGAGCCGCCGCTCCGCCCTACTTCACGACTAGCAGCAAATCTCCGGCGGCGACTTGAGATCCAGATTTCACGAGTAGTTGTTCAACGGTTCCATCGCGGTCGGCGGAAATGGTTGTTTCCATTTTCATGGCTTCGAGCGCCAGCAACTTTTGGCCTTTGGTCACTGAATCGCCAACTTTCACAGCAACACCGATCACCATGCCAGGCATACTTGCCGCCACCTGCGTCAAGTCGGCTGGATCAGCTTTCACGGCGTGCGCTACGGTGGATTCAAGCTGTGTATCAACCACTTCGACTTCGCGCGGTTGGCCGTTGAGTTCGAAGAAAACCGTTCGCGTTCCATCAGGCTTGGGCTGACCAACGGCCAGAAAGCGAATAATCAAACGCTTGCCGGTTTCGATATCGACTGAAATTTCCTCAGTCGTATCGGGACCATAGAAAAAGTAGGGCGTAGGTAGGAAACTCACATCGCCGTAGGTCTTCAAGTGTTCGATGAACTCTTCGTAGACTTTTGGATACAAGAGGTGAGTAACGCATTCGCGATCGGTGGCGTCACGTCCCAGCAGGGCTGTCAGTTTGGTGCGCGTCGCTTCGATATCGGCTGGCGGCATGGAAGCTCCAGGTCGGCCGTCGACAACAGGACGGCCTTTCAAGATCGACTTCTGCACATCCTTTGGAAAGCCGCCTGGTGGTTGGCCCATCGCGCCGCTCAGCAAGTCCATCACGCTCTCGGGGGCTGTAATATCGCGAACTCCGCGACGAATATCATCGGCACTCAGGCCGCCCGCGACCATGAACAGCGCCATATCACCGACCGCTTTCGAGGTGGGCGTAACTTTTACGATATCGCCGAACAACTCATTCACTTCCGCATACACTCGGCAGACTTCGGCCCAGCGATCGGCCATCCCGAGAGCGCGAGCTTGTTGATAGAGATTGGTATATTGCCCGCCGGGCATCTCGTGTTGATAAAGATCGCCGCCGGCTGCCAGTGCTTCGCTTTCGAAAGGCAAGTAGAACTCGCGAACACCTTTCCAATAGGTAGCCAGCTCGGTCAGCATGTCCGTCGACAGAGCGCTCGCGCGCGGACCAAAACGAAGCGCTTCGACAAGCGTATTCAAGTTGACTTGCGAAGTGCCGCCTGACAGCGAGGCGATTGCAGCGTCGGCGATGTCGAGTTTCTCGTCGGATGCGGCAAGAATTGAGGCCGCTTGAATGCCGGCGGTGTCGTGCGTATGGAAGTGAATTGGAATGCCGATCTCTTGCTTCAGGGCTCTCACGAGTTGCCGCGCGGCTTCGGGCTTGCACAGGCCAGCCATGTCTTTGATCGCCAGCATGTGAGCGCCGAGCTTCTCCAAGTGCTTGGCAAGGTCGACGTAATACTTCAAATTGTACTTCTGACGATTTGGATTCAGAATGTCGCCGGTGTAACAGATAGCAGCTTCGCAGATCGCGCCGCTATCGATCACGGCTTCCATCGCGACTTGCATGTTCTCGACCCAATTTAGTGCATCGAAAACGCGGAAGACATCGATCCCTGCATCGGCCGCCTCGCGCACGAACAACTGCACGATGTTGTCGGGATAGTTCGTGTAGCCCACTGCATTGCTGGCTCTGAGCAACATTTGAAAAAGAATGTTGGGTATGCGTTCGCGCATCTCCGTCAGGCGGGTCCAGGGGCTTTCCCTGAGGAAGCGCATTGAGGTATCGAAGGTTGCACCGCCCCACATTTCCAATGAAAAGAACTCGGGAGCGCGGCGCGCGTACGCATCGGCGACTTCCAACATGTCGTGTGTTCGAAGCCGCGTGGCCAGCAGCGATTGATGAGCATCGCGCATGGTGGTGTCGGTCAGCAACAACGATTTTTGTTCTAGGATCCAATTGGAAAACTTCTGCGGACCAAGTTTCTTTAGCAGATCGCGCGTGCCAGTTGGGATTGGCAGGGTTTGATCAGTAGGTGGCACTTGAGCCTGGTCCCGGCGAGTCGCAACAGCTTGGCCTTTAACCAGCGGATTTCCGTTGACGATGGTGTTGGCTAAGAATTTCAAGATGCGCGTCGCGCGATCTTTGCGAGGTTTGAATTCGAACAAGTTGGGCGAGGTATCGATCAGTCGCGTGGTGGCTTCGCCTTCGAGAAAAATCTCGTTGCCAACCATCTGAATCAAAAACGGGATGTTCGTTTTCACGCCGCGAATTCGGAACTCTTGCAAGCAACGCTCCATTCGAGCCGCAGACTCACGCAGCGTTCGACCGCGAGCAGTAACTTTCACCAGCATGGAATCGTAAAATGGATTGACGACCGCGCCGCTGAATGCGCTACCAGCGTCGAGCCGAATGCCGAGCCCGCCGGCGCTGCGATAATGAGTGATGCGGCCATAGTCAGGACGAAATTGATTGGTTGGGTCTTCGGTCGTCACACGGCACTGGATGGCAAAACCTGTCGCTCGCACTTCCGCTTGATCGGGGAGACCTACCGCTTGATCGCCAAGTTTGTGTCCCATCGCGACCAAGATCTGCGCCCGCACCAGATCGATGCCTGTGATCTCTTCCGTGACGGTATGTTCGACTTGGATGCGCGGGTTGACTTCGATGAAGTAAAACTTCTCCGCTTCGGTGTCGTACAGGAATTCAACGGTGCCTGCCGCGCGATAGCCGACTGAGTTACCGATGGCGAGTGCGGCTTCGTACAGTTGTTTGACAATCGACGCTGGCAAGTTCGGCGCCGGTGCAACTTCGACCACTTTCTGATGGCGACGTTGAACGGAGCAGTCGCGTTCGAACAGGTGCATCAAGTTGCCGTGATCATCGCCCAGCAACTGAACTTCAATATGTCGTGCTCTGCGAACCAGTTTCTCGACGAACACTTCGTCGCTACCGAAAGCGTTCTTCGCTTCGCGCTGAGCGGAATCGAGCGCGCCGGCGAGTTGCTCCACGTTATCCACCATCCGCATGCCGCGACCGCCGCCACCTTTGGCCGCTTTGAGCATCACTGGAAAGCCCATCGCGACGGATAGCTGCTCGGCTTCGGCGAGACTCGTTACCGAATGCGAACTGCCAGGCAGGACAGGCACACCGGCTTTCATTGCGATCTCGCGCGCGGCAACTTTATCACCTAATTGCTCGAGCGCCGCAACACTGGGGCCAACGAAGGTAATGCCCGCTTCTTCGAGAGCTCGTGCGAACATCGGATTCTCGGACAAGAAACCGTAACCTGGATGAACAGCATCGATGTTGTAACGCTTGCAGAGTTGCACGATCCCTTCGATATCCAAGTAAGATCGGATCGGTTCGCCAACTTTCCCGATCTGGTACGCTTCGTCCGCTTTGAAACGGTGCAACGCAAATCGATCTTCGTGCGAGTAGATCGCGACGGTTCGAATTCCCAGTTCATGGGCGCTGCGAAAGACACGGGTCGCAATTTCGCTGCGGTTTGCAGCCAGGATTTTCTTAATCGGTTTCATGTGGCTCGGTCAAATCGGAGTGGGATACCGCTACATAGGGGACAGCATTATTTCATTCGCGGCCCATTATGGCTAGGTAGTGCACACAGGGCGATCCGCGAATCTGCTGACCGTTTGCGAAGAGTAGATCAAGCCTGGCCGTCGAGCCAATTGAGTCGCACGAGACTTGGTTGCCGAAGTCTAGGGTTACCGAAGTCTAGGGTTGCCGAAGTGGTCCGGCAACAGCCACAGGACGCGAAGCCAATTTTTGGTAAAATCTGTCTCTTGGAAATTCTCACTAACCGAGTAGGGATCGCGACTGTGCAAGGTGCTGAACAAGATTGGATTGCGGCGGTGTGTCGTTGGCTGGGGTTTTCATCCACGCAGGACTTACCCGAAGGCTTACTCAATTCGCTGCGGGCCGCTGATGGATCGGAGATCGAAACACTGCTGAATGTGGTGTCTGCAAATTTCGACCAGATGAACTCCGGTCCACTGCGATTGCGGCAATTGATGCAGCAAGTGGCGGTGCGTCTGAACAAGCTTGTGCGCGAAGAGGAACCGGATGTCGCGATTGTGACGCCTGAGATTTTGGTTCGTTTGGGCGATATGCTTTCCGCAGTTGATGCACTTGCGTCCGCGCATTGCTTGCAGATGTTAGCGATGCAGCCCGACGAAGAATCGATCGACGCACTGGCTGCCACGCTGACTGAGCAACCGCCCGAGCAGATGCAAGCGGTCGCGATCGCGCTCAGTCCTTTATGGCAGCTCGAAGGAAGCTTGCTAGAGTTGTTCTTTGATCGAATGGGCGACGGTTTTGTTCATCCAGCAACGATGTCCGCGCTGCTCGATCTTGCCAACTACAGCACTCGCATGCAAAAGACAGCCGAACATCCGTACGCAGATCGTGTCGACAAGTTGTTGGGCTTGCTCGCGAACTTGACCAATCGTTTGGGATTAATGGAAGAGAATCCAGCGAAGTTCGGCGACGATGTTGAATCGATTCAAAAAGTGTTGAACGAAAGTGTCGCGCTGACGGTTTCGCTGTGTGATGCACTGGGGTTGATTGGTGATGCGAGTGCGAATGAGCAATTGCTGAAGACGTTAGCGTTGTCGCATCGTCGAGTGCAAACGGAAGCCGCCGGAGCGCTGGCGCGGTTGGGTGATTCTGCTGGGAAGTTGCGATTGATCGAGTTGGCAGAGGATCGCGTGGCTAGGTTGCGCGCGATCGCTTATGCGGAGGAGCTCGGTTTTGCGGAAGAGATCGAAGGCGAATTGCGATTGCCTCAATCTATCGCCGAAGCGGAACTGGCAAGTTGGCTGGCCGCGGGCGACCGTTTTGGAATCTCACCGCACGAAATGGAGTTGTACGATGCGCGGACTCAGTATTGGCCGAGTTTCGAAGAACCTCAAGACTGTTACTTGTTTCGTTACACTTACATTGTCCCATCCGGCCAACTGAGCAACATTGGAATTGCCGGGCCGTTGACCTGCTCCTTCAACTCGGATCTCGCCAATCTTCCGGCAGACGATATTTATGCGGTCTTCGCCGGATGGCAAGCCGAACATGAAGACATTTTTGAAGTCCCTGAACCTTTGTTGAATCGCGATCAACGTCGAGAAGCGGATCGCTTGGTTCGGTCGCTCGAAGAACGTGAATGCGAAGTGAAGCAGATTATCGCGCTCACCTTTTTCCTCGGCGAGATCGCTTTGCTTGCAACGGTGCAGAACGACGGCAAGCGACTCTATGCGGTTACCGATGGCAATGAGTTTCTGGTTTATCCAGCCACTGATCATCCGCTGGCGCTCACGCCCGATCTTGTCTTGTCCATTTTTCGCGGACGCAAACTGCTAAGAACGTTCAATCACTAACGTTGCGTTGATGTTAGCACCGTGCGGTAGATTAAAGTCGTCGTGGATCTTGTTAAAGATCCTTCCACTCGGGCTCTTTAACAAGATCCACTACAAGTTCCAACAGTTATTTTCCGGACGATGCTCATGTCAAAACCACTTGTATTCGTAGCTCGCCGCATTCCGGCCGTTGGTTTGAACTTCATTGCTGAACATGCGGAAGTGCGATTGCATGAGGGTGCGTTGCCTCCCACTCGCACCGAGTTGCTTGACGGAGTTACGGGTTGTTCGGGTGTGTTGAGTTTGCTGAGCGATCGCATGGATGCGGAAGTGTTCGAAGCGGCTGGCGTGGGATTGAAAGTGGTGAGCAATTTCGCGGTTGGTTACAACAATATTGACGTCTTGGAAGCGAAGAAGCGTGGCATCGCAGTTGGTAACACACCGGGCGTACTAACGGAAGCGACAGCCGACATTGCGGTCGCGTTGCTGTTGGCCGTGGCGAGGCGATTGCCAGAAGGATGGCGAGCGGTCGAGCAGCATCAATGGAAGACTTGGGAGCCGCTTGGTTGGATGGGACTCGATCTGGCTGCCAAAACGCTGGGGATAGTCGGTCTGGGGCGAATCGGCAGTGCCGTAGCGCAGCGTTTATCGGGCGGCTGGGGTATGAAGCTACTGTATACAGCGCGCAGTCCAAAGGTGGAGTTTGATGAACGGTATGGAGCGCGTCACGTGCAGCTTCCGGAGCTGCTGCAAGAAAGCGATTTTGTGAGTTTGCATGTGTCACTGTCGGACGAAACTCGCAAACTAATCAGTGCACCTGAGTTGGCGCGGATGAAGTCAACTGCGGTGCTGATCAACACGGCACGTGGAGAGGTGCTGGATCAAGTAGCCTTGTTTGAAGCCCTTCGCGACAATCGGCTCTTTGGTGCGGGACTGGATGTTTGTGAACCCGAACCGCTGCCCGCTGACAGTCCGCTGCGTCAGCTAAGCAACTGCTTGATCGTCCCGCATATCGGCAGCGCCACCATAACGGC
>Ga0105046_10013390_pt1 | contig 12705 bp, 8 predicted proteins | sample MAT03_FD_78385 | JGI IMG/M metagenome (GOLD analysis project Ga0105046, IMG submission 78385) | Freshwater microbial communities from Lake Fryxell liftoff mats and glacier meltwater in Antarctica - MAT-03 (megahit assembly) | ecosystem: Environmental > Aquatic > Freshwater > Ice > Liftoff... | reverse complement strand
TGTCGATTGATTTGAACACCGGCGCCCAACGCTTGAGCTTCGGTGCCGTCAAGGGTGACGAGGCGGTTTTACAAACTCAGTTGCTGGCATCAAATGAGAGTGGCAGCCGTTTGCTGACGTATAAATCCTCTGAATTGATGTCGCTGAACTCCGACGGCACGGGGCGCAGCATCTTTCCAGCGACTGGGGTGCAATCGGTTCGCCTGGATGACGATGCCAACTACACTGCATTTTCAAGCTATGACGCATTGGTTCCCGAGGATACCAATCAGGTTTCAGACATTTACGAGTGGGATCAAGTTCATGCCCAGCTGCGCCGCCTGAGCCTCCGCCCTGATGGCGCGCAAACGACGCAAAGCAGTCACTTGCTCGCGTATTCCCGCCGCGCGGGTATTGCCCTCGTTGCCATGCACAGCCCTGACGTGCCGCTTGCAAATGGTGGTTTAAATTTGGCACGCATTGATTTGTTCACTGGCACTGTTACTCCGATAACGGGCGTACCCGCGCTGACGATCCAAAGCTACGAATACGCCATGGGTGCTAGCCGCAATACTCGCTGGGTGCTTATCGCCACGGACCGGGGTGTGGCCCGCGTGGACACTCAAACGGGTGCTACGTTATTACTTGAAAGCCTTTTTGGCGCTGCTGCGGAAGGAGTTTTTGCTGCAGCAATTTCTGACAGTGGTCAGCAAATCGTCGTGACCGGGTACTCAAACAAGCAAGTGCATGTGCGTTTTCTTAATTTGAGCACCATGAGCGCCAGCAACGTGTATCAGACTGATGAAAATAATGTCGAAACGCGCATTTCAGCAGATGGCCATTATGCGCTAGTCGGCGCACGGACACTCTTTGCGTGTGAATTTAATTGCCCGCCAAATCCGCCGGTGCCGAGCAAATTATTTGTCCTCGATTTAGAACGCGGACTGCAGAGCGAGCAAATCGCCAGCGTTTTCGACCACAACTTCGACTTTTCCGGTGACGCCAGCAAAATTGTTTGGGCCGCCTTCAATGGTAGCGGCTTCAATTTTTATAGCCCCATTAGCGCCCAAACCGGCGATGTCACAATCCGCGAAAACCCCTACTTCAAGCTGCCAAGCTATACCAGCATCACTCGCACCGTGCCAGCGCTACCCAATTTGGCGCAAGATTTCCTAGTTGAAGCCGTGGTTAGCCACAAACAAGCAGGCACCGCGCCAAGCGGGATAGTGCGCTTCGATGATGGCAATGGCGCGCAGTGTGATGGCGAATTGATCGCCCAAGGCGAGCTTGCGATTACGCGGTGCAGAATTTTGCCGAACGCGTACGGGCTCAGAACTAGGCTTTTGAACGCGCCAGCATCCACAGCACCGTTAAGCATATCGCTAAGCGCAAGCTATCTAGGGGACCGGCGCTATGGCGCGAGTCAAACAAACCGCAGCGTCAGCGTTAGCAAACTAACGCCGATATTCCGCTGGCTAGTCGACAATCCAAGCGTCACGCCGGAAGTTGAAATAGGCATCGCAATCGATGCGCTGGCAGGTGCCGCGTTCACCGGCACTGCGCGCATAACCAGCAGTTCGACGAACCCGTGTTACTTAAGCGCGGTTGAAATACAGGCGGCTAAACGCTGCCGGTTTTTCCTTCCAAACGCCACCAGTTACTTATTTAGAGTGACGTTGGACGATGCAATCTACACGCTTGGCACCGGCAGCGTCCTATATTTGAATGTGGGAATGTCGGACGGTTTGTTCGCGAATGGCTTTGAGTGATCAGGAATTTATGCAATCAGGAATGAAGGTTTTCGTCGCACTGTTATCTGCCGTGCCCTTTGCCGCGTTCGCGGATTGGAGCCTACTAATCGCGCCCGCAAACGTGCAGTCAGAGTTGGCGGCACCGGGGGAACTGGAAATCCGCGTTACCAACAACGGCGCAGACGCAAGTCCGGCAATGGACTTGGATGCAGGTGCAATCGCGCCTTTGCTGCCTGAGTATCAAATTGATCTAGTTAGCGGTAGCTGCGGCCCCTGGCGCGATGAAATGGTGCTTGTCATCTTCCCGGCAACCCGTCCATTCGCGCGAATTGCGATCCCCGCAATTGCGGCTGGCGCCACTTTACCGTGCCGATACCGTTTTACCGCGCGGCGAGCCAACAGCCAAAATTTTCGGCTTAGTTTTGGCCCTATTGATCGGCCAACCGCGCCTAAAGGCTTGATCCAAATAGGCGCACTGACAGATTTGGGCGTGACTGCCGCATTAATCCAATCCAGACTAGAGAACGGCCAAACCATTGAGCGTTACCGTGTTTCCGTGCGCAACTATGGCAATTTTGACGTCACAAGCCATGCTTTAAGTGGCTGCTTCGACAATTTTGGCACTGATATTCGCATGAATTTTCCGGGTGGCTGCGAACGCCTAGGCAGCGGAAACTGCTTTGACTATGGCTTTAGCTTTCGCGCAGGGCCAGTTTTGGCGGGGCAGCGCGCGAGCTGTGAAATAGAAACGCCCGCTGGCAATAGAGCATTTGGCACTACTCGTCTACTTGATGGGATTTCACGCGCTGATGGACGAGCGCTGTTGGATACAGTTGCAGCGAATAATGGTCTACGCATTATTGACGAACCCATGATCCAAGTCCCAACACTTTCCTGGCTAGGCATAATGGCACTGATTTTCGGTGTAGCATTGGTCAAGCGCCACGCTCAGTAAAGAGCGCTACGCCGTTAACAATTCTGCTTGAGTAACCTTCGCCGCCTTCAACCACCGCGCAATCGCCAACCCAGCCTCACGGCCGTCATGCACGGCGGTTACCACCAAATCGGCGCCGCGCACATTGTCGCCACCGGCGAAAATTTTCGGGTTGCTGGTTTGAAACGGTGCGGCTTTGGTAACAGCGATGCGGCCAGACTCTTCCAGCGCTACGCCATGCGTGGTTAGCCAATCGGCGGGGCTGGCGCGAAAGCCGAACGCGGTGATGACGATATCGGCAATCAGGGTTTTTTCGACGCCACTTTGCGTGTCTTTCAGGCGCACGGAATCGACGCATTCGCTGCCAACAATCGCAATCGGTGCGTGGTTGAACATGAATTTGACGCCTTCGTCGCGGGCATTGCCGACCTCGCGGCGCGAGCCGGGCATATTGACTTCATCGCGCCGGTACACACAGCTGACGCTTGCGGCGTTTAGGCGAATCGCGGTGCGCACGCAGTCCATCGCGGTATCGCCACCGCCCAAAACCACGACGCGCTTTTCGCTGAAATCCATCGGCACGGCTGGTTTTAAGTCACTATCCAAAATTTGCCGCGCATTCGCAATCAAAAAGGGCAGCGCTTCTAAGCGGCCAGGCAAGGCTTGACCCGGTAAATTCGCATCGACTGCCGTGTAGGCGCCGGTGCCAACAAACACGGCATCGTAATCCGCCAACAGCTGCTCGAAGGCAATGTCAGTGCCGATTTCGGTGCGCATATGGAAATTCACACCCATCGCCTCTAACACCAGTCGGCGCGTCAGCATCACCTGCTTTTCCAGCTTAAACGGCGGGATGCCAAACGTTAGCAAGCCACCAATTTCTTCATAACGATCAAACACATCCGCTTGAATGCCAGCGCGCGCCAAGCGGTCAGCACAGGACAAACCCGCCGGACCCGCACCAATCACGGCCACACGCTTACCGGTGGCGACGACATTCGATAAATCTGGCCGCCAACCCTGCTTAAAGGCCTCATCGACGATGTATTTTTCAATCGCGCCGATGGTGACGGACTCAAAACCGGTGTTGAGCGTGCAGGCACCTTCGCACAACCGGTCTTGCGGGCATACGCGGCCACAAACTTCCGGCAGCGGATTAGTTTCATGCGCCAAAGTTGCCGCTTCAAATAAGCGATTTTCCTGCACCAGCTTGAGCCAGTTCGGAATGTAGTTATGCACCGGGCATTTCCATTCGCAGTAGGGATTGCCGCAGTCCAAACAGCGTTCGGCTTGGGCGGTGGCGCCGGCAGGCGCGAAACTGCCGTAAATCTCGCTCCAGCCCTGCACGCGCACCTGCACGGGTAGCTCTTTCGGCATTTTGCGCGGCAGTTCTAAAAATCGGAAGTCACGTGCGCTCATGCGGCTTGCCTCAATACATCAATCAATGATTCCAAACTTGCCGCCTTGGGTTTGACTAGCCAAAACTTGCCGAGCACATCGCGGAACTCTTCTAACAATTGCGCCGCCCAAACGCTGCCGGTTTCCTGGACGTGCGCGCGCAGCAGGGAACGCAAATGCTGCAGATGGCTTTCGACACCTTCCGGCGACATGCGCAACAAGTCGATTAGCTCCAAATTGCAGTGGTCGACAAAATCCCGTTCTAAATCCAGCACGTAAGCAAAGCCGCCGGTCATACCCGCGCCAAAGTTTTGCCCGGTGCGCCCAAGCACCGCTAACATGCCACCGGTCATGTATTCGCCGCAGTGATCGCCTGCGCCTTCGATTACTGCGGTTGCACCGGAATTGCGCACCGCAAAACGCTCGCCCGCGCGCCCGGCTGCATAAAGCTTGCCGCCGGTTGCGCCGTACAAGCAAGTGTTGCCAATGATCGCGGATTCGTGCGCGACGTAGCCGGATTTCCTGCCCGGCGCAATCACAATTTTGCCGCCACACATGCCTTTGCCGACATAGTCGTTGGCATCACCGGCCAGATAAATTTGCAAGCCGCCGGCATTCCACGCGCCTAAGCTCTGCCCTGCGATGCCGGTCAGTTTCAGCGTAATCGGCGCATCAGACATGCCTAAATTGCCGTGATGCTTAGCAATTTCACCCGATATTCGCGCGCCAATTGCACGGTCCCGGTTACAAATTTCATAGTGAAAAATGCCGCCGGTTTTGTGCGCGATGGCGTGTTGCAAATCGCTTAGCATCCGTCCAGCCAGCACCGCCTGATCGCGCGGCGGATTGGTCAGCTCGGTACAGTATTGCGACTCGTCTGATTGCAGCCCAGCCGCGCGCAAAATCGGGGTTAGATCGAGGCCGCGTTGCTTATCGGTCTGCCCTTCAAGCAGCTCAAGTAAGTCTACCCGCCCAATTAAATCCTGCAGCCGCGCCACGCCAAGGGCGGCAAGATGTTCGCGCACATCTTTCGCGACAAACTTAAAGAAGTTCATTGCCATATCCGGCAAACCGGTGAAGTGCAGTTCGCGCAAGCGCGTGTCTTGCGTCGCCACACCGGTCGCACAATTGTTTAGATGGCAAATCCGCAGGTATTTGCAGCCCAGCGCTACCATTGGCGCGGTACCAAAGCCAAAACTTTCTGCACCCAAAATAGCGCCTTTGATCACATCCAGGCCGGTTTTTAAGCCGCCATCCACCTGCACCCGTACCCGATGCCGCAAGCCATTCATGCGCAACGTTTCTTGCACTTCTGACAAACCCAACTCCCACGGCGTGCCGGCATAGCGAATTGATGAAATCGGGCTAGCGCCGGTGCCGCCATCGTAGCCTGAAACGGTAATCAAATCGGCGTAGGCCTTCACCACGCCGGCCGCGACCGTGCCGATGCCCGCGTGCGATACCAGCTTCACCGACACCAGCGCCGCCGGGTTGATTTGCTTTAAATCGAAAATCAGTTCGGCCAAATCTTCAATCGAATAGATATCGTGGTGCGGTGGCGGCGAGATCAGGCCAATGCCCGGTTTTGCATAGCGCAAGCGCGCAATCATGGCATTGACTTTGTGCCCAGGTAGTTGCCCACCCTCGCCCGGTTTGGCCCCCTGGGATATCTTAATTTGCAGCACTTCCGCATTGATCAAATACTCCGGCGTCACGCCAAAGCGCCCCGAGGCAACCTGCTTGATTTTGGATGATTTTTCGGTGCGATAGCGCTCTGGGTCTTCGCCACCTTCGCCGGAATTGGAGCGTGCGCCCAAGCGGTTCATTGCAATTGCCAAGGCTTCATGGGCTTCAGGGGATAGCGCGCCGAGCGACATACCCGCCGAGTCAAAACGCGCCAAAATCGCGGCTACAGGTTCAACCGCATCCAGTGCAATCGCCTGTGTTGCACGCAAGCGCATTAAATCGCGAAAAGTGGACGCTGGCCTGGAATTAACATGCTGCGCATAAACTTGATAGTCGGCGTAATCACCACTGCGCACCGAACGCTGCAGGCTAGCGATTACATCCGGGTTATACATATGGTATTCGCCATCATGCACATAGCGTAGTAAACCACCCTGCGATAGGCCGATACTCGGATCCCACGCGCGTTCGTTGAGTAACGCGGCATCGCTCTCCAAATCTTTGAAGCCAGCGCCTTCGATGCGGCATGGGGTGCCTTCAAAGCAGCGCTGCACCACGGTGGAATTTAAGCCGACAATTTCAAACAGCTGCGCGCCCCGATAGCTGCCAATGGTGCTGATGCCCATTTTCGAGATAATTTTCAGCAGGCCTTTCTTAATCCCGCGCCGATAGCTGCGGCCCAGCTCAAGCTGATCTTTGCCGCGCCCGAGCTTAAGAATGCCCGCCTCATTCATGCTTTTCAGCGTCTGATACGCCAAATACGGATAGATCGCGGTGGCGCCAAAGCCAATCAAGCAAGCGAAATGATGCGGATCACGTGCGGTGGCAGTTTCGATAATCAAATTGCAATCACAGCGTAAGCCCACACGAATCAGGTGCTGATGCACCGCGCCGGTTGCCAATAAGGCATGAATCGCCAGCTTTTCCTGCACCGCATAACGATCCGATAACAACAGCAAAATTGCACCACCACTAACGGCGGCTTCGGCCTCCAAACACAAGCGCGCCAGTGCTGCCTCAAAACCTTCTTCAGGCATGCAGTACAAATGCAAGGTTGCATGCGCATTTTTAAAGCGCGGCAACAGCAACATTTTATTTAATTTGCGCTGTGAAAGTACCGGCGAATTCAAGGAAAGCTGCTTGGCTTGCTCTGGCGTTTGCTCAAAAACATTGCCTTCGCGCCCGATTTGCGTGCTCAAACTCATTACCACGCGTTCGCGCAGCGGGTCTATCGGTGGGTTGGTCACCTGGGCAAAGGCTTGGCGGAAATAATCATATAAAGATCGCAACTGATGCGACAGCACCGCAAACGGCGTGTCGTCACCCATCGAACCGGTTGTTTCTGACTCCGTTTCAGCCAATACCCGCAGCACGCTTTCAATTTCTTCGCGGCTTAAGTGAAAAAGCTTTTGAAAGCGCAGCAAAGTCGGTGCATCAAAAGACACCAATGCCAGCGATGGGTCGATCAGCGCCGCATCCATGTAGCGCACGCCGGCCTTTAGCCATTGCTTGTAGGGCTGGCGCCCGGCGTTGATGCGATCAATCGCAGCGCTGTCCAACAGCACGCCACTGTTTAAATCGACCGCCATCATTTGCCCGGGCCCAAGCTTGCCCTTGGCGACAATGCGCGCCTCATCGCAATCCCACACGCCCGTTTCGGACGCAATTGTTAGGATTTTATCGTCCGTTAAAGACCAGCGCGCGGGGCGTAAGCCATTACGATCCAGCGTACAGGCGGCGTAGTTTTGATCGCACAAAACGATGCCTGCCGGGCCGTCCCATGGATCTATCGATAGGCTGTGGTATTCATAAAATGCCGATAAATCAGGGTCCCGGTGTTCTAGCGACGACGTCGCAGGCGGCACCAGTATTCGCATCGCTTGCAGCATGTCCATCCCACCCGCAAGCAAAGCCTCGAGCATATTGTCCAAACTTTGCGAGTCCGAACCGTGCAAACTAACCAGCGGCTGCAATTCGCTGAAATCAATGAGCGGCGAATGCCATTTCAAACCGCGCGCGAGTGACCAGCGGCGGTTGCCTTCAATGGTATTGATCTCGCCGTTGTGCGCCAAAAAGCGAAACGGCTGTGCGCGTTCCCAAGCGGGTGCGGTATTGGTGGAAAACCGCTGGTGAAACAACACCACGCGGGAAGTCAAATCGGAACGCGCTAAATCCGGGTAAAACGCAGCAATGTTTTCTGCCAGCACCATCGCTTTGTAGCCAATAGTGACGCTAGAAAGGCTGACCACATACGCGCCATCGGGCAGTTCATGCTCGGCCCGTCTACGCCCAATAAAAAGCGCGCGTTCGAAATCAGCTGCGGCTATGCCTGCATCCGCTGGAGCTACAAAAATTTGCTCGATCTGCGGCATTGCGCTAAGTGCCTGCACACCACACTCCGCAACATTCACCGGCACCACGCGCCAGCCTAGGGTAGTAATCCCGGTGCGCAGCAAAGCCACCTGCAATATTTCGCGCACATGGGCTGCTGCAATGCGATCTTGTGGCAAAAACACCATGCCAACTGCAAATTGCCCGATGGGCAACAAGATACCGACCTCAGACGCCGCCGCGCGCAAAAATTCGGTGGGCTGATGTATCAAAACACCACAACCGTCGCCGGTTTTACCATCCGCGCCGACCGCGCCCCGGTGGCTCATCCGCGCCAAGGCGCTCAAACTGGTTTGCACCAGCCAGCCGCTCGCCTTGTTCTCCAAGCAGGCAATTAGACCGAAGCCACAGCTGTCATGCTCAAAATTCGCGTCGTAAAGCCCGGGTTTGTGCGCCATCAGCTGCCCCAATAGTAGAATTGCCTGAACGCTAAAACTCACACAGAGCCATAGAGCGGATGCTCCACTCTAGTTCAGTTTGCCCACAATAAATCGGCTGGCTCACACAATGAGTCAAATCCCTCGCCCATGAACAAGCCCACGCCGCCCCCTTGATTAGCTAGCCATTTACGTTAGCATTCGCAGGCTAATTTGGAGAGATGGCAGAGCGGTTTAATGCGACGGTCTTGAAAACCGTTGTGGGTTCATATCCACCGGGGGTTCGAATCCCTCTCTCTCCGCCACTTCATCCATGAAAGAGTAGCCATACCAGTAGGTATGCAAGAACGCTACCCACTCGCCCCCTACCCAAATTGATTTATTGCGAGAGTGTCACGGCAATCAAGTCTCGTCGTAAAAAATCCACAGCAAAATCCTTTACGGTGTCGCTGCTTCCCGAAATGAAGGCGAAAATTTAAATCGCCCATTCTTAAGGAACAAAGCCCATGCCTAAACCCATTTCATTGATTGGCCTACCCACCGACATTGGTGCCGGGCACCGTGGTGCCTCGATGGGCCCAGAAGCCCTGCGTGTCGCAGGCCTGGAGTCCGCCTTACGCGCACGCGGGCTGGTCGTGAATGACATTGGCAACTTGGTCGGGCCGCTCAACCCTTGGTTACCGCCTGTAAACGGTTACCGACATTTAGAACAAGTCGTGGCTTGGAACCGCCTGGCCTATGCCAGCATGATCGCTGAACTTCGCGCACAGCGTTTGCCGATTATGTTGGGTGGGGATCACTGCCTCGCAATCGGCTCGATTGGCGCAGTAGCACGCTATTGCAAGGAAGTAAATAAAAAATTGCGCGTGATCTGGCTCGACGCACATGCCGATTTCAACACCTCTGGTATAACGCCCTCGGGCAATGTGCACGGCATGCCGGTCGCTTGTTTATGTGGCTATGGCCCTCAGCCGCTAACCGATTTAGATGGCTTTGGGCAAATGCTGCTTCCTGGGCAGATCAAACAAGTCGGAATACGCTCCGTAGACGAAGGCGAACGCGCTTTGGTGCACGATGTGGGCATTGACATCTTCGATATGCGCTTTATTGACGAACACGGGATGCGACGCACGATGGAATACGCGCTGGCTGATTTGGACAGTGATACCCATTTACACGTCAGTTTTGACGTCGACTTTTTGGATCCATCCATCGCACCTGGCGTCGGCACGACCGTACCGGGCGGCCCGAACTACCGTGAAGCGCAGCTCTGCATGGAAATGATCGCCGATACCGGTTTGTTGGCTTCGCTTGATGTCGTTGAACTTAACCCAGCATTTGATGAGCACAATCGCACTGCCGCACTCGCTGTGGATCTGATTGAAAGTTTGTTTGGTAAGTCCACGCTTATGCGGGTGGGTAGTTTGCGCTAGCGCGAAATAAGTGCGTTATTTAGGTTAAAATTAATTTAAAGCCCGCAATAATTAAAACAATTGCTAGCAGGCGTTTGATCATAAGCGGAGCTAGTTTTCGGCTGCCTAGATAAGATCCCATTGCACCACCAACAACCACGGCGATACCCAACGGCAAAATAAACGCAGGGATATTTTTAGTTGCGCTAAAATTACCAAGCAAGCCCGAAATTGAATTTAATAGTATAAAAACCGCAGACACCGCTGCCGCGTTTTTAACAGTCGCCCAGCGCATCAGCAAAAGTAGCGGCGTCAGAAAAATGCCGCCACCGGTTCCGGTTAACCCAGATAAAAGCCCAAGGCCTGCACCAACACCAATTGCGACCGGCTTAGATGGCTCCGTAACGCTTTCGGGTGCTATTTGCGGCATTAGAAAACGCACTGCGGAAAAGAGCAAAACAACGCCAATCACAATTTTGAAGATATGCGTAGGCAAATTTAGATAACCACCTAAAAAAGCCAATGGAAAAGAAAGCAGCGCAAACGGCCAAAATAATTTCCATGAAAAAAAGCCAGCACGCCAAAACTGCCACGAAGCTATCGTTGCCACTAAAATGTTCAACGCGAGTGCGGTCGGCTTTATTTCTTCTGGCGTCAGACTAAAAAGCGTCATGACTGCGATATAGCCAGAAGCACCGGCGTGGCCAACAGAGGAATATAAAAAAGCAACAATAAATACTGCAATTGTTAAAATCGCTATAAGCTCTATCGACATAAAGGATCAAAACCTGAGGTCAAACGCCGATTAAAGCAAGCTGACCAAGTGGCCATAGACTTTCAGCGCCGCATCACAGGTCAAAAAATGCATGGGCTCAGTGCGGGCTTGAGCGATTAAAAGGCGATCAAAAGGGTCGCCGTGTAAAGCTGGAATTTGCGCACTTTCCGCCGCGTGACGGGCGCTCATATCAAGCAGTAAGAAGCCACTGTCCAGCGCACCTTGCATGGCCACCTCAGGTTCCATCGGCATCAGCATAGGATGCTTAATATGCTTAGTTGCCACTTCCCAAATTGAAACGGCACTGACATAAATTTGGTGATTTGGATCATCAAGAATCGCTCGAATTCTGCCACTTGCACGGTTGTCGCCCGTCAGCATCCATAGAAGGATGTGCGTATCAATAAGTACCCTAAACATCCAAGCTACCCGAGCTAAACATCTCAGCAATTTCGGCGTTGTCGGCATCGATATCGTCAGGAATGACGTATTTCCCCTTCAATAAGCCAAACTTAATGGGCGACTTGCGGATTGGCACCAATTCGGCAACCGGCTTGCCATTGCGGGCAATCACAATGCTGGACTTCACGCCGCTAGCTATATCTTCCACCAAGCGGGAAAGGTGGGTTTTTGCTTCTAAAATATTAACCATGGACATGGTAGCGGCCTTACAACTTGAGTTAGTCTAGTCTGACCAGACTAAAGCATTTTAGCAAGCGTATAGTTCTGAACACGCCAAATTGAGAGGACTATCGTCTAGAACCATCAGCACCGATTTGCGCGATCAACTCAGCCAAAACACGCTCGGCGTCTTCATTGGCAACTTGACAGGTGCCAGCGTTTTCATGGCCACCGCCACCATATTTCAGGCATAAATTACCGACATGCGTGTTGCTGGAACGGTTGATAATCGACTTCCCAATCGCAAATACGGTGTTTTGCTGCTTCACCCCCCAAAGCACGTGGATTGAAATACTAGTTTCCGGATACAGCGCGTACAACAAAAAGCGGCTGGCAGCAAAGATAACGGCTTGATCGCGAAAATCCGCCACTACCAAATGCCCGTGCACCGCCGCGACTTTGCGCAATTGCACGGTGGCTGGGCCGCGATGGTTTTCGAACACTTCGGCGCGCTCGGCCACATCAGGCAGCGCCAAAATGCGCTCGATGCCGTAATCGCCGACACAATCAATCAAATCCATCATCAATTGATAGTTTGAAATTCTAAAGTTACGAAAACGCCCTAAACCGGTGCGCGCATCCATTAAGTAGTTGAGCAATGCCCAGCTTTCTGGATACAAAATTTCGTCTAGGGAATACTGCGCTGAGTCCGCTTGATCGACCGCGTGCATCAATTCACTGGAAATACTCGGGAAACGATCGGCACCGCCAAAGTGCCGATATACCACGCGCGCGGCTGACGCCGCTGTTGCATCAATCACGTGATTGCCTGAAACCGCAATGTCGCGCGCCTGGCCTTCAAGGCGGGTCAATTCGCTCGCATGGTGATCAAAAACCATGTGCGCACCGGCTACATAGGGAAGGTTGGCGGTGATGTCGCGATCAGTAATCGCAATTTTGCCGTCCTGCATATCTTTAGGATGTACAAAAGCGATTTCGTCGATCAAATCAAGTTTTTTCAACAACACGGCGCAAACCAAGCCGTCAAAGTCGCTGCGAGTTACCAAGCGATAGCGAGTATTGGACATAAAGATCTCCGTTCTTAAAGTGCGCCTTAAGCTGGCAAAATTGCGCGCTGACGTCAACGACAAACTTTGCAAAACTGTATTGCGAATTGCAAAAAACCCCGGCATTTGCCGGGGTTCGAGTTCACATAGTCAAATACTAATCTTGGCTAATTACAGACGTTTTGGTAAATACATTTGACCCACTCTGGGTGGTCAATGAACGGGTTGCGATTGCCCTGAGCGTTGTAGACAATTTGATTTCGCAACACTTCGCGGTCATCAACCGGGTCATCAATATGCCACTGCAACAGCAC
>Ga0105046_10013389_pt1 | contig 12705 bp, 11 predicted proteins | sample MAT03_FD_78385 | JGI IMG/M metagenome (GOLD analysis project Ga0105046, IMG submission 78385) | Freshwater microbial communities from Lake Fryxell liftoff mats and glacier meltwater in Antarctica - MAT-03 (megahit assembly) | ecosystem: Environmental > Aquatic > Freshwater > Ice > Liftoff... | reverse complement strand
TGAAGGGCGACGTCGAACGTTCCGCCGCCTGCTTCGCCGAGACGCTGCTCACATCTGTTGATTACGCCCGGGGCGATCTGTCGCGGCTATTGACCAACGTGATGGCCATGTACCGCTTCCGCCGGCTAATGCACGACATCAAGGATCGCTACGCGATGGTGATGATGATCACGCCGGAGCGGAGCGAAAGGAATGACGGCGACGACGTGTACGCCACCTTGGCCGAGGGAATTGTCGTCGTCATCAACCAGGACGCCGACCCCGTGCTAGTGGAAGAGCACCTGCGGCGATTACGAGCCAGCGACACCCCGGTCTTCGGCGCCGTCACGGTGCCGCCAGCGAAGGGGTGATTCAGGTGACGCGGAGGTAACCAATATGCCGGTTCATGATTGGTCACGCTCGAACGATGGTCTGTTCCACTATTTTCACCAACGGTGGATCGGAAACATTTGCGATTGGCTGAATGCAGGCCGACTGCCCAAAGAGTTTTATGCCATCGGCGAACTATACGCGGAATGATATTTCCCTGATGTCCTCGCCGTCCGAAATCCTCCCGTGGAAAATGGAAAACATGCGACGACGTCAAACGATGGATTCGGCATCGCAGTCGCGGAAGCGCCGCCGAAGACACGGTTCGTGCTCGAAGGGGAGATAGAGGAATATCTCGCAAGAAAGAACTTCCTGGCGATTCGCAATGTCGACGGCATCTTGGTGGCTGCAATCGAGATCGTCCCACCGGGCAACAAATCAAGCCAAGCACGCCTTCAGAAATTCGTTCAGAAGACCATCGACTTTCTCGAACAAGGCGTCCACGTCCTCGTCATTGACCTGTTTCCACCCACACCACGCGATCCATCGGGCATTCATCAAGTGATTTGGGGGGACTACAACGGTGACTTCGAATTCCACCCGGACAAGCCTTTGACACTGGCCTGTTACCAAGCCTCCAGCGAAGATACCTTTCCCCGAGCCTACGTCGAACCAATCGCCCTTGGCGAACCCCTACCCGCGATGCCGTTATTCCTATCGCCCGAGCGCTATATCAACATCGAACTGGAAGCGACCTACGAAAGCACCTGGGCGGTGTATCCCGCGCCATTGAAGCCGAAGATTGAGTAGGAAACGCCCCACGCCCATCACTCCGCCCGCTTGGCCCTCGGCGTCATGTGGGGTGCTTCTTGCCGTTGGAACGCCAGGTGCAGGAGAAGGACGGGCCGGTGATGCTCCAGTTGCTTCGCGTAGCCGCATTCGCCAGAAGGCGGGTCACCGCAAAAGGTCAACGCCCGCGCCCGTCTCCGGAAGCCTTTCGGAGTCGCGGCTAAACGAGTCGTCCCGTTTTTCTACATCACACCGATTGTGCCGATCGTTCGACTCGAATGGACTCGCCATTCCCGCGCGACTGTGATCGCTCGGGGCAGGGGACAACACGGTGAAGAATCGCTTCTTGGCCGGTCGATGAAACTCTGCCGCTCGATCCTTCTAATGTGCAGACTTGTTCCGAGCGGTTTTTTCGTGGCAGGGTATTCATGATGAGTGAATCGACTCCGACCGGGCCGATCCATCTCGGGTTTCTCACGGTGTTTCAGGAAAACGGCGGCTATCTCGGCGGCTACCTGGTCACGAATTCGTGGGGCCGGCCGCTCGAATTCCGTTTGAGCACCGCCGTGCAACCCAACAAGGTGCAGAGCATCCTCTACGGCCCCAGCCTACAGGAGTATCTCTGCGCCGACTTGATCGGCAAGACGCTCATCGACAAGTGCGCCACGCCGATCCATTTGCTCGTCACCGATTCCATTCAGGTGCTGCCGATCCGCAGCCGGCTTGATGCGCCGGTGCTGGCCGTCATCGGTCCGGATGAGCCGGATATTCCGTTTTTGCCGTCGGAACGGATTGCCCGTTACGAACGGGAAGGCCCGCCGATCTACTTTGATCCCCGGCTCGCGGAGGATCGCGGGCGCATCCAGGCCTTGCTGGAACGGCTCGACACGGGATTCGACATGCGTGAACCGTTTAGCCGCATCCGCGAGGCGATGTCCGAAGCCCGTAAGTTGGGGGTGACGAGCCGTGCCGCCTGATTCGACGCTGCTCGCCGAGATGCCGGAAACGCTGGATATCGACATCCGTCTCGCGATGGAAGCGCGATACCTGCCGCGTTTCGAGGCCGAACTGAAGCCGATGGTGCGCGAGGCCCGTTTGCTCGGCGACGCCCCCTGGGCTCGGTCGATCGGCCCGCTCGATATGCGCGTGAAGACGGAAGGCTGGAAGTTCCCCGCCCCGCCGTTTGAGTTGCCCAACCGGCCGCCGACCGAGGAGAAGCCGGAGGTCGAGAAGGTCGCGAAACTTCTCGACAAAGTGCCGGCCCTCAAGAATCACATTCGGCCGAAGCCGACGGGCGACACGGTCCTCTTCTGTGACCGCCTGCTTTACCTGCTGCAACCGCCGCTCGACAATCTCTTCGACGGGAAACAGGTTTCCGTCCCGTTCACGCCATTTCCTTACCAGCTTGATGGGATCGCGTTCCTGATGCCGCGTCACGCCGCCCTGCTCGCGGATGAGATGGGGCTGGGCAAGACCATGCAGGCGATCCTCGCGATCCGCCTGCTCTTTCAATCGGGGATGTTGCAGCGGGTGTTGCTCGTCTGCCCCAAGCCGCTCGTCTTCAACTGGGCGCGGGAACTGAAGTTGTGGGCCAGTGATCTGCCCTTCGAGGTGCTTGGCGGCGATCTACAAACTCGGCGGACGTCGTGGCTGCATTCGAACTGCCCGCTCAAAGTCGTGAACTACGAGATTCTGACGCGCGATGCCGACATCCTGCGAGAGGGCGACCTATCGTTCGATCTGGTCGTTCTCGACGAAGCGCAGCGGATCAAGAATCACGATTCGAAAACGGCGATGGTCGTACGCGGCATCAAGCGAACCCGAAGCTGGGCGATGACCGGCACCCCGATCGAGAACCGGCCCGAGGACCTCATCAATATCTTTAGTTTCGTCGACCCGGGCCGCATTCCGCCGGACACGCCGGCCAAGCGTCTGGCTCAGTTGACAGGTGATTGCATCATTCGCCGCACGAAGGAAATCGTGCAGAGCGACATGCCGCCGAAGTTGATTCGCGACATCAACCTGGAACTGACGGCCCCGCAAAAAGAGGCGTATGAACTGGCGGAGAAGGACGGCATCATCCGCCTGAACGCACTGGGCGAGACGCTCACCGTCCAGCACGTCTTTCAACTGGTCATGCGCTTGAAGCAGATCTGCAACTTCGACCCGTTGACGGGATCCTCGGCCAAGCTCGAACAGCTTCTGGCCGACATGGAAGAGGTGGCCGAGAACGGCCGCAAGGCCATCATCTTTTCGCAATGGGTCGAACCGCTGGAAGTCTTGGCCAAGGCGCTCGAGCCATTTGGCCCGCTTCAGTTTCATGGCAAGATCCCAGGAAAAGATCGGCCGCGCGTCCTCGATCAGTTCAAGGCTGACCCGAGCAAGCACGTCATTCTGATGAGTTATGGCACTGGCAGCGTCGGCCTCAATTTGCAATTCACGAATTATGTCTTCCTCTTCGATCGCTGGTGGAACCCGGCCATTGAGGACCAGGCGATCAACCGAGCCCACCGCATCGGCCAGAAAGACACCGTGACGGTCACTCGCTTCGTGATGGAAAACACCATCGAGAAACGAATCGCCGAGGTGCTCGACCGCAAACGCCGGCTGTTCAACGAGGTCCTGGAACAGAACGAACCGCCATCCGCCATGGGCCTGACGCAAGACGAGATCTACGACCTGTTCGACATCAAGGGCCGTCCACGGCCGGCGCGATAGAATCCTCTCGGGGTTCCGCACGGCACTCAAGAACTCAGTTCCCTATTTGGGCCTGGCCTCGCTTTCGATCGCTGGACGCGAGTCGTCGGAAAATGCCAGCCCTTCTCTTCGACGACGAATGCGAACTTTGGTATAATGGGAGGGGTGCAAATCGCGAAATGCCAAAGTACAGGAATTGATTGGTGCGTTGGAGCCGGGGTAATAACTTACCATTTGACGTCAGGGAAACTTCTGCCATGACTGTTACAATCGAACACGCTCAAAATCATCTTTTGGAATTAATCGCTAAGCTCGAACGGGGGGAAGAGTTACACATCCATCAAATGGGAAAACCCATTGCGAAGCTGATTCGTGAATCATCCGAACTCGAACCACGGACGCCGGGAAGCGCGGCCCACATTCCTCACTGGATGTCGCCAGATTTCGATGCGCCGCTCGAAGATTTTAAAGAGTACATGGAATGAAGTTTCTCCTCGACACGCACGCCTTTCTCTGGTTTGTGTGGAACGATCCCGCTCTGAGCGTTTCAGCGCAGCGAGCCATCGCCGAACCCAACAATGAGATTCTCGTCAGCGTTGCCATTTGCTGGGAGATTTCAATCAAAACCAGTTTGAAAAAGATAAATCTGGGTGAATCAGCACGGACATTTCTTCCACGCGAGATCATCAATAATCGATTTGATTTACTGACCATCGCCATGTCTCATGCAACCTTCGTCGAGACGCTTCCTCGTCACCACAAAGACCCCTTCGACCGCATCCTGATCGCCCAATCACTCGTCGTGACCCTCCCGATCATTAGCAACGAAACACTTTTCGATTCGTACGGCGTAACTCGATTGTGGTGATCAATGCACTCGTTAAAACCATAAAACAACCCACATGACCATTCTCCTGTTTGACATCGACGGCACCCTCATCCGTAGCGGCGGGGCCGGGAAGGCGGCGATGGAGGGGGCTCTTCGCGAGGAATTCGGCGTTGCCGAGATCATCGACGGCGTCCCCTTCAGCGGCCGTACTGACCTGGCCATCATTCACGACTTGCTCGCCCTGCATGGCGTTGAGCCAACTCCCGCTCAGTGCCAACGGATGCTCGCGGCGTATCTCAAGTTGCTGCCCGAGTCATTGCAAGCCAATCAGGGCGTCGAACTCCCCGGCGTGCGCAAACTGCTCGAACATCTCCAGAACGTGCCTCACGTTTCGGTCGGGTTGCTCACGGGCAACATTCGCGATGGGGCTCGCTGCAAGCTCGGGCATTTCGATCTCTGGCACTTCTTCGCGTTCGGCGGTTTTGCGGACGGCTTGTCCAACCGCGACGATGTCGCTCGCTTCGCCCTCGCAGAAGCCGGGCGCCATACGGGCCGATCGATCGAACCTGTCAATGTCTGGGTGATCGGCGACACGCCGCTGGATGTGAAATGCGCCCGCGCGATCGGAGCGAAGGCCGTGGCCGTGGCCACCGGCTGGCATGCGATTGATGAACTGCACAACTCCGGCGCGGACCACGTTCTGGCCGATCTCAGCGACCCGGCCGTCCTGCGGGCAGCGTGGGGCTTGTAGTTTTCGCGCGAGGGCCGGGATTTTTTCAGGCCTGGCATCTTCCGTCGCGCGGGAGAATCGGCTAAGCTAACAACAGACACGATGATGATGTTTAGATCCCTCCCCGCATCCCTCCGAGGCGAGACATGACTCGAGCATGGTTCTCTCTTTCACTTATTGTCGCGGCCGTGCTGATGACTTCAGCCGTGGCTCAGGAAAAGCTGCCGCCGAAGACGACGGTTGTCAAGTTGACCGCTGAGCCGAGCGAATTGGTTCTGAAACACCCGTTTGACTACCGCCAGTTGCGGATTGACGCAACGCTCGACACCGGGGACGTCGTCGACATCACGCGCATGGCGAATTTCCGCGCTCCCGCTGAGATTCTCAAGATCACCAACCTCGGGCTCGCTCGGCCGATCGCGGATGGCGAGGGAACGATCACCGTCAACATCGGCATGGGCGGTCCCTCGGTGAAGATTCCCGTCAAGGTGAGCGGGCAGAAAGACACCTATCCCGTCGGCTTTGTACGCGACGTGATGCCGGCCATGTCGAAACTAGGATGCAACGCGGGGACTTGTCATGGATCGCTGGAAGGGAAGAACGGCTTCAAACTCAGTCTGCGCGGCTATGACCCGATCTTCGACCACCGGGCCCTGACGGACGATCTGGAAAGTCGCCGCATCAACCGGGCCGCGCCCGACCGCAGCCTGATGTTGATGAAGCCGGCGGGCGCGGTGCCGCATGCGGGCGGCGTGCTCTGGCAGCCGGGCGACGCGTCTTACGAAATGCTGGAGACGTCGATCGGCGACGGGGTGAAGCTCGATTTGAGTTCACCGCGCGTCACCCGTTTGGACGTGTTGCCGAGCCAGCGGATCATGCCGATGATCGGCCAGAAGCAACAGATGGTGGTGATCGCGACTTATGCCGACGGCACGACTCGCGATGTCTCGGCCGAGGCGTTTGTTGAAAGCAGCAATACGGAAGTAGCCACGGTCGATCGTCAGGGGCTGGTCAGCACGGTTCGCCGTGGTGAATCGACCATTCTCGCTCGTTACGAAGGGGCCTACTCGGCCAGTTCGCTCATTGTCATGGGCGATCGGTCGGGCTTCGAGTGGAACAACCCGGAGGCGTTCAACCATCTCGATCAGCTCGTTTACGAGAAACTCAAGCAGGTGAAAGTACTCCCCAGCGAACTGTGTACCGACTCCGATTTCATCCGCCGCGTGAGCATCGACCTGACGGGTCTGCCGCCGCAACCGGAGGATGTCCGCAAGTTCCTGGAAGACAAGACGCCGACACGCGTGAAGCGTGAAAAATTGGTCGATGAATTGATTGGCAGCGAGCCCTTCATCGAACATTGGACGAACAAATGGGCTGACCTGCTCCAAGTGAATCGTAAGTTCCTGGGCGATGTCGGCGCCAAGACTCTCCGCGATTACATCCGCAAGGCCGTGGCCACGAACATGCCGTACGACAAGTTTGCCTACGATATCCTGACGGCAAGCGGTTCGAACGCCCAAAACGGCCCGGCGTCTTACTACAAAGTGCTTCGCACGGCCGACGCCGCCATGGAGAACACGACGCACTTGTTCCTGGCCATCCGGTTCAATTGCAACAAATGCCACGATCACCCGTTCGAACGCTGGACGCAGGATCAGTACTACTACCTCGCGTCGTACTTCGCGCAAGTGAATCGGACACGCGATCCGAAGTTCCCGGGCAACATCGGCGGCAGTGCCGTCGAGGGGGCTCTGCCCCTAGTCGAGATCATCAACGACGCCACGACCGGCGATATTCGGCATGAACGCACGGGTGAAATCGCCCAGCCCAAGTTCCCCTATGAGATCAACGGAATGCCGGGCGACAAGCAACCGCGCCGTGTTCAACTGGCGAAGTGGATTACCTCGAAGGAGAATCCCTACTTCGCCAAGAGCTATGTCAACCGCGTCTGGAGCTATATGCTGGGTGTCGGCATCGTTGAACCGATCGACGACATCCGGGCCGGCAACCCGCCGTCGAATCCCGCGTTGCTCGATCGCCTTTCGAAAGACTTCGTTGATAGCAACTTCGATGTCCGCCAGTTGATGAGTTCGATCTGTAAATCACGAACGTATCAATTGTCGATCAAGACCAACAAGTGGAACGACGGGGACGACCTCAATTACGCGCATGCCCTGGCTCGTCGGTTACCGGCCGAGGCGTTGTTCGACGCCATTTATCGCGTGACCGGCTCGACTTCGAAGATTCCTGGTCTGCAACCGGGCGCTCGGGCGGCCCAGGTCGTGGATGGCAGCGTCGATCTACCCAGTGGATTCTTGGAACTCTTTGGCAAACCGTTACGTGAGAGCGCTTGCGAGTGTGAACGTTCGAGCGGGCTGATGCTGGGGCCGATCCTGAATCTCGTGAACGGCCCGATTGTCGCCGATGCCATCAAGGACCCGACCAATCGCATCGCCAAGCTGGCGGAGAGCGTGAAGAGTGATGATAAATTCATTGAGGAAATCTACCTGGCAACGCTGGCCCGCATGCCATCGCCCGAACAGATAAAACTGGGCCTGGACGCAATCCACGCCGCTGAGAACGACTACAAATTGCTGGCCGCCGACTATGCGAAGAAGCAACAAGCGTTGAAGGTTTACGAAAAGAAGCTTGACGAAAAACAGGCGGCCTGGGAGAAGCAACTCACGGTTGCCCCGAAATGGGAGGTTCTCCAACCCGACCCCAACAAGGCCACGGTCCGGAATAGAAAAGGGACGAAGATCGCCGTCGGCAAAGATGGCATCCTGTTTGTATCCGGTGAGAACGCCGCGACGGAATTGTATACCGTGGAAGCGAACACCAAACTCACCAAGGTCACCGGCATTCGTCTCGAAGTGCTGAGCGACAACCGCCTGCCGAAGAGCGGCCCCGGCCGATCGCCGAACGGAAACTTCGTTCTCTCGGAGTTCAAGCTTTCGTCCGCTCCGCTCAGCAACCCTGACCCGCAGCCCACGCTGTTCAAGAAGGCCGAGGCAACCTTCTCGCAAGCGCAATTCGAGATCGGCAAGGCGATCGACGGCAACACGACCACCGGTTGGGCGATTCTGCCTGAAGCAGGCAAGAATCAATCGGCCCTGTTCGAACTGCTTGAACCGATCCTCAGCGAGAGCGGCGCGAAGTTGGTCGTCGTCCTCGATCAACAGTATGTTGGCAAAGAACACAACATCGGCAAGTTCCGTCTTTCCGTGACCAGCGACGCGATCCCGCGGCTCAATGATGCTCTGCCGCCGGAGATCACGGCCATCCTGAAAGTGATGCCGGAGAAGCGCACCGCGGATCAGAAGAACAAGTTACGGCAGATTTACTTGAATCAGGATCGGGATTACAAGAAGTTGAGCAGCGACGTGACAGCCAACCCGCTGCCGGGGAACTTCCGAGTGCTCGGCGGCCAGGATCTGATGTGGGCGCTCTTGAACAGCCCGGCGTTCCTGTTCAATCATTGATTCCGGAGGATGCGACCGCCATGTTTTGGCTTCGAGAAGTCGCAGGCTGGGCTCTAGTGTTGCTCGGCCTGCTTACCTTTGGCGTGTGCTGGTTCGTTCTCCTACGCAACGGCAAGGTGTTCGCGGCGGGGCCGACGGTCTTGATCGGCATCTTCTTGTTCCGGGGCGGCATCCATTTGCTCAAAGTCGCGGTGGCGGCCCGGATCTGCCGGCAACCGGAGAACAAACCGGTTCGGCCGGCTCTCGCGGGTCGTCGGGATTCATAACCAATCGAGTCCACGAGCGATCAGCAGGAGGCCGATCGCGTTCGAAATCGTTTCGAGGACGCCCAGTAAAATGCTCACAATCGCATGGCCGTAGCCGTTGCGATCCTCAATCGTCTTCGCTTTCTTGATGCCAAGCCAGCCGAAGAGGATCGCGGGCGGACCGAGCAACATGCCCAGCACGGGGATGATGCCGGCGATGGCGAAGATATAGGCCTTGCGCGCGGGCGGGTTGCGTTCCGGAAGGAACGATGAGGGCAGTTCGCTGCGGTCGGGGCGTTTCCGGTTGCGTTTCGGTTCGGTCGGCGTTGGTTCGGCCATCGGCCCCTCGCGGCGGGTCGTTGCGGGGATACAATCTGGTCTTATATCGGCCAGATGGGGCGGTCAAGTTGACCCAGAGGGATAACCTTGGCAAGTCAGCGCATTGGCGACACGATCCGGGCGGTCTTCTTCGACGCGGTCGGAACGCTTCTCCACCCATCCGTATCCGTGGCCGAAACCTACCGGATCATTGCCGCCCGGCACGGGACGGCAATCGAACCGGCGCTCATCCGCCAACGCATTCGCGAGGCGTTTATCCGGCAGGAGAAAATTGACCACCAAGCCGGCTGGCGCACCAGTGAGATTCGGGAACGCGAGCGCTGGCAGACCATCGTGCGCGAAACATTATTGGAACTGACCGACCCAGCCGTTTGCTTCAACGAACTTTGGGAATGCTATCGTCAACCGGGGGCTTGGCGCTTGCCTGAAGATGCCAATCCCGTGCTTCGTGCTTTGTCTCAACGGGGGATGGTTGTCGGCATGGCGTCGAACTTTGATGCGCGATTGCTCGAGGTCGCAGGACAGATCCCGGATCTGGCCGGATTAAAGGATCGCTGCGTTGTTAGTTCCCTGGTCGGCTGGCGAAAGCCGGCCGGGGACTTCTTTCAAGAAGTCATCCGCGTGGCCGGCTGCCCAGCCGAGAATATCTTGTTCGTGGGCGACGACCTCCGCAACGATTATCAGGGCGCCCGTGCCGCGGGGATGAATGCTCTTTTAATTGATCCCGAAGGGAAATCCGATGTTCCCGATCGCATCGCGAAGTTGAGTGACATTCTGGAATAGCGAGCAGCGATCACTTTTTCTTCGGCACCGCGAGTTTCGCGGGGCGGGCGTTCTTGTACTGATCAAGAGCCTCCTGCAGTTTCGTTCGAATCGCGGCCGTTGTCGGATCCAGAGACTTCACATCAAGCGATTTCTGCTCGTTGGGGTCGGCCTGATAGTCGTAGAACTCCCCGCCGCGATAGAGTTTGTAGCGTGCCGTGGCCGAGAATTCTTTCGGGGCGTCAGCCTTGGCGCCCTGGTTCGGCGCATACCAACAGTACATCCATTCCCGGGGCGTTCCCTTCTCGCCTTTCAATTGTGGTAGAAAACTCCGCCCATCGATCTTCAGTTCGGCCGGAATCGCCGCCCCGCCCGCGGCACACACCGTCGGCAGGAAATCGGTGCTATCGACAATGTCCTTGTTGACTTGGCCGGACGGGATCGTCTTGGGCCAGTTTGCGATCAACGGGACGTGCATGCCGAATGTGGTCGTCATGCTTTTGCCGCCAACGACCGTCACGTCGCCCATCTTGGAGACCGTCCCTTTGCCGGTGCCATTGTCGCCGACGAAGACGATGAGTGTCTTTTCGCGCAGACCATTCTTGTCGAGCGTGGCGACCAGTTTGCCGATCAGTTTATCCATGTAGGTCACCATATCGCCGAAGTGCGACTTATCGATGTTCACGCCCTCGCCCATCGCCTTCGGATCCCACTTGGGGCTGTCGGGGGTTGCCTGGTAAGGCGAATGGGTCAGCATCAGTGGATAGTAGAGGAGGAACGGGCCGTCTTTCTTTCGGGTGATGAAATCGCAGGCGTAGTCATTGACGAGATCCGGGCCGTACTCGCCGTTCTTGTAGTCGATTTCTTTTCCGTTGATCTCCAGACCCGGGTTCGCGTAGCGCGGCGGGCGGCGTGTCAGTTGCCAGAGGCAATACTCGTCGAAACCGAACTTAGCCGGTCCCTCCAACCCGTGCGAGAGTTGCCATTTTCCCGCGATGCAAGTCGAGTAGCCGGCCTTTTTCAGAAGATGAGCGAACGTCGTGGCGTCGGCATCAAGATAGCCGAACCGGGTGTAATTGCGAACGTTGTAGAGGCCGGTCATCAATTGGCTTCGCGTGGGCGTGCAGAGCGGTTGAACGTAGCAATGTTCGAAGCGGATGCCGTCGGCCGCGAGTTTGTCCAGGTTTGGCGTCTTGTACGACGTGCCGCCGTTGCAGCCGAGACACTCATAACCAAGATCATCCGCCATGATCAAAACGATGTTCGGACGACCTGACGAATCCGCACTGAATGCCCTGCAATATTGACTATTCGAGCAAAGCAAGGCGGTCGCTAAAATGCTGTACGTAGTAAATCTACGTAGCAAGCGATGGGCTGCGGCATGTAGGTGACAGATCTTTTGCATGCTAGCACTCCGAAAAATGGTAAGCCAGCGCCTGGGCACTGCTCGGGAGAGACCAGAGAAAGAACATTATGAACACCACTCGTGGAAACGTCAAAGAATTACCGGCCGAGTCCGAAAACCAAGAACCTTCGAACGGTCGGCCCCGACCGCTTCTGGTCGAAACGACGTTCGATTCGGCGCTTGCGGCGGGCCAGTTGTTTTCGTAACTTGGAGTTCACTCAAAATCCCTTTCGTTCGGTGTTCGTGATTGTTTCGTCACAACATGAAACACCACCGAAAGCTGAAGGATTTTGAGTTTTTTTTGAACCCCTCAATCACGCGGGGGATCGCTTGATTCAGGGCTAGACTCTCCCCAAAATGCGAACAGAGCGAGGTAAGGGACAGCTAACTAAATGAGACATCTGATCGACAAAATTACTCAACTACGTTGCCAAAATGGTCGCATCCGGAGTTTAGGTAGTGCATGGTTCGGTGGCGGAAGCGAAGATCGGTCGGAAGACCGCAACAAAACACTCAGACCAAGGTGAGACACGCATGTCGAAGTATTATCTAATTCATGCCGCCCTAGCAGCTATCTGGTCCGCGGAGATAGGCGTGTTGGCTTACGGCACCACGTACAACGACACCGTTCGTCCCGCTTGCCCAGTGCCGCTCGAGCGTCGGCCAGCAGGGCGAGGAGTTCGGCCTCCTTCATCTGCGGGGCATTGGTTAGTCGGTCAGCGAGAGCCTTGGGAACAGGTTCTTTCGATGCGTCAAAGAGACCGCGAACGGCCCAATCCACCAGCGTTGACTGACCGGGCGGCTTGATGTGTTGTTGCTGAATCAATTGGGTGGCGAGGATGGACTGTTTCGCAAATTGCACGGATTCTTTGCTGTCGAGTGCAGCCGGGGCCGGCTGAGAATTCCCGTTGTGATCGAAGCCGAGTGCCGCGAGCAGGACGACCATAAACGGCATCAATCGGTCAAAACACTTGTTCTTCGCTTGAGGCACAGTATTGATGTGCGGGACAAAAGTCGCTTCGTACTATCGTAGCCATCACGCTCCGCGTGATGGATTTCCTCAAGCCAGCGAAAATGGCCGACATTGTTGACGGCATTCAAAGAATCCATCACGCGGA
>Ga0105046_10013387_pt1 | contig 12706 bp, 13 predicted proteins | sample MAT03_FD_78385 | JGI IMG/M metagenome (GOLD analysis project Ga0105046, IMG submission 78385) | Freshwater microbial communities from Lake Fryxell liftoff mats and glacier meltwater in Antarctica - MAT-03 (megahit assembly) | ecosystem: Environmental > Aquatic > Freshwater > Ice > Liftoff... | reverse complement strand
TGAAATGCTCGACATTGACAAAGATGGAAAAGTGCTTCGTGATGAAGTACCCAAGCAGCTGCAAGCGATTTTCGACAGAATGGACAAGAACACCGACGGCGTTTTGGAAAAAACTGAATTGCCACAATAAAGTTTTCGGGTTGCGATGCTCGGCACCATCACGCGGAGCGTGATGAATACGTACTCATCACGCTCCGCGTGATGCCGGGAACTCTAATTTTTGACTTTGTCGAAGCACTAGGAAAATCAATGATTGAGTACCCCCGGCTGGATTCGAACCAGCGACAGCGCGATTAGAAATCGCGTACTCTATCCAACTGAGTTACGAGGGCAATTGTTGGTCCAACAGTGTAGCTTACCCTGAATTATCAAGCCAGCTATCTTTTTGTATTGGAATCGGCGACTTGGTTAGACTAACAGCCGAGTTAAAAAGTCTCTGGGTAGATCACGAACTCAATGCGACGGTTGTTGGCGCGATTTGCTGGACTCTGGTTGTCCGCTATCGGATAGTTGTCGCCGTGGGCCAGTGTAAAGAGCTGACTGATAGGCATCTGGTTGCGACGCGTAAAGTGCTCAAGCACCGCGTTGCTTTGTGATGCGGCCAACTGGTGATTGGTCGAAAAGGTTCCACCGTAGAGCGGCGAGTTATCGGTATGCCCCTCAATGGCGATTCGCTGTCGAGTATAGCTTCGCTTGAAGGTCTCCGAAATGCGATCGAGAATGCCTGAGGCCGATGGCGTTAACTGCGATGTCCCAGGCTGGAAAAGTTGGTCTGCCGGTACCCGCATACGAATAACGCTGCCCTCATTTTCTACTGCATATCCAAACTCTCGAAGTGGTTCGCTTCCAATTTTGTTGCTCGTGTTGGCGGTAAGTCTGGCACCACCTCGACGCTCTTGGAAAGATTGTTCAACTTGCACTCGGTCCGCAAGGCCACGAACTTGCTGGCTCGATTGAACGGATGCAACGCGAGTCTGTTGCAATTGATTGTTGACATCTTGCAATTGCCTTTGCATCAGATCGGATCGCTCTTTGAACAATTGCATCTGCTGCTGCGACTGGGCCAATTGCGTCGTAAGCTGTCGATTGTTATCGTCCAGGAGTTTTGCACGCCGTTCTAGTTCAGCAAGTTGTGCAGGAAGTTGTGGACTTGCAATATTGGGAGCTGCGTTGGGAAAAAGGAACCCCGATGGACTTGAAGTCAAATAAGGGTTGCTTCGATTGCATCCGTTACCCGCGACAACGAAGGCCAAGCCTATTGCTAGCCTTTTCCAAAATGTCCAAGCAAGCGCGATCGCCCGGAACTTGGTGTTCGATCGAAGGGGTCGACGTTTCAGAATAAAAGTGACGCAATCGTGCATTCGGTGGGTATTATCAAGTTGCCTGGAGCAAAGCAAGAGCGGACCGATTGACAGCATTCATTCATGCAGCCAAACGCTGATACATTTTGATAACTCGTTCGCCGACAACGTCAGGAGCACACATCGATTCGACCCGCATAAAAGCTGACTCCCCAAACATTGAGATCGTATCAGGAGCGGCGTGCAGATTTTGAATTGTCGAGGCCAGACCGCGGAAATCTTCGCTCGGGAAAACAACCCCGTCGACGCCGTTCCTAACCAATTCCTTCATGCCACCAGCATTGCTCACGATCGGGCAAACGCTTTGGGCCATGGCTTCCAAAAGTGCTCGACAAAGCCCTTCCTTGCGCGAAGGCATCACAAACAAATCCATTCCCTTCATGATTTCCGCAGCGTTCTGTGTATAGCCGAGCAAACGGATGCGGCCATGTAGACGAGGGTCGTCAACAAGCGAGGCTACCTTTGGATCCTGCATGGGTCCTGCTATGACCGCAACTAAGTTGGGGATATGCGAACATTCGATCAAAGCTCGAAGTAGGATATCGATTCCTTTAACTGGACGAATGGTTGCAACTGTACCAACGACAAATGCATTTTCGGGAATTTGGTACTTCGCGAATAATACTTCCCTTTTTGAACTGGGCGTTGCTTTTTCGACGCAATTGTAGATGACTTCGCATTTGTTTTCCTTTACGCCACCTTGGACCAACGCGGCCTTGACTGCATAAGATTCGCAGGAGTGCATGCAGACCTTGGGTGAGAGGTAAGTGATCCAGTCTGCCGGGTCACGCCAGGAAGGAACCCGCGTTATCCCGTAAAAGGAAATGATTTTGGGCTGTTTCCGCATCCCTAAAGTCGCCAGAACGGTTTGAGAAAGAGCTCTTGGCAAGAAGGAATGAATGATATCTGGCTTAAATTCGCGAATGGTTCTTCGGAGAGTTGCGATTGCTGAGAAGTCTATTTTTCTGCGTGCTGAGAAAGATACAAATTGCTCGGAGCCAGCGCCTGGCATTAGCGGATTTGCCGAATCCGCGATCATCAGCGTCATTCCGCCCGAAGTGGTTGCGCGACGTTGCAGTTCGCGGGCCAAGACTCCAGGGGCATTGACGGTTAGGACTCTCATTCGCAGTTCCATTGGAGTTTAGAGTATTCGAAGTCTTCTTGGTAGCGATTGAGTTGACGTCATGTCAAGCGACCTTTTTGCTTTATTTCTCCGGCACAGGATGTGCGATTCAACGGAGCGGTCATTCAGAAAGTGGTCACTCTAGCAACAGCCAGGGCTCGGATCATCCACAGGACAAGCCTGTGGGATTCAAGTCATTGACTACTTTTCTGACGCTACACCGCTCGGGCCACATGAGTGCTTGCCGCCCGTAGCAAGATGGGGATCAAACCCGCAAGAATTTCGAGGAAAGGTCCTTGACTTCGACTTAAGCGACGATTAAAATAGTTGGTTTTTCATGAATTCCCGCCTCTTCATGAATTCCCGCCTCTTCACTTGATCGGTGACTCAAATGATGAACTCGAATGCAGCAGTCTTCTTTACTGGGTGTCTTCTGTCTCTGAGCGGCTGTGGTTCGGGCCTGACCCTTCAAGGCACCGTTTCGATAGATAGCGTGCCAATTGAAAAAGGCCTAATCAGTTTCACACCTGTAGAGACAGGAACAGGCGAAGCGGTGGCTGCGGAAATCAAGGGTGGCAATTATTTCGCTAGCAATATTCCACCCGGCAAGACGCGCGTGCAGTTTCAGGCACAACGAGAAACAGGCAAGATGGTCACATCGATCGATCCGGCGGAAGGAAGCAAATATCCCGAGGTAGTTAACCTTATTCCGACGAATTACCGGAAAGGAATCGAAATCACACTGATGGATTCAGACAAAACGCAAAACTTTGACCTGGCTTCACATTAGGTATGGACCTAAGAGCTCTTTGTTGCAACATTTTTAATTTCTATTTATTTCAATTCTTAAGGAGTTTGTAATGATTCGGAAAATCCGTTCGGCCTTCACGCTAGTGGAGTTGCTCGTTGTTATTGCGATCATTGGGATCTTGGTCGGATTGCTGCTTCCAGCAGTTCAGGCGGCACGCGAAGCTGCTCGCCGTATGAGTTGCTCCAACAACCTCAAGCAGTTGGGTCTCGCTCTACACATGTACCACGACTCTCATCGCGTATTTCCGTTGGGGACGCTGAGCCTCAATTTTACGCAAGAGTTCAGTGGATTGCGTTTAACATGGGCTATGCCTCTGTACGCTTATGTAGAGCAGAAAAACATATCGGACGCGTACAATTTCGGCAAACCCTACTTCGACCAAGCCAACTGCGGTACTGCCAATCTGCCGGGTGGACAGTCAGTGCCGTCGATGTACTGTCCAAGTGACGGTGGTGCACGCATACGCATTAGCCCAGGAGCCCTGGCCAACGAACTGCGGTACAACGCACGTGGAAACTACGCATCGTTCTTCGGTAACTTGGATAAGGGCTCGACACGAACGCTTGCAACTGGGCATCTACCAGCTGCCTTTGGTTACCGTCCGGTACGTCTAGGTAGTATTTCGGATGGTACAAGTAATACGATGGCATTTGGCGAAAACGTACGAGACCCGGCAGTCTCGTCGTCTATTCGAGGAACGCTTCAGGCAGACTATCCCAGCGGCGCCTGGATCTTCACGCGGAATACGCCGAATAGCCCAGTGCCAGATGTGTTTGTTGCATCGAGCTGCGCTGCCGCCAACAATCAACCAAAGATAAATCAGCCCTGTATCGTCTCTACCGCCGCCCTCGGCGCGGATCAAACGTCTTCGTCACGGAGTTACCATACTGGGGGCGTACAAGTTAATTTCTGCGACGGGTCTGTACGATTCACTTCAAACAGCATCGGCTTGGCCGTCTGGCAAGCGATGGGCTCGATAGACACTGGCGAGGTTGTACAAGAACAGTAGATGTCGTTGCTCTCCCAAAATTCCTTGCAATTTCAATTTCCTAAACCGGTCTCTACTTTTGCGTTGTTGCACAGCCCAGTTTCTGACAATGGCTGACAGGATTCCCTTGAGTAATCTCCGATCTAACAGAAACCAAATCCGTCGATGACATTAGCCGACACACTTTCCAAACTGTTACTTTGGTTGCTTCTGACCACTGCCAACGTTGATGCGCAAACAGTCGCCGGCGCGGTTACGATCGACACGAACTTTCCCGGCGGCAACGCACTCGTGGAAAAGAATGAGGGTCACTCGGTACAACTGTCGCCGGATCTGCGGGGCGATAGCCCATGGTTTTACTGGTATTTCGAGGCTACTGTCCAGCATCCCGGACGCGTAAATTTCGTATTCCCGGAGAAAGTGATCGGTTTTCAAAACGGAGCCATCGGCTTGCAAGGTCCTGCGATCAGTACAGATAGAGGTTTGAGTTGGCAATGGATGGGCACTAAAACTGTCGAGGGGAAATCGTTCTATTACGACTTCAAAAACACAGATGAGCATGTTCGATTCGCGGTAACAATTCCCTATCTGCAATCGAACCTCGATGCTTTACTCAAACAGAACGCAGGCAATCCGCATCTCAAAAAGAGCGTACTGACTAAGAGTCGCCATGGACGGCTGGTAGAACTGCTTCAGATTGGCGAACCCAAGTCGAAAGTCAAACCGGTTTTGGTGACTGGGCGTCATCATGCCACTGAGACAATGGCCAGCTTCGTGCTAGAAGGATTCCTTGATGCAGCCATGTCTGACCGCCCTGAGGGATTAGAGTTCCGCAACAAATATGTGCTCTACGCGGTACCGTTTGTTGACAAAGACGGAGTAGAAGAAGGGGATCAAGGCAAAAACCGCAAACCGCACGACCACAACCGCGATTATGGGGAGAAGAGCATGTATCCCGAAATTCAAGCGATCAAAGAGCTAGATCATACCAACAACTTCCAGCTCACTTTAGACTTTCATTGCCCAACGCTGGTGATGCCCGACCATCAGGTCATGTACTTCGTCGGGGCCAAAGAGCATCCCAAGTACAATTTCGAGAACGTCACTGAGTTTTCAGGCTGGATCAAGAAAGGGCTTCCCAAGAATGCACCGTCCGGCCCCTTGGTCTGGCTGACGGACGTGAATGAGCCTCTGCCGATGAACTCGCATTATTTCGGTTTCAAACCAGGTATCATCTTAGCGGCAACGCTTGAATTCCCATTTGCACCGCCTGGTAAAGCCACGGACGTTACAAGCTGTCGGCAATACGGACAAGTGATACTGCAGGCTTGGGTCAACACTCACTTCCGAGCCTCGGAAGGAAAGCCGTAGATCGAAAATTGGCATGCCAATGGTTGCCAATAATCGCGATTCCAAGAATTACAGCTCGCCCTCGTTCCAGTGATCAAACGTCACAAGCCCGCGAACCTCAAACTCGCGCTGATTCTGCTAAAATAGGGCGTCGATCGATATTACGAAGATCGCACGAGACGGTCGAGCGTCCCATTATCTATTGCGTCACTCGCTTTCCATTCCTACCGCTAATAACAAGACCACCAAAAGATGAACTTCAGGATTGCACGACGTCATTTTATGTTCACAGGGCTCTCGTACCTCGCCGCTGGAAGCTCGCGTATGCGTGGCCAAGAAAACGCTAGAACCGTTTTCCCCCCGACTCGAGTTATTACCAAAGGACCAGGCTTTCATTGGTTTGGCTACTACGACAAACTCCAATTCGATCCTACGAACCGATTTGTGCTCGGCAACAAAGTTCAGTTTGAGCATCGCTCACCGAAACCGGATGACGAAATCGACGTTGGGATGGTTGATTTGCACGAGAACGACAAGTGGATTCCGCTAGGTAAAAGCCTTGCGTGGAATTGGCAACAAGGCTGCATGCTTCAGTGGATTCCAGGATCGGACTCCAAAGTGATCTGGAATGATCGGAAACAGGATCGATTTGTCAGCCATATTCTCGATGTCAAAACGGGTGAGAAAAATACGATTCCGTGCCCGATTTATGCGTTGAGTCCGAATGGCAAGGAGGCTGTATCGTGCGATTTCTCGCGAGTTGCGGATGTCAGACCCGGTTACGGATATGCGGGAATTCCAGACCGTTTTGCAAACGATATGTCGCCCGAAGGCTCCGGCATCACGCATGTCAACTTGGAGACTGGCGAGGCGAAGCTCATTATCACGCATAGGTTGCTTGCTAGAACCGGCCCTGTCCCGAAGAATTCTCCGGATGTAAAGCACCATGCGTATCATTTACTATGCAGTCCGGATGGACGGCGATTTATCTTACTGCACCGATGGCTATTCCCGTCGGGGAACCGATTGACCAGACTAATCACTGCGAATATGGATGGCTCAGACATCCGAATCGTTATTCCTAACGGATATGCATCGCATTTCATTTGGCGCGATTCCACACACATCCTGTCACAATCGAAAGAATGGTTGGGAAACGACCAATGGGGCAATTTTCTCTTTGAGGACAAGGACTCAGGTATCATCGAGGAAGTTGGCAAGGGAGTGCTCGATTCGGCAGGCCACTTCACTTATTTGCAAAACAATGAGTGGATTTTGAACGACACCTATCCCAAAGGACCAAATCGACTGCAGACGCCGCATCTATATCACATTGCTTCAAACCGTCGTATTGATCTTGGCCATTTTCCTTCGCCGGCGGCGTACACCGGCGAATGGCGGGTGGACACGCATCCTCGACTGAGCCGAGATGAGAGAACGGTTTGTATTGACGCTCCGCACGGAGACCATGGCCGCCAGCTTCACCTGATTGACATTCAAGGTATGCTCAGTTAACCCGCTAAAAGTGCATTGAATCAAACGTATGTAGAGTTGGTACTTAACAAATTAGATTGAGGGATTCTTATGTTGCGAACTACTTTGACGATTTTCCTTGGCTTGCTTGGATTATGGCTTTGTCATGACGTTTACGGTCAAACTAACGAACTGAAGTTTCAAGCAGGCGCTTCAACCAGCAATATCACTCCCGACTTGGGAATAGAAATCGTTGGTGGATTCGTGCCATATCCTGCCACTCACGTCCATGACGAATTGCATGCGCGTTGCCTCGTATTAAACGACGGCAAGACCAAGCTCGCGCTGGTTGTCTGTGACTTGCTTGGCATGCACCGTAGCGTGAGCGTAGAAGCACGAAGATTGATCCAAGAGTCGATTGGTATTTCGCCGGAGCATGTTTTGATCAGTTGCACGCATACGCATTCGGCGGGCACTGCATTGGGCGAACGTCGATACTCTTCCGATCAGGAATTGAGTGACTATCAACGATTCGTCGCGCGACGCATCGCCGACGGTGTGCGCCGGGCGAATAACTTATTGCGGCCCGCCGAAATAGCTTTCGGGACCGTGGATGTCCCTGAGCACCTATTCAATCGTAGGTGGTTGATGAAAGAGGGAACTGTGCCAGTCAATCCCTTCGGAAAGATAGACAAAGTCAAAATGAATCCGCCGTCAGGCAGTTCCGATCTGGTCGAGCCAGTCGGTCCCATTGACCCCTCCGTTTCGATGATCGCAGTTCGTGAACCATCGGGTCGAATGATCTCCGTCTATTCTGCCTATTCGCTTCACTATGTAGGCGGTGTTGGAGACGGCCATCTTTCTGCGGATTACTTCGGTATGTATTGCGATGCGCTGAAAAGATTGCAAAGAAATGGGGAGGGTGATTCGCCTTTCGTTGCCATGATGGCGAACGGGACCAGCGGGGACATTAACAATATCAACTTCCGACAGCCTCGCCCGAGAAAATTGCAGTATGAACAGATGCGAACTGTAGCAGAGGATGTTGCCGAAAAAGTCAATCGGCAAATTGCCGAATTAAAGTGGAGCAATCAAGCTGAGCTAGCAGCAAGCTACCGTGAACTTCCAATCGAGTGGCGCAAAGTCGACGAATCACTAATGGCTTGGGCGCAAACGACCGAGGCCAAGGGCGCTGACGTGAACAAAAAAGCAGACACTGCACCCATCTATGCTGCCAGAGTCAAACGGCTATCCATGGCAAGTCCAGAAACGAAAGCTCCAGTTCAAGTGCTTCGAATTGGAAATATTGGTATTGGCAGCAGCCCATGTGAAACGTTTGCCGAAACGGGACTTGAATTCAAAAAACGAAGTCCATTCAAGAACTCGTTTATGGTCGAACTTGCTCATGGGTATTATGGCTACCTTCCCACGCCTCGCCATTTTGAACTCGGCGGCTACGAAACATGGCCAGGAACGAATTACTTGGAGCCGACCGCGTCAGACAAGATCTTGGCTGCACTGCTCGAAATGAGTCGCAATCTCCAACAGTGAGACCCAGGTCAATGGCGTTAAAGCGTTGCACAACAATAAACTACCGAACAGAAAGACTTAGAATAGGCTTCCAGCCTGTTTTTTCATTGGCAGGCTGGAAGCCTACCCTACGAAAAACGGCAACTAATTGTCGTGCAAGGCCTATCCACTTGTTAACAGAGCTAAGCGTATCGATTCAATTCAGCACGCAATATCTCTTCAGAAGTGACGCCGACATGACGAGCCACGATCTTGCCTTGGTGAATGATTAATAAAGCTGGAATGGACGAAATATTGCAGGCTGTAGCCAACGATTGGTTTTTGTCAATGTCGACTTTGCAGACTTTGAAATCGCGAGCCAGTGAGCCGATGGTGGGTGTCATTTGCCGACAAGGGCCGCACCACTCGGCCCAGAAATCAACAAGTACAGGCACATCGGATTGGATTACTTCTTTGCGCCAACTAAATTCGCTGAGTAACATGGTTTTCCTTAGATTCCATCTTTCCGTTCCACCGCTTTATTCATCCCAGTTGCACGGTGCAGTGCTTGCTTCCCAAACTTCTTTGCAATCTGATCCGAAACCTTGTCCAAGGATCTTTGTTGCTCGCGTTGGGATTCGTCAAACAACTGCAACTGCATCATATTTGACTGATCAAAATTACTGACGCCGAATCCAATTAATCTAACTGGCAAATGATTTTTTGGAAGCCGGTTACAAAGCAGTTCGATCCCAGCTTCAAGTAATTCGCTGGTGATGTTCGTAGAACGACCGAGCGTAATCGATCGCGTCAAGGACTTGAAGTCCGAGAAACGAATCTTCAACTCTATCGTACGACCCATCCGATCGTGGTAACGCAATCGCCGGCCTACTTGTTCAATCAAGTTTACAAGCCATGCTTTGAGATCATCGACATCGAGAATGTCTTCCGCGAAGGTTGTTTCGTTTGAAATCGACTTGGACTCACGGTCAGGCACGACGGGTCGATTGTCGATACCATGCGATAGTTGCCAATAGCGTTCTCCAGAAGCCCCAAAGAGTTCCGTAAGCGTCTCTTTTGGAAGTCGGCGAAGTTGGCCAATGGTTGAGATCGCGAATCGCTTAAAAACCTGGGCTGTGACCTTTCCGACTCCCCAAATCCTTCCCACAGGTAAAGGGTCTAAGAACATTTGGATTTGATCGGCCATGACCACGACGAAGCCATTTGGTTTCTTCAGATCGCTTGCAATTTTTGCTACGAATTTGTTTGGGGCAACCCCCACAGAAGCTGTCAACCGGAGCTTTTCTTGCACAAGCGATTTGATTTGCTGACCGATTTGGGGTGCAGGTCCCAGCAAGCTTTCACTTGCGGTTACATCGAGAAACGCTTCATCGAGCGAGAGTGGTTCGATTAGGGGAGTGAATTCTTCGAAGATCAGGCGAAGTTGATTCGAAACGGCAGCATAATGGTCTATGCGGGGACGAATGAAGACCGCATGAGGACAAAGTTGCTTGGCTCGGTGAGCCGACATGGCGCTGTAGATGCCGAATTTGCGAGCTTCGTAACTGGAGGCGGCCACGACGCCGCGTCCTTCAGCCGTGCCGCCAACAACGACGGGTTTGCCCAAAAGCGATGGGTCGTCGCGTTGTTCGACTGAGGCATAAAAAGCATCCATATCAACGTGCAGAATCATTTTATCATGATACCCTGCAAAAGTTTTCGACGTAACTCAAGCCTGACAGAATCAATGCGTACTCCCTCCATCAGGCGTTTCGTTTTCCTACTCTCTCAACCGTGATTCGCTGTCCTATTTTGCAGCTTCCTCAGGACGATCCATAATCGCGTAAAGTTCGACTAACTTCTTCCTGGCGGATTCGCCCTGTTTTGGAATTATTTGACGGACAGTGGCAATAAATGTAAACTGGGACGCTGTTGCGGATCGCGCGTTTCCTCAACACAATGTCGTTTGGCCGCAACCGGGAGATTGTTATTCGTTACCCCTCGAAAGCGTTGGCGAAGATGGTCGAAATGTCTACGAACGTTTTCTTGTCTGCGCTATGCCGAGACACTACAATGCATTACGGACGCTGAAAATGAATGAACCTGATCCAATTCTACGAATAGCCTCGAACCCTGCGATCCTGGGCGGAAAACCCGTGATTCGCGGGACTCGGTTATCCGTCGAGTTCATACTGAATCTTCTCGCTCGTGGTGCGACGAATCGAGAGATAATTACCGAATACAACGGCTTGCGGGATGAGGATATCCAGGCCTGCTTACTATTTGCTTCGAAATCCCTCGCTAACGCTTCGTTTGTGCCATTGATCGCGGAACCGGCTTGAATGCGGTTTCTTGTCGTCGAATGCACTGGGTCGCGGGTTGCTACGTGGTTGGCTGAGAATGGGTACGAAGTGTTCTCTGTGTATGACGAGGCACGCGGTTCAAACGATGATGAGATCTTGACGAAGGCTTATGCGGAGACTTGGATACTCGTTACAAATGATAAGGATTTTGGCGAACTGGTGTTTCGCGAACGCCGACCTCATCATGGTGTTCTTTCTTCGCCTCGATGATGAACGTTCGATCGCAAAGATTGCCATCCTTGAAAAATTGCTTGAAAATTATGCGGAAAGGCTTCCAGACAGATTCGTCGTCGTAACCGACACCCAGGTCCGCTTCGCAGACTGATAGCGGCGGGGTAACAAATCGGTCCACCGAAGCACGACTTGCATGGTTTTCCTGGTAGAAGGTCGCTTGGTTCGTGCTCGGTGACCTTGGTCGTTACTTGCCTCCCTTAGTTCGTCATACGAAACAGATGAAAGAGCGATTCGATGGTCAAAATCAAAAGCGCAATTCCGCAACCTGAATACAAATTGTCTCTCGTGTACGAGGATGGCGTGTCGGGAGAGGTCGATTTGTCCCATTTGGTTGGTCAGGGCGTGTTTGCCCTTTGGCGTGATCCCATCGCATTCCAAACGGTTTCCATCGGTGCCCATAGCGCAATTCATTGGACGGATGATGTGGAGCTTTGCGGTGACGCGCTCTACCTACAAATCACTGGCAAGCCAGCGGAGCATCTGTTTCCCAATCTAAAGTTAACAGCCAATGCCTGAGCTTAGCCGGTTTTACGGAATCGTGATCAAGATGTACTACAATGACCACAATCCACCCCATTTCCATGCCGAATACGGTGATCAACAAATGGTTGTCGATGCAAATACTTTGGCCGTAATGGGTGGTCGACTGCCACCTCGCGCGATGGGACTCGTCATGGAATGGGCGGCACATTATCAAGTCGAGTTTCCCGGCTCGTTAGATCATCGTCGGTGTCAGCGATTCGATCAGGGCCATTCGATCGAATCAAAAAACCGGTCCCGTCTGTACTGAAATGGTAAGGCGTGCCCCACAGATCCGAAATCGGCCCCGGTTTCTTAGCTCGACGCAAAACCATTTCTTTTGGAAAATCATTTGGCTCATTCCAAAGTGCCTCGAGAGTTTTTGGAAATGCACCCGTTTCGAGCCTATATGACTCTACCCCCTTCGCCAACAAAAGAATATCATTTCTCGCTTGATCGAGATCACGCTGTTTATTTATTTCGAGTAGGTAGCGATAGTACTCGATATCTGTTACTCGCCCATCATTGTCCTTGTCCACTCCGGCGAAATCTCCCCGGCTGCCAAATTCTCGTTGGTCCAAATCGTCACTGTGATCTGAATCGAGCGTCCCAATCGCTGATGACACTTCACCCCAAAGCTTCAAATCAATTTCGGTCGGTTCGCCTAGAACAAAATCCTTGATGTCCGCCAGTTTGTTTGATTGCAGCAGTCGAAGCGTCAAACGAAAAGTGACGAAGTTTTTGTTCCGTCCAAAAGGTTTACTGCGCAAAGAATAAATGGCATTGTCCGTTTCCCACGTGCTCAAGTCGACGTAGTTGATTCGCAGAGCCAGCAATTCAGGTGCAACCGGCTGAATCGATTTCAAACAAGCGTTCGCCAACTCCCTCAGTGGCTGAGACAAATCCGCCGTGAGATTGGCGGCAGAAACGATGCGAAGCACCGAGATACTAAATGGAGTACTTTGAATGAACCCG
>Ga0105046_10013386_pt1 | contig 12706 bp, 12 predicted proteins | sample MAT03_FD_78385 | JGI IMG/M metagenome (GOLD analysis project Ga0105046, IMG submission 78385) | Freshwater microbial communities from Lake Fryxell liftoff mats and glacier meltwater in Antarctica - MAT-03 (megahit assembly) | ecosystem: Environmental > Aquatic > Freshwater > Ice > Liftoff... | reverse complement strand
TGACCCGATTGATGCAGGCAAACTGCGTCAATTTGGAGAGATGGTTGACTTGCAGCCAACTGCCCCGAAGTCTGCCGAGCGCGAACGCCACGAAGCTCTGGTACGATGACGAGAACAGCTGTTGACCCTGATCAGCATGGAGCAGAAGCGGCGCGCACAATCGTACGACCCGACTGTCACCGCGATGATTGACAAAATCCTGACAACTGCATCACTCCAAAACCAGATAATCACTCAAAAAGAACATCAGATTGAACACCGGCGCCATGCCTCAAAAAATCTCGGAGGTTTGGGGGCTGGCCCCCAACTACTCTGGCAGGACATCCTCCACTGTTCAATCACACCTTGCACAAAAAGAGAATTCAAAATTGCACTATTTTGAATCTGTTACTTGATTCAGTTTAAGACCGTCGCTGACCCCTTTTCAACGCCTTGGCAGAGCACTGGTGCCGAGCCATGAAAATCTGGATTTCTTTGGGGCCACGATATCGAAGTCGGGTTCTTCCTGAAACCCTGCCTCATGAATTGGACTGCGGAGGCTGGAGCGGAGCTCGCCGGCTTCATCGTCGAATCGTTGCATTGCGTCGCCCGGCTCGTCCTTACCGAAATATCGGCCGTCGCGCAAGCGGACGTCTTCAGTCAAGGATTCCTGGGACGGATCCAGAGAATCGAAATCCGGGTCTTCGAAGCCATCGGACGTTCGTGGGGACGTTCCGTCGATCATTGTGTCGTCGGGCAGGGATTCAACATACGGCTGCTCGAGGCGCTCACGTCGAGGTGCGATATCAGGATGTTTTTGCCGTAACCATTCCCCCAGATCAACCTGCGTCAAATGATTTCCGCCAGGTGGAGTCCAGAGTCCATCTGCGATATGGCAGTTTGGTTCAATGCCGTTGAAGCTCAACGTGAGTTCGGTCTTTTGCTGCGGAAAACTAATTTTGACGGTATGCGGAATGACATGGCCACCGCACGTTCGATGATTGCTCAGCTGCGCTCGCAGCAGATGATCGCCGTTGTGATCGATTAATGAGTGTTCCCGAGCAAATCCTCGGGCCGTATCGACTTTAATGACTCTCCGCAATGTCTGACCATCAGCGGATTCTTCGATTGACACCAGCCAGAGTTCACGCGATCCGGCCGGAGGCTTCTGGATCTGAAAATCCTTCGCATCCAAGGGTTGAATTCCAAGGATGACCATCAGCCATTCGGGGTCCAGCCGAGGAAAATTGCCTGGGATATACTCAAGCAGATGAGAGTCTTCGTGATGCCATGTCATGACAACCGGCTCACCTGGCTTAAAGTATGACCAGCAAAGTTCATCATTCGATCCAACATCTGCCATCGCCACGAAGTTGTCAGCCGTGAGACGGAAGCTGCTGGGGACACTACAGGACAGCGTTCCTGATAATTTTTGCGGCAATGGCAATCCAGGCATGCTCACATGCACTTGTGTCTCCATGCACCGCCAGCCATGAAGTCCCTGATTCTGCGAATTCAGATAGTCGACGAGTTCTTCGCAGTTCATAGTCTTCGACAGTACAGGATCGACATGATGCACGACCGTAGATTTGCCTGGCGCCAGACAGCCGACCAGCGTCGTCTGCAGGATCAGCAAAAAGATGATGCGGGTTGAAGTCATGCGATCGGGATTGTCAGTAAAACAGACGGAAAAGAATGCTCGTCGCGCGGAATCGAAAACTACGCCGCGTTGGCTCGTCCGGTATCAAACAGTTGCTGCTGCAGTCGATCGATCTGCTCTTCGTTGAGTTCTTCTTCCGGCACGTCGAACGGACCTTCGCCGGCACTGCCCACCAAACGCATGGTCGGACGGTCGTCGAATTCCACGACTTCTTCGAGGACCAGACGCCGCTTCCTTAACAACAACAGCGCCAATACGTATCGATATTGTTGCTGCACGATGTTTGGAGAGTCCGAAAGCTGCAGGAAGTAATCGAACAGCGAATCGGCGTCCAGCTTAGGACGGCTGGGGGCTGTAGACTGGGCTATCAGACTGCGCCAGTGACCAATCGCTTCGGGAGGCGGCCCTTCCCAGGCCTCACTACTGAAGTCCTGACGCACCAACTGGCCTTCTTTTTCGACCAGAATCGTCCAGCAGACGTCGCCCGGTCGAAATGGCTGGCCGGTCTTCGCGCAGCATTTTGCTGCGGGGCGGATATTGAATTCCATTCGTCAATCGCCTCAGATCTCGAGTTCACCCGATCGCATCACTTCCCTGGTGCGTCAGTGTTCTCCTGGTTCGGTCAAGCCGAGCATGGTAACTCGGAGTTTGTAATTTCGCCAAGAGCGAAACCGCCAGACGATAATTTCGGGTGCCCTCGCAGATTTCGGTGAGAGGCCAGTCGATGTTGATTCTCGGGAGGGCTGGTGCATTGTCAAACCTTCGATTGCAGGTCAACGGCATTGCGGGGAAAGGGGTCAGGAACCAATAGTGCGCAGCACCCTTTAGGCCATTTGGCTATTGGTTCCTGACCCCTTTTCCCTGCCCTTTTCCCTGGCAAACCCCAAGATCAAGCGTTGACAATACACCAGGCTTTGATTTCCATCAGTCAATGCCAAATTTTCATCACCCCAGCCTCGACCTCCCAATTTCACAATCGAACGCGAGTACACCCGAAAGAATCTGGCCGCACACCTTATGTGCATATTGTCGCGCGATGATGTGCGGATTCGAATTTCGGTGTGCAGTCCGGACGTCGGAGATTTCGGTTAGATCGCACAGCAGGAACTGTGAATAAACTACGTGGAGCACAACAAAACGCCTGCTTTCGCGTGTGATCCTTCCGGAATCGGGTTGCTCTGCGTCCAGTTTCATCCGGTTTCCGGGATTATTGGACCCGTAAAACTCCGCTCTGGTCGTTTGGCACGGGCGATGCTTGGCGGTATCGCATCCAGTTTTTTAGCAAATTCGCAACGGTATCCGTCTATGTCATTTGCCATCCGAACTGCGGCCACTCTGGGCCTGAGCTCTGTGCTTTTCGCTGCGTGTGGTTGCCAGCGGTCTGAGCCTGTTCAATGGGAAGCCAGTGAGCAGGTGCAGAAGCTGGCTCCGGAGTTGGCGACACAGGTCAGCGCAGCGGTGCAGGCTCATTCGGGAACTGTACTGCTTCCAAAGTTGTTGACAGATGCCGAATTGAAGTCTGATCGTGACAAATTCGCGAGAGAATTGACACTCAGGCATGGGCAGCATGTGTATATGAAGCGCTGCGTACAGTGTCACGGCGTTTCGGGGGACGGGAACGGTCCTGTCGCCAACAGCTTGTACCCTCGGCCTCGCGACTATCGTCGCGGCATCTTCAAGTTTACGTCAACACCGTACGGTGGACGGCCACGACGTGAAGATCTGATTGCCACGCTGCGTCGAGGTGTCATCGGGACATCAATGCCGTCGTTTCGACTGCTGCCGAAGAAAGATATCGAGGCGGTGACTGATTACGTACTGGTACTGTCACAGCGCGGTGAGCTGGAATATCAGCTCGCCAGCGAAGCGGATGCCTCGGAGGAATTAATTGACGAGGACATTCCTGACTATGTTCGGGACGTTGGCAATCGTTGGAAAGAAGCTGCCGCATCGCTCACGCAGCCATTAACGCCACAGCCCCAGCTGACGCCCCAACGAGTCGCTCTTGGCCGCGAAGCCTTTCTGGCCAAGGGTTGCAGCAAGTGTCATGGTGAAGATGGTCGCGGGCATACGAAAGACAACATCGGCAAGGATTCCTGGGGACATTCCACTCAAGCTGCTGACCTGACGTCCGGAATGCTGCATGGCGGTCAGGATCCGATCGATATTTATCGCCGCATTATGAATGGCATCAATGGTAGTCCGATGCCAGGCTTCAGGAGTTCACTCGAAAGCGAACCGGAAACGATCTGGAACCTGGTGAGCTACGTGCTGAGCGTTTCAAATCGTCGTCGAGAAGGCACTGCGGTGCCAGCAGGCTTGATGAAGCCGTATGCGGAACCAGCGGAAGCAATTGCTGAATAGTTCGACTGTCCCCGATTCACGAGTCATTTTTATGCCCGAACAAGCAAGCCCTGAACAAAAGCAACGGGAGCTACTGGCCTTGAAGGCGCAGGTGGCGGTCCTGGAAAACGAGCTTGCAGGCAGTCAGATTCCGCCGGACTGGAGTCCGGTGAAATTCTACGTCGCGTACTATGCCACGGTGGGTTTTGTGTTGGGCGGATTTGCGGCCATGGTCAGCCTGCTGTTCAATGTGATTGGATCGACCGTTGCGGGCAAACATTCGCTCGAAATTATTCGCGTTTATCTTACGTTTCCGCTCGGCGCACGGGCGTTACCACTGGGAACGCAAAACGCCGATTCTGCGTTTGTGATCAGCGATGGCACTATTCTGGCTCTGGGTTGCTGCCTGTATATCGGTACCGGCATGGTGCTGGGCAGTTTGTTTCATTGTGTCATCTCGCGTTTTGCTGAGCACAAGTCGCTGAGTGTAAGACTCATCTGGGGATCCGCCCTTGGAATTGTGGTCTGGTTCGTTAACTACTACCTGATTCTGTCGTGGCTTCAACCCGCGATGTTTGGTGGAAATTGGATCACGAACAACGAATACCTTCCCTGGTGGGTCGCCTTGGCAACTCATCTTGTTTTCGGCTGGTCCATGGCGGTCATGGCACCCTTCGGAGCCTACGTGCCGTATCGCAGGCCGACCGAAATCCGGTGAATCGCTGATCGTACCGTCCGGCTGACACCGGACGTTCGAAAGAACAGAACAACCTTCGTCGAAGTTCAAACACATGTCCGCAACTGCAATCACGAGCGATACCAGGTCTCATGAAGAACTGGTTGATGAGAAGATCATCAAGTACTATTTCATCACGGCATTGATTTTTCTGACTACTTCGATGCTGGCAGGCATTCTCGTGGCGTTGCAGTTGATACGCCACAATCCGTTTGCCGGAATCGAAATGTTCTCGCCCGGGCGCTGGCGAATGGTGCATACGAATGCTGTCGCTTATGGATTCCTGGCGAACGGGTTTCTCGGTTGCCTGCACTGGGCCATACCCAGATTGACTCTGCAGCCAGTGGCGAACAGAAAGCTGTCGTGGTTTATCTATGCCGCTTGGCAGGTGGTTGTTGGCGCAACGGCAATTGGTATTCTTTTCGGAGAAGCCCAGGCGCTGGAATGGGGTGAAACTCCGGTCTGGATTGATCCGCTGGCTCAGGTGGGACTGCTTCTGGTCGCGATCAACTTTATGACGCCGATTGCCCGCATGAAAGGGCCTATGTACGTCAGTCTGTGGTACTTCCTTGCCGCGTTTGTCTGGACCTTCCTGACGTACGCGATGGGGAATTTTGTACCCGAGTACTTTGTTTCAGGATCCAGCGCCGGAGCTGTCGGCGGTTTGTTTATTCACGACCTCGTCGGACTGTTCGTGACGCCGCTCGGCTGGGGGCTGATGTATTACTTCGTCCCGATCCTGCTCAAGCGCCCAATCTGGAGTCACGGGCTTTCCCTGGTTGGATTCTGGGGTCTCGCCTTCTTCTATCCGCTGCAGGGAATTCACCACTTCCTGTACACGCCGATTCCGATGTTTCTGCAATATGGAGCGATCGTATCCACGATTGCCGTGGAGTTGGTTGTGACAACGGTGATTATCAACTTCTTCGGATCGATCTGGGGCAACGCGGGCGTTGTTCGCACAAATCTGCCAATTCGCTGGTTCTATACCGGGATGATTTATTACTTCCTCACATGCCTGCAGTGCGCGTTTCAGGTCACGTTGACGTTTCAAAAAGTCATTCACTTCACCGACTGGGTTGTCGGACACGCGCACATGGTGATGTTCGGTGTGTTTTCGATGTGGATCATGGGCATGATGACCTATCTGTTTCCGCGACTGTTGGGACGAAACTGGGCCAGCCGATCGTTGTGCGAATGGCACTACTGGCTTTCAACCCTGGGGCTGTTCGTCATGGCCGCAGACCTGATTCTGTTGGGTCTTTTTCAGGGCTGGTCGTGGGCTGCTTTGGAGCCGTGGGATGCGTCGGTTGATTTCTCCTTCCCGTTCTGGGCGCTGCGAGTCGTCGCCGGGTTAGCGATGTTCGGTGGACTGCTGGCTTTCCTGACAAATATCTGGCTGACTTTCAGGGCTGTTCCTTTGACTGTGCCGGTGAAGTCTGGCGGATTAGTACCAACGTAAGGTGTGACGTGTGTGGCTGGCCCGAATGCGACGGATCGGACCGATCGGTCAGATCTTTCCGTTGATTATTCCTGTGGCATTGTTCTACTGGTGGCAAAATCATGTTTGAAAGCAAGTCGGGCATTCTTTACATCGCGGGCATCGGGTTCTTTGCGCTGGCGTTCGTGTCCAACGCACTTGTGCCGTGGCTGATGTATCGAGACATTCCGGAAAAGACTGTCGCGGAACTGATCAATCCGAACCTCAGATATCAGTTTGAAGATCTCGCACGCCGCTATCCGGATTCGTTCAATGCAACTTACGGGACGCCACCGGGCGGTGACGCGGAACACGACGCATGGTGGAATGAAAAATGTGCCGACGCACTTCGAACCGGCCACAAAATCTACGTCGGGGAAGGCTGCTGGCATTGTCATAGTCAGTTTGTGCGACCTGTGTCGAACGAAGAAGAACGCTGGGGGCCTGTGTCAAGGTCCGTTGAATATCAGAACGAGCTGCAACGACCGGTGCTGTTCGGGACGCGCCGAGTCGGTCCGGATCTTTGCCGTGAAGGCGGACGCCGTTCCAACGACTGGCATGCCGTGCACTTCTTCAAGCCGGAGAGCTTATCGCAGGCTTCGCCGATGCCTGAGTATCCATGGCTGTTTGATGGCTCGCCTGACAAACCGAATGCTAAGGGGCTTGCGATAATGACTTACATCCAGTGGCTGGGTTCATGGCAGGAAAGTTATCCCTACTACGAAGCCTATGTTCCGTCTCCGGTCCTGAAGCCAGAGGAAGGAGGTCTGAAATGAACAACAGTATCGAAACAGGTTTAATGACAACACCGCCCTCGGAATCCGGAGGCACGGTGACTTCGCGGAAAGATCGATCGGTTGCCTGGACGGTGACGATCGCGTTTGGAGTCGTGATTCTCGTTCCGTGCCTGATGGGGTTCGTCATCAAGTTCGGTGAACTCGTGGCGCTGACAAAAGATCCCGAAGACGGCGGTTTCGCGATTACTCCCGTGATCAACTATCTGCTCGCCAGCGCCGGGTTCTTTTTTCTGCTGCTATGGGCGGCGTTGAACGGAATGTTCCGCGATCTGGAAAGACCCAAATATCTGATGCTCGAGAACGAGCGGGAGCTGGATGCACATGGCTGATACTGAACACGCTGGAATTCCGGACCAGTCGTCTCCGGAACAGGAACATGTGTTTCACTATTATCGCGGAAACGAAATTCCGTGGTACATCCGGGTGATCTGGCTCGGATTCTGGATTTTCGCTGTCTACTACATCATTCGGTATTTTTTTCCGGCGATGCAGGTTGAACTGGTTCTGCCTCCATGAGCCCGATGCCGCTCCTCGCTGAATCTCGCGAACCTGTGTGCATCAGTGCATCCAGCGATGCACAGTGCTGTACCTGGTGCGGGCTTCCATTCGCAGGTGCAGGACGTTTTCGTTTTATAGCACTTCGGGAGGGCGTAAAACGGGAGGTCGAGGCTCCTGCCGAGCCGGTCACGTCACAATCCCGCGCGGCTCAACAGGAGCTTCGTGCTCCCCAGGCAGAATCCCTCTATTGCTGTCTTGGGTGTCGCATGGCGCATGCGATCACTGAAGAAAAAGGACAGGCAGGAGCGGTTCACTGGACGATCGTGCGACTGGGAATCGCGATTTTCTTTTCGATGAACCTCATGGCATTCACGATGACCATGTGGTCGCTGGATATTTATGAAGTTCAACGCGATCCGTTTCAAACGCAGCTCTTCGAAGTTTTTCGCTGGCTGAGCATGATATTCAGTCTGCCCGTGCTCCTGCTGCTTGGCGTGCCGCTGCTGCAGAACGCGATCATCAGTTGGCGGCAACGGATCTTTTCGACCGATCTGTTGATTGCGACCGGGGTCACAGCAGCGTACGGAATTTCCGTGGCCAACGTGTTGCGTGGCGCGGAAACCGTCTATTTTGAAGTTGGTGCGACCGTGCTTGTCATGGTCACACTGGGCCGCTGGTTTGAAGCCACGGGAAAACAAAAAGCCACCGAAGCGCTCGATAAACTTGCGAGCCTGTTGCCAACGAAGGCGCAGCGAGTCACTGACAATGGTGTCGCCGAAATCGAATGTGCTGACATCGTGGCAGGCGATCGATTGCAGATGCGGGCAGGTGAGCGATTCCCGACTGATGCGATTCTGATTGCCGGCGCGACGACCGTTGACGAGCAGGTTTTCACGGGTGAAAGCACGCCGGCATACCGCATACCCGGAGATCGCATTCTCGGAGGGACGGTGAACCTGGATGGCCACGTCGTCGTGAAAGCGACGGCGGCATTTCGAGAAGGTTCATTTGGTCGTCTGCTCCAGCTTCTGCGGGATGCGCGGTTGTCGCGAGGGCACTATCAACGGCTGGCTGATCGGGTTTCCGCCTGGTTCTTTCCCTTGATCACAGGCGTCGCACTGCTGACGTTGATCGCGCATTGGCAGTCTGGTGCGGGTGCGGCGGTGCAGTGCAGCCTGAGTGTCCTGCTGATCGCCTGCCCTTGTGCGCTGGGATTGGCGACGCCGCTCGCCGTCTGGACTGCGCTCAGCACGGCGGTGAAGCATCAGGTCCTGTTCCGCAGCGGCGATGCGATTGAACGGCTGGCGACTGTCAAGGCCGTCTGTTTTGACAAGACGGGAACTCTGACCACGGGCACGCCGCAAGTGAGGCATCTGTGTTCACTGGATGACCATAACGCCTCTCAGGTACTGGGACTCTGCGCGGCATTGGCGAGAACGTCATCGCATCCGTTTTCGCAGGCGGTGCTGAGTTTCATTGAAGCAGGCGATGTGCTGTCTCCGGAGCCAGCTCTGAACCACGTGCGTTCAGTTTCCGGTGGTGGCGTGGAAGCGACGCTGGCAGACGGAACTCGCCTGCGTCTGGGGAGTCTGGAATTCGTTTCAGTCGATGCGCAGATTGAACCGCGGCTCAGATTAAGAATCTCACATGCGTTGTCCATCGCCGACCAGCAAGCGGCTTCGGTGGTTGCCGTGTCTGTCGCGGATCGTCCGGTGATTCTGTTTCTGCTGACGGAGACCATACGACCAGAAGCGACAGCGACGGCAAGGGCCTTGATGGATTCTGGTTTACAGCTGATCGTGCTGACTGGCGACCGATCTGCAAAGGCCGAGCAGTTGCGTCGCGACTTGCTGGATTGTCACGAAGTTGGTTGCCAGTGCAACGTGGATTGCGCTTCAACGCATGCTACCGGGCTCGACGATCATTTACGGCGTCTCTTGCCGATACCGACATCACGCCTGACAATTGAATGCAACCTGCGCCCGGAGCAGAAAGTCACGAGGGTCCTGCAGTTTCGAGCACAATACGGCGTAGTCGCAATGGTCGGCGACGGGATTAACGATGCGCCGGCACTTGCCACAAGCGATGTGGGGATCGCCATGGGTTGCGGTGCCGATGTGTCGCGTGACTCGGCCCAGGTCTGTCTCCTGAGCAACGATGTCAGCCGCATTCCGTGGGCCATTCAACTGGCCCAGCGAACACGGTCGGTGATTCGGCAAAATCTGTTCTGGGCGTTTGGTTACAATTCCGTCGGAGTCATCCTTGCTGCATGTGGCCTGTTGAACCCCGCTGTGGCGGCCGGTCTGATGATCGCAAGCAGTCTGCTGGTGATTTCCAATTCGCTGCGACTGATCCGGGCGACTGCTTCATGATCGTCTCCATCGCAGAATTCTCACTCATCTTCGTGAGCGGCGTGCTTGGTTCGGCTCATTGCATCGGCATGTGCGGCGGGATTGCGGCGACAATGAGTCTGGGGACTCGATCGGTCACCGAGGCACTGCTGCGGCAGGGATGCTGGAGTCTGGGAAGAACTTTGACGTACATGTTTCTGGGCGTCATGGCGTCCGCAGTCGGAGCAAAATTTCTTAGGTCGCAGGGCAACGCCATCTGGTTGCAGGCCATGTTCGCGATTGTGGCAGGCTTGTTGCTGATCATTCAGGGGCTTCATGCTGCGGGGTGGCTTTCATGGCGAGTTCGCCGCCGATCCGGTGTACCCTGCGTCACCCGCACTGTCTTCAGTCAGTTCTTCAGGGGAGGTTCGTCCATAGGAGTCTTTATCGCAGGCCTGCTGACGGGATTTCTACCGTGCGGTCTTGTCTACAGCTTTCTGGCCTTAGCGGCAAGTTCCGGAAGCGTGGCAAAGGGTGGGCTGATCATGCTGTGTTTTGGACTTGGGACCATTCCTGTTATGCTGGTGACCGGGGCGGGGTTGTCGCTGGCTACGATCGGCATCCGCAAAAAACTCATCCGTGTCGCGGCGGTCAGTGTCGTCGTTACGGGCCTGATGACGGCGGCTCGTGGTATCGTGTTTGCCGCCAATGGGGAACAGACAAAGAGTGTGCAAAGCTGTCCTGTTTGTCCGGTGAACAGTGCCGAGATCAAATTAGCCGAAAGAAACGAATAAACCTCGAAAATGTACCGCTGGTTGTCGAGAACCTTGATTTTCAAATATGGAATCGCAACACACCTTAACGCATGCAGAAGGGGAAACGACGAAGAGTTTGATTATCTCTCGCACGGTCATCAATTTCTGGCTGGATACGATTTTGATGCTCACTTTCGTGGCATTGTCGATCACAGCAGTGATTGTGCAGTTTGTGTTTCCCCCGGGAGTTGCCGCCAAAGGCTGGCTGCTGTGGGGAATGAATTATGGCCAATGGTGTAGTCTGCAATTTGCCATGGTGTGTGTACTGGGTTTCGGAGTCGTCGTGCATGTCATGCTGCATTGGGCGTGGGTGTGCGGGGTTGTTGTACGAAAGTTGCTGCATCGCAAAGAACTTCCGGACGACGGAATTCAAACGGTGTACGGAGTTGGACTGTTGATCACGCTGTTGCTGACGGCAGCCACGGTGATTGGTTTTGCGATGTTGACAATTCAAATGCCACCTCAATAGGAGAATCGTGATGATTAAATTGGAAAAGATTCTTGTACCGACCGACTTCAGTGACTTCAGCCGTCCTGCGATGCAGTACGGATGTGCCATCGCGGCTCGATTTGGGGCTGAACTGCACCTGCTGCATATCGTGCCCGATCCCGCCATGCTGGTCCCGGAAGCTGCAGCCTTCTCGGTTGAGACGATGCAGGCTCAATCGGAATCGCTGGTCAAAGACGCCGAGGTCATGCTGCAGAAGTTACCACAGGATGGTTGGGAAGATGGAAAGCCAGTCGTGCGCGAAGTGCGGGTGGGAGCCGCGTTTATGGAGATTATCGACTACGCTCGCGAGAATTCCATCGATCTGATCGTGATCGGGACACACGGTCGTTCCGGCCTGATGCACATCCTGATGGGCAGCGTGGCGGAACGCATCGTTCGCAAAGCCCCCTGCCCTGTGCTGACGGTGAAGCCGGAAGGACATCAATTTGTGTCGCCTTAGCATCGAGCGTTTTATTCTGTCTGATGAGCCGGAACGCATTAGCGTCCGGTTCCTTGAAAACCGTGAGCTAGCGCTCAACGGCTGATTTAGACGAGACACATATTGACCGCTCGATGCTTAGTGTCCAGCCCTTGGCGTTAGGGAATTCACACCGGCGTCTCAGAAATCCGCAGCAGGACCTTCCCTTGCACAGAAGATTCTTCTGCGGCCTTCACCGCGTCGTGGATCTGATCCAGCGTGTACGTTCGAGCGATCTCAGTGCCCAGAACACCTGCCTGGATAAGCTGTGTCAGTCGATGAACCAGCCGGAGTTTAAACGGCAGCGATACGCCCGCCATGAAGCTGCCCAGCCAGAAACCTTCAACTTTGCTGCTTGTCGTCATCAGGACTCTCGGGCTGAAGACCAGCGGTTCATTGCTGAGTGTCCCGTAAGCCAGCATGCGGCCATGATGGCCAAGACTCTGAATGACAGCTGACCCCGTGGCACCGCCGACAGCGTCAATCGCAAAGCCTGCTCCGGCACCAGCGATACTGATCGTCCTCCGAATGGATGCGCTGAGCGCCTCTGGCGTGTTTTTGGATTCGTCGAAGACTTCGACATGGTCCGCACCAAGGAGACGCAATTTTTCTGCCTGACTTTCACGCCGGACAATGTTGAATGTCCTGAACCCGGTCGTTTGTCCGAGTCGAATGATCATGCGTCCGAGTGCGGAACCGGCGGCGGTCTGGACCAGCCATTGTCCTTGCGGGACTTTCAGGACTTCATGCGTCATCACCCATGCTGTCGCCGGATTGACGAAAAACGTTGCGGCCTGTTCGACTGACAAGCCGCTGCTGATCGGAATGACTTCTGTCGCCGGGACGACCGCATAGTCTGCCCAGTTACCGCCGCGTCGATTGAGCACCACGACTCGGCGATTCATGAACAAGCGGCCGCGCAGACCGCCACCTGTAGCTTCCACAACGCCGACGCCTTCAAAACCGGGCGTCGTCGGACAGTGAGCCGGAACCGTATAGCGTCCGCGGATATACATGAGATCTGAAGGATTAATCGGCGTCGCCAGCATCCGCACGAGCACCTCGCCGGATTTTGGCACGGGGCGAACTGTGTCAAGCGT
>Ga0105046_10013382_pt1 | contig 12711 bp, 8 predicted proteins | sample MAT03_FD_78385 | JGI IMG/M metagenome (GOLD analysis project Ga0105046, IMG submission 78385) | Freshwater microbial communities from Lake Fryxell liftoff mats and glacier meltwater in Antarctica - MAT-03 (megahit assembly) | ecosystem: Environmental > Aquatic > Freshwater > Ice > Liftoff... | reverse complement strand
TCCTATGGCTCGACGATCATGCAAGACGTGATTCTTCCGTGGAAAAAACGGCCGCTTAGCCCGGCGCGTCATATTCTCGCCCTGCGAATGACCATGTTCGGGGTGGGCATTTTCGCAGTGGTGTTCAGTGCGTTTTTCAAACCCGTCGATTACCTTGTGATGATAAGTATTCTTATAGGATCGATTTATCTGGGTGGTGTCGGCGTGGTGGTGTGGGGCGGTCTCTATTGGAAACGCGGCACCGCAGCAGGTGCTTGGACCGCGCTGGTGTCGGCGGCCGTCCTCGGCACGGGGTTCAATTTAATGCAGCAGTTCTGGGGTAATTTGCAGCCGTTTATAACCAGCCTGCTCAGCCAGGGGGCGTTGCTTGATTGGCTTGCGGTTCATCAGGACAGGAGTCCGCTTAACGGTCAGCAATTGTCCCTCATCACGGCGGCCGTTTCGATTATAGGCTATATCACCGTATCGCTTTTGACCTGTAAAGAGCCGCATAACATGGACGCCTTGCTGAATCGTGGCATTTATCGGGTCGCCGAAGATAACGAGAAGGGGGCGGCAGGGGTGGCGATCAAACGTAGCTGGCTGGCCCGTTTCCTAAATATAGACGAGCATTTCACGCGCGGAGACAAAGTCATCACCTACTTCACCTTTTTTTGGTCGATGCTATGGAAGGTCGTGGCCTTGTTGATATTACTCTGGGTGCTAATTTTTGGTAACCTTTCGGACAATTGGTGGTTCCACTATAACATGATAACCAGCGTCTGGATCACCATGTTCTGGGGGCTCGCCATGGGCGTGATTTTCACGTGGGGCGTGACCCGGGATTTACGCGCCATGTTCGTTGCATTGAAAACAGCGTCACGCAACCACGACGCCGGCTCGGTTACGGGTGGGACGAAACCCGGCGAATAATCGCATATAAACTCACCAGGCGAGCTCGACCATTTGGTGCGCGGTGAATTCGGGGACCGTGAAGCTCACTTGCCCATTGGTTTGGGTGAAAGGCAGCGTGGTGCCGCCGGGCACGAGCTTCGCGGAGCGGATGTGACGGGGCACGCGCAGTTTTACCGTCACGTCGCGCAGCGGCACGAGGTCTTCAATAATCTCAATGGGGCGCAAGGTCCCCTGCCCCGCGATCATCGTGCTGCCGCGCAGGGATTTTGGCGCGTAGAGCAGATGCGCCACGTAGCGCTTTTCGGCGGTTTGTTCCAACAGGTTGAAACGACCGTCGGTGGGCAGCGTGGTTTCCACGGGTAACTTTTGGTCGAGCAGGTGGCGCACGGCGGAGATGACGAAATCGCGGTAGAGCGGTTGGCCATAAGTCGCGTAACGCGTGAAAATATCATGCGCGAACCAGACGACGCCGTTGCCCGCGAGGGCGGCGGGCGTGGCCGGTTTGGGCGAGTCGGGAGCGTGTTGATGCGAGCAGAAGTGTTTCCATGTGCGGTTGAAATACGGCACGCGGCGTTCGGCGAAAATCTTTGCTCCCTTCGGCTCGGCTTCCCAAGCGCCGCCGTGGATGACGATGGGCGTGCGCACGGGGACGGAAGCGGAGAGCGGAGTGGCGAGCAGATAGTCGGGCTCGGCGGGTGAGCGGCCGAGCAGAGTCGCCCCAAAATCCACGGCGAAGGCGGAGTGATCGGCGGTGAACAAGGCGTCGCCCGCAGCCAGCAAGCGACCGCCGCGTTTGAGGTGGGCGCGCGCTTTTTTGAGCGCGCCAGGCGTGAGCGCGAAGCCTTCGGGCAGAACAACGAGGTCGTAGCCGCGCCAGTCGGTGTTTTCGTCGAGCACGACAAAGGGCAGATGGGCTTCCATCAACATGCGGGCGGCACCTTCGTCGGCGCGGCTGACAGTGAGGTGACCGCGGGCGCGAGCCTGGTCGCGCTCGGCGCTGACCAACGCGATGCGGGCAACGGGTGTCACGTGGTGAGCCCAAGGCTCCTTCGACTCGACCTCGGCGTAGGCAGCGCCGATGAGATCATAAGTGTCGGGGTTCATCGCGCCGTCGGGGTGGAGTTGGTCACCGATGGAGCACTTGGCCCCGTAGGCGAGCATCGCGGCGCACTCGTAGCGAAGGGCGGCGGGTCGTTTGAAGCCGCCGAACTCGCCCCAGGTGGTGTGGAATTTCCCGGTCATGCCGAGATAGTCCATGCCGGTGGTGATGGCGTAGCGGGCGGAAACGGCGAAGTGGTCGTAGCCCCAGCCGCCGGTGGGTAGCGACTCGAGTTCGAGGTGGCCGTTGTAGCGGATGAATTTCTCGGCACCGACGGGCACATGGCCGGCGTTGTGGAAGACGAGCTGTTTCTTGTTGGGGCCGACGAGCGCGGCGGCGTTGGTTCGTTCGTGGTAGTGGGCGAGCACGCGTTGCGCGTGGGTGGCGACATCGGCGGGTTTTTCAGGATCGAGCCCGGCGGCGAGCATATCGCGAAGCGTGGGTTCGGCGTAGTCCAACTGAGGCGAGATGATGTCGAGGAATAAGCCTTCGGAGCCGGGCCAGCGGCGCACGACCTCCTCGATCTGGGCGCAGAGCACGTCGAGGTAAGGCGAGTTGAAGCGAAGGAATTTAAACCAGACGGCGGAGAGCGGATCGTAGGTGGAGCCGTCGCGCTGTTTGACGACCCACTCGGGGTGCGCCACAGCCAGGCGCTCGTCCACGCCGGCGCTCACGTAGATGCGGTAGCGCACGCCGATTTCCTCGCAGGCTTCGATCTGGCGGGAAAGCAGGTCGGTCTTGAGGTGCGGGTGCATGACCCCAGCCTTCGTCGGGTGATAGCTCCAGCCGTGGTGGCATTTGGAGAACAGCGTGACCGAGTCCACGTGACCTCGTTTGAGCGCGTCTTGAAACGCTCGTTTGGAAAACGCGCGGGCGACGCCGGCGATGTCTCCTTGGGTATGAAAATCGAGGTGTATCTGGCGAAAGGCCAGGGGGCGAGAAGGTGAGGCGGGAGGGTTTTTCATGGTGAAATCGAAATGTTTAACTTTGACGAACGAGGCGGATGACGAGGCCGCGCCACGGTGTGCCGGAGGGAATCACCAAGCGACGAGCGCGCAGGCGCGGGCGACGTTTGGGTTCGGAGGTTAACACGTCGGCGATGGCCCAGGCCCCCGAAGGGAGCGACAGGGAGATTTCCCGCGGGCTGTCCCCGCCGAAGGTGTGGGCGACCACGATGGCTTCGCGGTTGTCATGGCGGAGTCGGAGCACCGCCTGCCAGCCGGTGGCGTGGCGATAGCTCATGACTTCGGGGCCGTGGCGCCGACTGTGGCCCCGCTTGATCGTGGCTGCGCAGCGGCGATAAAGCGCACACGCGGTGCGGACCGCGCTGGCTTGGGTGGAATCGAGGTGCAGAAAATCTCCGGAAAGACAGAGACGCCCAAGAAATCCGGCGGTCAGACTGTAGATCGTGCGGTGATAATCCTCTCCGGAGCGCAGAACCGCCCAGATCTGACTCTGGCAGGGCAGCATGAGTCGGTGGAGGTTGGCGGCGATGATGGGAATCTCGGGGGATTCGTGCGCATCGGAGAAGCTGCTCATCGCGGTGCGGGCAAAGAATGGAGGCACGAGGCGGTGTCCGCCCGAGGAGCAGTTTTCGATGACCAAGTCGGGTAACTCCGAGCGAATGCGATCAAAGAAAGCGAGGCTGCCATCGAGATGCTGACGGAGGCCTTCTCCGAGCGATTCGGCCCCGTCGGCTCCGATGCCGATCGTTTCGTTGTAGTCCACCTTCAGGTAGCCGAAACCGGCATCGCGGAGGGTATCGATCACCCGTTTGGCGAGGTAGGCGTGGGCGGCGGGTTTGCGCAGGTCGAGGAACCTGCGTTTGCCAGCGTTGAGGGTGATCCCGTCACGTTTCAGCAAGAACTGCTTGTGATGGAAGAGCGCCGAGTCGCAGCCGGTGGTTTCCATTTCAAACCACAGGCCGGGAATCATGCCTGCGTTGCGGATGACCTCGGCGGTCGCTGACAGGCCTTGGGGATATAGTTCGGCATTGGCGATCCAGTCGCCGTGGGCAGAATTCCAGGAACCGGTTTTGGGTGCGAACCAGCCGGCGTCCATCACCAGATATTTTACGCCGACGCCGCGCAGGGTTTCTGCAAGGGCGACCATGTTGGCGTGGGAAGGTTTTCCCCACGTGGTCGCCCACTCGTTAAAAATGATGGGCAAGGTGCGTTCGGTGGCTGGCAGGGCTTTGAGGGGCGGCTCCTGCGCCGCGACGAGGGCGGCGCAACAATCGTCCAGCGTGCCCGCCACACAGGCGATAAAGGCGGACGGGGAGACCAGACTTTCGCCGGGCTGGAGGGTTTTGTGCCAATGGCCGAATTCGCGGTCGGCAAGTCCTCCTGAAAGGGATACGCCGTCGTCGCGGCGGTAGATTTCGAATTGCCAAGAACCGGGCTGGGAGAGCTGTGCGCACCAGACCACACCGGCACCCGTATCTTCCACGGCGGTGCAGGGGAAAAAGCCGTTGCAGGGCATCGAGCCGACGGCCCCGAAGCGTTCGCAGCGCGCGCCCCAGCCGACCCAGGAGCGTTCGAGTTGCAGGTTTTCAAGCGGGATGGTTTCGAGCCGGCCTTCCATGCTCCAAGTCGTGCGGAAGCGATGCAGGCGCAGGCGCCCGGGAGCGTCGTCGCTGGCAAAGGGGGTGATTCCGAAGAGCGAAAAACTGGCGAGCAATTCCAGTGTCACGGGCGCGCCGGAGGTGTTGTCCACGGTGGTGGTGCTTTCCAGCCAGCTCGCGCCGCGTGACCAGGCGAGATCGTGGTGCACACACCAACCCGATTCATGGCGGAGCGTGGTGCGAATCGCGGTTCGGGTTTTTTCTTTTACGACGGATTGTTTTTCGAAGCGTAGCCGCTCGACGGACTGGCTGTTGCGCAGAGTGCGGCCTTGGGCGAAAGCGGGCGCATAGTCTTCGCCGATCGCTTTGAGTTGCACGAGAGACTCAACATTCGCGGCGGCGAAGCGCTTGTGATTGGCGGTGGCATACGCATCCACCTCGACGCCGGAGATGTATTCACGGCGTGGAGACAGGAGTGCGCGCTTGGACCACGGGAAAAGAGTCAGTCCGACGGTGCCTGTGGTGTCATCGCGAACATAGCGCGCGACGGTTGCACCGAGTTTGAAATCGGTGTGGGAATGACGGGGTTCCGGGCTTTTGGTCTTCATGGAATCGAGGGAAGCTTTTTGGATCAGGCTAAGGGCAGCACCATGTTCCAAGACTTGGTCATGCCGTGGAAGCCACCGGGCTCGTCGGCGGTCGCGGCGAAGAGATGCGTGGGGACGCCGTTTTGCATGAGTAGCTGCGGCCGCTGGAGGGAGCCTTGCAGCACGGTGGTGCCGTCGTCCCAGCGCACCTCTCGCGAATAGGCTTTGGCGGGCTTGGCAAATTCCCAGTGTTCAGCGTCCTCGCTGGTCGCGTAGATCGCGGCGTGTTTCTCACCGGCGATGCCACCAGTCATGTCCTTCATGATGAGGTGATACTTGCCGCCTTCGTGCCACAGGTAGGGGTCCTCGACGTGTTGATCGGGGTCATCAAAGACGAAGAGCGGACGGTTGCCGACGCGTTGATAGGGGCCTTCGAAATGATCGGCGCGGGCCATGCCGAGTTGCAGCCGGCCTTCTCAAACTCCAGGCGCACTACAAAGTCTGTGGGCTCCATGATTTCGACCATGAGCACACCCTCCCCGATGGCGTGAGGGAGACCTCCGGGCACATAAAACGCATCTCCGGGTTTAACTGGAATCCGTTCAAAACACGCCTCCATCGCCGCGATATCCTGCTGTTCGAGAATCCGCCGGAATTCCTCGCGGTTTGGCGGACGCTGGAACCCCAAGAAAATGTAAGGCTGGGCCTGTTCGGGGCGGGTGCGCAGGATGACATAGGCCTCGCTCTTGCCAGAGTTCGCTCCCAAGCGTGCCTGGGCAAAAGGAACTGTGGGATGGGCCTGCACATGAAGCCGCACGGCGGCGTCGAGGAATTTTACCAGAATCAATCCCTTCGATCCGTAGCGGTCCACATGGGTCTCACCAAGCCAGCCCGTGAGATCGGCGGCAATCAGATTGGCGAGCAGAAACTTTCCCTCCGGAGTGATCACTGTCGAAAGTCCTTCCTCCGGTTCATCACGACCGGGATTGATGGCCCGCGTCGTCGAGGCGATCCAGTCTTCCGGGAAATGCGTATCAGCCGGCTTGACGATGGACTGAATCTCGTCGAGAAGGCGCCCCCCGGTATATGTCCGCCAAACCCGGTTGTCTGGTAGCGGCAGAAGCTGGCGGGGCGGATGCAAACGGGGGGTCATCTCGCGGAGTTTGTTGCTGCCGGGGTTGTTGAGGTGATCGACTGTGAGCCCGCGCGCCGTGAGTTCCTCGTCGATCGCGGGCAGCTTGGAGTTGAGGTGCGCAGCCCGCCGTCGTAGCCGACGGTGACGGTAAGAACTTTCGCGCCCTTCTGTAATCTGGCGGGGAGCGCGGTGGCGGATTTCGGAAACGGATTCATAAGAAGGGAGGGGGAGAAAGCTGACGGGGCGGCTGGGAGAATGGGCTTCCTAACTGATGAAAAGAATCCCTGATGAATCCGGCCACAGCGCAGCTGAGGACGCCATATCCCTCTCCAGTGAAATGGATAGCGTCGGGATCATAAAGAACTGGTTGGTTGGCAACAAGCGCATGAAGATCGTTCACACGATATCCCTCTTCCAAGGAAACCCGACCCATCGCCGTGTTGCGGGCCATGATACGCTGATGGTGGGCACCATCAAATTGCGCGAGCTCCCCTCGAACCCTCATGGGAGTGGTGGTGGCAAGCAACAAAAGCACTTCTGGAATCATCCTGCGAATCATGCCAAGGGTGCTGCGTAAACCCGCTTCGTAAGCGGACTCATTCGTGAACCATCCGTGCAGCCCGTTGTTGAAATGCACAATCGCCGGAGGAAATGCGGCAACGGCCAGCTCTAATTCCGTGGTTAAGGCTGAATCGCCCACACATCGCGAAGAGGAAAACGCGCTCACGAGAAATTCGTTCGAAAGCACGTCACGCACGGTTTCGCGGTAACCTTTAACGATCGAATCCCCGATCAGCAGAACACGGGGAAGATCCAGGCGGTTGCAATCGAAATGTCTAATGTCGGACCACTCGACATCCTCGTGTTTAGCGGGCGGGACTTGAAATGTCGTATTCATTGCGGGCGGGATGCGGATTTCAACCCCGCCGTCCAAACACAGGGCGGATATGACGATCCAGCAAGTTGGTGGTGACATTGCGGGCGATAGTCTCCCGGTGTGACTGCAAGGCATCGAGGAACTCTGAGCCCCGCTTTGCCGCGACTTTGAAGCCGACATGGAGCAACTGGCGGAGATCCTTGTTGTAACCCAGGTTGCCCGGATCGTGACGGAGGGAGCTGACAAAGGTTGCGCTGTCCCATTTAAACACCGTTTCAGGCAATGGCAGTTTCTCAGGGCGGATATCTACCACCGTGCGGTAAGGTGCCACCAGTTCATCACGATGCGCAAAGGAGTCGCAGTAGATTTCTTGGGCCAGTAGGAGGCCGGCACCACCGGCTTGCGCGAGTCCGATGACCTCCTCCAACCAGGTGGTTCCGGCGGTCTTGAGATGCAGTCCACATTGGTGCTCTTGCGTCAGGCGGCGGATGATCGGGTAAAGGGAGAATTTGTCGCTGCCCGAGTGGACGCTGAGCTTCAGCGAGGCCGGCAGGCCGAATTCCTTCACCGCCAGACGAATGACCTGCAGATCCTGGTCAAACTCTCGCTCGAATTGTTTTAGGTCACCCACGTAATCGACCCCCTTGTTGAAACGTCCGGTGAATTTCGGGGCAACGGTCTGCGCCGGGATACCCTCCTGGGCGATCATGGCCAGGATGCAAAAGAGTTCTCCAGGCGACTGCGCCATGTCGGTTTCATCAATTGAGACTTCCGTCGCGAATGCTTCGCAGCCTTTGAGCGATGCAATGCGGCGGTAGATGGCTCCGGCTTCGCGAATCGCCAGAAGAAACTTCGCGGCTGCCGATTCCATTTCCCCCTCCTCCAAAACCAATCCGCCCCCCTCAACAGGAAGTGCCCCGATGTATTTCCGATGCCTTTCAATAAAGGCGGCGAGGTCAGCCGCGTCCGCAGGTTTTCCGACAAAATCGGCCACATCCAGGGTGAAAAAATCCGAGCATGCGACAAAGCGGTCCACCGTCGCGAGCGTGATGTGGTCGGCATCGACAAAATAGGGGGCGCTGAATCCCGCCGTCCGCACGGCGGCATCCGCCTCCTCCCGGAGACTCTGCGGCTCTGTGCCGACAATTCCATGCTCGCGGTTGGATTTGTTCCAAACAGGATGAATGTCAATGCCCTCAGCGCGGGCGGATATGATGGCGGCCAATTGGGCCTCCCCCTCCGCACCAAAACGGTCTCCCATTCCGATGGTGAATTTAGGCAGTGGTTTCATGGATTCTTTCATTTGATGGTTTCTGACGTTTTCCGCTGCATATCCAAAGTGCTACGAGGATTCCCTCAGCCGGAGTGTGTGGGACCAGTTGCTGAACGTGGCAACCGCCCGGTCCCCGACTGCATGGAGCGCAAAATAGACCCCGGTGAATCCTCCGGCCACCTCAGTCGAAAGATAGCAGCAAGGGGCATCGCCCACGGTTTGCCACTCCCCGCTCTTCACAAAAAAGGCATATCCTTGCGCTGTGGCCGTTATTTTCATGCCGATTTCCCGATCCCCAGGCAGGACGATCACCGATGTCGTGTCCTTGAGGGGGCCGACTATGCGATGTAGGCGGGCCTTGGCCACCCCGTTTTCTTTCGTGATGGACAGGGCGTAAAAATGAGATTCGTTCATGTAAACGCAGAGTCCCGCGTGGTCGTCCGGCCCGGCGGGATCGAAGTGCAGGTGGACCGACACCTCGGCATCAAAGCTCGTCTGCCTCTGCCCCATCCACACCGGCGAGCGCGTGCCCTCATCGATTGGAATGTCCGTGCCCTGCAGGCGGAGTTCCGCCTCTCTGATTTCGTAACGAGAGGGGTCGGGGTTGCGTAGAAAATTCCACTCGAATCCGGTAAAGCGGTTCAGTGATGCGTCCACCGGTTCTTCCGAAGCAAATCCGGGAGCCTGCATGACACTTTGAACCGGGTTCCCTCCGTTCACCACAGGCCAGCCGTCATCGGTCCATTCCAGCGGCGCCAAAAAGGTTTCGCGACCGAGATGGTGGGTGGCCGGATGACCTTTCGGTCGTGTTCCCAGAAAGACCATCCACCATGAGCCGTCATGGGCTTCAATCAGGTCGGCATGGCCAGTGTATTGAATCGGATGGGACAGGCTGCGATGGGTGAGGATCGGGTTGTGAGGGCAGGATTCGTAAGGCCCCCAGATCGAAGTGGATCGCGCGAGGCTGACCAGATGTCCCGGCCCCGTGCCACCCTCCGCGGCGATTAGATAGAAAAAGTCGCCTCGTTTGTAGAGGTGCGGACCCTCGGGGGATTGCGCACCCATCCCCTCCCAAATCAAACGGGTCTCGGTGAGGCGTTTCCCCGTGGTGAAATCCATTGCCGACATGACGATGCCGAGCGGACGGCCCGGCCACAAATTGCTGAGAAGATATCCGCGCCCGTCCTCATCCCAAAACGGAGAGGGATCGATGCCCGGCTGGTCGAGCCAGATGGGATCGGACCATTCTCCTTCGGGATCTCGGGCGGTGACGACAAAATGTCCGCCGTGGCTCATATTGGTCGTCACCAGATAAAAGGTGCTGTCGTGGTAACGCAAAGTCGGCGCCCAGATGCCGAGTGAGTTTCGGCATTCGTCCAGAAATCCGAAGGTCTTGTCCACCCGGTCGAGGGATAGTTGGGATTTTCGCGTCAGTGCATGCCCGATCTGTCGCCAGTGGATCAGGTCGCGGCTGTGAAACAAAGGGACGCCAGGAAAGTAAGCAAAGGAGCTGTTGGCGAGGTAGTAATCCTCCCCCAAACGACAGATGGTGGGGTCCGGATAAAAGCCGGGCAGGATGGGATTGGAAAATGTCTTCATCCAACAATCCGAACACGATCGGTTTCATCGGCGAAACTGATGCGGGCCCCGTTAATCATTTCCATCCGGACAACTGCGGGATCATCCGGATTCACGACGGCAGCAATGGCAAGTTTGTAATTGCGGGTCGGCTCACTCACAAACTCGAGCCGCCAGCCGCGCGGACGAAAATCGGGGTCAATGTCGGGAAATCCGGTGTAGGCGGGGACGACGGCTTGTTCGACCTTGGTTTCGACTCCTTCGCCGAAAGCCTGCAAGACTACGGAGGCGCGTCCGTTCCTGATCAGCCAGCGATTATGGTCCAATGCGATCGGCTCGTGATCGGCATGCCAGAGGAAATGGAACGCATGCGGATCACGGCCCGTGGCCTCATCCTGAATGACGAGATAGCGACTCTCCACAAAGCGCACATGGCGGCGCAGACGCTGCACCCAGAGGGCAGTGTCATAGGCGGCCTCCAACACGCAGGTCAACTCCACTTCACGGTCGGAAAGCCTGACGTCTTCCATGCGGATTTTATCCAACTGCCGGTAATCGACACCGTCGTAGGCGTGGTAGCGCCCGTCGCGAAACTGTCCCTGTCCATCGATCAGGATGCTGTTGTGATCACGTGTCCATTTCGTGCAGGTGTAACCGGTGTCTCCCGCAAGCCAGACTCCACGGGACCAGAGCAAAAACTGTCCAGCATCCGGGTGCGTGTGTCCGGAATTCATGACCCATTCCGGCAATTGGCGGAGATGCTCCGTGGCAGCATGCCCCTCCGGTGGCCCGCATTTTACCATCAGAGCCGTGGCGTCCGGGTCGCTCCAGCTGGTGCGCCAAAAGACCGCATCGTGATCGGGAAAATAGTGATGGGTCGGTAACGCCTCATCGCCATCGGTGGGAGGGGTTGGCTTTTCAACGGGAAAACCGTTCTCCCAGAGCATGGAAAAGAGCGGCAAGTCGAGCATTTGCTCCGGGCCGGTTTGGGTCCAACGCAGTGCCGCTTCCAGCGCCGGGCTGGTTCCTCCAAAGGCCCGCAAGCCCAGAAGCGACCAGACATTGAGATAGGACGGATGCGTGTGCCATTGAGCCTCATACCCCTGCTGTCCTTGGCGCGGCCCCCAGTCGCCCCAGTCAAAAACGCGATCACCGCCGGGCAGCAAGTGGTGCAGGACGAAGGTCTCCACATTCTGAAACGGCGGACGACTGAACCAGTTTTCACCGGTAACGCGGAGAAGGGCACCCGCAAAAATCACATTCCAATGGTAGGCATACGCATAATACGAAATCCCCTCGTAGTAATAACCGTCCGGGCAAAGCACGTTTCCGGTCCGGCGCATGGACTCCCGTGCCAGCCCGGCCCAGGCCTCAGCTTCCGGTTCCTCACCCAAAAGAACCAATCCGGCCAGACCAAGACCCGCCATGGGAATGTAGGTATGGTTTTGTTCGTAGCGCCAATCCTCCAGCTCCAGAAAATACCGATATGCGCTCCTCGCCTGGACACACAGCGCGCTGCGCAGCGTTAGGACATCAGCCTCCGCGAGGGTGTCTCTCAGAAAATCATAAATAAGCGTTACGGCCAGAAACCAGTGCCCCTGCATCAGGTCGGACGATGTGGCGTCAATCGCCGGTCTGAGTGGAGTTTTCTCTGCCGCCGCAATCAGCGGCAAATAGCGGCGGGCCGCTTGCATATATTTCGGCTCCCCGGTTACGCGATGAAGGAAAGCCATCCAGGTGCCACCGAGGATTTCGTAGGCGTTCATTCGTCCGCCGGGTTTAAAAGCTGAGTCCGTGCGCGTGACGTGGAGATCGGGATGATCCTCCGCGGGAAGATACCGTTTGCGGAACAAAGGATCGGAATCGAGTTGAGAACGGATCCGGGCGAAATCGTTGTTGTCGGCGACGAGTCGAGGCCAGGCATCGGTTTTGGCCGAATGTGCCGGTATGCGTGCATCGGCCAGAACCGCACGATTGCCTGATATTGTCGGGAGGGTAGACTTGGGGATCATAGATTTTCCGTTTCAGGGCTCATGCGCAAGTCATGCACATCTTCAAAAACAAAGCGAGGCCGTGCGTCTTGAAGCAGTGGAGTAACCCGCACATCGTCAAGGATCAGCCCCTTCACATGGCGCGCCCAAACCGCATGTGCTGGCCGGACGCCGAACATCGCGATGTCGGGAAACGAATCCGGCTTTTCGGGAATTTCTGCCGCGACTTGGTCGAGGGGAATTCCACCCGGCACCTCCACGCAGCACCGGCTCAGAGTCACGTCCTCAATCATTGCACCGGGCAATCCGCTCAAAGAGATACCATGGTGCCGGGGCGTTCCTCCCTCCGGAGCGGTGTGGATCAGGTTGGAAATAATCACCCGGCGGAGGCGTCCCGCCGGCTTGATCGCATCGCCAGCGTGGTACGTGCGGCCTCGGTCGCCAAGCCGGATGAATACCGGTCCGGTGCTGCCCCTCACCACCAAGTCGCTCAGGATGATGTTTTCCATAATTCCCCCATCCACGCAGAGCAGCTTAATGGGAGCGCCGGGGGTGTCGCGGATCGAGCACTGGCCGATCACGATATTCCGCATGTCTCCGTAGCTTTCCGTGCCCAGTTTGATCGCCCCGCATTGACTGCGGATCGTGCAGCCGGTGATGGTAATGTCCTCGCAGGGCGCGCCGTGGGTTGCCTTAAGGCAGATGGCATCATCC
>Ga0105046_10013378_pt1 | contig 12714 bp, 10 predicted proteins | sample MAT03_FD_78385 | JGI IMG/M metagenome (GOLD analysis project Ga0105046, IMG submission 78385) | Freshwater microbial communities from Lake Fryxell liftoff mats and glacier meltwater in Antarctica - MAT-03 (megahit assembly) | ecosystem: Environmental > Aquatic > Freshwater > Ice > Liftoff... | reverse complement strand
TTGGGTTTTTCAGCATCTGTTCCATAACCTTGGCTTAGGTGCTGAAAAACTCAAGCCAAACCAGAACCCGAATGCTGTGCAAACTCATCACTCATAACTCATCTCTCATCACTTTTTAAGCCATTGGATGCCGATATCCCGCCGAATACCGTCCCGTCACAAAATGCTCCAATTGCCTTTCAATGTCTGCCAGCAAACTACTGGCGCCGAAGCGGAACAGGGCGGGGTCTAGCCACTCGTCGCCCAGCTCTTCTTTTATCAAAATGAGCCAGTCGAGTGCTTGTTTGGCTTTTTGAATGCCGCCGGCAGGTTTGAACCCCACTTTAAAGCCCGTTAATTCATGATAAGCGCGAATGGCGCGGATCATCACCAGGCTCACGGGCAAGGTCGCATTGACGCTTTCTTTTCCCGTGCTGGTTTTGATAAAATCGGAGCCCGCCATCATGCTCACCCAGCTTGCTTTGGCGACTTTGGTATAGGTTGGGATTTCACCAGTGGCTAAAATTGTTTTCATGTGCGCTTCGCCGCAAGCTTTCCGGCAAGCAGCTACTTCGTCGTACAGTTCTTTCCACTTTGATTCTATTACCAGGTCGCGGCTGATGACAATATCAATCTCGGTAGCACCAGCAGCGACGGACAGTTCTATTTCCCGTAATTTTTCTTCAAAGGTGATTTTTCCAGCGGGAAAACCCGTCGAAACGGCGGCAATAGGAATATTGCTACCCTCCAATGCCTCCTTGGCAAACGGGATCAAGTTGTGGTACACACAGACCGCCCCGGTTTGTATGTGGGCATCTGCCATACCCATGGCTTCCAACAAATCTGGCCGCACGGGCGATCGCGCCTTCGCGCACAATCGCGTGACATTGCCCTTCGTATCGTCGCCCGCCAAAGTCGTCAGGTCCATACAGCTGATCGCTTTCAACAACCAAGCTGCTTGCCATTCTTTCTTCACCGTTCGGCGGTTGGGCAATGTAGCGGCACGCCGTTCCACAGCGCTTTTATTGATGTTTATGGCATCAAAATACGCTGTATTAAAGGCAATGCCTTCATTTCGCTGGGCATGTTCTGTTTTCTTAGAACCCATAGTTTTTTCTTTTTTTCAATAATTAACTACGAGGCTAATTTGAGTCATCTCAAATGGCCATCAAGGCGGTCTCGGAAAGGTAGCGCGGCGTTTATGCCGCGCTACCTTTACAAAACCGTGTCAATGACCCTGACAATCAACTCCTGCATCGACTTTTTATAATCCTTACTAAACTGCCCCGTAAACCTGTTGGCTACAATCAAGTTGATCGTCAGCGCCCGGTGTCCCATCAGGTTCGACAAGCCGTAAATGCCCGAGGTTTCCATCTCAAAGTTCACAATTTTTTGATCCTCAAACCGGAATTTCGATAGTTTTTCATTCAATTCCTTGTCCTGTACACCCAGCCGCAGCACCCGTCCTTGCGGGCCGTAAAAACCTGTTGCAGTGGCCGTAACGCCGGCATGGAAGCCCAAACTTATGGCTTTTGCCAGCAATTCAGCATTGGCAGGTGCTAAATAGGGTTTGGGAAGTTTTTTGTCCCAGCTTACTTCTTCGATAAATTTTTCGACAAATGGGTTGTCGGACAGGTGTGCGGAATTGGCGTAATAATGTACCAGCCCATCAAAACCAAGTCCGTGCGTGCTGGCTACGAAACTATCCGGCGCAACATCTTCCTGGAGGGAGCCGGAAGTGCCCATACGAATGAACGTCAGTTGCCTGTGCGCAGGCTTAAGTTGTTTTTTTACCAGATCAATATTCGCTACCGCATCCAGTTCACTCACAACAATGTCGATGTTGTCGGTGCCCATGCCCGTAGAAATGACCGATATACGCTTGCCATTTTTCGTTCCGGTATGGGTCACGATTTCCCTTTTCTGCGTTTTGAAATCTATGCTATCAAAGAAACTGGAAACAACCGGCACTCTACCTGGGTCGCCCACTAAAATAATGGTGTCTGCCAGGTTTTCGGGCAATAAATTGCAGTGATAAACACTTCCATCAGGGTTTAAGACCAACTCTGAAGCTGCTAAAAACTGGCTCATGATAAGGATGGTTTTATTATGTCAGGATAAAAACTGCTCCCCTCCGCTATATAATCAACGTGTAAAGCCTCGGCGATAGTGGCTGCAATATCCGCAAAAGATTGCCGGATGCCCAAATCATGGCCTTGCTGTACCTTTTTTCCGTAAATCACTATGGGGATGTATTCCCGTGTATGGTCGGTTCCCGGTGCCGAAGGGTCATTGCCATGGTCGGCGGTAATGATCAACAAGTCGTCGGGCATAAGGTTGATCGTAATGTCAGGCAGGTATGCATCAAATTCCATCAGCGCCTTGGCATAGCCCTCAACGTCCCGACGGTGCCCATAGAGCATATCAAAGTCGACCAAATTTGTAAAAACCAGTGCCTCCGCCGGATTCTTGATGGCTTCAATGGTTTGCTGGATGCCCTCGAGGTTATTGGCAGTTGTCACATAACGGCTGATGCCCTTTTCATTAAAAATATCATGGATTTTCCCGATCGCGAACACCCCTTTTTTCGCTTCGTGTATGGCATCCAGCACGGTTCTAGGTGGATCAACTGCAAAGTCTTTGCGGCGGGCAGTCCTGGAATAATTGCTTGAGCTGCCTGTGAATGGCCGGGCAATCACACGCCCAACTTCAAAATCGCCCACCAGCATGTCGCGGGCAATCTGGCAGATTTCATATTGCCTTTCAATGGGATAGACAGATTCGTGCATGGCGATCTGGAACACGCTGTCGGCAGAAGTGTAGACAATTGGATACTTAGTTCTCACATGCTCATCGCCCAATTCTTGTATGATAGCAGTACCGGAAGCAGCGATATTTCCAATGGTTTTAGTTCCAATGGCTTGTTCAAACTGCTCCATAAACGCTTTAGGGAATCCTTCTAAAAACACCGGGAATGGTTTCTCAAGCACGATTCCAGCGATTTCCCAATGTCCGGTGGTGGTGTCTTTTCCTGCCGAACGTTCCGCTGCTTTGCCGAAACTGGCGGTCGGAGCATCGGTTTTGGCCAGCATGTTGCTCCGGTCAATGTTTCCCAAACCCATGGCCGTCAAATGCGGCAGGATAAGCGCGGGGTAATGCTCCGCAATGTGGCCTAAAGTATTGCTGCCAACATCGTTGTACAAATGCGCGTCGGGCAAAGCTCCGATGCCGACGCTATCCAGGACTATTAATATGACTCTTTTCATGTTGTGATGCTTGAAACCCCGTAGGTTTTGTTCGCCCAGGCTATTCACCCCAAAAATACAAGAATTTCACTACTTATTAAGCACAATCGAAAACTCAGAATTGAAAATAAATAAACGAACTGCTGCTCTCCTGCGCCCATATCAGCAGCAGGATCATTGCCGACCAAACAAGCCCAAGTTTCCACCAGGAAACCTGATATGCCACATCCAGCACCTTTTTATCGCGCATTAGCCAATGTGCCATCACCATTGCCGGAATCACAATGACAATTTTAAGCAGCGCAATACTGGTCAAGAGTGCCTTCCCTTCTGTGGCCATGCCAAACATGGATTCGAGCATTTGCCAAGCCTTTGCAAAGGTGCCAGAGCGAAAAAACACCCAGGTAATATTAATCAACATGAACGTCAGCAAGGCGTATAAAAACCTGACCCACTGGCTAGGCATATTTGCTACCACATCCTCTTCTGTTGCATTTGCCGCTCGCCCATCCTTAACAAACTTTTCTACCCACAAATATAGACCGTGCAATCCGCCCCAAACCACAAAAGTCCAGTTGGCACCATGCCACAATCCACCCAGCAACATGGTGAGCATCAAGGCAAAATACATGCGCCGCACCCCGTTCCGGTTGCCGCCCAGTGGTATATACAAGTAGTCGCGCAGCCAGGCCGACAAGGTGATATGCCAGCGCTTCCAAAAATCAGAAAAACCAATAGCAGCGTAAGGGTAATTAAAATTTTGTGGCAGCACAAAACCCAAACACAATGCCACCCCGATGGCACAAGTGGAATATCCAGCAAAGTCAAAGAATATCTGGCCGGAAAACGCAAATACACCCGACCAGGCATCCAACGCTGTCAACATATCCGTCGAGTTGAAAACAGCATCTGCCGAGCCTGCCAACATACCATCGGCCAATACAACTTTCATAAAAAGACCCAGTGACAATAATAGCAGCCCGTCTAGCATTTGCTTCTGCGTTGCTGCATGCGGGTTTTCAAATTGAGGCACCAACTGCGGCGGGCGTACAATAGGCCCAGCGACCAAGTGTGGAAAAAAGGTGACAAACAAAGAAAAGTCAAGCATAGACTTGACAGGCTTGCTTTCTTTGCGGTACATATCAATCGTGTAGCATAAGGTCGTAAATGTGTAAAATGAAATGCCCGCCGGGAGGATAATATTGGGCTCTGCCGGGTGAAAATCGATACCAATGGCATTGGTAAAGGCGACAAAGTTTTCAAGAAAGAAGGTGCCGTATTTGAAAAAGCACAACATACCCAAGTTGCCGATCAGGCTGACGATTAGCAGCAACTTTTTCTTTGTGGGGTCTTCTTGGGTGTATAAGGCCCGGCCAACGAAAAAATCAACCACCGTTGACAACCAAAGCAAGAGGATAAACGGCGGATTCCAAGCCGCGTAAAAAATATAGCTGGCCAGCAGCAGGTTTACCTTTTTTGTTTTCCAGGAAAAGGGAAGATTGTGCAGCACAAGTATTACTGCAAGAAAGGCTATGAAGGTATAGGAATTGAAAACCATGACAGATACAGAGGTTTTAGATCGTATTCATTGAGAAAAAATCGGGTATCTGGAATAATTAAGGCAATTTCGGAAATTTCCAGCCTTTCTCCTGGTGCAGTATGTCCACAAAATGTCGGGTAAAAACCACAGCATCTGTAGGGCTTAGATGAGAAAGTTCCGGGCAAACAAAGTGATCTATGGCCGGGTAATCGGCGAAATGAATGCCTTCACAGCCCGTGACCGCTAACAAATGCTCCCAGTATTTTTCCCTTGGAAAACTCTTTTGTTCGCCCATCCAAAAGGGGCCGCTGGATGGGGTGCGCACAAACAAGACTTCACCGCCCCGCGCTTTTATTTTATCCGTTGCATCTTTTACCGACTGGAAAATAGCGGCCAATGCCTCCGCTGGCATGGGCGGCCGACCTTTACCAGCCTCTCTGAAGAAATTCCAGACGCCAATCACCTTTTGTTGCAGGGTCGTGTCGGCCATAAAGCGCGGGGTCATGTATTGTTGTCTCTCGAAGGTGCCCCTTCCAAAGTCCAGGGGGAAAATGGGCATCATAAAAACACCCGGCCGGCTTGGAAGCTCCAACGCATCCAGACGTGCATTCAGGGAAAAACCCTCCTTGTCCAAAAGAACAAGCTGCGACTCCAGTAACCTATTGAGCTCAAAACTGGCCCGCTGCGCTGGTGTGCGGTCATGGAAATACTTGACATTGCTGCTGGGGCTTTCAAGGTTCGAAGGCGCGTTGGAAAAGAACAAGCCCTCGGTCACATCCACGATGAGTCGGCCTTTGAATGCTGGATCGTTGGCCAAATCTTCCAATGCAGGGCGTGGACAACTGCCTTCAATGGCCAATTGCACGGCATGGCAACCTGTAAGGCTTTCCCAGCTTGGAATATCCAAATCATACTTGATGCGAGAAGAGCCGATGAAAACGACCGACTTATCGACTGGTTCATACACCATCGCCCTTTTATCCGACCATAAAGGCGGGCCGTCGTCGTAGGAGATCTCGACACCGTGGGTTCTGAGATAAATTTCAATACCGATGGTAGTAAGCACTACCAAAGCCACCATGAAAAGGGCAGCTTTTGAAATTGATTTTTGTAACATTGTTTTTCACTTAGTTTATTTGTGTAGAATAATTGCCTTTGACAGGAGCAAATCTAAGCGATCTGTTATCATATAATTTCTTAAAGTACCAGGACTGAATTGGTCACAACTTATTCGTCCGACCAATAAGTATACACAAACACCCAAATTTTCACCTGTTTTTTATCAAAAAACTCCGGGATGACTCGCGTTTACTGCTACGCCCCCTGTTCAAAAGTACCATCCGCATGACGTGCGAACCTTGCTTCACCCCGGTCATGCACTTGATCGGCGCTTTTCCAGGGCCAACCACCAAACTGTGTAGCATGAAAATCTTCAAATGCCTGGTGGATTTCTTCTTTGGTGTTCATGACAAACGGGACGTATTGAATTACGATTTCTTTGATCGGCCTGCCTTGCAGCACCAGGATTTTCGCTTCTTCCGCACCATTGATAATCTCCAAATCTACCGCAGCATTCACGACAATGGAATGGTACTTTTCAATCGGTTTTCCAGCAAGGGAGATTTGTGTACCAGTGTAAAAATACAGCACCCGATTGATGCCTTCGCTGGCTTTGGGCAGGGTAAAGACGGCGTTTGCGTCCAATTTCATGTTGAAAATAGCCACTTCATTGGCAGGGTCGGCGGCCCAGGAATCGGGCGGGGGCGGAGGCGCGACGTGTTGCATCAGCTTTCCAGCAATGACTTCTACTTCCGTGCTTTGCCCTTTGGAATCGCGGTGCTGTAGCTTTGGAATTTTACTGCCCCAAAGCATTTTGAAATGCGGCTCCACCATTTACATTAGGAGATCAAACACAGATCGCAGGCTGATTTTTTTGGCAAAAATCGAAGCAGCTGCCGATTCGATGCGGTTCAAATTGGAGGGAATTAAAGGGGGCGAAAACCGTTTACCTGGGCGGTATCTCGATAAAAAACAGGGATACCTTTCCACTGATACCCAACGAACACAGTTTGGGCACCGTAGACACAGCACTGGATATGAATTGTTTGTTTGAACCCTTCGAATAATAGCGCGCGTCAACTTACTTGCCTGGCATCACCTTCAATTCACACAGCTTCCAAACACCAGCTTCCTGCACCACTACGTGTTCGTACTCGCCAGATTGGCTGATGGCTTCGCCTGTCTTTTTGTTAGAACCTGTATTCGAGAAATTGCCTGAAATTGTCACTTTGCCGCCTGCTTGTGCCATCATACGCATTACAGTAACCTCTGTGCGCAAGGTATTCTCCTTGAAATCATTGGCAAAGCTTGCTTCAATATCTGCTTTGGAAATGGTGGTGGTGGTGCCGTCATCATTGTGGATGATTACCTTGTCGGTGTACATGGCACCAAGGACCGTGGCGTCTGCCCTGTTAAAAGCAGCTTGCCATTGTTGGGCAAGGTCGGATATTTCCTGTTCGATGTTTTGAGCGGCCAAAGGTGCTGCAAATGACGCAAGGAATGCTGCGAGGAGTAGGATAAATGGAATAGATTTTCTCATGTTTGTTCGTTGAAAAGTTAAATTGTGGTGGGTTTCAGTTGCTAAGGTAAGGAAGAAAAACGAAACGATAGTTCCTAGATACACCACAACTTTATTTTGCTGCGTTGAATCTCTAGGGCAAGGCCACGCTTGAGCATAGCCTTGCCTGGTTTGCTTTGGCATTCTTTTCAGTATTCCTCAGCCGGCAAATAACTTTCCTCCCATCCTTTCCAAAGGGTATTGTCAGCATCTTCATATTCCAGCCCTGAGTCTGCCCCATACCAATCGGTTGCCGGCGGCTGGGCTGGAGGATTATGGGCTGGGGAAGGTGAAGTTGGAGCGGGGGCAGGGGCTGGGGCTGGGGCTGGCAAATTTGCTTGAATTTGCCGGAATACAACGGCTGCTTCCCTGACCTGAGCGGGCAACCTCAGGCGGAAATTTTCTGCACAATTGAAGTTGCCTATTGGACTTAAATTATTGATTTCAGCTTCAAGGTGCGCCAGCTTTTGCGTTACGCCACGATAGCGATTTAATGCTCTTATGAGGTTTCCAGCACAGCCAGTTGCCCTGATGTAAGCAGAAAGCAAGGCACTTTTTAATTGAAACAACTCCAAAGAAGGTTGATTGACATTCAATGCCGGAATGCCATTTTGGTGCAGCAAGCGCAACCCATGTTCCGTATATACCTCGCTGGAGACTTCATTGATGAGGGATTGTATGTGCGGGCGCACAACCAAAAGCCGGAATCTTTGGGTGACCAAGCGCCGAAAAGCAATGGTACGGGTACTGCTGCTTGGGTTGCCGGAATGCAGGTAATTGACAAACTTGTCCTTTTCAGTGCTGAGTATCGAAAATGGTGCGGAGCCATCAGTAGGTGTTATGGTTAACGTAAGTGTGCCATTGCCAGCAACACTCATCGTCCATCCAAGGGGGGCAAGGGCGAGCAGGAACAGTTCGTTGTCTTGTTGCCAGATTTTCCAAAGCAACTTGTGCAAGGCCTTACTTTGTGCATTGAACTGGACAGTACCGATACTGATGCCCGCCCCGCCATCATAAGCATTGATGGCTTCTAATTTGCCTTCCCGATCAGAAATTACTTTCAGGTAACAATCTGGCTCAGAAAGTGGAACCGGGAGATTCACCATCGTAACACCGTTCATGCCTGCTCCAATCCAACGCCTTCCGCGCGCATCGGTTTGGTTGACATCTCTTATCGGGAAAAGAACTTCAGCAAAACTTGCCAAAATCCAGCGGAGTTCAGGTGCCGAAAATTGTCTGATTTGTTGTGGAGTAGGTACAATACCCCCAAAATTCAGGTTGGGTTTTACTTGATTTCTGGTGGAAACCATTTTTCCAATCCATGCATTGCGCTGTGCTGTTTGAGTTGCTTGGCTTTGGCGGTAAAAAGACCGCAAATCGGGATATTGCTCCCAGCGATTGGCTGGTCGCGGCACATTGGAAGGGAAATAGGGCGCAAATCCTTCCAGGACTAAGCAACAAATGTCTGGAAAGGCAGGCTGAAACCTGACAATAAGGGGCGTTACGGGGCAGATTGGCAGATTCAACTCTTGCAACGTAAAGTTTCCGCCTGAAAACATCTGGCCCCGGATAATGCTGCTACTCCTGCCTGGCGTGAGCGCGACGCGCAGGGCGGCATCTAAATCATTAAAAACTTGGGGTGGGCCAACTGCCAATGGCAGACTCCGGGGACCGGAAGTTGGCGTCAACAAAATATCGCCAGCAGAAGGGCCTGTATGGGTTATTTGCTGTTCAGCTATCGCTTCAAGATTTTGGTGTTGCATAATTTTCTGGTGTTTGAGTTCATTCAAAAATTGTTGTTGATAATGGCGCATGGCAACTACTGCTGCAACCGTGCGCAGCAAGCCATTTCCAGTTCTCAGGCCATCGGCATCAGATAAACCTGAGATTGATTCCGCCGCGCCCAGTATCAAGGTTCGGATGGTTGTTGCGTCAACAGGAGCTTTTGCCGTTTCCAGCATCAGCGCAATGGTACCTGTCACCTGAGGCGTTGAAAAGCTGGTGCCCGTGTCTCGTTTTAGCGCAGTATGAATGGTTTGATTTTTGGGCGATGCAGCGCGGGGGCCCAACACTTTTTCACCGAACGCTACAATATCAGGTTTGCTGCGTCCATCTGTTGTAGGCCCACTGCTGCTAAAAACAGAAGGCTTTTTTTGGGGATTGACCGAGCCTACGACGATGGTGTTAAAGCCATTACAGACAGTCCCATTCGTCGTATGAGAATCGGCAAATTCTTTTTCAAACACACCTTGGCGGTTTTTGCCTTCCCTTTCCAACCAGGCATCATAACGCCCATCTTTTACCTGTTTGCCATGCAGGGTGATCTGCCAGGAACCTGGTGGCGCATTTTTGTCCAGGAATAAATTAATATGGTTTTTATCGTTGTTCGGCTCCTTCAAGCGGTGATATACCCTGCCTATTTCCTGTCCTTTCAGTAGAATAGCACTTTTTTCTCCTGCTTTACAAAACAGCTCCAATCCAGTGCCTGGGTGGTTTAACTGAAATAGAAATTCATCGCGCCCACTGTACCATATTTCCAGCTCATTGTTTGTCGTATCTTTTTCATTGACCTTGAACCTGAACGACGCGCTCCTACCTGGTTTCACCTGCCCATGGTGGTGTGTTTGGTTGCTAAAATAATTGCCTACGCTCTGGCAAATCATGGTATTGGGCCGAGTGGCCAGATAATTGTCGATGGCGATTTCTACCAAAGACAGGCCATCGTGTGAGCCTCCATGTGCTCCCAAGCTCATATTGATGGCCAATGGGCGATCGCCAGCAATTGTTCGTACAAAGTCGAGCCCTTCCAACAGCCGCAGGGAGTCGCCGAGGTTGAGACGGGGGTTTACCACTCGTTCGTCGGCTGCAAGGTGTACGAACACCAGGTCGGCTTCCGGCGCCACACCAGCTTGGCCCGATTGGCCATTGCCGGCAGCGATACCTGTCACCAAGGTGCCATGTGCGCCATCTTGTGGTTTGTAGCCCAGGGTAGTATAGGGTTGTTGCGACTGAATAGCCTGGTCTATCGCGGCTTGTGTATGGACTGTGCCATATCCGTATTTGTTTTGAACAGCCCCGTCCTTACTTTGATCCCAAATGGCCAAAAAACGCGTTTTCCCTGCCGGGTCGATAAAGTCTTTGTGCAAAAAATCGGCGCCCCAATCCAGCACCGCCACCACAACCCCTTTGCCCGTAGCGCCTGTAGCACCTGATTCGGATTTCATTAAATTGTCCTCGCGCAGGCCCGATTCTTGATCTTGAGCCAGCCATTGGCTCTTTAAATTCCCGACAATGCGCTTGGCTTTAAAACTTAGAACAGCGGGATTATTATACACTTCTATTACATCGCCGCGCCGCACCCGAACGGTGACGACATCGCCGAATTGAGCAACGACTTTTATTTTTTCAGGATATTGGGAAGGCCTTGCCAAGCGAATAATCGCCTCAATGGTCTCGTTGGGGTCAAGGCTTGGCCTTATCTGTTCTTGGAGTGCGGGATCCATGGGGCTAAAGATTGGAGTTTAAATGGCCATTGAAGAAGGGCAGAAAAATGAGTTTTTCATACTTTCTGCCCTGTATCCTTATTGAGTGACCACAGGCAAAAAATGCCCCTGGACATCAAACGTGCTAGTGAATTTCGCGGCAATCGCCGTATCTCCAGTAAGCCCTTTAATTGTTTTTATCTCATCCTTGTACTTTCTCAATTCCGCTTCCAAAACAAGGTTTTTGGCGACTGCTGTCGCAGCTTCAATTTTGGAATCAGCCGCCATTTTTGCTGTTAGCATCGAAAATATCGGGTTTTTGCTGGCTGCACCCAAGGCATTCATCAACCCTATTTTCATCAACTCATTGCGGGGCAGCTTGGCATCTGAATCGCTGCGCTTATCAGAAAGCGTCGCGCCAATTATCCCGTACATCATGTCTTTACTTGAAAATCCGTCCATGTTTTTTAGTTTTTAATGGTTAAATTTATTTCATCATCATCATCATCATGACCATCGGCATCATGTCGCCGCCCATACCAGAGCCGCCGGAACCACCAAAGCCACCCATCATCATCATCATCAAGGCGCTGTTATCCTTGTCGGAAAATTTGGCGCTGGTGACTTTAGTACTAGTTCCTGCACTTGGCGCGGTTTCGAAGTTAATGGATTCGAGTTGCGGTTCATTACTCATCAGCATGGGCATCATCGCCATCATTTGCGTTTGTGACTGTGCATCTTTCACACTTTTTTCCAGGCGCTCAATGTGGCGGCCCATACCGTTAATACGTTTGCCGACCTTGTTGCTTTGACCGTTGAGCCGTTCTAGAACCTTGTTTTGTGCCTTGGAAGCTGCCGTGTGTTTGCTATCCACACGGTTCACTTCTGACGCGATTTTGGCCGTTTCAGTGGCGTTCTTGTTAATGGTGTCACTCAGCTTTTTGATGTTGGCGTTTTGGGCATCCAAAGCCTGTTTGATCTTGTTGACGTTTTCAGCTGTAGCAGCGCCCGGCACCCGAATCTGGAACTGGCGGCCAGCAGCATTTGTCACCGAACCGATCAATTGGGAGAGATTGTCGATACCATTGGTATTGACACCTCCAGGGCGCACACCTGCAAGGTTTACGCTGGTATTCCGGCCCCTGTTTAGCAGGTTGCCAACAGCCCCGATGCCCCTGGAAATCGTGTTGCCCATAAGGCTGATCGGGTTAAACTCTGCGGAGTCGTCGTAAGAATCAACAAGTGAGTCATCATACGAGTCATCATACGAGTCATCAATGCTTTCAGGAAATCCTTCCTGGGTGTACTGAACGTTGAGACTGTCCAGCAAATCTTCATTTTCAAGGAATGTCATAATTAGGATATTTTTTGGTTAAAAAAGTTATTCTTGACCTGGTGTTTCGTCAGGTGTTTGTACGATTTTTTGAAAAAATGGGAGTATCAACTGTTTGAAATGATCTGTATTTACTTCCATGTTACCTGGGATGCCTTGCCCGGAGCAGGTTGGACATGACTTGTCGAAACCCCAACACTGACACGCGCCGAGCGAGGCTGCAACAAAGCCGTTCCTATCCTTCAGCTGGGTTAGCTGGGTTTCAAGTGCCCTGAAAGTGGCCAACAATTCGCGGTTCATCTTGATGAGTTGCTGGATATCCTGCACCATCTTGGGATTTTCGCTACGTCCCTGTCCAGGCCGAACGGATTGAGATTGGCTTGATTCCTGCATTTTTGACAATGCCATTTGGGCCAGCATACGTTTCATAGGATCGGTGCTCTGTTCCGCCATTTGTTGTACCGTGCTCATGATTTGCTCGGGGTTGTAATAAGGCATCTGTTCCATAATCTTAGGTT
>Ga0105046_10013377_pt1 | contig 12714 bp, 7 predicted proteins | sample MAT03_FD_78385 | JGI IMG/M metagenome (GOLD analysis project Ga0105046, IMG submission 78385) | Freshwater microbial communities from Lake Fryxell liftoff mats and glacier meltwater in Antarctica - MAT-03 (megahit assembly) | ecosystem: Environmental > Aquatic > Freshwater > Ice > Liftoff... | reverse complement strand
TCGGCAGGAATCTCCAGCCGATCGGCTGGCAACTCCCGTGCAGTTCGTACGTGGAGTCGGTCCGCAGCGGGCTGAGTTGCTGAAAAATCTGGGGATTCTGACAGCTCGCGATTTGTTGTTTCATATTCCGACCGGCATCAATGACTTCAGCGATGTGCGCACAGTTCCGCGACTGGAACCAGACAAAGAGCAGTCGGTACATGGATTCGTGTGTGATCGTGATGTGCGGCAATTGAACGGCGGTCGCTCGCTGGTTGGCATCATGCTCGACTGCGATGGACATTTCGTTCGAGGACTCTGGTTCAATCAACCCTGGGTGTTTAAGAAGTATCGTGACAACGAACATCTGGTCTTCAGTGGCAAGCCGCAGAAGAAAGCTGGGCGATGGGAATTCAATGCTCCGCGTGTGGCGATTCTGGGGCCTGAAGATGACCTTGAAGCCGGCGCGGGGGTACTGCCACGTTATCCGCTGACCGATGGTATCAAGCTCGACGCGATGCAGCGGATGACGCGGGCGACCGTTGAAAACTACGCTGATCTTGTAGCGGACTGTCTGCCGGCATCGTTTCGCACGACTCATCGTCTTCCCGATCTGGCCACAGCCCTTCGCTGGCTGCACACGCCGGATTCTGCTCAGCAATGGCAGGACGGACGGTATCGAATTCTGCTTGATGATCTGCTGGAATTTCAGTTGGGACTGGCTCAGCGGCGCAAGATCTGGAATCGCACGTTGAAGGCGCGGCCGATTGATGTATCGGCCAAGGTCGATGCACGCATTCGACGGCTGTTTGAATTTCGATTCACCGCCGGTCAGGATCTGGCAACGAGCGACATCGTGAAAGATCTGCGTCATTCTGCTCCCATGCATCGACTGCTGCAGGCTGATGTCGGAGCGGGAAAAACAGCGATTGCAGTGTATGCCATGCTGTCGGCGATCGCTGCGGGTTATCAGGCTGTGCTCATGGCACCAACGGAAGTTCTGGCCACACAGCATTGGGAGACGTTTGATGTATTGCTCTCCGAAAGCCGAGTGCAACGCGGTCTGCTCATCGGCGGACTTCCCGCTGCAAAACGTCGCGAGTTACTCGAAGGCATCAGCTCTGGCAAAACACAGCTTGTGATTGGTACGCAGGCCGTGATTCAGGACAGCGTGAAGTTCCACAACCTGGCTTTGGCTGTCATCGACGAACAGCATCGTTTCGGAGTTCGCCAGCGAGCCAGCTTCACCGGTGCCAATGTGAGTCCACATGTGCTCGTGATGACAGCAACGCCAATTCCCCGCAGTCTGTGCCTGACTCAGTTTGGTGATCTGGATGTGTCTGTTATTCGCGACCTGCCACCGGGTCGTCAGAAAGTCGTGACGGCAAAGATCATGGATATGGCCGAACAGGCCAAGATGTGGAACTTTGTTCGACAACAGATCGCAAAGGGCCGACAAGTCTACATCGTCTGTCCGCGTGTTGAAGGGCAATCGGATGACGATTCGGCGGCGGCAGAAACTGTATTCGCACAATTGATGCGAACTGAACTTTCCGGCCTGCGAGTCGAATTGTTACACGGCCGCATGGATCGCGAGCAACGGCACGACGTGATGGACCGCTTCCGAAATCACGAAGTCGATGCACTGGTTTCCACGACGGTCATTGAAGTGGGCGTGAACGTCACGAATGCGACAATCATGATTATTCAGCAGGCCGACCGTTTTGGACTGGCTCAGTTGCATCAATTGCGAGGTCGGGTTTGTCGCGGCAGCTATCAGGGCTACTGTTTTCTGCTCTCGACCACTGAAGCTGCGGAAGCACTTGAACGTTTGTCCGCATTGGAGAAATCTTCGGATGGCTTCGAACTGGCGGAAAAAGACGCAGAACTTCGAGGTCCGGGCGATATACTTGGATTGCGGCAAAGCGGAGCGATGCCGTTGCGTCACGCGGACCCGGTGCGGGATTTGGCAATCCTGCAAGTCGCCCGTCGTATGGCTCAGGATTTGGTGGATCACGGGCAATTTGATCAGCCTGAATTCAGCGAACTGAAAGCCGTCGTGCTGGAACGTTTTGCAAATCTGCTTGATCTGCCGCAAACCGGTTGACCTGGCAGAATTTTCCGTCGGATAGGTTTCCAGACCCGTCCTGACACGAAAATCAACTTTTCATCAGGACGGGACTGGAGTCTCGTCCTACACAACGATTGTTGTGTTCAGCATTTCTACAAGCCCTCGTCGTGGCTATACTCTGCGAGCGGCCTGACGCTTAGCCACCAACAACTGTTAATGGATCATCGAGACATCTACGAGGCATCAAACATGAAACGATTTGCAATCGCTGGCCTCTCAATCCTATTCAGCATCGTCCGTGTTGATGCCTCAATGGTGCCATCAAAGACCGATGATGCCGCCAGCAGGAATACTACCTCCGCCGCTTTTGGCCGCATGCCAGCGGACCAGATCAAGGAAAACCTGCAACAGTGGCTGACGCTGTCACGCACGGATAAAGTGACGTCTCAGCAAGCGATGGATGTATGGGCTGACGGGCAGCAGATCGAAGGACTCACAGCCGAAGAAACTCTGGACCGTCTGATTGATTCATTCGCCATCGCAGACAAATCCGTCCAGCAACTGGTGGAATCATGTCGGTCGATCGGCACTCGCGAAGCGATCGACTTCGAAGGCCCGCGATCCGATGCATTCTTTCGAGATCATGTGTCACTGTATCACGCGCGCTGGTTGACTCAGCATCGGTTCTATGATGAAGCGATCGCCATGTTGGAACCGCTCGATCCGGAAAAAGTCGTCGATCCCGCGAGTTTATTCTTCTATCGAGCCGTCTGTCGCCTGCGACTTTTGAAACCAACGGAAGCTGGTGATGACATCACGTTGCTGCTCAATAATACTCTCGACGTACCATCACGCTTTCGTGCAGTTGCTGAAATGATGAAAGAAGAAGCCAAAGTTGCGACGGAAGGTCTGCCGCAGGTGGCTCGACTGATGTCTGACGTGCAGCGTAGATTGGATCTTGGCAACGCTGATGACCCCGTGCAGAAACGCGAAGATGAAGTCATCGCGGCGCTGGATAAACTGCTTGAAGAAATGGAAAAGCAAAAACAGAAACAGCAGCAACAGGGTGATGGCCAGGGCCAAGGTCAGCAAAATCAACCAGGGCCTCAAGGCTCTGCTCAGAGCACGATCAAGGGCTCAGCGGCGGACGGTGACGCTGATCGAAAAGAGCTCACTGAGAACGGCAGTTGGGGCATGCTGGACAAACAGGCGGAAACGAAAGCACGGGAACTTATTCGGCAACAGTTCCCACCGAATTTCCTTGATGCTATCAGCCGTTATACTCGAAGAATTGCTGAACAGAAAAAATGAGCGGAATGGCGTTAGTCCAATGGTCCTCGATTTTGGGAGAGCGAGGCTCCCGCCGAGACGCGTGGTCAAGCAGTCTGCTATTTTTCTGCCTCCTTTTTTCTGTCTTCACATCGCACTGGAAGACAGAAAGACGGAGGCAGAAAAATGTCTCGTTTGATGCAAGTCTTGTGGACAGAAACCCGCGGCTGGCACCGTGCCACTTACTGAATGAATAACTCAACCACATGCTCACCCTCACACTTCTCGTCGCGTTATTCGGGCCGACGGATTCAAAAGTTTCAATGCTGGACGGCCAGGCCCACAGCGGTACGCTCGTCGCGATAACATCGACCGATGTTGAGATCAGCGAAAGCAGCGCCAGCGTCAGATTGCCAATCGATGACGTGATGGTGATTGAGCTTCCCGCGACCGCTGCCACGACGTCCGAAGAAACGCAGATGCTCTTCTTTACCGACGGCAGCCAGGTTCATGGCGCATCGATCGCTCGCACCGCAAAATCGCTGACAGCCCAGACGGCGCTGTTCGGTGCGGTTGATGCCAGCGTTGAAGCCATTCACGCCGTTCGGTTGCAAGCTGAGAATCCTTCTTTTACTCAGCAATGGAATACTTTCCTGAAACGTGATGCAGAAAAAGACAACCTTGTTGTGGCTAAACGCGATGGATCAGGACTCGACTTCCTCGCCGGCATTGTCAGCAATGTTACGGCGACGCAGGTGGAGTTCCTGCTGGACGGTGAAACGATCCCGGTGCCCGCAGAACGAGTTTACGGAATCGTGTTCGCTCGGACGAAGAAAGCCGTCACACCCGCCACAATTCAACTGACGAGCGCCGTCGGAGACGTGCTGTCCGCGAAATCTATCACACTGGAAGGCGACCAATTCAAAGCAGAAACAGCCTGGGGGCAAACCGTTTTCATTGCATTGACCAGCCTGCAAAAGATTGATCTCAGCAGCGGGCGTATTCAGTTTCTATCTGATATGCCTGCACTCGCAGAACGCTTTGATGGCGTTGATCCGGAAGGCAGTTTATTCACAGGATTGATTGACGCGGATCAGCAAAAGTTGCTCTTCGGGCCTCAACGAAATACGACGATCGAACGCCAGTCCAGGCTGCGTTTGCGAGGTCGTGAATTCACAAAAGGTTTGTGTATTCATTCCAAAACCGAAATGCAGTGGGATCTGGAAAAGAAGTTCTCCGCGATGGAATGTCTGGTCGGCATTGACGACGAAGTCGCCTTCAACGGATCGCACGCCGTGGCTTTGAAAATTACGGGTGATGGAAACATTTTGTTTGAAAAACTGATAGCCACAACCGACGATCCCCTGCCCTTGCGTTTGTCACTGGAAGGTGTTTCGATACTCACGGTGCTTGTTGATTTCGGAGACGGCAGCAGTGTGTGTGACTGGCTCGATCTTGCCGATGCGAAGCTGGTGATAGCAAAGGAAAAACCGTGAGTGACCATGGAACAACGAAGCTTTTTTCAAACTCCCTGTGTTTGCCATCGCGGTCAGAGGAAGAGCGGCTACCTGCTTTCGCCCCGTCCGGGGCTGTCAATCTCTCCGCTGCGATGCACCAAATAGCTGGCTCCATTCTGCTGCTTGTTTGCGTCGTTATTGCAAGCAGCAATCCTGCCTCAGCCCAACAAACCGTTCTGGAACGCGAAGCCGCTCGTGTTGAAACGTTGCGGCGCATTACGCCGAGTATCGTCTGCGTCATGGACCCCAAAGGTCAGGGCGGCGGTTCGGGAGTTCTGATTTCCGCTGATGGTTATGCCATCAGCAATTATCACGTCACGTCCGGTTCCGGTTCGTTCATGAAGTGCGGGCTTAGCGACGGAAAGCTCTATGACGCAGTCATTGTTGGCATCGATCCCACTGGTGACATCGCATTAATTCAACTTCAGGGCCGAAAGGACTTTTCGTTCGCCACACCAGGAGACAGCGATCAGGTACAAGTCGGACAGGAAGTCATGGCTCTGGGAAATCCGTTTCTATTGGCCAGCGATTTTACCCCAACAGTGACTTATGGCATTGTGAGCGGCGTGCGGCGCTATCAGTATCCGGCGAATACGTTTCTCGAATACACCGATTGCATTCAAATCGACGCATCGATTAACCCTGGTAATTCCGGCGGTCCGTTGTTTGATATCGAAGGTCGCTGGATTGGCATCAACGGTCGAGCATCATTCGAAAAACGCGGTCGAGTCAACTCAGGCGCGGCGTATGCGATTTCTGTCAACCAAATTAAGAAGTTTATCGGTGATCTGAAGTGTGGTCTGATCGTGGATCACGGCATAGCAGAATTTACGGTCGAAACATCGGACACCGGTGAGGTCAGGGCTTCACAGGTATCGGCATTGTCTGAAGCGTATCGGCGGGGTCTGCGGCCTGGAGATGAAGTGGTGTCTTTCGCCGGTCGATTGTTGACATCTGCCAATGACTTTCAAAATGTGCTGGGCATCTTTCCGGACGGCACGCGGTTGCCTCTGACATGGCGAAATCGAGACGGGTTGCAGGAAGCGACAATTCGCCTGCGTCCTTTGCATGCGTTCCAGAAAGCACCGCCGCTGCCGGAAGAACGACGGCCGCGGCCTCAACAAGATCCCGAGCATCAGGATGGTGAAGAGATCAAAGCGGATGGTGGGGCTGATGAAGTACCGGAGTCGCTGAAGAGCCTGTTTGTTGCTAAAGATGGGTTCTGTAATTTTTATTTCAACGAGCTGCACAGACTGCGTTTGGTCGATGCTTTGAAGGAGCGGGTCGCCACAAACGGCGATCCGAAACCAGCGTGGGTGATTACTTTTTCGAGTGCGGAACCGGGACTAAAGCTGACCGGCGAATTGACCATCGCACCCTCGGCCGTCGGCATGAATCTGAATAATCGACCGTTTCTGCAGAGCACGACTGATCCGCAAGTGGATGAAGAGTCTCCACAACTGCCAGGTTTACTGATCGCAATGAATCAGTTGCGAAGACTGCTCAGTTGTGATGCCGCTCAGTTTACAGAACAGCAGGCTGCTGGGCGTACGTTTCACCTGCCACTGAAACGGGACGTCGATGTCTTGCTGACGCGTGAAGGAGTCCGGGCTTGCCGTTGGTACTTCGATGAATCATCCGCTCTGCCGGTGGGTGTCGATCTGGAATACGCTCAGGGAATTGATGAGGCACGTTTGCTGTTCGCCGACTGGGCGGACCAAAATGGAGCCGTGTTCCCGAGTCGCATCGGCGTAATTTCGGGCATTAAGGAAGAACTCCGCTGGCTGGACATCGCTAACGTGACGGTTCATCAGCCATCAGTAACAGCCTCTGGAACAGCAACAGAAGAGAAAAAACCGTGAGTCCACTTTCTCGAACTTATCACGCGACCCAGAGTGACGCGGTCATTCCTCGTTCCGGGGCTCCAGCCCTGGAACGCACTGCCTTGGAGGCTCCAGCCTCCACTAAGTATTTTGGGAGGCAGGAGCCTGCGGAGCAGTGTGTTCCGAGGCTGGAGCCTCGGAACAAGGGCAAGATCGGCGGAGAAGGTGGCCGGAGGCCGGATGAGGGGGTTGACTTGGAACGAACGTGGCAAACCAGAATTGATACAACTTTTCTGCCCCCTCACCCTAGCCCTCTCCCCCGTGGAACAATTGTTAAGTTGGGAAAATGCTTGCGGGGGAGAGGGGACAATCGCAAGACAATCGGCAGCCTCATTCTGAACTGCGTGACGTACCATCTCTGGATTTGTCAAACTGTTATCCTCCTGTTGCTGTTCGCACCGGCCACTTCCCATGCCGCGCAGTCCGATTTTCAATCAACCGCCGATATCCTGAAATCGCGGCAACAAACGATCGTCAAATTATTCGGTGCAGGCAGCGGCAATCTGGATTCCTATGGCAGTGGCACGTTGGTTTCTGCTGAAGGCCATTTTATTACGGTCTGGAATCACCTCATCAGCACCGGATATCTCACAGCCATCACCGCTGACGGACGAAAGTTCAGCGTCGATGTTGTCGGCACGAGCGGAGAGCATGATCTGGCGCTATTGAAATTGCGTTCAGAACCGGGTGATTCATTTTCGCATATCGATCTGACGAAGATCATCGATTCTTCCCCCGGAACTCCGGTGCTGGCCTTCAGCAACATGTTTCACGTGGCGACCGGCAATGAGCCTGTGTCGATCGTGCATGGCGTGATCGCCGCCAGGATTCCGCTTGAAGCGACTCAAGGTCGCTGGAAATTTCCGCTCAAATCGCCCGTCTGGTTGATTGATGCCATTACTAACAATTCTGGTGCGGCCGGAGGCTTGTTGACCGATACACAGGGCGCGCCGATCGGGTTGATCGGCCGAGAAATTCGTCATTCCGCCAGTCGTACCTGGGTCAACTATGCTGTTCCGCTCACGACGCTGAGGCCGGTCATTGAAACGCTGCTGGCTGGCAAGAAAGTCGATTCACGCCCGAAGGACGCTGACGCAAATCTTGCCATGATTTCCGATCAGGAACTCACCGCAAAGTTTGGCGTCACGATGCTGCCGAATGCTGTCGAGCGAACTCCGGCATGGATCGATGCCGTGACGCGCGATTCCATCGCCGCCAAAGCGGGGCTCCAGCGAGGGGATTTGATTGTGCTTGTTAACGATGCCGTAATCACAAGCGTCACTGATTTTCAACGGCAACTCGCGACTTTTCGCAGCGGCGAACGTGCGTCGCTGACGATTAGTCGTGATCAACAATTGTTGCCTGTGGATTTTAGAATCCCCTAATCAGGCGAGCGGCTGGGCGTCAGACCGCCGGTACAGTTGTAATTCTTGTTGTCAAACGTTGAATTGAAATGTTAAATCTATAAGTCGCATCGCACCGGCAAGCTGACACAGGCCGCTCGCCGAGGTCTCGGATTTATCCTACACGCAGCCCCCGTCGTCAGTTAGACTAACGGTCCTCACTGTTTTCTTACCGGAGTCCACTGTCCATGGAAATGCTCACGATCGTTTTGTCGTCGGCCGTCATCCTCACTATCGCCTACTTTACGTATGGTCGATGGCTTGCACGCATGTTCCAACTGGACGACAGAACGCCGACGCCTGCTGTCACGATGCGAGACGACGTGGACTACGTTCCCTGCGAAACCGGGCCGTTGTTGAGTCAGCATTTTTCCGCGATCGCAGCCGCCGGACCGATCGTCGGACCGATTCTGGCCGGAGTTTTCTTCGGCTGGCTGCCAGCGTTGATCTGGATACTTATCGGTTCAATTTTGATCGGGGGGGTTCACGACTTCGGTGCCTTAGTCGCATCGATTCGTCACAAGGCGACATCTATTATTGAAGTTGTCCGAATTCATATCAGCGGCCGAGCCTATTTGCTGTTTCTGGCCTTCGTCTGGCTGGCTCTTGTCTACATCGTGGTCGCGTTTACTGACATCACGGCCACGATGTTCGTGGGTGCGATGGATCTTGAATCTGGCAAGACCTATGCCTCAATCGCCGACGCTAAAGGAGATACGGCCGCGACGAGTTTGATTGAATCCGGCGGTGTGGCGACATCGTCGTTGTTGTATCTGGTACTGCCACTCATCATGGGTTGGTTGGTGAAGACCGGAAAGCTGACGATGAGTGCGGCCACCTGGATTTTTCTACCGTTGGTTGGAGTTGCGATCTGGATCGGGCCATACATCCCTTTCAATCTTGATGTGGTGATTCGCAATATGATGCCGAATCTGTCTCCGGCAGATTCCGCGTTGTACGCCGTTCGAAGTTGGGATGTTTTCCTGTTGCTGTACTGTGCCGTTGCATCAGTCGCTCCGATGTGGCTGCTGCTTCAGCCGCGAGGTCAGTTGGGAGGATATTTTCTGTATGCCGCACTTGGTGCTGGTGCGCTGGGGATTCTGATGGGCGGTCAGGAAATTCAGCAGCCAAAGTTTACGGGCTGGGTTCATCCTGTTCAGGGTGGCATTTTTCCAATGCTGTTTATTACGATTGCCTGCGGAGCCTGTTCAGGATTTCACTCGCTGATTTGTTCTGGCACTACATCCAAGCAACTGCGAACAGAAGGCAGTGCTCGGGCGATTGGATATGGAGCCATGTTGCTGGAAGCGATGGTTGCGATCGTGTCACTGTGTTGCGTGATGATGCTGCCCATTGGATCGCCACTAATTGCCAACCCGAATCCGAATTTTATCTATGCAAACGGAATCGGAGCCTTCCTGCAGGGACTCGGAATTTCGCGAGCCATCGGCGTAGCTTTCGCGTTGATGGCGTTCAATACCTTTGTTTACGACACGTTGGACGTTTGTACTCGCCTTGGGCGTTTTATTCTGCAGGAGTTGACCGGCTGGAAGTCCACTGGCGGACGTTGGTTCGGCACGTTGCTCACGGCTGGCGTTCCGATCTTCTTTGTGATGGGCAAAACGTTGGATCCTAAAGGCAATGTCGTTCCGGTTTGGAGAACGTTTTGGAGTCTCTTTGGTGCCAGCAATCAGCTTCTCGCGGCATTGACATTGCTGGGTGTAACGGTCTGGCTTTGGCGAACTCGGCAGGCGATTTGGGTTTTCTTTGTCACTGGGATTCCTGCCGTCTTTATGTATGCGATGAGTTCCTGGGCGTTGGTGACGATTGTGAAACAGCAGTTTAGCAAAGGAGGCAGTACCGATCCCGTTGCATGGATTGCCGTGACGTTGCTGATCCTTGCAGCGCTGATGCTCATCGAAGGCATCGCTGCCCTGCTCCGCCGGAACCCACCGGTTGGAAGTCTGTCGCCGGCAATGACGTAACACAAACTACAGTAGATCCGTTTGTCCTTGTTCCGAGGCTCCAGCCTCGGAACACACTGCCTCCAGCGTAGTCAGACCTGTCCCAGGTCGGATTCCTTCGACGTGGTGACATCTTTTACGCATACTTGGCTTTGTCGCTCGCCGAAGAAGCCGGTTTTGCTGAAACTTCCATAAACACTTTTCATATCCCCAGCCGAAAATTCAGGCTAAACTATATCCAACCGGCTGCTCATTCCAGTCAATTCTCCCCCCGCCGCAGTTCTCTCCGAGCTTCTCTCAATGACACAACGCAGCGCGACAACCCACATCGACAATCTCCGAATCAATTCACGCCGCCATTTATTGCAGGTCGGCTATTCCGGGTTGATGGGACTGGGGCTGAATTCCCTGGCACCGAAACGCGCCGCCGCGGAATCATCTCCGACGGCCGCTGCGCCGCGAGCGAAGTCGTTGATCATTGTCTGGTGTACCGGGGCTATCAGTCATCATGACACGTTTGACATGAAGCCGAACGCGCCGTTAGAAATTCGCGGCGAGTTCAATCCGATTGAAACGTCCGTCACAGGAACTCAGATTTGTGAACATCTGCCGCGCCTTGCCGCGCGGGCTCACAAGTATGCCTTGGTTCGAAGTCTGTCGCATAAGGACAACAATCATCTGATGTCCACGCATCATGTGCTCACCGGACACGTGCAGCCGGGTGCATTCTTCGACAAGGTTGCGTCTCGCGATGACTGGCCGAATTACTCGGCCGGTTGCGAGTACCTGCGACCTCGCAGCGATGGAATTCCCAGCGGCGTGAATCTGCCAACGTTCCTGATGTCCGCACCGCTCACGTGGCCAGGGCAACATGCGGGATTTTTGGGACCAAAGTATGATCCGTGGCAGATTGTTGGCGATCCGAACAAACCGGATTTCCGGGTCGATGCACTCACGTTGTCTCAAGGAATCGATGCAACGCGTCTTGGCCAGCGTCGTGGTTTGCTGAAATCGCTCGATCAACAGACGAGCGTTGCTTCCGATACCGGTGCATTTCGAATGACCGAAGATCAGCGTCTGGCATTCACGATGCTGTCATCTGGCCAACTCTCGCAGGCGTTTGAACTGCAACGCGAAACAGACAGCGTACGCGACACCTATGGCCGTCATGCCTTTGGGCAATCATTGCTGCTGGCTCGTCGACTTGTTGCTGCAGGTGTGCCGATCGTGCAGGCCAACATGGGGCCAGTCCAGAATTGGGATCATCATTCCGCGATATTTTCGACGCTGAAAGGCCGTATGCTGACGCCGCTTGATCAAGCCGTCTCTGCATTGCTCGATGATCTGGATGCGAGCGGAATGCTGAACGACACGATGGTCATGGTCCTTGGCGAATTTGGTCGTACGCCTAAAATCAACAAGGATTCGGGTCGCGATCATTGGGGCCCCTGCTTCACTGGTCTTTTCGCCGGTGCCGGTGTACTTGGCGGAAAGATTATTGGACAGTCTGACGAGATCGGCGCGTATCCGGAGACAACTCCGTACTCTCCTGATGACATCGGCGCGACTGTTTATACGGCTTTGGGAATTGATCCGCATTCCGTTGTTCATGATCGCATTAACCGCCCTGTACATTTGAATCAGGGAAATGTGATGGAAGAATTATATGGCGACGTCAGCGATTGATCTGCCTGCGTAGTCCGACCTGTCCTCAGGTCGGATTCCTCGCCACCTTGTGAAGAAGAAAACCCGGACCACTACAGTCCGGGTTTCCTAAATATCGGGAGACGCAGGACGCCTTCGGTTCGGTCCGAAGATTACTGAATCGAAAAGCCTTTCAGGTGGCTGTTCGTTTTAGCGTACTCATCGAGTTTCGCTTTGTAGTCCAGTGTCGGGTCAGTGACTCGAAAACTGCACACCTGATTTTCGTGATCAGTTTTGATTTCGGAAATGCCATCAATTTTGGTCAGATCGCTTCGCACGGAAGCGGCACAGCCACCTCAGAACATATTCGGCACGCTCAGGGAAACCAGAATCGCGTCCGCTGCGGCAGGAGATTCTGGTGGAGTTGTCTCCGGCGTTATTGCCGGAACGGTTGTTGGGGCGACTGGGGCAGTGTCAGTCACAGGGGCGACAGCAGGCGTTGGAGGAGCGACGGATACAGGATCCGATTGCTCAGCACAGCCCATGAACGATGCCATGACCCCGGCGGTCATCAGCACTGGTACAAATTTTTTCACGATCATTCTCCAAAAGGAACCTACAGCACAAATTTGGTTGTGAGCGATCATCGATCAGGGGCTTACCCGAACTCTGATGCACCGCACCAACCCGACACGCAAGCGAGACACGCGGTCTTGCTTGCGTTTGCGGTTGTTGAAGCCCGTTATTCTACTTCGCAACGCGCCGCAACAACAGAGAAAGTTCACAAACAGTCGAACAGCCACTTGTCTTGTTCTTTCTGCCGGAAAGAACTTCGCAGCCTCGCTTCCGCTTTTCGAAGTTGCAATATTCGACATCTGGCGCGATCAAGTTGGCCGAAGCAAGGCTGTTTATCACAACCCGACGCGTCAGCGAGGGATTTGTTGCCATGCCTCCGAATCGCAAAAAACTCAATCCCTCACTAAC
>Ga0105046_10013376_pt1 | contig 12715 bp, 9 predicted proteins | sample MAT03_FD_78385 | JGI IMG/M metagenome (GOLD analysis project Ga0105046, IMG submission 78385) | Freshwater microbial communities from Lake Fryxell liftoff mats and glacier meltwater in Antarctica - MAT-03 (megahit assembly) | ecosystem: Environmental > Aquatic > Freshwater > Ice > Liftoff... | reverse complement strand
CGAGCCGCAGTACGAGGCGCGGCTCGCACAGCTGAAGAACGACTTCGAGCAAGCCACCGCGTCCGGGCACGGCAGCGACAACCTGCAGCAGATCGCTGAAGCCGCCGCCTCAGGGCGCATCGCCACGCTTTTCATCGAGGCTGATCGTTCGATCGCTGGTTACCTCGATGAAGAGACCAAGAAGGTCGTCGGCGATGCGCTGAGCAACCCGCGAGTCGATGACGTGCTCGATGACCTGGGTGAGCTGGTTGGCAAGAAGGGTGGCGAGATCTTCGTTATTCCAGCGGCGAAGATGCCGACGCGCAAAGGCGCCGCTGCGATCTATCGCTACTGACCCAACTCAGATCAACTCAGATCAACTCAGATCAACTCAACCAAAAAAAAGGGAACAAGGCTCATGAAAATTCAAGTCAACACCGACAAGAACATCGCAGGACACGAGGCACTCGTGGCCCAGGTAGAGGCTACGGTCACCAAATCGCTAAGTCGCTTCAGCGCGCACATCACGCGCGTGGAAGTTCATCTCAGCGACGAAAACGGCGACAAACATGGCCAGAACGACAAGCGGTGCGTAATGGAAGCCCGCCTTGAGGGACGGCAGCCTAGCGCGGTGACGTGCGAGGCGGCGACCCTGGCCCAGGCTGTCGCCGGTGCGGCGGATAAGTTGAAGAGCTCCCTGGGGAGCACGCTGGAGCGGCTCCACGAGCATCGCTAGTGCTGTTCGAGACGATCGCCAAGAAGCACCCCGAAGCCTACGATGAACAAGACTGAGATATCCGGCACCGACATTCCGGCAGAGGCGTGGCATACGCTGGCCGTTGATACAGCTGCGAAGCATCTGCGAACCGACGGGGCACGTGGATTGACGATCGACGAGGCGGCACGGCGCCTCAAGCATTTCGGCGCCAATCGGCTGGAGCAGGCGCGGGGGCGGACGGCCTTCGCCATCCTTTTCAACCAGTTCAAGAGCCTCCTCGTGTTGCTGCTGGTCGCGGCCGCCGGGATTGCCTTCGCAATGGGCGATAATCTCGAGGCGGTGGTTATTCTCGTGGTCGTCGTCTTGAACGCGACGATCGGCTTTTTTACTGAATGGAAGGCGGAGCGAACGCTGACGGCGCTACAGAAGCAGACGGTGCGAATTGCTCGCGTGGTCCGCGACGGCGTGGAACGCGAGCTCCCAGCGGAAGAGCTGGTTCCTGGGGATTTAGTCGTCCTAGAGGCCGGCGCACGTGTTCCTGCGGACGGGCGGATCATCGAGCGTGCGCGACTACACATTGAGGAGGCCGCGCTCACCGGGGAGTCGCAGGCCGTCACCAAGACCACCGATCCGATCGCGGACGCGGCGGCACCCCTCGCAGACCGGCTCAACCTGGCGTTTATGGGTACGACGATCGTAAACGGTCGTGGTCATTTTCTCGTTACGGGCACCGGCGTCGGGACCGAGATGGGAAAGATCGGGGTTCTCATCGACAAAGCCAAGAACAACGATTCACCGCTCGAGAAAAAATTGGCCCGCCTCGGTCGTCTGTTGCTGGTGATCGTGCTGGTGCTGTGCGCGGTCATTGTCTTTGCCGGCTGGCTTCGCGGTCATGAATTCTTCTCCATACTTAAAGTGGGCATCTCGCTCGCGATCGCTGCGGTGCCCGAGGGGCTCCCCGCCGTAGCCACGATGACACTCGCGCTCGGGATGCAGCGCATGGCGCGCATGGGTGCTCTGATCCGGCGGCTGCCGGCGGTCGAAACGCTTGGCTCCACGACGGTCATCTGTACTGACAAAACGGGGACGCTGACCCGCAATGAGATGACGGTGTCGGTGTTCGTACTGGATAGGCGAAGGATCGACGTGACCGGCGCCGGCTACTCGTCGGTGGGTGAGTTTCAAGAAAACCATCAACCGGTTGACCCGCATGCTGATGCACACCTCACGCTTGCGCTACGCGTCGGCGTCTTGTGCAACGACGCGAAAGTCGCTCACGCCGCTGGCAAGGACACGGTGCTTGGGGACCCTACCGAGGCGGCGTTGATCGTGGCGGCCGAGAAGGCGGGCATGAAAGAGGATGCGCTCGAAGCCGAGTTCCCCCGCCTCAGCGAGCAGCCATTCGACAGCGCTACGAAGCGTATGGCCACCGTGCACCGGACGCCTGAAGGCCGGCTGATCACCTTTGTGAAAGGGGCGCCGTCCACGTTACTCGAGGCGAGCTCGTCCCAGGTTGGTGCCAACGGCGTGACGCCCCTTACCGCTGACGATCGCGCCCGCTGGGATGCGATGAATCAGGACCTCGCAGGGGCCGCACTACGCGTACTCGCCTTGGCCTATCGAGACCTGTCCGAAGGCCAGAGCGAGCATGACGCTGACGCGACGAAACAGCTGACCTTTGTCGGTCTCGTCGGCATGACCGATCCACTGCGCGAGGAGGCGAAAGCCGCGATCGCCACGTGTCGCGCAGCGGGCATTCGTTCGGTGATGATCACCGGCGACCAGCAGATCACCGCGGCCGAGATCGCCCGCCAGCTCGGCATCGACCGCGATTTGAACGGCCAGCCACTTCGAATTGTGCACGCACGTGAGCTGAACAATCTCGACGCAGCGGGATGGCAGAAAACCGTGCACGGCGCTGCAGTCTTTGCCCGCGTGTCGCCCAAGCACAAGCTTCAGATTGTCGAAGCGCTGCAGGCGCAGGGGCAGATTGTGGCCATGACCGGTGACGGTGTGAACGACGCTCCGGCCTTGAAAAAGGCCGATATCGGTGTCGCCATGGGCATCAAAGGGACCGAGGTCGCCAAAGAAACAGCGGACATGGTTATCGTCGACGACAATTTCGCCACGATCGTTGGCGCGGTCGAACAGGGACGGATGATCTATGCGAACATCCTCCGATTCATCCGCTACCTCTTCTCGTGCAATTTGGCCGAGATCCTCACCGTGTTCATCGCTCTGATGGTTGGCTGGCCGCTCCCGCTCGGCGCGCTTCAGATCCTGTGGCTGAACATGATCACTGACATCTTCCCTGCGCTCGCGTTGGCCCTTGAGCCGTCGGTGCCCGGCATGATGCGCCGGCCTCCGCACGATCCGAAGGCGCCACTGCTCCCGGCGAGGCTGTTGATCATGATCGGCTGGCAGGGGGTGCTGCTCGCCGCAGTCACGTTGCTGGCATTCTTCCTGGGCATGCGCATGTACGGCACGGAAGGCGAGGGGCTGAAGCATGCGATCACGGTGACCTTTATGACGCTTGCACTCGCCCAGGTGGTTCACGTCTTCAGCTCACGATCGGAGAGCGGCTCAGCATTTGATGCGCGTCTCTTCAAGAACGGCTGGCTGTGGGGAGCCGTGGCGCTGTGCGTTCTCCTGCAGCTCGCGGCGGTCTACGTTCCGTTCTTGCGCGCCATTCTTCACACCGTTCCACTTGATGTGAAAGATTGGGGCGTCGTGGCCGGTTGCGCGCTCCTACCCCTCGCCGTCGTGGAAGTCGTGAAGTTGATCCAGCGTCGCTTCATCTCCAGGAGCAACGGCTCAGCCACGCACCTATCCAAGCGCGCGGCGTAGCGACAGATAGCGACAGCGCAGGTCGGTCGCCGTGCCGTCTCTTCGCACGCACGCTCTGTGCGAAACGACGTCGTCCGAGGGCGGATACGTAGGAGCCACTTGATGAACAATGCCGAGCACCGCGGCGAGCATGCGTACCCACCGGGCTTCAGTGAGGCGCGGCTGGATGTGTTGCAGCGTCACGCCTTCGAGTATTTCCTGCGCGAGACCAACCCTGCGAATGGTCTGGTCGCGGACAAATCGCTGCCGGGCGCTCCCGCCAGTATCGCGGCAGTGGGCTTCGCGCTGACGTCCTACCCGGTCGGCGTCGCGCGTGCCTGGATGACGCGCGCCGACGCGATCGCCCGCACGCTGGCGGTATTGCGGTTCTTCTCTGCCAGCACGCAGGGCACAGCACCAAACGCAACCGGCCACCACGGCTTCTATTACCACTTTCTTGACATGACCACTGGACGGCGCGCCGGTCGCTGCGAATTGTCCACCGTCGATACCGGTTTCCTGCTCGCCGGCATGCTCGCCGCCGCGAGGTTCTTCGATCTCGACAGTGAAGAAGAGCGGGAGATCCGGACGTTGGCCGACGCGCTCTACCGGCGCGCGGATTGGCCATGGGCGTGCAATGGCGGTGCCACGCTCACTCACGGGTGGACCCCGGAGCGGGGCTTTCTGCGCTACCGCTGGGAAGGCTACGACGAGGCGGTGCTCCTGTACGTCCTCGGGCTGGGTTCGCCGACGCACCCCTTACCGCCGGAGAGTTACGTGGCCTGGGCATCCACCTACCAATGGAAGACAATCTACGGCTACGAATTCATCTACGGTGGTCCGCTCTTCATCCATCAATACTCACATGTCTGGGTGGACTTTCGCGGGATCCAGGATGCGTTCATGCGCGACAAGGGGATCGACTATTTCGAGAACAGCCGCCGCGCGACGTATGTCCAGCAAGCGTACGCGATGCGAAACCCACTCGGATTCGTGGGCTACGGCAAGCACTTCTGGGGGTTGACCGCGAGCGATGGGCCCGGCAGGAGGACGCGCAAAACCAACGGCATCAAGCGATCGTTCTTCGACTATATCGCCCGCGGTGTACCGTATGGCCCCGATGACGGAACTGTCGCGCCGTGGGCCGTGGTGGCGTCGCTGCCGTTCGCGCCGGAGATTGTGCTGTCGACCATCCAACATTTTCAAGACGTGTATCCACCAGTCACCGGCGAGTACTGTTTCCGCTGCAGCTTCAATCTCAGCTTTCCGAACAAGACCGATGCCGACGCCGGCTGGACGTCGCTCTACCACTTCGGGATCAACCTTGGTCCGGTGGTGCTCATGTGCGAAAACCACCGGTCAGGTTTACCTTGGCGCCTGATGCGTTCGTGCAGCTATGTGGTCGCGGGCCTGCGGCGCGCGGGCTTTACGAACGGTTGGTTATGACGAGCCGCGGCATGACACTCAGACACGTGGCATGGGTTCGCGTGATACGATAGCGCATCCGCGATCGCTCGTTCGTCAGGTCCAACATAATCGCGCAGGCAGGCGTCGGGGGGATCGTTATAAACTTATGAAAGAACAATCTGGAATCATAGGCTTGCCTGTGTTCAATATGGTTATTTTCTAATTTCTTCTGAATTTCTTATGGGAGATGTGGTAAATTACCTTCTTTGTGGCAATTTAGATCGAACCGCATTGGGTTGGTGTCGCGGCCTGCACGCAGGCATATTTTGGAGATGTTGCCATATCCCTGGTCGCGTTTTGGAGCGTTGCAGCGCTCGCGCGATCACGCTGGTGGATCATTCGCTCGAGCCCTGCTCAGGTTGTGAGCTTTGTCGCGGTGGCGGTGGTCATCACGATCATGCTTGAGGCTCTGGCCACCGGCCCCTTGGAGCGATGGAGCTTTACGCCATCGATGCCAACGCTGCCGATCACGGGAACGGGGATCCTTCCTTTATTCCAGTGGATCCTATTGCCACCGTTGACGATTTGGTTTGTCCGGCGCCAACTTAAATGATGTGCAATGTGGCGATCACGAACGCGCCGCCTATGGGATGACAGACCTGCAATGTGCATCGTCAAAAAGGCCGTGGCATCTGATTATGCAGAGACGCCAGCCACGTGAGTCAACGCATCATCGCTGGATGCATGGTGGGAAAAAGTGCTCGTCGATGGGTCGAAATCACCATCAATGGCCCATAGCCCCCAGGTAAGGTCTTTGCCGCGTACACATCCTTGGCGACGGCACCTAATGTTGAGGGCAATAATCAGGCAAGGTGAGGGTTGGCATGTCTGGAGCTAATACTTTGGTAGCGCCAGCGAGTGCCGTCGCCGTTTCTCAGTCAAGGAACCCTCAGAAAACAGCACAATCATGAAAACTGCCCCGACCTCCTCGAAAGACCCTATTTGTGGCATGACCGTGGATACGGCGACCGCCATCAACGTCGAGCGCGATGGGCAGACGTACTACTTCTGTGGAGAAGGCTGTCGCACGAAATTCAAGGCCCTGCCCGCTGGAAAGCCGCCAGAACCCAAGTCAGGTGGTTGCTGCGGATAGAGCGCCGAGCGCCAACGCCTGGAAAGCTACAATAGCGAAATTGGCTGCAGAGACGCAGAGAGAAAGCCGTTTGGAACTATTCCTTCTCTGCGCCTCTACGCACCTGCGGCCCAATCGTCTTAGCTTTCAAGCAATGACCGAGCACCCGTGCTACACCACCGAATCCCGAGAGCACCATGCATGAGTCCTTCCCTGAGCATCATTATTGCATTTTCAACCCTGGCATTGTTCACCGTCCTAATGGTGGCGGGCATATACAATACGCTGGTTAAGCTGCGCAACCGCTTCACCAATGCCTACGCGCAGATCGACGTGCAACTTAAGCGGCGCTACGACCTGATTCCGAATTTGATCGAGACGGCGAAGGGCTATCTCACGCACGAACGCGGCACGCTCGAAGCCGTCATCGCTGCGCGCAATGCGGCTGCGGCTGCCAATACTGGCGCCGCCGCCCATCCTGGCGATCCGTCCGCGATGAAGGAGCTCGCCAGCAGCGAAGCTACCCTTGGCGGCACCCTGGGGCGGCTGTTCGCGCTTTCCGAGTCCTACCCCGACCTCAAGGCGAACACGACCATGCTGCAATTGATGGAGGAACTGACGTCGACCGAGAACAAGGTCGCTTTCTCCAGGCAGGCCTTCAACGACGCGGTGATGGCCTACAACACCAGGCGAGAGGTGTTCCCAAGCAATGTCATTGCCGGGATGTTCAGCTTCACTGTCGCGGGGCTGTTCGCGATCGAGAAACCGGAAGAACGGCTGGCAGCGAAAGTCTCATTCGCTTGAGTACGGGCACCCCGATGGGTTTTTTAGAACATCAAGATCGAGCCCGTACGCGAACGACGGTGCTGGTGATCTACTTTGCGATCTCGGTCGTGTGCATCATTGCGGCGGTGTATATCGCCAGTGTTTTGATCGTGTATGGAACCCAGGCCAACCGGCCGCCTGGATCCCCGTCACCTGAACTGGTCCTGTGGGATCCAGCAATCTTCCTGTACGCCGCCTTGGGAACATTAAGCGTCGTCATCATCGGCAGCGTCTATAAGATCGCTGCCTTGGCCAAAGGCGGCAGCGCCGTCGCCGAATCGCTCGGCGGTCGGCTGCTGAGTCCCAACACGGCGGATCCCAGCGAGCGGCAATTGCGCAACGTCATCGAAGAGATGGCCATCGCATCCGGCATGCCGGTTCCGCGGATCTATGTGCTCGATGACGAGCCTGGCATCAACGCCTTCGCTGCCGGGCATACGCCGGGTGACGCCGCGATCGGCGTCACGCGCGGTTGTATGACGTTGCTCAACCGGGATGAACTGCAGGGCATCATCGGTCACGAGTTCAGTCATATCGCCAATGGCGACATCCGACTGGACATGCGGATCATGGGGGTGCTCTTCGGGATCGTGTGCTTGGCGGTCATCGGTCAGGTCCTGCTGTACTCGAGCCGCGGCAGGGGTCGGAATCCGCTGCTGTTCCTGGGGTTGGCACTGATTGTTATCGGAGCGATCGGCGTCTTCTTCGGCCGCCTCATCCAGGCGGCACTCAGCCGGCAGCGCGAATTCCTAGCCGATGCCTCAGCGGTCCAGTTCACCCGCAATCCTGCAGGGCTGTCCGCTGCATTGCAGAAGCTCGGCGGCACAGGCTCTCAGGTCAAATCCGCCCACGCTGGGGAAGCCAGCCATATGTTCTTCGGCAATGGCATGGGCACATCCTTCCTGGGCGCGACACTAGCCACTCACCCGCCACTCGCTGAACGTATCCGCGCCATTGATCCCAGTTGGGATGGGAAGTTCCATCAGGGCACCGTTCGAGTCGCCGCGGCGTTATCACATTTAGCATCGGCATGACCTTCGCGCCTTTCCGCAGCCCGTGCTGGCAATTTGGCGCGGCGACGCTGCCAATACGCAGGCAGCACAAGAGGCCCTGCTGCAGGGCGCACCATACCATGCAGCGTGGAACCTACCGCTCAACTTTGGAAGACACATGAATTACACGAAACAATTCCGCATCGTTCCTGGGAGCGATTTCCAGCTCAAGGAGCTCGACCCGGGGGACTCGGGCAAGCACGGCAAGAAGTCTGCGCGCAAGCGACTCGCCGAACTCCACGAACGCATGGACGAGTTGCAGTTCCGTCTCTACTCCGAACAACAGCGCTCGGTACTGATCTGCCTGCAGGCGCTTGACGCCGGTGGCAAGGATGGCGTCGTGCGCCATGTCATCGGCTCGATGAATCCGCAGGGCTGCCATGTGGTCGGCTTCAAGCAGCCATCGGCCGAGGAACTCGCCCACGACTTCCTCTGGCGTATCGAAGCCGCCACCCCCAGGCGCGGTGCGGTGACTATTTTCAACCGATCACATTACGAAGATGTGCTGATCGTGCGCGTCCACGATCTGGTGCCCAAGAAAGTCTGGTCCAAACGCTACGAACAGATCAATGACTTCGAGCGGCGCCTGCATGAAAACGGCACGCAAATCCTCAAATTCTTCTTGCACATCAGTAAGGAAGAGCAATTGGAGCGTTTCAAGGACCGTCTCGACGATCCCACTCGGCACTGGAAGATCAGCGAGGCGGACTACTCGGAACGGAAATACTGGTCTGACTACGAAGCCGCTTTCCAGGATGCCATCAGCAAGTGCAATACCAAACAGGCACCGTGGTTCGTGATTCCTTCGAATCACAAATGGTTCCGCAACCTCGCCATTTCCGAGATCATCGTCGAAACCATGGAGGAACTCGACTTCAAGCTGCCGCCAGCGAGCGTGGACATAGCGGCGATTAAAGGGAAATACCACGAGGCGGTCGGTCGTTCCGTGGCCAACCAGTGAAAGCGTAAGCCATGATCCCGGGAACGGTTCCTGTTCGGTCTTCGGGTGCGGCTCGGGATGGCATGTCGGAATCTGCTGAAGGTCGGTATCTGCTGAAGGTGGTGTCGTGGCCGCAGGAACATGGAAAGGAAGGACGCCGTTATGAACGCTGATCACGACCATCTGAGCGAGTGGACAAGGCTAAGCCGTCGCGGTTTCCTGTCCGCGGCCACGATCGCAGCGCTGACTGGGTGCAGTGGTTTGCGCACGACCCGATCCGGGGCTCCTCCGGTCGCCGGGAACTTCAGTGAGCTCGACGCTACCGGCGAAGGGGGGATCGATCTGGTACTGGAGCGCGGCCCGCTGCAGATCGGCGGCGGCATCGGGAACGCGATCACCGTCAACGGGTCGGTACCTGGCCCTGTGATCCGCATGACTGAGGGCAAGGAAGCGGTGATCCGCGTCCACAATCGGATGGGCGAATCGACCTCGATCCACTGGCACGGGATCCTGCTGCCCTTCACCATGGATGGCGTGCCTGGGATCAGCTTCGCCGGCATTCCGGCCGGCGAGACTTTCACCTATCGCTTCCGCGTGCGTCAGAATGGGACCTACTGGTATCACAGCCACAGTGGCATGCAGGAGCAACTGGGCCTGTACGGCCAACTGATTGTCGTGCCGGCCGGCCCCGATCCGGTTGCGGCCGACGTCGAGCGCACGGTGGTTCTCTCCGACTGGACTTTCGAGGATCCCCACGCGGTCATGCGCAAGCTCAAGACCATGGAGGGTTACTACAACTTTCAGCGTCCGATCCTCGCCAATCTCGGCCAGGAGATGGAGATCCGGGGCATGGACCTGGGCGGGGTGCTGGCATCGCGCGCCGCGTGGAACCGGATGCGGATGGACGAGAGCGATATTTCGGATGTCACCGGGGCGACCTACAAATATCTGATCAACGGCCGCACGGCCGACGAAAATCCCCACATTCGGGCCGAACCTGGTCAGCGCGTGCGCCTGCGGATGGTCAACGCCTCGGCCATGACCTACTACGATGTCCGACTCCCTGGACTGCCGATGACGGTGGTTCAGGCCGATGGTCAAAACGTGCGCCCGGTGGAGGTCGACGAGCTGCGGATCACGGTCGCTGAAACTTACGATGTGGTGGTGACGATGCCGGCGGATCGTGCGGTTACCCTGTTCGCCGAAGTGATGGACCGCAGCGGCTACGCCCGTGCCACCCTCTCCCCGATGTCGGCAGTTGCGGCAGAGGTACCCGAACGGCGCCAGCGCCCGCTGCTGACGATGGCCGATATGGGAATGCTCCACGGCGCTGGTGGCCACGCCGGGATGGCAGGCATGGGCGACCATGATTCCCAGGGTGGAATGGCAGGTATGGCCAAGCACGCCGATCACGCGGGGATGGATCATACGGCAGCTGGAGCAGGCGCCCACGCTGCGCAGGGAGCGACATTGGCGGTGACTGGCCTTCCCGATCGGCGCCAACATGGGCCGGCAGATCATGGTCCGGGCAGCATCACCATGGGGCACAGCATGGCCTACCGGCGGCTTGATAATCCCGGTCTGGGCTTGGGTGATGATGGACGTCGGGTCCTGACCTATAAGCACCTGCGTTGCCTGACGACGCCCGCTGACCGGCGCGCGCCGACGCGTGAAATCGACATGCATCTGACCGGGAATATGCACCAATACATCTGGGGTTTCGACGGCAAGAAATGGTCCGAAGCGGACGTGCTGCGCTTCCGCTACGGTGAGCGACTGCGGATCAACTTCATCAACGATACGATGATGAACCATCCGCTGCATCTCCACGGGATGTGGATGGATCTGTATGCCGGTCACGCCTACAGCGAGAACCCCCGCAAACACACCGTCAATGTCCAGCCGGCCGAACTGGTCACCGTCGACATCAGCGCTGATGCGCCGGGCCAATGGGCCTTCCACTGCCACCTGCTGTACCACATGGAGATGGGGATGTTCCGCACGGTGGCGGTGGTCCGGTCCGTGACCGAGGGGGTGGCCAATGCGGATCACTGACGTGTGGCCGACCCACGTGGTCCTGGCTTGGCTGCTGGCCGTTGGGCTTCCGGCCGCGGAAGCCGCGGAGGAAAAAATACCGAGGGACCACGCCCATCACCCTTCAGGGGCGGAAGAGGCCGAACCGGTCGGTCCAAAGCTGCCGCAGGGTATGACGCTGGACGAGGTGCTCGATCGCGCGGCCCAAGCGCCTCCCGACGGTTTCCCCGACGCGATTAATGATAATGCGATCTTCTCCTACGCAGTGCTCGACCAGTTCGAATATCGGGTCCCCAACCACGGGGAAGAGCGCCTCGGGTGGGAAGGAATGGCGTGGATCGGCTACGATTACGACAGGCTCTGGATTGAGCACGAGGGTGAACGGTCGGTGGAAGGCTCAGAGCACGGCGAGACGGAAACCGATCTGCGCTACTCGCGATTGGTGACCGCCTTCTGGCACGCCCAGGGCGGAGTACGCTACGCCAACGACTGGGCGGATGACGTTTACGCGGACACCTGGTCTGTCGTGGTCGCGCTGCAGGGCGTGGTGCCCTATATGGTCGAGGTCGATACCTCGCTGGCGCTCTCGGAAGATGGTGACCTGTGGTTCGAAGCTGAGGGAGAATATGACCTGCGCGTAACGCAGCGCTTGGTTCTTCAGCCGCGGGCGGATTTTTCTCTATTCGCTCAGGACATTCCCGAGCAACACGTGGGCGCTGGGCTGGGGCCTGTCGACCTGGACGTGCGCCTGCGCTACGAGTTCACTCGTCGTTTCGCGCCCTACCTGGGCATACGCTACCACGTCACGGTGGGTGAGACCGCCGATCTGGTAGAGGCCGCAGGTGAGAAAACCGAGCAACTGGTTTTCCTTGGTGGTCTGCGGATCGCGTGGTGAGGCGTGGTGAGGCGTGGTGAGGTAAGTGTCCGATTCGACGACTGATACTAATCCGCGATCTATGACCCTCTCACGGGGAGAATTACCCGCCGAGGGCACCGAGCACGCCGAGACGGACCGCACGGTATTTCTCGGTGTGCTCGGTGCCATCGGCGGTTAAATTAAATCGCCTTCCTGCATTCGTAGTCTTTTGATCACGTATTGGTATGACGTCCGGACAGCGGAAAGGACTGCTCGTCGACCGGACGGAATGGTAATCCATGGGGCATAGACCATAGACCCCATGGTGCCCCAAGTGATGGCCGCGCTGCGCATCGGTCGTCACGCACAGGACGCGTGGTAACGCAGAGGTATCGCCATAGGAATAACCAGCCTCAGGAATGTACATCGCCACGGTCGTCGAACTCAACACTCGTGGGGTAGGTCAACCCGGTGATGGCGACCTCGACCCTGAACCCGTCAGGAACGCTGGCGGCTGCCGGGTCGGGCGGAGACACTGCCGCACCGAAAAGCATACGGGTAGCGCTTACGCCAGGTTTCTAGTCTTTCTGCTTTCCGTTCGACTCGATGTCGTCGATCAGCAACTTCATCTCGGCGATTTCGCGCAGCTGGGCGGCGATGATTGCATCCGCGAGCTTGCGGACGCGCGGGTCGAGGATCTTCGCGCGCTCGCTGGTCATGATGGCGATGGAGTGATGTGGGATCATCGCCCGCATGTACGAGACATCCCCGTGTGGTCAAATAACTCAAATCCACCAGCAAAACCGCACTACGCCGCCTCCCGGTAGTAGTAGTTCAGCAGCCCTCCGAGCCGTTTCTTGCGGCGTATTCCGCCCTCTAATATTTTGACCTCTGGCCCCGGTTCGATGAGCACATGACCGACGCCCTGGTGATTGCGCTCCCGGTG
>Ga0105046_10013375_pt1 | contig 12718 bp, 1 predicted proteins | sample MAT03_FD_78385 | JGI IMG/M metagenome (GOLD analysis project Ga0105046, IMG submission 78385) | Freshwater microbial communities from Lake Fryxell liftoff mats and glacier meltwater in Antarctica - MAT-03 (megahit assembly) | ecosystem: Environmental > Aquatic > Freshwater > Ice > Liftoff... | reverse complement strand
TTCTTCCGTGACCCGGAGTCGTTCGAGGCTCTGAAAAGCATCGTGTTCCCGCGACTGCTCAAAGGGCGAACCCGTCACGACCCCGTGCGGATCTGGACGCTCGGCTGCTCGACCGGGCAAGAGGCGTATTCACTTGCGATGGCGTACATGGAGGCCGCCGACGCAGTGGCGAGCCAGGCACCGCTGCAGGTCTTCGCAACCGATCTGAATGCTGTCAACATTGAAAGGGCTCGTGCGGGGGTTTACTCGAAGGACATCGCTCAGGACGTCTCAGCCGAGCGGCTGCGGCGGTTCTTCACTGAAGGTGATTTCGGATACAGGATCTCCAAAACGATCCGCGACGCCTGCGTCTTCTCCCGACACAACGTTCTGGTCAATCCGCCGTTCTCGCGTATCGACTTAATCAGTTGCCGTAACCTGCTCATCTATATGGAGCCGGTGCTGCAACAGAAAATCGTGCCGCTGCTGCACTACGCGCTCAAGCCGGCGGGCTGTCTCTGGCTGGGCGGATCGGAAACGATTCGCAGCTTTCGGAATCTGTTCGAGTCGGAGGATGCAAAGCACAAGATTTACACTAAGAAGCCAGCTTCCAGTACAGATCGCGGTCACTTCGCACTGCAACACGACGGGGCACCTCGCGCCCCCTTTGTTCCGTTTCCTAGCCGGGCTGGCGATGCCGCAGTCGATCTGCACAAGGAGGCGGACCGCATCCTGTTGACGAAGTTCGCCCCGCCCGGTGTGGTTGTGTCAGCAGACCTGGAGATCCTGCAATACCGCGGCGATACTGGCCCATACCTGACACCAGCTCCGGGCAAAGCCAGTTTCAGCCTGCTGAAAATGCTTCGCGAAGGGCTGCTCGTGGGCGTCCGTGCGGCCATCCTGCAGGCCGGTAAGGAAGAATCGCCAGTGCGTGATGAGGGCTTGCGAGTCAAATCCAATGGCAGCCATCACGCGGTCGCGATTGAAGTGATCCCGCTCCGAAAAAGCGGGGAAAAAAATGGCGGATTTCTGATTTTGTTTGAAGATGCATCGGCCGCGTCCCAGGCGAGCGGAAGGTGTCTGCCCTCCGGTAATTCTGAACTTTCTCACGCTCGCGGAAATCAGGGGATTGACATCCCTCGCTCGCCGGAATCGTCTTCAAGCAGTGCCGATCACGTTCGACTTGAGCAGGAGCTGGCGGCCACACGTGACTACCTCCAATCGTTGATTGAAGAACAGGAAGCAGCGAACGAGGAATTGCAGTCAGCGAACGAGGAGGTCCAGTCGGCCAACGAAGAACTGCAGAGTACGAACGAGGAGCTGGAGACCTCGAAGGAAGAAATCCAGTCAAGCAACGAAGAGCTGGCAACCGTCAATCACGAACTCAATAATCGCAATGCTGAGTTGAACCGCGTCAACAATGATCTGGTGAATCTGGTCGCATGCGTCCAGTCTGCCGTTGTGATGCTCGGGCCGGACCTGCGAGTTCGGCGATTTACACCATCGGCGGAGACACTGCTCAACCTGATCCCCAGCGACGTGGGCCGTCCACTGGCCGACATCAAGTTTAACCTCGACGGTGTCCCGGATCTCGAATCGCTCCTGAAAGCCGTGCTGGACACGGCCGATCCCCGCGAATGTGAAGTTCGCGACAGGCAGGGGCGCTGGTATTCGCTGCGACTCCGCCCGTACAGAACCGTGGACAATCTGATCGACGGTGTCGTCGTGACGCTGGTCGATGTCGATGCGATGAAGCGCGCGAATGAGTATACCGAGAGTATCGTCGCCACGGTCCGCGAACCGCTGCTGGTCCTGGACAAGAATCTCTGCGTGCAATCAGCGAGCCGCTCGTTCTACGAAACATTTCAAGCCGCGCCGGAAGACACAATCAATCGGCCTTTATTTGAACTGGGCAATGGACAATGGGACATTCCCGACCTCCGGCGCCTGCTGTTCGAAGTGCTGCCACTGAACAATGATGTGACTGACTTCGAAATGGACCACGAGTTTGAGAGAATCGGCCGGAAGTCGATGCGGCTGAACGCCCGGCGGCTGATTCAGGCGGCAGATCAGGTTCCTTTGATCCTGCTTGCGATTGAGGACATCACCGACCGCAAACAGGCTGCAGCCGAAATCCAGGAACAACGTGAGCGGCTGGATTTGCTCTCAGAAGCGGCGACGGCATTACTGTTTGCAAATGATCCGGACGCAATGCTGCACGGACTGCTCGCAAGAATCGGCCCGCCATTCGGCGTCGATGCCTATTTCAATTTCATGGTTGATCAAGGTGGTAATGCCCTGCGCCTTGTGTCCAGCGACGGAATTTCCGCAGAGACTGCACGCACAATCGAAAGACTGGAGTATGGCCAGGCTCTTTGTGGCACGGTGGCCATGAGTCAAAAGCCGCTCGTGCGGACCCACCTCCAACAGTCCGAAGACCCTCAGGCTGAACTGGCGCGTTCGTTGGGTTTTCGAGCTTATGCCTGCAACCCACTGCTGTCCGACGACCTGCTGCTGGGCACGCTTTCCTTTGCAAGCCGTTCGAAGGATCAATTCGATCCAGATGAACTGACCTTTCTGCAAACCATCTCGAACTACGTTGCCCTGGCTTATGCTCGGATGCACGAGCAGGATATGGTTCGAGAGAGTGAAGAGCGACTCCGGTTTATTATGGATTCACTCCCGCAAAAAATCTTTACGACGACACCCAGCGGCTGCATTGACTATTTCAACCCGCAGTGGACTGAGTTTACGGGAATGACCTTTGAGGAAATGCAAAATTCCGGTTGGTCGCATTTCGTCCATCCCGACGACCTGGCCGAGAAAGCCCGGCATTGGAAGCAGGCATTTGAGACGGGGAAGCCGTTTCAGTCTGAGCATCGCTTTCGGCGCGCCGACGGCCAGTATCGCTGGCATTTCAGCCGGGCGACGCCGCTCCGCGATCAGACGGGCAGCATCTTGATGTGGGTCGGTTCGAACACAGATGTGCATGACATCAAGCAGGCCGAGGTGGCGCTACATGACTCTGAAGTGCGATACCGAAGGCTGTTTGAAGCGTCCAAGGATGGCGTCCTGATTCTCGATTTTTCTAACGGCAGGATCGTAGACGTCAATCCGTTCATGCGTGAACTCCTGGGTTATTCGAACGACGAATTCCTGGGCAAAGAACTTTGGGAAATAGGACTGTTCAGTGACAAAGCGGCCAGCGAATCCACCGTGCGGGAACTCCAGCAGAATGGCTATCTGCGTTTTGAACACTTGCCTCTCAGATCCAAAGATGGACGATTGGTGGAGGTGGAAGTTGTCGCAAACTCTTATGAGGAAGACCACCACAGTGTCATCCAGTTCAATATTCGTGACATCACAGAGCGCAGCAACCTGGAAACAGTGCTGCGGAGGCAAGCGGTCCAGTTGTCGGAACTGCATCGTCGCAAGGACGAGTTTCTGGCAATGCTGAGTCACGAGTTACGCAGCCCTCTTGCTCCCATCGCGAACGCGGTGCAACTTTTGGGTCTGCAGAAAGCCGGCGAGAGTCGGATCCAGCAGCAGGCACGCGGCATCATTGAACGTCAGGTAGGGCAACTACAGCACCTTGTGGACGACCTGCTCGAAGTGTCCCGCATCACGACCGGGCGGGTCCAGCTTCGCCTCGAACGAATCGACATGCGTCGCATTGCAGAGGGCGCGGTGGAGACCGTTCGCCCGCTGATTGAGCAACGTCGACACGAACTGACAGTAGCGTTGCCACAGGAACCAGTCTGGATGGTTGCCGATGCCGCACGCCTGGAACAAGTGCTGGTCAACCTGCTGACCAATGCTTCCAAATACACTGAGGGAGGCGGGCACATCTGGCTGACGGTGGAACTCGGCCGAGGCAGTCGATTCGATGATGAGCCGGAGGGCGCTAGCCCCCGGTTCCAACCGGACGCTAACGCGTTCCGGCTGATGCGTTCAACGTCCGCTTTGTCGAGTGACCCACCGTTGAAAACTGACCAGGCGAGCGGGGGACGTCAGTCCCATGATTCGTCCCATGATTCGTCCCATGATGCGGCATCTGTAATCAATCCGGGGATTGACATCCCCGGCTCGCCGGAAGGCTTAAATGAAGTCGTGATCCGCGTACGGGATTCAGGCGTCGGCATCTCCCCGGCCCTGCTGCCTCAGATCTTTGACCTGTTCACGCAGGCGGATCGTTCGCTTGACCGTTCCCAGGGAGGTTTGGGCATCGGCCTGGCTCTCGTGCAGCGACTGACGGAACTGCACGGAGGAAAAGTTGAAGCCTTCAGCACCATGGGAGAGGGCAGTGAATTCGTGGTGCGACTACCGCTTTTGAGTGATGAGGATGGAGGATCGAGGATCGAGTCTGATGATGGTTTCCCAGTCACTCCTCACTCTTCACCCCTCAGTCCTCAGTTGAAAGTGCTGGTCGTGGACGACAACGTCGACACCGTATTGGGATTCTCGATGCTGTTGAAAGCATCAGGCCATGATGTTCGGACTGCGAACGATGGATTAGCGGCAGTCGAAGCTGCGATCGAATATCGCCCTGACGTAGTCCTTCTCGATATCGGCTTACCTGGCTTGAACGGCTACGAGGTCGCAAAACGCCTGCGTCTGCATCCGGATCTCAGGAACACCGTGTTAATCGCTTTGACTGGGTACGGCCAGGACACCGACAGGCAGACGTCCCAACAGGCGGGATTTGATCATCATCTGGTGAAGCCCGCTCGTTTCGACCAACTCAACAAGATTCTCGCAACCGTGCAGGAGGGATTGACGTCGTCGCGGATGTAAGGCGGGCGGCAGATTTCTGGTTACCGTCGAAAACCGGGGGCTAGAGCCCTGCGGCTAACAAAATCAGCCGCGACGCGCCATCGTCCGGTTCTTCGGCATGGTGGATCATAATTTTCCGCTCGCTTAGCTGCTGAGTGGCGCTCGGCCTGCGATTCGCTGAGGAGCACCTGAATTATTTTTTAAGGATTAATCAATTATGTCAACGAACGAAAAATCTCTGCGAGTCCTTGTTGTTGATGACAACCGGGACGGTGCCGACGCGCTGGGGTTGTTACTGGAAGAACTCGACAACGAGGTGCATGTGACCTACGGCGGCGTCCAGGCGCTGGATGTGGCGACGGCGTTTCGTCCGGATCTGATGCTGGTGGATCTGCTGATGCCCGGGATGGATGGCTGCACGTTGGTGACGCGATTTCGTCAGATCCCGGCCTTCGCCAACATGAAAATTGTGGCCATCACCGGCCAGAAGGGCGACGAATACCACGCGCTCGCCATGAAGGCCGGTTGCGATCTGGTGCTCTACAAGCCGGTGACACTGGCTGCCGTGAGAATGGTTCTGGCGAACATCGCTCCGGTTGTCCCCGAAACAAGTGCGCCACCGATGCGTCCGAGGTCGATGGCTCAACCCGCGACCGAGCGACGCCTGCCGATAGGTGAAGCCCGCAAACTCCGCAGCGAGCGGCCATCCAGAACTCTGACGCAGGCTGAGAGCGAAGCGGCGATCTGCGATGGCATCATTCGGTTTCAGGACGAGTACCTTGGATGGCGTTCTGAACGCATTCACGCACATTTGATCAAAGACATGCTGATCGTTCGAATCATGGGTGTGCTGACTCTGGCGGAACGCCAGCTTGGTAAATCAGCATCACCGGAAAAAGGTCGAGACCTGATCAAACAGACAAGAAAGCAATTGCTGGAGTTGGCCAGACCGATGCTGGAATCGCTGGTTCATGAAGCTGCGGGCGTGAAGGTTCGCAGCATGCATCATGACATCAGCACGGTGACAGGCGAAGAAGTCGTCGTGTTCTCGCTGACGGATGCGCCACGATTCCAGTGAGGGAAACTTCGCCACCAACCCTAGGAATTTTAAAAGATGAAGTTGCCGGAAATTACGAGTCGCTTTGGCCGAATCCTGAATTGGCGGAAAAGTGCCTGCGAGGGCGTCGGGCCAGACGCCCTTGTCGAAGAACTTCCGCTCCGGGCGGAGCTGTTGAACGTCGAACAGTTGGAACGACATGCGCGAACCATCGCAGGGACTCACCGGCTGGCGACTGGTCACGCGGATGACAAGCTCCTGCCACGGCTGGCAGAGAATGAGCGAATTCTGGTCGATACGTACGACTTGATCGCAGCGGCAGCGGCGCGCGATCGAAGAATCGCACCAGCGGCGGAATGGCTCCTCGACAATTTCTATCTGATTGAAGAACAGATTCGATCCACTCGGAAATTGTTACCGCGATCTTACAGCGCAGAGCTTCCCCGGCTGGCCGCTGGTTCCGGTGTAGACTATCCACGAGTCTACGACATCGCATTGGAGTTGATTGCACATGCCGACGGTCGAATGGATGCCGCGAATCTGACGGGATTTCTGACGGCATATCAATCGGTTGTGCCATTGAAGTTGGGTGAACTCTGGGCTTTGCCATTAATGCTGCGACTCGCGCTGATTGAGAATCTGCGACGAGTGGCTGTACGGATTTCTCAGGGACGCTGCGATCGCGATCAGGCCAGTGACTGGGCTGAAAAGATGATTCGCACGGTCGAACAGAAGCCAACGGATCTGGTTCTCGTACTGGCTGACATGGCTCGCGAAAATCCTCCGTTGTCCGGTGCGTTTCTCGCTGAGCTGACGCGTCACCTGCAGGGACAGAATCCGCATTTTTCATTTGCCAGCAGCTGGCTGGAGCAGCGACTGGCCGATCAGGGACAAACGACCGAACAATTAATTCTGGCCGAAGGCAAGGCTCAGGCCGCTGATCAGGTTTCGGTGGGCAACAGTATTACCAGTCTGCGGTTTCTGGCGGTCAACGATTGGCGCAAATTTGTTGCCGATCAGAGTCTTGTCGAACAGACACTGAGCCAGGATCCTGCGGGTGTCTATCCGAGAATGGACTTTGCCACGCGCGATCGATACCGCCATGCCGTCGAAGCGATCGCTCGACGATCACGCTGCACGGAATACGATGTGGCTCAGCGGGCCGTGCAGTTGTCGCAGGCCGAAGTTGCGGTGAAGTCGAATCATCGCACAAATCATGTCGGCTACTTTCTGGTGGATCAGGGTCGACCGGCACTGGAACGCCTGGTTCATATGCAGTTGACCTTCGGAGCTGCGATCGAGAAACTTCGTCGGCGCTTTCCTTTGTTCATCTACGCCGCTTCCATGCTGCTGTTCACTGCTGTCATCATCGCCACGCTTTGGAGCCGCAGCGCGGACCACCGACCGGCGGTATGGCTGCTGTGGTTGATGGCGATTCCTGTTGTCATGTCCGCCGTACACCTGGCAATCGGAATTATGCACTGGCTGATGACGGCCGTGATGAGCCCTCAGGGGTTGCCACGCATGGATTTCCGGGCCGGCATTCCCGCTGACCAGCGGACACTGGTTGTCATTCCGACAATGCTGTCAAATCCTGCATCGATTGAGCGATTGCTGGAAGGCCTGGAAATCCGATACCTCGCTAATCGTGAGAAGAACCTGCACTTTGCGCTCCTGACGGACCTCGAAGACGCATCCGAAGAGATCCTTCCCGGCGACCAGGACCTGGTTCAACAGGCTTGTGAAGGTATCACCGGGTTGGCTCGAAAGTACGAACACGATCGAACGGATATCTTCTTTCTGCTGCACCGCAGTCGGCGATGGAACGCTCAGGAAAAAGTCTGGATGGGCTATGAACGCAAGCGCGGAAAGCTGGCCGATCTGAATGCAACTCTGCGCGGAGCGTCTGAACGATTCACCAGTGTCGTCGGTGAAACAACGATTCTCCTGCAGGTCCGTTATGTCATCACGCTGGACACAGACACACAGCTTCCACGAGATTCCGCTCGCGAAATGATCTCGGCGATGGCCCATCCGCTCAATCGACCGGTGCTGGATGCGGCTGAACAGCGGGTGATTCATGGTTATACAATTCTGCAGCCGCGGGTCGGCGTCAGTCTCCCGAGTGCGTACCGATCGTGGTTTGTGCGATTGCTCGGAGGCGATCCGGGTGTTGATCCCTACACGCGAGTTGTGTCGGATGTGTATCAGGATCTGTTTGGCGAAGGTTCGTTTGTCGGCAAGGGAATTTATGATGTCGATACATTCGATCATCGGTGTGGAAACTTCCCTGAAAATACGATTCTGAGCCACGACCTGTTGGAGAGCTGCTATTGTCGATCCGCACTGCTGACGGACGTCATTCTGTACGAGGACTATCCATCGAGCTATGCGGCCGATGTCGGTCGGCGACATCGCTGGATGCGGGGCGACTGGCAGATCGCTGCGTGGCTGCTGCCCCGAGTTCGCAGCCTGGCGTCCGGACGTGTGGGAAACCCGATTTCTGCCTTGTCGCGATGGAAGATCTTCGACAATCTTCGCCGCAGCATGGTGCCGGCCTCCATGCTGGTATTACTGTTGCTGACCTGGCTGCTGGCGCCGCCGGCGCTGGTTGTTCTGACGACGGTTTTCGTTGTTCTGGCGGTGACTCTGCCGTCGCTGCTGACTGCGCTGATGGACATTGCGCTCAAGCCGACAGGCTTGCCCGTGCTGACTCATCTCAAGACATCCGTGTTCGCGATGGGACGTCCGCTGGTGCAGTGCCTGCTGGCGCTCGTGTTTCTTCCGTATGAGGCTTTCATCAGCCTTGACGCAGTCGTGCGCACCCTCGTGCGAGTTCACTGGACAAAATCGAAGCTGCTGGAATGGAAAACCTCCGGCGATCAGGAGCGGAGTGCTCGTTCGGACCTGAAGGGCTTCTTCCAGGCAATGCTGGTCGCACCGGGAATCGCGACAGTCACGTTAATATGGTTGATCCTGCAAAGGCCACAGGCATTGTTGGTGGCCGGGCCATTACTGGGATTGTGGTTTGTTGCTCCGGCGGTCGCCTGGTGGCTGAGTCTTCCCATTGTGCCGGCACCGGTGAACCTGACACGGAAGCAGCACATTTTTCTCAGACGGATGTCACGTAAAACATGGCGATACTTTGAGACGTTTGTGACCAGGGACGACAACTGGCTGCCGCCCGACAATGTGCAGATGAATCCCGGTGAAGTGATCGCGTCGCGTACAAGCCCGACAAATATCGCCATGGCATTGCTGGCCGATCTGGCTGCTTACGACTTTGGCTATATCTCGGAAGGCTGCATGCTCGATCGCACGCAAAAGACGTTCGGCACAATGTCGAAAATGGAACGCTATCGGGGCCATCTTTTTAACTGGTACGACACGCGGACTCTGACGCCCCTGGCTCCACAGTACGTGTCGACCGTCGATAGCGGCAACCTTGTCGGACAACTATTCGTCCTTGGCAGCGGGTTGCGAGAACTCACCGAATCCCGGATCCTTCCGCGGAGCATCTGCGATGGTCTGGCAGACACATTGGGTGTTCCGCTGGAAGAAACCCGGGTACAGACACATTCCGTCAGCAATGAATCAGGTCTCCGCATTGATGGAAACACGATGCGGTGGCTTGAACGCCAGATCGAAGAATTGGAACGCTGTCCATATCAACTCGGCGCGCTTCAGACCCTGTTGCCAAGGCTGATTAAAGACGCAACGGCTGTTTCGATTGAAAAGTCGGCTTTATCAGATCCAGAACTTCACTGGTGGATCAGTGCGTTTATTCGAGCCTGTACGGATCATCTGCAGGAGTTGCAGCGGCTGGCCGCGTGGTGCGTAATTCCGCCTCCCCCGCCAGGATTATGGGACGTCGGATCGCCCGGGCAGTTACAACGTCTTGCGGAACTGCGTACGCAGCTGGCGAGGCTGGATGCCGTTCCTGGACTCAGAGAAGTCGCCGCTTTGACACAGACGTCAGTTCCCTTGATCGATGCCATTTGTGCTGAATTCCCGGTTGTCAACGTGGACGCCACGGATCCCATTGTCACTCAGAAAGTGGATTGGTTACAGGACCTGAAAGAGGCTCTGACGAAATCGTCAGGGTCGGCGATAACTCGTATTCGCAGCCTCGAGTTCGTAGCCGATCAGTGTTCCGAGTTCGCCGAGATGGACTTTGAATTCCTGCACAATAGTTCACGGGATCTCTTCGCGATCGGTTACAACGTCAGTGAAAACCGCATCGACGGGGGCTGCTATGATCTGCTCGCTTCTGAAGCACGCCTCGCCAGTTTCGTGCTCATCGCCCAGGGGCATTTCAGCCAGGAGCACTGGTTTGCACTCGGCCGACTGCTGACCAGCGCCGGTGGCGCGGCGGCTTTGCTGAGTTGGAGCGGTTCGATGTTCGAATACCTGATGCCGATGTTGGTCATGCCCAGCTATGAGGGCACGCTGCTGGATCAAACCTGCCGGGCCGTTGTGCGTCGACAGATCAATTACGGTCGGCAGCGCGGAGTCCCCTGGGGCATTTCTGAGTCCGGCTACAACATGGTCGATCGGGGACTCAACTACCAGTATCGCGCCTTTGGTGTTCCCGGTCTGGGACTCAAACGAGGACTCGCCGAAGATCTGGTCATCGCACCGTACGCCACGTCGCTCGCCCTGATGGTGGCTCCGGAAGCGGCGTGCAGAAATCTGGAACGACTGGCGCATGATGGACGGGCCGGAGCGTACGGATTCTATGAAGCGGTCGATTATACACCGTCGCGACTCCCACCTGGCGCAAACAGCGTGACCGTGCGACAAGTTATGGCACATCATGCCGGGATGAGTTTGCTGTCGTTTGCCCATCTGTTGCTGGACAAACCGATGCAGCGGCGGTTTGCGCGTGATCCTGCATTCCGGGCGATTGACCTGCTGTTGCATGAGCGTGTTCCAAAGGCGACCGTTCCCGTGTTCCCGCATGCCATTGAAGCCAGTGCAACTCACAGCAATTCCGCCGAGGAAGCAGGGACGATGCGCGTCTTCACGGATCCGGCGAGTCCCGTGCCGGAAGTTCACCTGCTGTCCAACGGGCAGTATCATGTGGCAATCACAGCCTCTGGCGGTGGCTACAGTCGCTGGCGAGATCTGGCGGTAACTCGCTGGCGTGAAGATCCGACCCGCGACTGCTGGGGCTCGTTTTGTTATCTGCGGGACTTCGACAGTGGGGCACTCTGGTCGACTGCCTGGCATCCCACCGGCAAGCCATCGAAACCATATGAAGCGATTTTCACTCAGGCCCGCGCCGAGTTCCGTCGTCATGACGAGCAGATCGAAACGCACGCGGAGATCAGTGTCTCGTCGGAAGATGATCTGGAACTTCGCCGGGTGACCCTGATCAATCGCTCGGAACGTATCAGGACCATCGAAGTCACCAGTTACGCCGAGGTAGTCCTGGCGACTCAGGCACAGGACGAGTCGCATCCAGCCTTCAGTAACTTGTTTGTGCAATCGGAGATCGTCCAGCCGCAGAACGCATTGCTGTGTACTCGGCGTCCGCGATCGACCGAAGAACGGCCTCCGTGGATGATTCACATGATGACTGTCGGAGGCACTACAACCGGTGAACCTTCCTTTGAAACCGATCGTATGAGATTCACTGGACGAGGTCGCAGCCTCGCGACCCCTGCAGCCTTCGATCAGAAAGCGTCGCTGTCCAATACCGTCGGGTCAACCCTGGATCCCATCGTCAGCATCCGACACCGACTTGTGCTGCAACCCGGCGAATCGGTGCGGGTCGATATTGTGACGGGTGTTGCGGAAACCCGTGCCGGTGTTCAGGGAATGGCAGAAAAATACAGCGATTCAAGTCTGGCGGATCGAGTGTTTGAACTCGCGTGGACTCGCGGTCCGATCATGCTGCAGCAGTTGAACGCAACCGAGGCAGACGCCCAGGCTTACGGTCGCCTGGCGGGTTCGGTGATCTATGCGTCGGCACTTCGACGAGCCCGAACGAGTGTGCTGATCCGTAATCGTCGGGGCCAATCCGGCCTGTGGGGTTATGGGATCTCCGGCGACCTGCCGATCGTCCTTGTTCGCATCCGGGATAACGACAAGATCGAACTCGTTCGCGAGGCTTTTCAGGCTCATGCGTATTGGCGCATGAAGGGCCTCAGCGTGGATCTCGTAATCTGGAATGAAGACGATTCAGTGTATCGCCAGTCGCTGCAGGATTCGATCATGGATGCGGTCGCTGCCAGCCCGGCGTCCGGCATGCTGGATCGCCCCGGTGGCATCTTCATTCGTCGCGGTGAACAGATGTCTGAGGAAGATCGCGCGTTGCTGCAGACGGTGGCCCGAGTTGTCCTGCTGGACGACGCGGGAACTCTGATTGAACAGGTCGACCGTCGAGCTCGCATTGATGTTTCAGTTCCGATCTTCAGGCCCACACGCCGCCTCACGGATGTCATCGCGACTCCCGAGCCACCGACACGAGATCTGGCATTTTTTAACGGGCTCGGAGGATTCAGTCGCGACGGCAGGGAGTACGTCACGATCCTGAAACCGGACACTGCCACACCCGCGCCGTGGGTCAATGTGATCGCAAATTCGCAAATCGGCACGGTCATTTCCGAAAGCGGAAGTGCCTACACCTGGGTCGATAACAGTCACGAGTTCCGACTGACTCCCTGGGCGAATGATCCGGTGTCCGACACAAGCGGCGAGGCGATCTATCTGCGAGATGAAGAGACCGGGCGCTTCTGGTCGCCGTCGCCGTTGCCCGCGCGCGGCATGAATACGTATCTTGCGCGACACGGCTTCGGATACAGCATTTTTGATTACACACAGGATGGCATCACTACTGAACTGTGCGTCTATGTCGCGATTGACGCGCCGGTAAAATTCGCTCGGCTGAAGATCACCAATCAT
>Ga0105046_10013372_pt1 | contig 12720 bp, 14 predicted proteins | sample MAT03_FD_78385 | JGI IMG/M metagenome (GOLD analysis project Ga0105046, IMG submission 78385) | Freshwater microbial communities from Lake Fryxell liftoff mats and glacier meltwater in Antarctica - MAT-03 (megahit assembly) | ecosystem: Environmental > Aquatic > Freshwater > Ice > Liftoff... | reverse complement strand
TCCGATGCGGGCTCGCGGTCGGGATGGCGTCGTAGGTCCGGCCATCGAGGGTTCGGCCAGTCAGCTTCTACCTGACTCCGCCCCACTGCTTGAAGAAGAAGTCGACTCCGGCGTCCTTGCACTTGTCTCGGAGGTTACGGACCCACTCCTCGCGCATTGGACGCGCGCCGTTGCCGCTCTCTCCGCCGACGATTACCCAGGAGATTCCTTTCAGATTGATGTTGCCGAGATCTTCCAGCAACGGCTCGACCGAAAGGAACCTTACGGCGGCAGGCGTGTCGCGCAAGTGATCGATCCTCGGCAGCCCTTGCCGGCGATTCTCCACGCTCACCCCCCACCAGACGTGTCGTTCCGTCGCCAGTTCGCTGAGATTCGAATTCAGCATGTCCCGCATCCGCTCGGATCGTTTGGTCAGCACCTGGTAAGTGTGCCAGTTCGCGACCCGCATCACCTCGGCAACGCGTTCCACGTAGTCGTCGGAAACGTCCTTGTGGAACAGGTCGCTCATCGAATTGACGAAAACCATCTTCGGCTTCGTCCAACGGAGTGGTTCAGCCAGCTTTTCCGGAACCAAGCGCAGGTCAAAGCCCTGTTCGTACGGATGGCCAGGCACGCCTCGGAATCGCTCCGCAAAAGTCTCAGCGTAGCAGTGCTTGCAGCCTGGACTGATCTTGTCGCAGCCTCGGACAGGGTTCCAAGTTGCGTCGGTCCATTCGATCTTGGACTTGTCGCTCAAAACGGCTCCTCGCTTGAGTGAACCTTTGTTCAATATAATCGAGACGGATTCAGTTATCCAGATCATTCTGCGAGGAAGAGTGAAAACGGATCGAAATGCTATCGCTGACAATATCACGAAATTGAATGCGTCACTCTTTCGGCACACGGAGTGTGCCGGCTGCTCTGTGCAAAAGCCCTACCGTCTGGCGAGGATGCAGGATAAGATACTGGTGGGAAGTGCCGAGTTTGGGAGAGCCGAGATGGTCAAGACACCACTGCAAAGTCCGCCCCGATCGGCCGTGAACGAGACGGTTGAATGGCGATTGCGTCAATTTGAAGAACAGTGGAAGGCAGAGACGCAGTTTCTTTCTGATGCTGGCAGGATCATCAATCATCCGGCGTTCCAGGCGATCATTTCTCTTGGTGAACCAGTTGTTCCGTTTCTCCTGACCGATTTGGAGTCGGGGCCTTCGTTGTGGGTTTGGGCGTTGCCGGAGATCACCGGCGAGAATCCAGTGCCAGAAGCCGATGGTGGAAATATCCGCAAAATGACGGACGCCTGGTTGAAGTGGGGTCTTGAAAAGGGCCTGCGATGAGCGATCGCTTGCTAGCCGCCTTTCCCGGCCTTCGGACTACCTCATTCCAAATCACCAGTCCGCCCGATTTCGCTTACAACTGCATCGCTTGGGCCGCAAATGACTGCACCGAATGGTGGTGGCCCTTGGATGATTCGCGCCAATGTTTCTGGCCTGTCGGCGTGGAGCGACAAGTCACGCTTGAAGCATTCGTGCTGGCGTTTCAGACACGTGGCTATTCCGTTTGCGAGGACCAGTCCCTCGAAGCCGGATTCGTAAAGGTGGCCCTCTTCGCCGACGCCGATCGAGTGCCTACACATGCCGCGAGGCAACTCCCAAGCGGTCGATGGACCAGCAAGTTAGGCCACTCGGAGGACATTGGACATGACCTGCGAGCTCTGGAAGGCGCGATCTACGGTTCTGTCGTATTGTTTCTGAAACGTCCCGCCTGAGCAATCACGCCAGTCATCCCTCACCAGAAATCCAAGAATTCTTTCCAAAGTCGCGTTCACTTTCACCCCTCTCCGCAATACAGGTCTATCGGGCGTTGATGCCCGAGGAGGGTCTCTCGATGTGCGTGGAACAAAACGGAACACTTTGGAACACAGGAAAAAAGATGTTTCAGCGACCCGTTGGGTTTTGGCACGGAAGTTCGTTCCCGGCTGGTGGCTTTTTCGGCGCACTTCCGTGCCAGGGTGGTGGCGTGTCACAAAATGTCACGATTTGTCATGCCAGGAAAAAGGTGTCATCTGGAGTGTCCCGAAATGTCCCGAAATGTCCCACTCCACAAAAAGATCGTTCAGCGTGGCAAAGCCCGGTGCCAGTGTCGGGTTTGCACCAGTTTGCACCGTTTTGCACCATTGGCGCATGGAAGTTAACGGAGGCAATCAGCATGGCCAGAATGACAGACGGATGTGCTTCGAAACTACGGCTTCACGGAAAGCACTTCGCCAACGATGTCGCTGATCCCGGGAAAGAGTCTTTGCGCCTTGGCCGCTTGCAAGGTTGCCTCGTCGTTCGAACCGGTCGGTACGACCCACGTTTCGACGCCCGCGTTGCGGCCGGTCTCGATGTCTACTTCCATGTCGCCGACGTAGAGGGCCTGTTCACGCGGCACGCCAAGTTTCTCAAGAGCCTTCAGCACCATGGTCGGGTCGGGCTTGGCGGCACCGGCGTCGTCCGGACCGTAGACGACTTCAAAGAATTGATCGAGGTGAAAGATCTTCAGCAACGCCTTGGTGAAATACGAAGGCTTGTTCGAGCAGATGCCCAGCTTGATGCCCGAGGCGCGAAGGGCCTTCAGTCCCTCCTCCACGCCCGGAAAGATCTTTGTGTGCGAACCCATCACGCTCGGATGATGTTCGCGATAGAGCCGGGCGGCCGCATGGGGATCGATTCCGGGCAGAATTGTCTCCATCAGGCTTTCGAGACCGTGCCCGACCAGATGGCGAACTTCGTCCTCCTTTAAGATCGGCCGGCCATGATGTTGAAGGACGTGATTGACGCTCGCAGTGATGGCCGCGTAGCTGTCGGCAAGCGTGCCATCGTAATCGAAAAGAACGGCGCGAAATCTGGGTTGAACACTCATCGATTTAGTTTATCCGACGAACGCGGGTTGAAAACGTTCCCGATTTTCGATTTTTCCAACATATTGTCTGCCATTCACTTGTGTCATTCTTGGCGGTCTGCTAGCTTGATTTCACCGGGATTCTGGAAGGGCGGGCCGAGCCCGTCGAATAACCCTCCGAGCTTACTCGCAATCCACGGAGGATTTGCCAAATGTACACGTTCTTTCTGATCTGTGCCGGTCTGGGCGGGTCGCTTGTGTTGCTGCAATTCCTGGCCGGCGTCTTCGGCCTGGGTGGCGATCACGATGTCGGCGATCACGACCACTCGTTCGGCGAGCATGGCCACGATGCCGATCACGATCACGGCGAGAACTGGTTCCTCGGACTACTGACGTTTCGGGCGGTTTGTGCGGCCATCGCTTTCTTCGGTCTCGGCGGCTTGACAGCCGCCTACTACGAACTCGAAACTCCGGCACAGCTGGGTTCAGCTTTCGGGGCCGGGTTCGTCGCTCTCTATCTGGTCGCCACGCTGATGAAGATGATGTATCGCCTGAAGGCTGATGGCACGGTCAGGGTAGAGGATTCGCTCGGGGCAATAGGAACCGTTTACCTTCGCATTCCGGCCAATCGCGGCGGGCCAGGCAAGGTGACGCTGAATTTGCAAAATCGCACCGTCGAACTCGAAGCATATACCGCAGGCGAAGAATTACCGACCGGCACACCGATCCGCGTTGTTGCCGTTCTCAGTCCAAGTTCGGTTGAAGTCGCAAACGTCCATGCCACATCGGAGGCCTAACTCATGTTCCGCATCATGTTCGCACAAGCCAGTGGTGTCGATCTACCCTGGCCGCTGATCTCCGCCGTCGCGGCAGCAATCGTGATCTTTGGAATGCTCATGTTTGTGGCCAAGCGCTACAAACGCTGTCCCTCGAACCGCGTGTTGGTCATCTTCGGAAAAACGTCCGGAGGCAATGCCGCCAAGTGCGTGCATGGTGGTGCCGCGTTCGTCGTTCCGCTCATTCAGGATTACGCTTACTTGAGCCTGGAGCCGATTCAGATCGAGGTGCCATTGAAAGGCGCTTTGTCGATCGAGAACATCCGCGTGAATGTACCCAGCGTGTTCACGGTCGCCATCGGCACGGACAGCGAGACGATGCAGAACGCATCGATTCGGTTGCTTGGCCTCGACACGGACGACATCAAGCAACAGGCCGCGGACATGATCTTTGGCCAATTGCGGCAGGTGATCGCGTCCATGCGAATCGAAGACATCAACCGTGATCGCGACAAGTTCCTGGAGAACATTCAGAAATCGCTCGAAGGGGAACTGAAGAAAATCGGCCTGGTGCTCATCAATGTGAACATCACGGACATCACGGACGAGAGCGGGTACATCGAAGCCATCGGCCGCAAGGCGGCGGCCATCGCAATTCAACAAGCCAAGATCGACGTAGCCGAGCAAGAAAAGAAGGGCCAGACCGGCGTGGCGGAAGCCGATCGCGAACGCGTGATTCAGGTCGCGAATGCTACCAAGTTGCGTGAGATCGGCACGAAGGAAGCGACCCGCGAGCAGGCAATTCGCGTGGCCCAGTTGGACAAAGAAAAGGCCGTTGGCGAACAGACCGCCCTCCTGGAACAGGAAGCCCTGATCAAGGAATCGCAGCGACAGCAAGCCATCAAGATTGCCGAACTGGACCGCGATCAGAAAGTCGGCGAGCAAAAAGCCGTCTTTGATCGCGAAGCTCAAGTGGCCGAGGCCGACCGCGAGAAACGAGTTCGCCTCGCTGACGCAAATGCGAAAGCAACCGCTGGCGAAGCAACGGCCCAGGCAACGATTGCCATGGCCCAAGCCGAGCTGGCTGTGAAGAAAGCGGACGCCTACAAGCTTGCCGAGACGCGGAAACGCGAAGCCGAAGCGTCGGTGTTGGAGTCGCAGAATCGAGCAATGGCGAAGGCGGCCCTTGCTGAAGCGGAGAAGGTCGAGGCGGAACAGCGAGCGATTTTGGAAGCCCCCGCCAAGGCCGAGAAGGCCCGGACGATTGTCGATGCCGAAGCCGCGGCCGAGCGAGTGAAGATCGCGGCCAATGCCGAGGCCGCGGGCAACTTCGCCAAGCTCCAAGCCGAGGCGAAAGGCCAATACGAAATCCTGGCGAAGAAGGGCGAAGGCTTGAAGAAAATCATCGACGCCTGCGGTGGCGCACAAGCCGCGTTCCAGTTGCTGATGCTGGAACACATGGATCACCTGGCATCGGTGAGTGCCCAGGCGATCTCGAACATCAAATTCGACAAGGTCGTGGTCTGGGAGAATGGCGGCGGAAACGCGAACGGCACATCGAACACGACGAACTTCCTGCAAAGCATGGCCCGTTCGATGCCGCCGATGCTGCAAGTGATGCGCGACATCGGCGGCGTGGAAATGCCGGAATTCATCGGCAAGATGACGCCGGATTCGACGACGCCGACGTCGAAGGTGGAGCCGACGGTGAATGGGAAGGCGACTGTTTGAGCTAGAGATCATCGTCGGACAGCACAGCGTCGCGCATGATGCTTCGCTCGGTGCCGGGCTTCAAGTCGTTGTTGCCGTACACTGGGACCGTGGTTCGCGAGCCCGATTCCGGGTGACGGTAGATATGATGGCTCCCGGAAATTCGAGCGAGTTCCTAGCCACAATCTTCGAGTAAACGGCACATCCGCTTTCCTGAGATGTGCTTCACGCTATTCTCCGTGAACGGTTCGCCGAGCCATGGCGTCATCGTGCGCCACTGCGAGCCAGCCTTCAGCCGCTTCGCGAAGATTGGCTCGGACTTCTTCCAGCGTTTCGCCTTGAGTGTAGCAACCTGGCAGCGAGGGGATTTCAGCGGAGTATCCGCCCACTTCTGGCTCCGGATAGATCAACGCCGAGATCGAGACCGTTGTTTGAACGGAAATCGGCGGAGCAAGGGTCGCAGCTTTGTCAGTCATGGTTCACCTCACCAGTCACTCTAATGGGAGAAAATGATGTCGTCGAGACGAAGTGCTTACAACTCCTTCGCCTGAAGCAATTCAACCTTCTCGCCCCGGGCTACCGCGTACTTGAAGTCCGTTCCTTGCGTTGCGGCGGCACCAACCGCACCTTTCGGATTCATCGCCAAGAATGCCACGCGGGCCGGGTGTTGGCCTCGTCGCACGGCGGCCGCGACCACGCGTTTCACTGCCAGTTCACATGCTTCTTGCGGCGACTTACCCGCCCGCATTTGTTCCACCATGAAGAGGGCACCGCCGATGCGAATGATTTCCTCGCCGACGCCAGTGGCACCTGCCGCACCGGCTTCGTCATCAACGTATAAGCCGGCACCGATGAGTGGCGAATCCCCCACGCGGCCGGGCATTTTGTACGAGAGCCCCGAGGTCGTGCAAACTCCGCCGAGTCGGCCCTTGCCATCGTTGGCGAGTACCGTGACCGTGTCGTGCCCCTTGGTCTCGTGCTTTTTCTTGGGCCGATTCTTCTCCCACTCGGCCACGCTTTCCGGCGTGAGAAGGGTTTCCAATGGGAAGCCGTTCTGGATGGCGAACCACTCTGCTCCCTTGCCGACGAGCATGATGTGCGGTGTCTTCTCGTAGACTTTTTTCGCGAGTGCAGCAACGTGGCGGATATTCTCGACGCCAGCGACTGAGCCGCAATCCAGCGTCTTGCCGTCCATCACACAGGCATCGAGAGACACAGTGCCGATGGCATTGCCGATGCCGCCATAGCCAACGGAGTTCACTTTCGGATCGTCTTCGACGGCCTGGGCACCGGCAAGTGCCGCGTCGAGAGGCAGCTTGCCAGCAGCCAATAGTTTGGAAGCAACTTCCACAGCAGTGCGGCCGAATGGCCAGGTGGCAATAACGACTGGTTCCATGACGAAATCCGACAGAGATTGGTTGCCGGTTAGCTTACGAGATAGAAGTAAATGCGGAGGTGAGAATGCCGAAAGCGTGAGAAACGGCCGGCTCGATGAGCCGGCCGCCAAGTCGTGCAATTAAATCCGGGAAGTGCCCTGCCGATTGGTGAGAGCCACATAGCCCCAGAGGACGATAACGCCGCCGAGGATGGACATCAGCCAACCCGGCCACATTTGGGATACCTCCGGATCGTTCGTCCAAGTCGGCCAGAACAGTGACGAGATCATCCCACCAACAAACGCACCGATGACACCGAGCACGATGGTCAAAATGATTCCCATCGATTGTTTTCCAGGAAGTATCGCCCGTGCGAGCAACCCGACAATCAATCCCGTGATGATCCAGCTAATCACAGCAATCATTGAACTTCTCCTTTTGAGATGAGGCCAAAAACCCTCATTGAAACCGACAGTGGGCACATAAGGCGATTCCTTGCAAGCCCTGTGCCGGAATATGAGCAATTGGGATGGAAAGTGCAAAGTGTCAGAGATTCATGGGCTCTGGGCGGCTAACTCGGCCGGCGCGCGTGCCCGTACTCGAAAGGTGAATCGCCCTCGAGGGACTTCACTCGCAAGGCTCGCCGCCCTTCTAGTACTTCCAACAGAACCGGAAGAACATGCTCTTTTCGCCAACCATTTGCAAGCCCGCAATCGGCCGTGGGGCCTTCTCCTTTAGCTGTGAATCGAACCAATCGTCGTACATCGGCGGTCGTTGCCACCAGAGGCATCGTCAATTCTTGCCGTGAACACCAATCGGCGAGAACGACGTTCAGCAAGCTCGAAACCAGTGCAACTGCGTGCGGGTCGTTGTCGCGCTCGGCTTCCTCGGGCCAGTCGGCCGCAGGCAGTCGATGGGCCTTCTCTACCGCTTCAATGATGCCATGCAAGTCGGCTCGACCGAGACCTCGCAGCGTGGAGATGTCGCCTGAAGCCTTCGGATTTCGCTTGGCAATCTCCACGATCAGATCGTCGCGCAGAACGGTGCGAGCTGGACGATCCCGCCTGGCAGCCACTTCCTCACGCCAGAGATAGACCTCGCGAACGATCGCCAACCGTTGTCCATCGAGGTTGGTAACGCCCTTGAGTTTTCGCCAGCGTTCGACTTCGCCGCCATCTTGCAACGCCCGTTTCACAAAGCTCGTGAATTCATCGGTCGCCCAGGTCGAACGATCGAGTTTCGTGAGCTTCGCATCGATCCTCTTCCAGATGGCAAGCAGATCGCGGACATCGTCGAAGGCATAACGCAGTTGATCCTGGGACAAGGGCCGTCGCCGCCAATCGGTGAGGGTTTCTCCTTTTTGAAGCCGTTTTTTTAGCACGGATTGCACGAGTGGGCCGTATCCGAGTGGATAACCCAGTCCGATGAGGCCGGCTGCAATTTGCACGTCGAACAAATTCTCGGGTGGCCGGCCGATGGCCCCGTTACAAATGCGCACCTCTTCGCGACCGGCATGAACGACGACAAGCCGGGCGGGGTCGGCCAGTAATGTCCAGAACTCCTCAAGCGGCCCACAGTCGAATGGATCGAGAACATACAACGCGTTAGGCGTGGCAACCTGGACGAGGCAGAGATGCGGGACGTAGGTATCTTCACCAACGAACTCGGTGTCGAACCCGACCTGCGAACTGGCAGCGATGTCTTCGCAACATGCCTGGACGCCGGCCGGATCGGTGACGATGTACTCGGGGAAAGACTTCATCCCGAAAGTGTATTACCTCTCGAAGGCCATGCTCGCAAAGCTGACACTTTCGAATCCTTCGGGATGCACGAATCGACCGTAATGGAGCAATTTGCCGGAGGTCGGCTTGGCTGCTCCCAGCGTCAAGTATGTCGGCGGCAAGCCGCAGATGCGGCGAGCGTCATTCTCGGCGGCAATTGTGTCAAAGTAGCCATCGGCATCGGCAGCCATCGCGTGAGCAAGCAGCAGGTCGTCTTGCTTGCGGCTATGTTTCAAGATCTCATCATCAACCAAATCTTCGTCCTGAAACTTCGGGCCAATATGTGCCAGGTCGCCGCTGATGACGTAACAGATACTTTCGCCGCATTCCATCTCGGCTAGACGTAGGGCCTTGATCATCAGTGAAATGTCTTCGCGCTCGTCCGGCCGGGTCCGATCGCCGACGCAATCGAAAAACGAGCCGACCAGAAGCGGAACGATGCGGAAGGGTCGTTTGCCGGCAAAAGCGAACTGCATGCCGACAACTTCGAGTTCAATCGAGTGCTCCGGGGCGTGGGCAAAAGGATCGTCGAACAAACCATCGCCAAAGTGCTTCACGATGCGATCGATATGTCCTTGATCCGTTTCCACGCGCCCAAACGGGGATGTAAAATTCTGGCGAGTCAGTGTGAAGCGATGGCCGGAATAGTGCGAGGTGGCAATGATAACGAAAAGAGATGCATCGGTGCGCTCGACCAACTCCTTGAAGCCCCAGCCGAATGTTATCCCGCCCCGATGATAGTCCATGTGTGGCAGCAGGATAGCACGAACAGGCCCCTCCGTTGCAACTCGGCAACCGGGTTCTCCCGGCATGCCCGCTCCTCCATGTGCAGTGAAGAGTTTTCGAAGCTGTTTGCTCGCTTTCTCCGGATCGGCATCATAACAACCGATGCACGAGGGCGGCCGATCGGGTTGATTCAACCGATCGAGTAGTCGCGGCGATTCAAGGTAGAACTCCTGGTCGAGGCCACTCACCAAGTTCTCGAAGGTTGCAAGCGGGACTTCCTTGCCTTCGAACATCAAGGCCGATTCTGCTTGAAGGACTGGCAGAGTTTTTTTGCCATCAAACAGACGGATGAGGTCGAAAGCGGCTCTCGAGAGAACAAGTGGGCGACCCAATCGAAACCGATCGGAAAGGATCACAGTCTCGGGATCCGACCCGAGGGCGGCATCGAGACCTGGCCGCAATTTGGGCGTCGAGAGATCGGCCATGCGTTTTTGGGACACCGTGTCTCCGCATTGGTAACCGCGTTCTATTAAACGCGGTTACGAAATATCCGTCGAACTTACGCACGTTCCGCCAGTTCCCAGCCCTTGCGATACTCTTGCTTGATGAACTGGGCAGCATCCTTGTTGTTCGGACAGCTAACCGTGGCCGCATCGAACTCGATCTTTTTGCCCACGCGGATGGCCACGTTCCCAAGAAGCATCGCCTCGGTCAACATGCCGGCGTTGTCGAAGTTCGAATATGCCAGCTCCGGTTTGCCTTCCCGAATGGCCATGGCCCACTCGGCTTTCATGCCGTCATCGCCCTTGTTGTTGATGGGCAGAATCTTCGGCATCCTGTCCCCCTTGGCGAGTTCTTCATTGCCTGCAAGGATCGTGAACTGGGCACCGTAATCGTTCGGCGAAAACAGAATGGCTTTTTCGCCGACGATAATCGATCCACTGTCTGAAAGCGTCTGCCCGGATTTCAGAACCTTGGCCAATAGTTCCTTCGGCGGCAGAACCTTCGCTCGGTTCTTCATGCCTTCATACCAGAAGAATTCGAGAGGGCTCTGGTGTGGCTTGCTTCCTCGCGAGGGGTACACGTACTTGATCTTCGCGGAGGTGACGCCGCTCTCCGGATTCACGTCAGTTGCTTCGGCTTCAATCGTCGTCGGGCTTGTGAGTTCACAAGCTCGGAACGCCATGTTCGCCGTGTGGCAAGCCATGTCCCCCAGGGCTCCGGTGCCAAAATCCCACCAGCCTCGCCACGAGAACGGGTGATAGATCGGGTCGTAGGGCCGCATGGGTGCCGGGCCGATGAACGCTTCCCAATCGAGAGACTTCGGTATTTCCGGATACTTGTAATCGCCAAGCGGCTTTTTCTGAATGGCTGCCATGGCCGCTGCTCGGGCTGCACCGACTTTGAGAATCGCATCCGGTCCTTGCGGCCAAATCGGCCGGTTGGTCCAAACGTGGATTTCCTTGATCTTGCCAAGGATTCCTTCCTGGACCAACTCGACGGCTCGCCGCAGTCCGTTCTCGGCAGACCCCTGGTTGCCCATCTGTCCGCAGACGCCGAATTTTTTGGCTGTCTCACGCATCTGCCGGGCTTCGAAGACCGAGTGCGTCATCGGCTTTTGAACGTACACATGCTTCTTCATCCGCATGGCCGTGATGCTCGGCCAAGCGTGGGTGTGGTCCGGGGTGCTAACGGTAACGGCATCGAAAGTCTTGGAAGTGGCATCGTCGAACAGATTGCGGAAGTCGGTGAACTTGGCCTGAACTTTGTATCTGGCGGCGGCCTTGTCGAGGGTATTGCGGTCGCAGTCGCAAACTGCGACGACCTCCATAACTTTGCTGGCCCCTTCGATGTCACTGCCGCCCTTGCCGCCAACGCCGATGCCGGCAACGCGGATTTTTTCCGAAGGCTTGTCAGCAGCGCGAGTAGCCGACAATGCGTCGGCCGTAAGGAAGTAGCCAAGAGTGGCGGCAGTGCCGCCGAGGAACAGACGACGATCCTGGATGATGTCCGACATGGGGAGAGTTGCTCCGTGATAGAGGAAGGCGATGGTGGTGGGATAAGTGTAGGCAGCACCGGGACGCCACGCAACACTCGCATTCATTTGGCGAGCAAACTGCCGGATGTATCCCGTGCGTCCTTCAGAAAGCTGGACACGCCGTCCCGAAAGCGGGTTTCGTTGGCGTCCAGACCTGACCCCAGCCACAGGGCTAGTCCGCGATCGCATTCCCGCCCTGCGATGAGGCGCTCCCGAATGGCGTCAAAACCAAAATGATCGAGGATGCGAACCAGAACCTGTTCGAAACAAATCACTCGGCCCGCGAGAACCCGACAAAGTGTCTCGCAGACGGAATCGGCCAAACCCGCTTCAGTAAGGTCAGTCAGACTTTTCTTATCGCCAGTCAGGATGACAGAATTGGGGATGAGAGGGCAAACCGCAAACAGCGCGGCCTCACCGGCATCAATGTTCTTGTCTGTATGTTCGTTGAGGGCAGTGATGAATGTCGAGTCCGGCTCAACCAAGATATCAGCCACCTTTGCCAGGAAAGCGTTCAGGCGTGCAAAACTGTCCTCGCGGATCCGGTTTCGATGCGCTTTGGATTTTCCGATTGAAAACCGAATTCTCGGAGAAATCAACACATCCGCTTCCGACACTTCAAACGCGGTCAGAAATTCGAGAAATAGGTCGCAGCTGGAAAGCTTGATCAATACGTCTTTGTCAGACAGGACAATCACTCCGGAATCTCCTGCCGGGTGATGCGCATTAAGAATTCACTACTGTCTTCCGGCAATCGTTCCCAATCGAGATTCGCGGCCAGCCGCTCGCTGATCGCACCGATCGCGTCGGCTTGCGGGTCAAGAATGTTGAGAGCCGCGTTCGCGATTCCCCAAAAACCGCCGCCGATGTTGCGGGCGCAGTTTAGTACAACGTGGCCTGGGTCGATCTGGTTACGCTCGCCGAATTCCCGTGCCTGTTCGGCCAGTGTTTTGGCGTTCGGCCACCGTCCTTCCGTCTGGAAGCAGGCCGTTGCCTTTCCGGTGAGCAGTTCAATCGCGTATTGGTCGGCCTGCGACTCTTCGGCGTCCGGTTCGTTCCCGAGTACCGTTTCGTCCAGCAAGGCACCATTCGCAGGCACGTGGCCGTGGTACAGGTGGCCGAGTTCGTGGGCCAGGATGAATAGTTGCCATGCCGGTTGCGTTTTCTCCAGACACAACACTATGGCCGGTCTACCCTTCGCTCGGAGGGTGAATCCCATCGGCTTCTTTTTTGCGTCGGTTGGAAAGTGATTTACATGCAGGACCGGGATGCCAGAGAACCAACAATAGTCGAGTAGCTGTTGAAACCCCACCCAGGGTGCCTGTTCGAGGATCGTCGCCCGTAACTCGACGGCTGGTGGCACCGGCTGAACTGGGCGGTCGATTGCGGCGGCAGCGAGTTGGGCGGCCCGAGTGGCAATCACTCGTGCGAGGAGCAGTTCGTCGTCCGTTGTG
>Ga0105046_10013370_pt1 | contig 12721 bp, 18 predicted proteins | sample MAT03_FD_78385 | JGI IMG/M metagenome (GOLD analysis project Ga0105046, IMG submission 78385) | Freshwater microbial communities from Lake Fryxell liftoff mats and glacier meltwater in Antarctica - MAT-03 (megahit assembly) | ecosystem: Environmental > Aquatic > Freshwater > Ice > Liftoff... | reverse complement strand
GGAGTACGGCACGTAGCGCGCAAAAGCGGTACTGTAACTGGCTGGCGCCTCCCCTGCGGGGCGGCGGGACTAGGGATCGCTCGGAGGGGAGCCCCTACTTACTTAGAGAAAGGCGGTGATAGGGTATGGAGGCAGCAAAACGGAGATCATCGAAGCAGAGGGCCATCGACGCTCGAACGGAGCGCATCGAGGCCGAAGTGCGAACGCGGCACCCCGAGTTTGACGAGCTGACGTATTCCTGGTTCGCAGGCGACCTGTTCGTTCATGTCTGGGCCGCAGGCAAGAACGTCGCCGGCTACATCGACATCGTGGACGACCTTGAAACCGCCCTGACCAACCCCGGCGGCTCCCGATGACCGCGGGCCAGAAGTTCATGGCGCTGTTCGACGGCCGCCAGGATGCCCACGGGCTCGGCGTCGGCCGGATCGAGAAGCACCCCGGCAGCCCGATCCCCGAGGAGCTGTTCAAGATCCACTTGAAGGGCGAGGGGTCCGGGCTCGGCATCTTCCCGCTGCGCGACGACGGCACGGTCAGCTTCGCGGTCATCGACATCGACCAGCCCGACTTTGAGCTGGCCTCGCTCCTGCAGTCCATGCTCCCCGGCCGGACGTGGATCGAGAAATCCCGCTCGGGCAACGCCCACCTCTGGGCGTTCTTCTCTGCGCCCGTGGTCGGCTGGGTGCCCCGCGGCCTGATGAAGTTCGCGCTCGAAGCGGTCGGCCGCCCCGAGGTCGAAGTTTTCCCGAAGCAGGACCGCCTGCTCGAGGGCATGGTCGGCAACTACATCAACCTCCCGCTTCACGGGGACCAGCGGCCGATGCTGTCTCTGCCGAAGGCTGACGGCTCAACCGGGTTTGAGTACCCCCGCGTCGAGTGGATCGACCGAGCCTACGCGGAACGTAACGATCCCGAAGACTGGCTCGTCCGCGCACGGGCGCTCGGGATCAACCCCCCGGAGGAGCGCGGGGAGTGCCGGGAGCAGGGCGAGCTCGGGTTTCTCCACGACTGCGCGCTCCACATCATTCGCAACCGGCACGAGAACCCGATCACGGAAGGGCACCGCAACGCGGTCTACTTCCACGTCTCCAAGCAGCTTCTCAACTACCGCGAGATGACCGAGGGCGAGGCCCGTACGCTGCTCCACGAGCTGAACGAGGCCGCGCTGCCGCCCGCCCCGGAGCGCGAGGTTGACCGGATCTTCGACAACGCCCGCAAGGGCGGGTTCACGGGGACCGGCTGCGATGACCCGCTGATGGTGCCCTACGTGCTGCCGACGTGCCGGATCGCCCACGGCTCCTAATGGCGAAGGCTGACGAGAACGTAACCAAGATCGCGGCGTGGCTGGCCGAACAGCCCGCCGACAAGCAGCAGCAGCTCATCAAGCAGATCCAGCTCAAAGCGGTCACGGACGCCCCCGCGGACGAGCTGCTACAGGCTCCGATCTCAACCCTGGGCGACTACCTTGCGATGGAGCTGCCGATCCCCCCGGAGATTGTGAAGCCGGGTCTGATCGTCCGCGGCGAGGTTCACTCCCTTAGCTCCCGCGCCGGCAAGGGCAAGACGACCTTCACGCTCAACCGCTTCGTGCGCTGGGGCGCCGGGCTGCCGATGTTCGCGGACCTCCCCGACGTGATGGCCCCGGCCGAGCCCGTAAAGACGCTCATCATCGAAAACGAAGGCTCGGCGGGCTACTTCCAAGACCGTATGAAGACGATCATCAGCCACGGCGGGTACACCCCGGATGAACTGACCCTGATCGAGACGAACATCCTGGTCTGGGGGGACGGCTCCTACTCCGGCGTCAAGGTTGACGACAGCTCGAAAATGGAGATCCTGCGGCGCGGGGTAAAGAAGTGGCAGCCCGACATTGTGTTCTTGGACCCCTTCCGGTCGATCTGGAAGGGCAACGAGAACGACGGCTCCGAGATGAACGCCGCGATGGACGCCCTTCAAGAACTCTGCTCTGACTTTGACTGCGCTGTCTGCATGAACCACCACGAGGGCAAAAGCAAGGACAACGTGGACGCGATGGACTACTCGCGCGGCTCGACCGTCCTCGAAGGCGCCTGCGCCACGATGGAGCGGTGGACCCACGTCAAGGGCGGCACCCAGTCGGAGATCAGTTGGGCCAAGAAGCGGTACGGCCGGGCGATCCCGCCGGTGCGCGTCGAGTTCAACTTCGACACATGGACTTACGACCACGTAGGCGAGTCGGCGCTCGACCGGCAGATCCTCGACGTGCTGGGCGGCATTCCCGACCAGTATCTCTCCGTGACCGAGATCGCGGACGAGTTGGAAGAAGCGGAGCGCAAGGTGCGCGACCGGCTCGGGGTGCTGGCCGACGAGAAACGGGTCCAAAAGACCCGCAACTCACACGGCCCAGGTTTCAGTTATCGTATGTTGACAAGCGATCCCGACGAGCCAAGCTCGGCCGGGAGATTGGAGGTCGGATGACCCGTACACGGTATTACCTCGCAGGCCCGATGACAGGGATCCCGCAGTTCAACTTCCCCGAGTTCAAGCGGGCGGCTGAGCTTCTACGACGGCAGGGCTACTCCATCGTCAGCCCTGCCGAACTGGATGACCCGAGCGCCCGCGCGGCCGCTCTGTACAGCCCAGACGGCGACGCGGACACCTACCACGAGACAACCGGCGAGACATGGGGGGATTTCCTGTCCCGTGATGTCAAGCTGATCGCGGACGAGGTTGACGCGGTGATCGTGCTGGAAGGCTGGGAGAAATCCCGCGGGGCGCGGCTCGAAGTCTACGTCGCCCGGACACAGGACAAGCCGATCTACTCCTACGCGGCGTGGGGCCAGTCCAGTATGGGAACCGGGCTCACCCCGGCTCACCGGGTATCCGAGGCGGAGATCGCGGAGGCGTTCGCGGACATTCTCGGCCGCCCCAAAGCGACAGATTCGGCAGCGTCCCAGGGTGCCGGGCCGAAGTTCGAGGATAGCCCATACAAGCGCGCTCACGCAATGGCTGTTGCGGTTGGCGGGGAACTCCCCGACCCCCCGCCCGGCGAGGTCCGCATCACGTCGGAAACCGGCGGACAGAAGGGCCAGAAGCCCGAGCGCATGGATCTGATCCCGCCGGAGTTCCTGCTCGAACTCTCCCGCGTCTACGGCGAGGGGGCGAAGAAGTATTCGGATCACAACTACCTGAAGGGCTACGACTGGTCCCTGTCCTACGGGGCCATGCTGCGCCACATCGCGGCGTGGTCCGGCGGCACCGAGATTGACAGCGAGACCGGCTGCGAGCATCTCGCCCACGCGGCGTGGCATTGCGCGACGCTGTTCATGTTCGCCCGGCACAACCTCGGCACCGACGACCGGCTCTTCCACGCGATCGGGGGTGACGGCGATGAGTGACCACTTCAACGGAGACAAGTTCGATGACCCGCTGGCAAGGAAACGCGGCACGGCGATGCCCGTATCTCCCGAAGGGCGCGCTATCTATTGGCGCCTCCGGGCCGAAAAAGTCGAAGCAGCCCTAGCCGAGAGCGACCGGGAGTGGAAGGAAATTGCCGCCTCCCTAGAGGCCGAGTCCGCCGACAACTTCGCTGACGCGGAGCGGGCGGAGGCCCGGATCAAGGAACTGGAAGCCTATCTCTGTGAGGCGGGCGGAGAGATCAGCGACCTCCGCGTCGAGAAGGCACAGATCAAAGAAGCCGCCGACGCCCTGGCCGACAACGTGGAGCGGGAGCTGAGCTGCGACTACCGCGGCAACCCGCCGCTGCATTGGCGGACGCTGCGCCCAGCCCTCATCGCCTACCTGGAGGCGAGCAAGTGAGCGCCGACGCGGCAGCGGAGATCAAACGTCTGAGCCTAGTCATAGGGCTGGCGGAGGCCCGCGCCGCGCTCATTCACTTCGACTTGGAGGCGCTAGACGCCGCACGAAAGGAGGCCCCCAATCCTAGAGTTTGACATCGAAACCACGGGCCTGCAAAACTACTTCCACGAGATGTTCTCCGCGCAGTTTCTCGAGGAGGACGGCCAAGCGGCCACGGTGCGAACGTCGGCTCATCCGTGCCCCCAGATTCAGGCGCACCTCGACAGCGCCTCTGCTCACGGCGGCATCCGGGCGTGGAACTCGAAGTTCGATTTCGGGTTCGCCTACCGGGCAGGCTACAAGCTGCCGGCCGAGCACCTCTGGCACGACGGGATGCTCGCCGCGCACGTTGTCGATGAGCGGTTCTCTGCCGCCCTGAAGGCCCGCGGCGAAAAGCTGTTCGGCTCGGATGAGCGCGCCGACGAAACCGCCGTCAAGGACTGGCTGGCCGCTGAGCGCCGGGCGCGCCGGAAGGTGTCAAAGGAGACGGGCGCGGAGTACCAGACGCCCACCTACAAGGACGTCCCCGAGGAGATCATGGCGCCCTACGGCGAGCAGGACGTAATCCTGCAGCGCAAGGTGTCCGAGGTCTATGAGCAGGCGCTCTCGACCAACGACGACCTCCGGGGGGTTTACGAGCTCGAACGCGACGTGATGGCGGCCCTGTTTTGGATGGAGATTCGCGGGGTGCCCGTAGACCGGGAAGCCGCGGCTCAGTTCGAGACGAAGCTGCTGGTCGGCATGGACGAGCAGGAGGCCGAGTTGAAGCGGCTGGCGGGGATCGACACGTTCAATCCGAACGCTCCGGCCCAGGTTGCCGAGGCGCTTCAACGCCGCGGGGTCGATCTCTCCAACGTCCCGACCACGAAGACCGGGACCAAGCAGATGAACGCTGAAGTGCTACAGGGGTTGACCGATCCCCTGGCTACCGCGGTACTGGCCTGGAAGGCGAACGCGAAGATGGCCGCGACCTATCTCGGCCCGATGCTCCACGGCAAGGATGACAAGGTGTGGGGCCGGCAGGCTCCGTTCATCGCCGCGGACGAGCGGATACACCCGAACATCCGGCAGCTCGGCGCGATCACCGGCCGGATGAGCGCGTCGGACCCGAATATGCAGAACTGGCACCGCGACGACCTTCGGATGCGCTACCTCGTGCGGGCCGAGCCCGGCAAGAAACTGGTCTGCTGCGACCTCGACGCGATCGAGATGAAGCTGTTTGCGGCCTTCGCGGGCAACGGCGTCCTGCTCGATCAGGTGCGCCGCCCAGACGGCGACCCGCACAGCTTCACCGCGCAGATGGTCGGGATAACCGACCGGACCCGCGCCGACGGCAACATCACGTCCGCGCGGCAGCTCGCCAAGGTGTTCAACTTCCAGATGATCTACGGCGGCGGGGTGAACACGGTCAGCACGTACTTCGGGGTGTCGAAGTCGCGGGCGAAGGAAATGATCGGCCGCTACCATCAGACGTACCCGGAGATCGGCGCGTTCCAGAATCGGATCAGGGCCAAGCTCGAAGATCAGGGCTACGTGACGACCCCCTGGGGCCGCCGGCACCGGGCGCTGGCCTACAAGCCGATCCATGAGCAGGCGTACAAGTTCCCGAACAAACTCATCCAGGGCACGGCGGCGGATCTGCTGAAGGATGCCATCGCCAAGATTCACGCGGACGGGGTTGAGATGATCCTGCCGGTCCACGACGAGATCATCGCGCATGTTGACGAGAAGGACGCGGAAGAAGTCGCAAGGTTGATTCAGCACCATATGACAAATCACGAGCGCATCAGCAAGATCGTTCCGCTTGGAGCGGAGGCGCAGATTGTTGATCGCTGGTCAGACGCGAAGCGGCCGGGGTATGTCCCCGACTACATCGCACGAAAGGAGGGCTAGATGGGCGATAACGAGTGGGGCACAAAATCCCGTTACAACGGGGCGGTGCGGAAAGAGGTAGACCGACTGAGGCGCTACCTGCTGCCGGGCTGGTCGATCGAGTTGGCCGAGCAGCCCTTTAGCGATGAGGACGAGGAGTTCTCAAAAGCGATGATCTCCTGGGCCGACCACCGCTTTTGCGCGACCCTGTGGCTCTCCGACCTGACGCTCGGCGGCTCGATGGCGGACCTGCAGACCACGATCGCGCACGAGCTGGTTCACCCGCTGTTTCGGGGTCTGCGCACCCAGTACATGCCCGACGAGGAGACGGACCCCGCCGACCATGAACTCTGGGTCCACTTCGAGGAGATGATCGTAGAGCGGCTCTCGCTGGCACTCACCGGCCGCGAAGACGGCGGCAGCGTATGAGGGCGAATCAAATGACCCGGCCGAAGACGCTCCGCGGTTGCCGGAACGCCGAGCAGCGCCAGAAGGTCTATGACGCTGCCTGCCGGGACGCCCAGTTCGCCACGTCCAAGGACACGTTGGAGCTGCTGGACGGCTCGGTTTTCGAGTGCGGCGTCGTGGTCGCCATCTACGCCTACACGGGTTTCCGAATCCGGCCGGACTACAACGCCCGCCAGAAGCAGATCCGGTGCTACACGGAGTACCCGCACGCCTCGGACGAAGTGCCGCACGGACAGTCGATGATTGTCAGCGAAGAACTCACGCCTGTTTGACAAGCCTGCTACACTTGTTATACAAGTAAACCGGACTAACAGAAGGAGGCCAGAATGACCAAGCTACTCACAGGAAAGCAGATCAAAAAGAAACGCGCCGCCCACGGGCTGTCGCAGGCCGCGCTCGGCAGGCAGGTAGGGTGCAAGGCGTCGTACCTGAGCTTCATCGAGGGCGGCTACCGCCCGGACAACCTCGGGATCATCGTGGCGATCACGGCGCGGCTCACCGAGCCGGTCCCGCCGGCGGTCGAAAAGGCCGTGGCCGAGCAGAAGGCGCGCGCCAAGGCCAGGGCCACCCGAGCCCGCAGGGCCGACCAGAACCGGGCGGCAGTCTGATGGATGACTACACATACGAGCGCGAGAAGCTCAAGCGGTCCCTGCTGACCGTCCTTGACGCGATCGCAGTCGAAGAAGAAACCGGGCCGGAATACCCCGCCCCCGGCAAGAATGCGACGAAGGTTGACCTGCAGGTTATCCTGCTGGCTGTGAGCCTCGGCGTCCGCGGCAAGGCAATCATGGGGGCCATAAAGGCCGACACCGACGAGGATGACGCCTGACCCAAACTTAGCGGGGGCTCCTCCCTCCCTTCCCCGCGACGGACCAGAACCCCCCGGCAACCCAAGATGCCGGGGGGTTTTGTGTTTCCCCCTTCCAGTTTCCCCGCTCGCACGGTATACTGTCGGTATGAAGATGGTAGCGATAGACCCCGGCGAAACAACCGGCTGGTCAACCTGGGAGACTGACGACTACGCGAAGATCGAGGGCGGGCAAACCGCGCTCTGGGAGTTCGTGGACAACCTTCAGATCGCGCTCGCGGCCGATCCCAGCGAGGCCGCCCTGCTGGAAGTCACCCGCCCCGGCGCCCTGCCGTTCGTGGGGGTTGAGCAGATCGTTTGTGAGGATTGGATCATCTACCAGAAGGAGGCCGAAGCGGGCGCGCTCAACTGGGACCACTGCCGCACGGCTCGCGGGATCGGGGCCATCGAGTTGATCGCCCGCATGTACGGCGTTCCGATAGTCCTGCAGGGTGCCAGGATCAAGGAGGCCGCGACGGCGATGGGGGCCGAGGACGAGTTTGTTGCGCCGCGCCATGAGAATCGGCACGAGAACGATTCCGCCTACCACGCAGTCTTTTTCATGGTGAAGAACCGTGGATGAGCCGAAGGTCAGCGGGGCCGACGTTGCCGCGCTGCTCGCCCGGCGTGTATTAGAGGACGACGATGTTGTGGTGGTCGCCCTGAAGGCAGGGTGCTCGACCCGGACAATCTGGCGGCGCCTTGACGGCGACACCGAATGGCTCGACCTCCAAGATGCCGACGAGCTTCTGACCGCCATCGGGGGCAGCATAAACTCCTGCCGGCTGCTCATGCCGGACGGCACGATCGAGGAGCCGTGGTTCGGTGAGTGACATTGTGCCGCGGCGCGGCCCCGGACGGCCGACCCTGCTCGACAAGCAGCCGGGCCTCATCGAACTGGTGGCCGAGCTCTACGCGGCCGGGCTGAAACAGCAGGACATCCTCGCGGAGCTGCCGGTCAGCGACACCCAGACCCTCCGCAACTGGCTGAAAGACGAGCGCGTCGCGGCCAAGGTCGAGGAGATCATGCGCGAGAAGTCAATGCGGATTCGGCGCAAGGTTGACGGCGAGCTGGAAGCCAGGGTGTCGGACCCGAACCGCCTGCGGCAGATGCCGCCAGAAACGCTGCTGAAGATCCGCTCCGAACTGAGCAAGGACTTCCCCGAGCGCGGTAGCTCGGACGCGGAGAAGACAAGGATTTTGGAGAAGCTGTACCTGATGGCCGCGACGAACCCTGCCGCGGCTCAGTTGATCGGGGAGCTCAACCTTGACCCCGAGGACACCGTGACCGTCACGGCCGAGGAGATTACCGACGCCGAAGAAGTTGAAGCGATCGACGTGGACGCGGTGCTGGCGAACGCTCTGAAAGAGGACGAGCCGCCGCCTGACTCGGGCCTGAGCGTCTGATGGCGGATCAACCGTTCGGCAAGAACTGGCTGGCAACCCCTGACCTGACCTCCGGGGCGCTCAGCGATCTTCGGCACCATGTCCTCGTGCCGCACGTCGGGCAGGTTCCCGTGCTCAACTCGAAGGCCCGGTTCAAGGTCATCAGCGCGGGCCGGCGGTTCGGAAAAACGAAGGTCGCCGCCCGCGCCCTCGTGGTGAAGGCGATCGAGAAGCCGAAGATGCTCGGCTGGTGGGTTGCCCCGGAGTACAAGAACATCAAGCGCGGCTACACCGAAGTGGTCGCCCAGATCCCCCCGGCGCTGCTGCTGAAGCCCGCACCCCCGGTGACTTCGCAGAACCTCGTGATCGAGTTCAAGAACGGCTCGATCTTGGAGTTCTACTCCGGCAAGAACCCGGACGCGATGGCTGGCGCGGGCGTTGACTACGCCGTGATTGACGAGGCCGCCCTGGTCCCCCACGGCGGAGACGTCTGGAATCAGCTCATCCGGCCGACGCTGATGGACCGCCGCGGCGAGGCGCTGTTCATCTCCACGCCCCGAGGCAAAAACTGGTTCTGGAAGCTGTTCAACCAGGGAGACTCAAAACACGCCGCGCACCGCGACTGGGAGAGCTGGCACTTCACTTCGCTCGACAATCCGACGATCCCCGACATCCGGCAGGAGGTGGAGGAGGCGCGGCTGATTATGCCCGAGATGCTTTTCCGGCAGGAGATCATGGCGGAGTTCCTGTCCTCGGCCGCCTCGATCTTCAACCTCGACCATCCGAGCGCCGTTGTCTCCCGCGTCTCAGAGCCCCGCGGCGCTGTCATCGTGGGGATCGACCTCGCCAAGAAAGAGGACTTCACGGTCATATCGGCCTGCCGCGCCGAGGACCGGATGCCCGTCTACCACCGGCGCTTCAACGAGATGAAGTGGACCGACCAGCGGCGGATTATCCACGAGTCCATCGAGGAGATTTACGACCTGGGCGCCGACGAGGTTCGGGTCGGCATCGACTCAACCGGCGTGGGCGAGGCGATCGCTGACGACCTCGAAGCCGAGGGGCTCGACGTTGAGCGCGTCCTGTTCACGAATCAATGGAAGGAGCGCGCCGTGGGCGTGTTGTCCCGCGACCTGCAGAACGGGGACGCTCATATCCTGGCCGACTCCCGCGAGGAGTTCGACCACTACGAGTACGAGCTCACCCCCGCCGGCAACTACAAGTTCGAGTCCTCCGTCGGCCACGACGATGAGGTTTCCGCCAAGCTGATCGAGCATTGGCTCGCCCACTCCGCCGGACCCGGCGAGATCCGTGTCCTGACGTCCCCCGAAGCGGCCATCACGGACTCCGGGGTGCCTGACGTCGGGCTGGCTGGACCGGCCGACGACCCGCAGACCATCATGGATAACGAGGCCGCCTGGGGCAACTCCCGCGGCTTCGGCGGTCGCGGGGTCTACGGGTAAAGAAAACCCCCGGCACTTGGCCGGGGGCGGTGTAGCACGAGCTGTCCAAGGACGGCTACAGTTCGAGGGTTTCGTCGTTCCGGTACTCGACAACGGTGCCCGCAGGCACGTCGTCCTTGATGACCAGCGCGAGCGCGGCCGTCACGACGGCGGAGATACCGGGAGCCAGGGTGGCGACGGTGAAGTCACCTGTCAGCCCGACCAGCAGGACGGCGGTGATTGCCTGTATGAGAACGGCAGCGCGCGCCTTTGTGCTGATCGACGGCAGCCCATTCGGGCGTCGGATCTTCGGATTCAATTTGTTCACCCCCTCGGGCGGTGTAGGGGGCGAAACCTGTAGCCCTCGCGCCTGCGGCGAATCACGAGGCCGGGGAGCTGCCCGTTGGGGCCGTTGATCCAGCGCATCAGCTCGCTCGGGACACAGGCGTAGTCGCCCGCGTTGAGCCTGCGGAGCAGGGTCGAGGAGGCCAGCGCGCCGGTGCCGACGTTGAAGGCGAACGAGACAAGCATGGAGAACTGCCGCCGATTGGTCGGCACCTTCACGAGATGCCGGACCTCGGCCGCAGTTGAGCGGAGGTCGGTCCGCAGCAGGGTCATCGCCTCGGAGCGGGTCAGCCTGCCGGGGGTGAGCTGGTTCGGCACCCAGCGGGCTTGGCGGTCCTCGGCCGTCACCGGGCGGTAGGCAATCAGGTGGCCGTAGCCGACCGTCGAGTAGCCGTCCACCTTGTCAGTCGGGACGGGCGAGTAGCCCTCCCGGTAGGCGATGAAGCCAACTGCCAGCGCGGGGATGTCTTGCGGGTGCAGGGGCATCAGGCCCGCCGGATTCCGACGTGAAGGTGCGGGCCGGTGCCGTGGTTGCTGGCGATGATCTGGCCGCGGAAGTCGCGGCCGGCGCGCTTGAAGTAGAAGTCGGCGTAGTCGCCGGGCCACGCGCTCGGGGAGTTGCCGGTCAGTCCGCCGTAGATAAGCCGCGCCATCGAGTGATCGGCCACCAGCAGGAAATCACGGGCTGAGGCGTCCTTCTGGGATATGTGATGGTCGGATTCCGGGTTGCCGTAGGTCTCGCTGCGCTTGCCGGAGCCCTCGTAGCCGGGGCCGCGGTTTCGGGCGACCGCGGGTACAACCTCGCGTTCGAGGATCGACTCGCAGCCGCCCCAGGGGCCGGTGCCGGAGATGGGACCGCGCTGGCGCTCGGTCTTGATAAGCCCTTCCAGCTTCTTGATTGCCTGCCGGTCGGCCTCGATCTTGCCGCGCTGCCACGCCCGCCGGATCACTTGGGACCGGCGGAGAGCGCGGAAGTTCTTGGTGTGGCGCTTCAGAGAGCCCTGACGCGCTTCGAGTTTGGTCTTCAGGCGGGAAAGTTTCATGCCTGCAGTCTAGCAGACTACCGGCTACTGAAACATGACATACGCAAAGCAGTTTGAGCAGATGATTGTACCGGCGCCGCCCGTCCGGTTCACGGCGAACGTCAAAGTGTATGACGTAGGCACGAGCGGCCCTTCCATAACCCCCGTGGCCGAATCGGAATACGGCAGGAACGTAACGAACCCCCCGCCGTGGTTCACCGGGGTGTTTATGTACATACCCCCGGCGGGGGTGGTTGCCCGCGTGCTGGGGATTGCGGCAGCCGCAGGGAGCCACGAGTTCATAAGCGTATAACCTGGGTAGGGTCCGCCGGTCAAGCGGAGCCGCGCCTCGGCAAAACTGGTCGGGTTGCGAAAGCCGCCCGAGAACGCAACATGCATGATCTCGCTGGGCTGCATCACTACAGTCAGCGTCAAAAGGGTGAGCGCATTATCCGCAACCGTCTCCCCGGCCGCTCCGCGCACCTCTTTCCGGTACGTCCGGGGCGTCTCCAACAGCGTCCGCTCGCCACGAGAAACGCGCTGGCCCTGCCCGGCAAGGCGGCTAGGGACGGCGCGATTAGGGTTGCTGTTCGGCAGGGGGAGCGCCATCAGACCGTAGTCTCCGGGGAGACTTCAAGCTCGGCGGTTTCTTTGCCGTCTTTGTCGAGCGTCAGGGCAATCCCGTAGACGCGCAGGCTGCCGGACACAAGGGATACGCCGTTGTCAAGAATGCGGACCGGCACCGTGTCCCCAGGGACGTAATCAACGAGCGGTGTCGGCACGTTGCCTAGCCCCATGTCGGCCGTCGGGGTGATAGTCAAAACCCGCCGCGGCCCCTTGCGAAACAAGAGGTGGTCGGACGCGATCTGGTCGCGCAGGGCTTTCGCGGCGAAGTCGGAGGTTATGAAGCGGTGTCGAACCCCGTAGATCGCTACGGAGTCGGTGTCGTTCACGCCAGAAACACCCTCGCCTAACGAGCCGGAATCGCCGGTCGGCGGCACCCCGATGTTGTTCGCAAGGTGTTCGCCCGCGAGACGCTTCCAACTGTAGGAGGCGATGTTCGCTCGGGTGTTGTGCCCAAACTCGAACACTGCGTTCGGCCGCGCCGCTCCGAGGGTCGAGATCATGTACAACTCCCCGACCCGGATATTTCCGGCAGAGGTCTCAAAAACCGGGTTGAAGCGGAAGTCAAAACCCGAGCCCCGGAAGGCGAACGCCTGTATCATGTCGAGCAGCGATATCCCCGCCTCTAGGGTTGCCGGGTTGACGGAAACCGTGGTGCCGGGGGTCATCGGTTTGATGCCCCAGTTAGGGTTCGAGGTTATCAGGTCAGTAAAGCGCGTCCCGACCTGACCCGCGGTTGCCGGGAATAGGGTTGGACCGGAAAAGCTGGGGACGCTCGCGGCGGCGCGCTGATACGCACTCTCGCTGCCGACGATCGAGACGCTGGGTATGCCTTCGGAACTGGCCGGACCCACGTCGGTCGAGATTGACTCGTAGACCAT
>Ga0105046_10013365_pt1 | contig 12722 bp, 13 predicted proteins | sample MAT03_FD_78385 | JGI IMG/M metagenome (GOLD analysis project Ga0105046, IMG submission 78385) | Freshwater microbial communities from Lake Fryxell liftoff mats and glacier meltwater in Antarctica - MAT-03 (megahit assembly) | ecosystem: Environmental > Aquatic > Freshwater > Ice > Liftoff... | reverse complement strand
GTCGATGGCGAGATCACGACCGAGCGCGAGCGGGTTGCTTCTCGCCATCACCATCCTCCTTCACTTTCGCGGAACGTACGACGCAGCTTAGCGCCTGCGTGGTTTGTTACAGATTCGGGAAGAAAATGGCAATCTCACGCTCGGCCGATGCCAGCGAATCGCTGCCGTGCACAAGGTTCTCGGTGAACGATGCGCTCAGGTCACCCCGGATGGTACCGCCGGCGGCCTTGCGCGAGTTGGTGGCGCCCATCAGGGTTCGCATGACCTCCCACGTGTCCTCCGGGCCCTCGACGACGAGCGCGACGACGGGGCCACTACTCATGAACTCGACGAGGCCGGCATAGAAACCCTTGCCGACGTGATCTTCGTAGTGACGAGCAAGCGTGTCGGCGTCGAGCTGACGAAGGTCCATCGCGACGATGGTGAGATCCTTCGACTCGATACGGGAGATGATCTGCCCGGCGAGCTTGCGGCGAATGGCATCTGGCTTGAGGAGGACGAGAGTGCGATCAGACATGGCCCCCAACGCTACCGACCCTTTGGCCGCCCCCAACTCTCCCTGCTTCCCAACCACCAGCTGAGTGCTGGGCAGCGTGTGCGAGTGCCCAGCCGTCAGTGCGAGTGTCACGCAACCAGTGCGAGTGTCACACAACCATTCGAGTGGGTACTCGCACCCCGGGGTTGGAGTACCCACTCGGATGACCGCGTGGCACTCGCACTGAGGGCCTGGGACTCGGTTGGTGCGGGGTTAGAGGACCTTGCGGAGGTATGGGCGTGCGCCGCCGACGATGTAGAGCGAGCCGGTGATGAGGATTGCGTCATCGCTCTCTGACAATGCCAACGCACGATCGATGGCCTGCTCGACGGTTGCGTGCTCCAGCACTTGATCGCAGCCCATGGCACGAGCCGCCACGGTCAATTCGCTGGCGGGCATGCCACGCGACGACGGGGCCGTGCACGTCAACACCACGTCGAACTCATCAGCCCGCAGCGCAGACAGCATCTCTCGTGGATCGCGGCCCTGCAGGCAACCGACCAGCAGAATGCGACTTCCAGCGGGGTCAAAGTCATCAAAGAACACCGAGGCACACGTGTCGGCACCCGCCGGGTTGTGTGCGCCGTCGACGATCACCAGCGGCTGATGACCGAGCACTTCGAAGCGGCCGGGCATGACGACCTCGGCAAAGCCTTCGGTGACCAACTCGCCCGGCACTGGCGACGCGAAGAAGGCCTCAACTGCGGTGAGGGCGACGATTGCATTGTCACCCTGGTGACGCCCATGCAACGGCAGGAAGATGTCGGGGTACACCATCGTCGGCGTGCGAAGATCCAGCATCCGTCCACCGAGCGCCAGCTGGTTCTCGAGCACATCGAAGTCGGTGCCACGCAGGAAGTTCGTCGCTCCCCCGGCTTTCACGAACGCCTGCGCGAGTTCGTGGTCCGTCTCGCCAACCACGACAGCACTTACGGGCTTCACGATGCCCGCCTTCTCGGTGGCGATGTGCAGCTTCGTGGGGCCCGCGTACTCTGTGTGATCGACGCCAATGTTGGTGACGACAGCAACCTGTGACTCGCACACGTTGGTTGCATCCCATCGACCAAGAAGACCGACTTCGACGACTGCTACGTCGATTGCGATGTCGGCGAACCAACGAAACGCTGCAGCCGTGACCGCTTCGAAGTAGCTGGGGTGGACGCCGGTAATGCCCTCCAGGTCCGCGACTGCGGCCACCTGCTCGGCGAACTCATCGTCGCTGATCTGCTCGCAGTTACGGCAGATGCGCTCGTTGATCCGCTCGAGGTGCGGACTGCTGTACGTGCCCACCGTCAGCCCGTGCGCCATCAGCAGACGGGTGATCATCTGCGTGGTGGAACCCTTGCCATTGGTGCCCGTCACATGAATGACCGGGTAGGTCAACTGCGGTTCGCCCATTGCAGCCATCAGCGTCGACATGCGCTCAAGCGTCGGCGACGTGATGCGGCCCGTGGTGTCGTAGTTGGAATGTGTGTCGAGGTACGCCAGAGCGTCTGCGTAGCTCATGATGTCATTGTCATCGCACTATCCGCGCCATTTCAGCACCCAACTCAGCTGGCTTGGCGACGCGGACGCTTACTGACCGGCTCGCGCGGCACCAGGGTAGGAATGACCTTGGTCATGACTGTGTCGGCGTCGATGACCACACTGCCGACATCGCTGCGGCCGGGGAGTTCGTACATCGTGTTGAGCAGCACCTCTTCGAGGATTGCACGCAGGCCACGAGCGCCGGTGCCGCGCAGCAGCGCCTGGTCGGCTATGGCATCCATTGCCTCACGGGTGAATTCCAGCTCGACGTCTTCGAACTCGAACATCTTCTGGAACTGCTTGACCAGCGAGTTCTTTGGTTCGACGAGGATCTTGATGAGCGCATCGCGGTCGAGACTGCGAACGGCGCCGACCATGGGCAGGCGGCCGATGAACTCGGGGATCATGCCGAACTTGAGGAGGTCTTCTGGCTGCACGGCGGCGAAGAGGGCGCCCGGGTCGCGGTCGGCCTTGCTCTTCACCGTGTTGTTGAAGCCCATGCCACGCTGACCGACACGATTTTCGATGATGGTGTCGAGACCCGCGAATGCGCCACCGCAGATGAACAGCACGTTGGTGGTGTCGATCTGGATGAACTCCTGATGGGGGTGCTTGCGGCCACCCTGCGGCGGCACCGAAGCAACGGTGCCTTCGAGGATCTTCAGCAGCGCCTGCTGCACGCCTTCACCCGACACATCGCGAGTGATGGACGGATTCTCGCTCTTGCGCGCGATCTTGTCGATCTCATCGATGTAGATGATGCCGGTCTCGGCCTTCTTGACATCGAAGTCGGCGGCTTGGATGAGCTTGAGCAAAATGTTTTCGACGTCTTCGCCGACGTAGCCAGCCTCGGTGAGCGCAGTTGCATCGGCCACCGCGAACGGCACGTTGAGCAGGCGGGCAAGCGTCTGTGCGAGGTGGGTCTTGCCGCAGCCGGTGGGGCCAAGCAGCAAGATGTTGCTCTTCTGCAGTTCGATCTCGTCGCGGCGACCAACGCCAGCGTTCTGCTGGTACTGGATGCGGCGGTAGTGGTTGTACACGGCCACCGACAAGATCTTCTTCGCTTCATCCTGCCCGACGACATAGTCATCGAGGAAGGTGCGGATCTCTCGTGGGGTGGGCAGTTGATCGAAGTGCAGTTCAGCTGTGTCGGTGAGCTCCTCCTCGATGATCTCATTGCACAGGTCGATGCACTCGTCGCAGATGTACACCCCAGGCCCGGCAATCAGCTTCTTGACCTGCTTCTGCGACTTGCCACAGAACGAGCACTTCAGCAACTCGCCGGTGTCACCGAATTTCGCCACAGTTGCTTTCCTCTCGTCTCATGTACGTCGTCCCGGGGCGGTCAGCGGATAGGACCGGAGCGATCCACCACATCACGCGACGTGATGACATCGTCGATGATGCCATACGCGAGGGCCTCGTGCGCTTCCATCACGAAATCGCGGTCTGTATCGGTGTGGATGCGCTCGATGGTTTGGCCGGTGTGCGAGGCCAACATTTCCTCGAGCAGGTCGCGCATACGCAGGATTTCCTTGGCTGCCAGCTCAAGATCCGTGACCTGGCCGTAGCCGGTGCTGCCCGATGGCTGATGCAACATGATGCGGCTGTGCGGGAGGGCCATCCGCTTGCCCTTGGTGCCAGCTGCCAGCAACACCGCTGCGGCCGAGGCGGCCTGACCGAGGCAGATGGTGGCGATGTCGTTCTTGATGAACTGCATCGTGTCGTAAATGGCAAACAGCGCAGTGATGTCGCCACCGGGGCTGTTGATGTAGATGCTGATGTCCTTGTCGGGGTTCTCGCTCTCGAGATACACCAACTTGGCGCAGGTCAGGCTGGCCGAGCTGTCGTCGATGGGCGTGTCGAGCCAGATGATGTTGTCGCGCAGCAGCCGACTGTACAGGTCGTATCCGCGCTCGCCGCGAGCGGTCTGCTCGACGACGCTGGGGATGGTGTAGCCCGACATTTGGAAGTTCTTGTTCATGCTCAGTGCCCCTTGTCGTGGTCGTGATCATGACCGTCGTGGTCGTGATCATGGCCGTCGTGGTCGTGGTCGTGCTTGTCGAGCAACAGATTGGTGTCGATCGCGGCTCCGGTGGTGTCGACGACTTCTGCGTGCTCGATCACCCAATCGAGTGCCTTGGTCTTGCGCATCTGGGCGATGAGGTCGGTGACGGCGTCGTTCTTCTCGTAAGCCTTGCGAACTTCGCTGGCCTTCTGGCGCACCTGCAAGGCGACCCGGGCGTACTCGGCGTTGAGGTCGTCAGCGTCGACCTCCAGGCCTTCGGCTGCGGCAACTGCGCGGAGTGCGAGATCGACCTTGACGGCCTTCAGCGACTGCTCCTTGAGCGACTCGATGAATGTGTCGGGCGACTGGCCGGTGGCCGACAGCCACTGGTCGATGCTGATGCCCTGTGACTGGAACTGCTGCACGGTGTTCTTCACCCGGGCCTGCAGATCGCCGCTGACCATACTGTCGGGAGCCGGCACGTCGACCAGCTCGGCGAGCGCAGTAGTCGCTCGCTCGACCAGCAGGTTGCGAGCCTGGTTCAGCTTCTGGACACCGATGCGCTCGGCGATGGATGCCCGCCACGCCTCGACCGTGTCGAACTCGCCGAGGTTCTCGTCGACCCACTGGTCGGTGACCTCGGGCAGCTCAAGCTCTTGTGCGTTACTGATGGTTACTTCGAAATCGGCCGGCTCGGTCATGCCCGAAGGGTTGGCGCTGAACGACAGCTCGGCGCCGACGGCGGAACCGATGAGGCGATCGTCGAAGCCTTCGGCAACCCATCCCTTTCCAACCTCGTAGAGCCAATCTTCGGTGTTGAGCCCGGGAATGGGTTCCCCCTCGCGGGTGCCGGCGAGTGTGAGCGTGACGTGGTCGCCCGACTTGATCTCACGCGCGACGTCGACCAGCGAACCCTGGCGGCGGCGCTCGGCGTCGACCGCCTCGTCGACTTCTTCCTGGCTGGCGGAGGGGCTGGGCAGCTCGACGCGCAGGCCGCCGTACCCGGGGACGGTGACGACGGGGCGAACTTCGCACACCGCGTCAAATGACACGGGGCCTGCGTCGACACCACCGGTGATCTCCACCTCGGGCGTGGCAATGAGGTCGATGTCGTGCTCGCGCACGGCCTTGGCCAGGTAGGTGGGCACCGAGTCGCGTAACGCTTCGTCACGGGCAGCTGCAATGCCGATACGGGCCTCGAGCACCTTTCGCGGCACCTTGCCGGCACGGAAGCCCGGCAGGGTGGCTTGACGACCAATCTTGCGGAACGCTTGGTCGATGTCGCGGTCGAAATCGGCCTCGTCGATGACGATCGACAGCTTCACGAGTTGACGGGGGGTGGGGGTTGCACCTCCACCTTCACGGCCTTCTTCACCATCCTCGGAGAGGGCGACTTCACGGGTGTCTTCGGCGGGTTCGATCGTGCTTTTCACAGGCAGACGACTCTACCGTGGCCTCTCGAATTCCTTCCGAATGCCCACTGCTGCGGTCGCATCGGGCAGAATGGTCCCATGACGTTCTGGAAGCCGCACGCCCTCGCCAAGCCGCACGCCGACCAGCTCGACCTGCGCATCGGCGACAGGGTCCTGAGCACCGTTGACCTGCACGGAGTACCCACGGGCACCGAGGGCAAGGTCATTCTCGCCAACGGTTTCAACTGGCAGCGGTACCGGGTGCTGTTCACCAACGGCGTTGAGATGGGCGACCTTGATCACCGCAATCTCGAGCCCACCGGCCGTACCAGCAAGCGCCTCGCCAAAGCCGCCAAACGCGGTTGACCGCGGCTCAACATGACTTCACTTCGTCACCGTTTCCCCGGCGCCAACGACGGGTGGTCCCGATTCGACGGGCCCGCCGGCACGCAGGTGGTCGACACCGCCATCACCGCGCTCACCAACTGGCTCTCCGACGGCTCGAACGGATGCGGCGGCGGCGATTTCGCTGCCGCCATCAAGGCCGACGAGTTGGTCGACCGCACCCGTGCGACGGTCGGTCAGCTTCTCAACGCAGACCCTGCGGGCATCGCCTTCGGTGCCAACATGACCACCATCACGTTCGCGATCTCGCGGGCCATCGGAGCCACTTTGCAGCATGGCGATCGCATCGTCGGTACCCGCATGGACCACGACGCCAACGTCACACCGTGGCGGCTCGCTGCCGACCAGGCCGGTGCCGAGCACGTTCTGGCCCCATTCGATCCCGCCTCGGGCACCCTGCCGCCCGAACACGTCATCGAGCTGATCAACGAACGCACCAAGTGGGTCACACTGCCCGGCGCCAGCAACCTGCTGGGCACTGCGCCCGACCTGCGCCCCATCATCGATGCCGCCCACGCCGTTGGCGCGCGAGTGTTCGTGGATGCCGTGGCGCTGGCTCCGCACCAACCGATCGACGTCACTGCCTTGGGTTGCGACGCACTGGTCACCTCACCGTACAAGTGGTACGCACCGCACTCGGGAATGTTGTGGATGCAGCCCGAGCTGTTGCAGAGCCTTCCCGTCTTCAAGGTGCGCCCCTCGCACAACGATGGCCCCAGCCGCTTCGAGACGGGCATGCCCAACTTCGAGGCACTGGCCGGTGTCGAGGCCGCCGCTCGCTTCCTGATGGAGGAGGGAATGGACAACATTCAAGAAGCCGAGCAGGAACTGTTCGCTCCCTTGCTCAACGGTCTGCTCACCATCGACGGTGTCACCGTGTGGGGCGTGCACGGATTCGAGGGCCGCACGCCCACCGCCGCCTTTACGGTTGCCGGGCATACACCATCCGAGGTCACTCGTGCCCTTGCGGCCGCCAAGGTCGCCGTATGGGACGGCCACAACTATGCCGTCGAAGTCGTCGGCCAGTTGGGCCTGGCGGAGACCGGTGGCGTCGTACGCGCCGGCGTCAGCCGCTACATCGAGCCCGAGGACGTGTCGCGGTTGCTGGCCGTGGTCGAGGAGCTGGCCGCGCGCTAGTCCTGTGTCGCCGGTTCAGATACCCAACCGGCTCGGCCCGGTTGGGCCGGTAGCATCACTGCACCGCCGGGGAGTAGCGCAGTTGGTAGCGCACCTGCTTTGGGAGCAGGAGGCCGGGAGTTCGAGTCTCCTCTCCCCGACCCTTGACCAGCCGCCACTAGCGACCTGGGAAAGTGCCGGCAGCCACGATGGTGCTGCTGAGTTCCTTGCCCAGCGCGGCCAGCGTGCCGACCTGGGTTTCTGACAGGCGGGCCCAGGGGGCGGCGGCCAACTCGTCGGTGTACTGCTCGACTCGATCGCGGTGCGTCTGGCCGGTGGATGTGAGCGTGTTGGCGTCGACCCAGCCACGCTGCTGCAGGCGCTCGACGGCCGTTGCCCACGCCTCGTTGGTCCACCCACGTGTCGCTTGCAGCACTGCTGCGGGCACCGCGCCAGTGGCGCCGTGAATGACCAGCGCTTCGATGCCCGAGACACCTTCGACCGTCAGCGCTGCGATGTGGCCATCGCCGCGGAACTCGCGTAGCAACGTGATGGCGAACCACAGCGCAAGGTGAGGCTCGGCGGGCCACTCCTGTGCCAGGTGACCGGCGAACAGCGGGCGGCCCTCGGGGGTGCACGCGTCGATGATGGAGCGCAGCACGTCGGCGGCCACGGCGATATCTGGCTGCGAGAGACGCTCGCCAAAGATCCGCACAAGCGCCGCATCGGCAGCGGCCAGGCGCGCGTGCCACAGCTCGGGGGCGCTCGTGCGCTCCCATGCCTGGGGCACCAACGCACGAATACGACCGGGCTCGAAGTTGTAGAAGGTGGCCACCACCACCTCGGCAGGGACTGGGCCGATGGCCGCGGCACGAGACGAGAAGTAGCCCATCATCCCCGCATCGAGGCCAAGCGCGGTGTAGTGCTGGTCGGCTTCGGGCACGAAGTAGATCAATCCGTGGAAGGCTTCGAGCCGTTGCCAAAGGAAGCGCGACGTGCTCGGCTTACCACTCACTGGTTAGCACTCATCGCCATCGAATGGACCGATGGCCTTGCGGATCATGCTGTGGAAGATGGCCAGTGGGTACTCCCACTTCGGGCTGAGCACACCCGTGTCGTAGTTGCCCGCGTCGAGGTTTCGCTGCACGTGCTCGCACATGCGTGCGTCTTCGTCGGCAACTTCTTCGCTGAACTTCACGATGTCTTCAATGCCATTTGCGTCGTCATCGAAGAAGTACTCGAAGATCAGATCGCTGTGCGTGTGGCCACGCGGCAGCCACCGCTCGACCGCGAAGCCTCCGGGGAACACGTCGAAGGCGAACGTCGGCCAGAAGTAACCGAACACACCGAACGTGCTCTCGTCGCGCGGCGGCATGGTGTGGATGTTCCACCGCGGGTCTCCCTTGTAGACGACCTGGTAGTTCAAGGCATCTGCATCTCGGCTCATCGCCGGGTGCGTGGTGGGCAGGTGGTAGCCCTCGAGAAAGTTGTCGCCGTAGGTCTTCCAGTTGCACGCGACGTGGCGCACGCTCTTGCTGTGAAAGCGATAGCTCTCCAGCGGCACGCCTGCGACCTCGTTGGGAAACTGGCCGAGCCACTCGCGCAGCGGCGCGATGGCCGGGTTCAGGCACACGAACACCATGCCCCGCCACGAACCCACCTGGATCGGCGTGAGGTCCATGTTGTCCGGGGCTTCGGCGCCAAAGTCGCGAGCGCTCAGCAGCTTGCCGTCGGCATTGAACGCCCAGCCGTGGTACTTGCACACCACGTTCTTCGAGCAGCCCTCGCCCTCGAACACGATTGGGCCGGCGCGGTGGGGGCACAGGTTGTAGAAGGCGCTCAGTGTGCCGTCGTTCTTGCGACGAATGAAGATCGGCCAGCCGGCCAGGTTCTCAGTGACGTAGTCACCTGTGTTGCGCAGCTGATGGTCGTATGCGACGTGCACCCAGTTGCTGCCGAAGATTGGCCAGCGCTCGCGCTGCCAGATTTGCGGGTCGTGGTACCAGCTGGCGGGCAGAGTGATGCCGGGGTCGAGCGTGCGGTCCGTCCGCATCAGTGCCTGCAACTCGGGCCGTTGGCGAACCGTCACGGGGCGGGAGTGCAGGCTGGTCATTGCGGCGGCTGGTCCTTCACGGCGTTCAGCTGCTGCAGCGCCATGAGATCCCTTATCTGCGCCTGCATGCCCTCGGGCGACCCATCGAGGAAGAGCACGTTGCCCCTACCATGCTCGGCCATCTGGCGAATGGTCTCAGTCCACATCGAGAACAGAATCAGCGACGAATCAACTGTGTTGGTTGCCGACGCAAGACCGCGCGCCACTTCCTCGCGGAACAACGCCACGCCCTGACCACGTAGCTGAGCGGCGGTGCGTTCGGCTTCGGCCTCGATGCGCACGGCGGTGCCGAGCGCTTCGGCCTCCTTCGTCTTACGGATGAGCAACGCGTCGCCTTCGTTGGTGGCGGCGGCCTTGAGGTTGTTACTGGCAACGACCTGCGCCATCGAGGTGGTGATGGCCTGATCGAACGTGATGTCATTGAGCTGGAGGTCGATGAGGTGGAAACCCCATGTCTCGATCACGTGGTCGAGGTTGTCCTTCACCTCCGCTACGATCTCGGCGCGCAGCACCAGAATCTCTGCCTGCTTCTTGGTGGCGACGAAGCCGCGTGTGCTGCCTTCGACGCTGCGCACGAGGGCAGTGAGGAAGTCCTTCTCGCTGACGAACTTGAAGGCGATGTTCTTGACGGTTGCCTCTGCTTCATTGATCGCGCCATAGACCATCATTGCCGTGAAGTACACGTTGGCCTGGTCGAACGTGATCGCCTGGAACTGCAGCTCAACGGCGCGGTTCTGCACACTGATGCGGCGGAAGATCTTCTCGATGAAGGGCACCACCACGTTGAGGCCCGGGCGCAGTGTGCGGCGGTACTTTCCGAAAATGGTGGTGACCGCGACAGTGCCCTGATTCACCGTGCGTAAGCCGGTGAGGATGGTCAGCACGACGATGACGGCGACTACAATGCCGGCGATAGTTCCGGAACCCATGGTGTAAACCTCCCGATCAGGTGAGCGGCGAGTCTACGTCGGCTCAGTGATCCACGATCGTATAGACCTTCGGATGGTCTCGTGCACCACCCCCCGCCCGGTCGTCCGCGCTGGTGCCAGGATCACGCTGCCGGTACGCAGGTCGAAGGCTTGTCCGGCGCGCTCGGTGGCACCTACGTGCAGCGTCGCGTGACCACTGAGCACGCAGAAGACCTCGTCATAGCCGTCTCGGCGAAAGGGGAACGCGCCGGGCGTGCACTCCCAGACCCGGCACTCCAGCTGGCTGTGCGCGCAGAGCGTGGCGCTGGATTCGTGCAAGTCGCCTGCCATCACGACGGGTCGGCGAGTCGGCTCTCCGAGCGTGGCTGTGTGGGCAATCCGTAGGTGAGCCGACTTGGCCGTGGCGCCTGGTCGCTGGTCGATGACGTACAGCTTGCGGATCGTCTGATGCACATTCCACTCGCTGGGCCAGTTGCGCGGCGGGGTCCACAGCGTGCCCGGCTCCGCGTCGTCGGTACCGCCGCCGTGAGCCACCGAGACACGGCCAGCGACCATGTACATCGTTCGTCGAAGTAGCCGGCTCCATCGCTGAGGATGCCGGGCGTGCACTCCCAGATTCCGATCTGCACCGCGCCGTCGTCGAGCAAGGCACATCGCTGATGCGATCATCCGTGCGGCGCAGCGGAGCAGTGAGAATGGCGGGCCCGTGCGTCTATCCATTCTTGCGCACTTCAGTGCCAGCCGGCCCACACGTCGCCGAACCCGGAATCGCGTGCACCCATTTGCGCGCGCAAGAGCTTTCTGGGCGCATTCCGTTCCGTTTGCGGTTCTGGGTGCATTCCGGAAGCCGGGATTCCGGAAGCCGGAACTCACAGCTTCCAGAACCGGAGCTAGATCGCGGAGAGGTAGCCGACGATGTCGGCGGTCCTGCCAGAGGAAACCGTGGCCGCCTGGTAGCCGCGAAGTTCGCTGCCGGCGATGCGACTGGCGATGGCTTCGCTGTTCGTTGGCGGCGCCAACGCATCAAACTCACCGAACGCAACCAGCGTGGGGCAGTTGATGTTGCCCGAGCCGATCCGACACGTCGTGGCCGCTGCGAGCGACCAACTGCATCGCCTCGCCCCGAAGCTGGCCCTCGGTCCGTGGCGCTGCCCGGCCAACGACGCCCAATTCCACCAGGCGTTGGTCGAAAGGGTTGGCTGCCAGAAACTCCGGCGTGTAGCGACTGTCGGCGAGGTGCAGCCGCAATCGAGCCTGCTCGTCGGCCGACACCGCGGTCAGCGTATGTAGCGGGTAGCTACTGCCACCCGCACCGCCGGGCGAGGTACACAACAGCGCCAGTCACTCAACGCGTGCCGGCCAGGTGACGGCGAACTCTCGAGCAACCATCCCCCCGAAACTGATGCCAACCACCAGCGTCGATGGCCAGCCGAGGCGATCGAGCAGCGCAACAGCATCGGCGGCGTAGTCACTCATCGTGGGCGTGTCGTGTGGGACGGTCGTGCGGCCCGATCCGCGCTGGTCGTGGATCAGCACCTCGAAGTGGGCAGCAGTCGGGGACCGCTGCCATGCAACTCGTAGTAGATGTCGATGCCATTGAGCGTGGGGGTGGGCATGGCGCGTCAGCCGATCAGGAAGCCGTGCGGGAACGGGTCGCGCTCGTCGAGGAACTGCTGCGAGGTGCCGGTCACCCACGCGCGACCGGTGATGGTGGGGACGACTGCGGGGATGCCGGCGACCTCGGCGGTGTCGACCAGGCGACCCACGAAATGCGTACCCAACAGCGACTCGTTGATGAAGTCGGTGTGCATCGGCAGCAACCCACGGGCATGCAGTTGTGCGATGCGCGCGCTGGTACCGGTGCCGCACGGAGAACGGTCGAAGTAGCCGGGCGCGATCACCATTGCGTGGCGCGAGTGTTGAGCATCGCTCCCGGGTGCCACCAACTGGACGTGATGGCAGCCGTTGATGCTCGGCTCGGTCGGGTGCACTGGAGAGTCGCTGGCGTTGATTGCGTGCAGGATGGTCATGCCCGTATCAAGCAGCGTCTGTGCATGCTCCTTGCCGTACGGGACGCCGATCTCGCCAAGCTCGACGATGGCGTAAAAGTTGCCGCCAAACGCCATGTCGTATCGAACCTCGCCCAAACCGGGCACGTCGACAGTGCAGTCCAACGCCGTCACGAACGACGGCACATTGCGGATCGTTACCGCCATCGCTCGCCCATCGTCGACGGCGACTTCGGCGATCACCAACCCCGCCGGGGTGTCGAGTCGGATGGCCGTCACCGGCTCGGTCACCGCCACCATTCCAGTCTCCACCAGCACGGTCGCAACGCCGATCGTGCCGTGGCCGCACATCGGCAAGCAGCCGGTGACTTCGATGTACAACACACCCCAGTCCGCATCGGCTCGGGTTGGCGGCTGCAGGATCGCCCCGCTCATCGCCGCGTGGCCGCGGGGCTCGTGCATCAGCAATGTGCGCAGTGAGTCGGTGTTGGCCATGAACCACTGCCGTCGGGCCTCCATTGTGTCGCCCGGTATCGGTGCGACACCACCCACCACCACTCGTGTGGGCATCCCCTCGGTATGCGACTCCACGCAGTGCAACACTCGCTGAGTCCTCATCGGCCACTCCCCTGTCGTGCACCTGTTCGTGCACCTGTTCGTGCACCTGT
>Ga0105046_10013364_pt1 | contig 12722 bp, 7 predicted proteins | sample MAT03_FD_78385 | JGI IMG/M metagenome (GOLD analysis project Ga0105046, IMG submission 78385) | Freshwater microbial communities from Lake Fryxell liftoff mats and glacier meltwater in Antarctica - MAT-03 (megahit assembly) | ecosystem: Environmental > Aquatic > Freshwater > Ice > Liftoff... | reverse complement strand
CGCGTGCAGGCGGCGCGCACCTCGGCCAACATTTCCACCGCCGTGGCGCAGCAGACCGAGGCCGCCCGCGGCGGACAGGCCGGCGTCAACCTGGACGAAGAGGCCGCGCGGCTGATCATCTACCAGCAGAGCTACCAGGCTGCGGCCAAGGTGCTGCAGGTGGCGCAGTCGCTGCTGGACACCGTGCTGCAGGTCACCGGCAGGTAACTGCAGAAAAGGTACGCCATGCGCATCACCACCGCCAACGCCAGTGCCAACGCCATCGCCGTGCTGCAGCAGCGCCAGCAGCAGTTGGCCGGGCTGCAGGACCAGATCACCAGCGGCAAGCGCATCACCCGCCCCAGCGACGACCCGGGCGGCGCGGCGCGTGCCGAGCGCGCGCTGGCGGCGATGCAGCGCAACGAGGCCAACCAGCGCGCGCTGGATGTCAGCCGCAATGCCGTGCAACTGGGTGAACAGGCGCTGGGCGATGCGGGCGAGATGCTGCAGCAGGCGCGTGAACTCGTCATGCGCGCAGGCGCCGGCAGCTTCAGCGCTGCCGACCGGCGCCAACTGGCCGAGTCGGTGCGGGGCCTGCGCGGCGACCTGCTGGCGGTGGCCAATCGCGACGATGGCGCCGGGCGCTTTCTGTTCGGCGGTCAGGGCAGCGACGTCACGCCGCTGCTGGACATGCCCGCCGTGGGTGCGCCTGGCGACCCCGGTTACCTGCCGCCGCGGGTGGCGTTCCAGGGCAGCCCGGGCCTGCTGCAGGGCGACGCCGGTGAACCGACACTGCTGGCGCTGGACGGCCAGCGCACCTGGCTGGATGTGCCCGACCCGGCCAACCCGGGGCAGACAGCCTCGGTCTTCGACTTGCTGGACCGTATCGTCACGCAGCTGAATGACGACACACTGGACAGCACCCAGCGCGCCGACGCCATCAGCGCAGGCCTGGCGGGCATCGACAGCGCGGTGGACCACCTCGCCGGTTGGCGCTCGCGCACGGGCGTGGCGCTGAACCGCATCGACGGCCTCAGCCAGCGGCTGTCGCAGGCCGGACTGGACGCCGAGGCGGCCCGCGCCGAGGCCCAGGACACCGACCTGGTGCAGGCCATATCGAGCTTCAAGACGGTGCAGACCAGCTACGATGCCGCCTTGCAGACCTACGCCTCGGTGCAGAAGATGTCGCTGTTCGACTATCTGCGCTGAGCCCGCCACGGCTCCGGCGCGGCGCGCGGGCCGGCAGGCTGCAACTCCACCCGTCCAGACACCGACCCGATGCCCGAAGCCTTCGACCTGGGCGCCTTCACGCTGGCCTATGCACCGCTGATCGACCGTCAGCGCCAGGTGGTCGGCACGCGCCTGACCGTGTTCCCGCAGCCCGGCACTGGCGCGGCCGATGCAGGCGCGCTGCTGGCGGCGCTGGACAGCGTGTGGCCGCGGCCCGAGGGCGCAGCAGGCGAGGGTGCGGCGCCCTTGCAGCTGCGCCTGCGCGCGCTGGGTGAGCCCCATTCGCCTGCGGCCACCCCCGCCGGCCCCGCCGGTGCGCGAAGTGCTGCGAGTGCGACCGCTGCCGCGCCAGCCCGTGCGGCCACATCCCCGCCCAAGCTGCAAAGCCCCTTGTTGCTGACCATCGCCGGCGAGGACCTGCTGCGCGCGGTCATGGCGGCCGGCCCCGGCGCGCAGGTGCTGCTGGAAGTGCCGGCCTTCATCGCCGCCGACGCGGGCCTGGCCGTCACTTTGGTGGCTCTGCGCGATCGGGGCACGCCGCTGCTGCTGCAGGGGCGCCCGCGGGCGCCATTGCCCGCGGCCTTGGCGGGCTGCTTTGTGCACCGCCTGCTGGGCGCGGCCGAGGTGGGTGCGCCCGCTCTGGCGGCCGATCTCCCGGGTGCGCCAGCCACGGGGCTGGTGTGCGACGGCGTGCGCAGTGCCGCCGCGGCCGAGGCGGCTTTCAAGGCCGGTGCCCTGGCCGTCAGCGGTTGGCCGTTCGACGACAACCTGCCGCCGGCCGGCGCCCGTCGCAGCGTGCCGGCCGACCTGCAGGTGGTGATGTCGCTGGTGTCGGCGGTCGACAAGGAAGCACCGGTGTCGCAGCTCGAGGCCATCCTGAAGCGTGACCCGACCCTGGCCTTTCGCCTGATGCGCTATCTGAACTCACCGGCCTTCGGCCTGTCGGTGGAGATCAACTCCTTCGGTCACGCGCTGATGCTGCTGGGCTATCAGCGGCTGAAACGCTGGTTGGCGCTGTTGCTGGCCTCGTCCAGCAAGGACGTCAATGCCAAGCCCTTGCTGTTTGCGGCCGTGCGCCGCGGCCTGCTGATGGAAGAGCTGGTGCGCCAGCAGGGCGACGCCGAACTGCGCGGCGAGCTTTTCATCTGCGGCGTGTTCTCGCTGCTCGACCGCCTGCTGGGCCAGCCCATGGCCGAGCTGCTGGCCAGCGTGCCGGTGCCTGAACGGGTGGCCCAGGCATTGCGCAGCGAGGGCGGGCCGCATGCGCCGCTGCTGGCCCTGGTGCAGGCGGTCGAGGCGGCCGCGGCCTACGACATCCGCGAACAGGCCGAGGCCTTGCTGATTGCGCCGGGCGAACTCAACCGTGCGGTGCTGGCGGCGCTGGCGGCCGCGCGGCAGCTGGATTGAGGCCGCAGGCTTGAACGACAGCGTGGATGCCGGCACCGGCCTGGGGCTGGCCGCTGCGACCCCAGAAGCCGAGCTGCTGTCGAGCCTGCTCGACGAGGTGGACGAGGCGCTCAGCTGGTTCGACGAGGCCGGCGTGCTGCGCTGGAGCAACCCGGCCGCCGTGCGCGCCAGCGGCATCGAGCCCGGGCACGGCGCCGCCGCCGCCACCGGCCGACTCGGCGGCGCCGCAGCGCAGTGGTTGCAGGCGGCGCTGAAGGCCAGCGGGCGCGTCGAGACCACATTGCGCAGCCCCGGCGGTGCGCGCTGGCGCAGCATCGTCTGGGCCCTGGGGCGTGGGCGCGCCTGGCGGCTGCATGAACTGCCGCCACGCACGGCCGCGGCGCCGCGGCCGGCGCAGAGCGCAGATGCCGCGTGGGGCCCGGCCCCCGCCCCCGCCACGACCACACCCACCACGCCCGTCCCCGCGGACGGCGTCTCGCCGCTGCTGGCCGCGGTCTGGGCCGGGCCGCTGCCGGCGGCCGTGCAGGACGCGGACTTCCGTCTCGTCGATGTCAACGACGCCTACTGCGCTGCCGTCGGCTGGCCGCGTGAGGCCCTGCTGGGTCGCGACCCGCTGGACTGGCAGCCGCCGGAGGACCACGAAATGGCGCGGCTGGCCCGCGTCGAGGCCCGCAGCGCTGCCGCACCGGGCCCGACGCTGCGCCGTCGCATGCACGACGCGCAGGGGCAGCAACGCTGGTTCGCGGTCACCAGCCTTCCGCTGGACGGCCTGATGGGTCCGGGTACCGCAGCCGCAGCCGGTGCGATGGCGGGTGCAGGGCCGGCCCACAGCCCGCGGCGCTGGCTGTCGCTGTGGCAGGACACGACCGGCGAGGTGGCAGCGCGCGACCATGCGCGGCGGGTGCAAGACGAATTGGCGCAGTGGTTCGGGCTCAGCGGCACCGGCATGCTGGTGTACGACGACACCGGGCTGATCGTGCGCTCGAACGCGGCTTTCGAGGCCCTGGTCGAACATGTGCCCGAGGTGCTGGGCGAGGCCACGCCCGAACTGCAGACCTTGCTGGCGTGGGCCGGCGACACCCCCCACGCCAGCCTGCAGCCCGGCGCCGCTGCGGTCGAACGGCAGGTGCTGCTGCCGCTGGCCGATGGCCGCCGCCGGCGCCTGGTGGCGCGGCTGAGCTGCTATGCCGCCGACCGCGGCGAGCGCCGCGTGATGGCCGTGGTCGAAGACCGCAGCGCCGAGGACGAGCGCGACCTGGCGCAGCTCGAACGCGGCATGCTGATGGACACCGGCAGCATCGGCGTGGCCACCTACGACCCGGCACGCGGCTGGCTGGCCCCGGGTGCCTCGCCCGGCGCCAGCGACATCGGGCGGGCGGCGGATGCCTCACCGCCCGTCGACGGCAGCGGTGCGCGTCGCGGTGGCGCATTGCTGGGCATCGGCCGCGAGCTGGTCGAGACCGAATCGCTGCCCGAATACGAACGCCTGCAGCGTGCCCTGCGCGCCGGCGAACGCGCCGAGGTGCGCTACGCCGTGCGCCACCCGGAACTGGGCCTGCGCTGGCTGCTGACGCGGGTGGAGCCGGCCGCCTTGGCCGGCGGGCGCAGCACCACCTCGGTTGTCACGCTGGACGTGACCGAGCAGGAGAAGGCACAGCGCCGCAACGAGGCCCTGCTGCGTGAACTGACGACCATCCTCGACGGGTCCACGGCCGGCATCGCCTACCTGCGCGGACCGCTGCTGTTGCGTTGCAACCACCGCTTCGAGCGCATGCTGGGCCTGCCGCCCGGCGGTGCGGCGGGTGCGTCGCTGGACGAGATCCTGGGCCGCCTGCCCGACGGCGCACGCATCGCACAGCAGGCGGCCGAGGCCCTGGCCGAGGGCCGGCGTTTCGAGGCCGAACTGGCCGTGAGGCCGGCGCGGATCAGCGAGAGCGGCAGCGCAGTCAGCGGCGCCGGCACCACCCCGCCCGCCGACACAAAACCGGCATGGCTGTCGCTGTCGGTGCGGCGGGCCGAGCCCGGTGGCGCCCTGCCCGAGGCCGTGGCCGTGCTGACCGACGTGTCGCGCCTGAAGACGCAGCAGGACGAACTGGAGCAACTGCTGCGAGAACGCGAGTTGATGTTCAGCCTGTCCGATGTCGGCATTGCCTACTTGCGCGGCGCCCGCGTCGAACGCGCCAACAACTCGCTGGCGGCGCTGACCGGCTATTCGCTGCCCGAACTGATGACGTTGGACACGGCCGAGCTGTACGCCAGCGCGCGCGACTGCGTCGACTTCGAAGCCCGCGTCGTGCTGGGGCTGCGCGCGCACGGCCGTTTCAGCGGCGAGCGCAGGCTGCGCCGCCGCGACGGCGCCATGCTTTGGGTGCAGGTGGCGGTGCGTCCGGTCGACCCCGACGACACCGACGCCGGTGTCATCTGCAGCTTCGTCGATGTCGACGAGCGCCACCGCGCCCGCACCACACTGGCGGCGCAGGCCGAGCGCACCAAGGCCGTGCTCGATTCGGTGCTGGTGGGCATCGTCACCGTCTCGTCGCGCGGCATCGAGTGGATGAACCGCTCGGCACGGCGCATGTTCGGCGGCGAACTGGCCGATTTCGTCGGCGAGCCCATCAGCATCGTCGCCACGCCCGAGCCCGGCCACCCGCTGCGCCGCAGCGACTGGACCGAGCGCCTGCGCGACGGCCAGTCTGAAACCTTCGAGTGCCGGCTGCAGGGCCGCGACGGCCGCACCTTCTGGGTCGTCGGCAATGCGGTCGTGACGCGCGGCGAAGCCGGCGCCGGCGCGCCACTGACCTTTGCGCTGCTCGACATCGAACGCCGCCGCCAGGCCGAGATGCGCATTGCGCAGGCCCAGGCCTCGTTGCAGCGCGTGATCGAGACCGCGCCGCTGGCGATTGCGCTGTTCGATGCCAGCAGCCTGCGCGTGCTGCAGTTGAACCACACCGCGGCCAGCTTCTTCGGCCGCCCGCTCGAGGCCGTGCTGGGCCTGCCGCTGGCGCAGGCCTGCGACCCGGGGCGGGCCGAGGTGCTGCGCGGCTGGCTGCAAGCCGCGGCCGGCGCCAGCGAGGCGCAGCAGCACGAATGGCGCGACGGCGCTGACGTGCACGGTGCGGGCGATGCGGCCAGCGACGGCGGGCGCGTCTGGGACTGCCGCATCGTGGCGCTGGCCGAACGCGCCACCGAGGCGGCGCCTGGAACAGCCGCGACAGCCGCAACAGCCGCAACAGCGGGCGCAGCCGGCCCAGCCGGCACGGCGATCGCGGACGGCGACGGCGACGCGCCACCGTCGCAGCTGCTGCTGGTGGCCAGCGACGTGACCGAGCAGCGTGCCGCCGAACGCGCCCGGCTGCAAGGTGCGATCGCGCAGCGCGAGGTGCTGGTGCGTGAGGTGCATCACCGCATCAAGAACAACCTGCAGGGCGTGGCCGGGCTGCTGCGCCAGAACGCTGCCCGCCACCCGGAGCTGTCGGGCCCGCTGACCGAGGCCGTGGGTCAGGTGCAGGCCATTGCACAGGTGTACGGCCTGCAGGTCGGCGCCAGCGGCCCGCTGGCCGTGGCCAGCGTGCTGAGAGCTATCGCACAAAGTGTGCAGCGCACGTTCGGCCGCCGGATCGAGGTCGCAGCCGGCGAGGCCACAACCGACGCAATGGCCGCCGACGCACCTTCGCAGCCCGACCTGTGGCACGACGGTGTCGTGCACGAGCCCTTGTCGCACCTGCTGCCCGAGGCCGAGTCCATCCCTGTGGCGCTGACGCTGAACGAGCTCCTGACCAACGCCATCAAGCACGGGCAGGGCGGGGCGGTGCAGTGCCAGGCCTGGGCCGACGGCGACGTGGTGACGATCCGCATCACCAGCGAAGCGCAACTGGCCGCGGGCTTCGACCTGGCGCAGATCCGCGGCGGTGTCAGCGGCCTGGGTCTGGTGCGCGCCCTGCTGCCGCGGCGCAGCGCCACGCTGGCCATCACCCAGCAGGGCACACAGGTGGTGGCCGAGGTGACGCTGCGGCCGCCCAGCGTGCGCCGCGCCGATGCGGCCGTGGCCGCTGGGGCCGCCGGGAGCGCCGGGGCCGCGGTGGCCGCAACCAACGGCTGATTCAGGTGGCTTGCGCGGCCGGGTTGGCCTGGGTGGCCTCACCCCTGCGTGACAATGCGGGCCATCCATGACTGAACTCGCCTCGCCCAGCGTCGCCCCCCGCATCCTCGTGGTCGACGACGACCGCCTGGTGCTGGCCACCGTCACCGACGGCCTGGCCGAGGCCGGTTTCGACGTCATCGACGCCGACAACGGCGACGATGCCATCCTGCTGGCGCGCGAGCATCGGCCCGTGCTGGCGCTGCTCGACATCCGCATGGAAGGCAAGTCCGGGCTGGACGTGGCGCGTGTGCTGCGGGAGGCGCCTTACCGCGTCCCCTTCCTGTTTCTGTCGGCCTTTGCCGATGCCCAGACGCAGGCCGAGGTGACGGCCTTGGGCGCGCTGGACTACTTGGTCAAGCCGATGGACGTGGACCAGATCGTGCCGCGTGTGCGCGCCGCGCTGGCGCGCCTGCAGGCTGCTGACATGGACAAGCTGCCGTCCGCCGCACCCGCTGTACCCGTGCCGGCGCTCCCGTCCGCACCGGCCGCACCGGCCGATGCCATCGCCGACCCCGTGCCCCTGGCCGTGGGCGTGCTGATGCACCGGCATTCGCTGACGCGGCAAGGCGCCTGGCAACAGCTTCAGCGCCTGGCGCTGGCGCAGCGGCTGAGCTTGCCGCAGCAGGCTGAACGCTTGCTGGGCGCGGTCGAGGAACTGGGGCGCTCTGCGCCCTGAATGTGCCGGCGCTGCGTCGCCGGTGCCGCGGCGCTACTCGCCCAGCGTGAAGTGGAAGGCGGCGCCGCGGCCCGGTTCGGCCTGGGCCCAGATCTCGCCGCGGTGCCGGCGCACGATGCGCTGCACCGAGGCCAGGCCGACGCCGGTGCCCGGAAAGTCGTTGGCGCTGTGCAGGCGCTGGAACAGGCCGAACAGCCGGTCGGCCGAGCGCATGTCGAAACCGGCGCCGTTGTCGCGCACCACGAAGGCCCAGCGCCCGTCGACCCGTTCGCGGCCGAACCCGATCTGCGCTCGCGCGCAGCGCCCGGTGTACTTCCAGGCGTTGCCCAGCAGGTTCTCCAGCACCAGGCGCAGCAGCGTGGGGTCGCCGATGGTGGCCAGCCCGGGCTCGATCTGCACTTCGGCTTCTCGCTCGGGCACGCCGCGGCGCAGTTCGTCGACGATGTAGCCTGCCAGCTGGCTCAGGTTGACAGGCTGACGCGCCAGCGGCTGCTGCGACAGCCGCGCCAGCGTCAGCAGCGCGTCGATCATCTGGTTCATGCGCGCGGCGGCGCCCAGCACGCGGTCGAGATGGTCGTTGCCGACGCGGTCGAGTTGCGGGCCGTAGTCTTCTTTCACGATGCGCGTGAAGCCTTCTACGACGCGGATCGGCGCGCGCAGGTCGTGCGACAGCGTGAAGCTGAACTGGTCTGCCTCGGCCGCCGATGGCTCTGACACCTCGGCTGCCGGGGCCGTGGTCTCGCGCCACAACAGCGCGCCCAGTTTGCCGTCAGGCAAGGGGCCGTAGCGCTGCAATTGCCAGCCGGCGGCCTGCAGCGGGCCGGGTGGCGTGGCCGGGCGCGACAGCTCCAGCAGGGCTTCGGCCAGCGGCAAGGCCGGTGCCGGTGCTGCCAGGGCGGTCAGCAGGGGCCCGAGCGACACCCCCTGGCCGGCCGCATCTCCAGCCAGGGCGGGGGTGGGCGGCGATGTCGCCGCGATGCACAAGGCGCGCGCGGCGGGATTGGCCGCGCGCAGCGTCCAGTCGGCGCCGTGGGGGCCGGCATGCTCGGCCAGCAGCATGGGTGCGCCGCGGGCCTGCAGCACGGCGCGCAGGGCCAGGGCGCTGGCGCCGGCTTCTTCCTGGGCGGCCGTGGGCTCGGCAAAGCCGGCAAAGCCGGCAAAGCGACCCCCTTCGTCAAAGTGAGGCTGCCCGCACAGGCGCCAGCCGCCGCCGGGCAGGGCCACCCGCAGGCCGGCAAAGCTGCGCTGGGCCTTCAGCGCGTAACGCAATGCGGGGCTGTCGGTGACTTCAGGCGGCAGGGTGGGCGCGGACGGCAGGGCGTCGGCCGGTGCACGCACCGACTGCAGCCGGTGGGCGGCGTCGGTCTGCCAGGTCCAGCCGGGCAGCAGGGCCTCGGTCTGGCGCAATGCGGCATGTGCGGCGCGCAACGCCTCGGCCTGCGCGGCGGCGGCGCGTTGGCGCCCGAAGGCCAGCCCGGCCGCGGCGGCGGCCACCACGGCGGCCACGGCGAGCACCAGGAAGGCCAGCGGCCACAATTCCGTCCCAGTCGGCCCTGCCACCGGGGCCTGGGCTGCAGCCGCAGGGCCCGAGGCCAGCGCCGCCCAGGTCCAGGCGGCGAGGGCAGGGCCCCGACCGGGGCCGGGTCGGGAAGTCGGCATGGGTCGGCATTGTACGAAGCAGCAGATATCGCAGCGGGCCTGCCGCGGTTCTGCCGCGGTTCTGGCGCCAGAGGTTCAAGTCCGCGCGCGGCGGGCCGAAAACTCGTTTGGTGGTCCGGTTCCAGACTGAGGCCGGCCGCCACCCCTGTCCGCACCGTCCTGCCAGCCCGGCCCAACCGTGCGCCGGGATGGTCGGCTACCCTTGCAGAAAAGTGCAGCCATGAGCGATGCCCCCATCGATGACGCCGACCTGCCGCCTCCGAGCCTGGATGTGGCGGCGCTGAGCCGTCTGCGCGAGCTCGACCCCGACGGCCGCCACGGTGTGCTGTCGCGGGTGCTGACGGCTTTCGAGACGTCCCTGGCACGCATGCTGGTGCAGTTGCAGTCTGAATCGGGCCGGGGCGACCCCGAGGTCGTGCGCGGCATTGCGCACACCCTCAAGTCCTCGTCGGCGAGCGTCGGCGCGCTGGCGCTGGCACGGGCCTGCGGCGAAGTCGAGCGACGTCTGCGCGACGGCCAGCACGACGATGTCTGCGCCGACGCGGGGCGCCTGGCGATGGAAGCGCAGCGGGCGCTGCAGGCGGTTGGGGCTATGCTGCGCGCCTAGCCCTGCGATGCCGCCGACACGAGACCTCCGCATCGAACCACGCCCCTCGATGAGCCCACTGACCTTGCCCGCTGACGGCGCCGCCGAAGACAAGCCGCTGCTGCTGCTGGTCGACGACGAGGAAGTGACGCGGCTGCTGACCCGGCTGCACCTGCAGGAGCACGGCTTCCGCGTCGAAGAGGCCGACAGCGGAGAGCAGGCCCTGGCCCTGCTGGGCACGCACGCGCCCGACCTGGTGATGCTGGACGCGATGATGCCGGGCCTGGACGGCTTTGCCACCTGCCGCGAACTGCGTCGCCTGCCCGGCCTGGCCAACCTGCCGGTGCTGATGCTGACGGGCCTGGAAGACGACGCCTCGATCAACCGCGCCTTCGAGGCCGGCGCCACCGACTTCTTTGTCAAGTCGCAGCAGTGGAGCCTGCTGGCGGTGCGGCTGCAGTACCTGCTGCGCGCGTCCCGCACGACGATCGAACTCGAACGCAGCAAGGCCAAGCTGGCGCGGGCGCAGGACCTGGCGCGCATGGGCAGCTTCGACTGGCGGCGCAACGACGGGCGGCTCTCGGTGTCGCCCGAGGCGATGCGGGTCGTCGGACTGGGCCCGCACGAGTCCGTTGACTTGCGCGCGCTGCTGGGCATGGTGCCGCAGGACGAGCGCCGGGCGCTGCGGCGGCGGCTGCTGGAGGCCCTGCGCCATGCCTCCCCCGTAGCCTGTGACCTGCCGATGGTGATGTTCAGCGGCAAGCGCCGCATGATGCACATCGAGGCCGAGCCCGAGTTCAACGAGCAGGGCCACATGGCCAGTTACACCGGCGTGGTGCAGGACGTGAACGACCGCCGCGAGGCCGAAGACCAGATCCAGCGGCTGGCGCATTTCGATTCGCTCACCAACCTGCCCAACCGCCTGCAGTTGCGGGACCGCGCCGACCGCGCGCTGGAGCAGGCGCGCCGGCTGGGGCACCAGTTTGCGCTGCTGTGGATCGACCTCGACCGCTTCAAGGAGGTCAACGACGCCTACGGGCATGGCGTCGGCGACGAGCTCTTGATCGAGGCCGCACGACGCCTGAAGGCCTGCGTGCGCCACAGCGATCAGGTGCTTGACACGCTGGAATCGGCCGGGCCGCGGTCGCACCGGCTGCTTGAAGCGGTGTGCCGCCATGGCGGCGACGAGTTCGTCGCGCTGCTGCCCGAGATCGCGTCGGAGCAGGACGCCTCGCGCGTGGCCGACCGCATCGTGGCGGTGATGCGCGAGCCCATCTACGCCGGCACCCAGGAATGCCGCGTCACCGCCAGCGTCGGCGTGGCCATCTACCCGCGCGACGGCAGCACCGTGCCCGAGCTGCTGGTCAATGCCGATGCCGCGATGTATTCGGTCAAGAACCAGGACCGCAATGCGCTGGCCTTCTACGGCCCGCATCTGGCGGGCCGCGGGCGCGAACGCTTCGAGCTCGAATCGGCCCTGCACAAGGCCATCGAGCGCGATGAACTGGTGCTGCACTACCAGCCCAAGGTCGATGTGCGCCGGGCTGAGCTGATCGGTGTCGAGGCGCTGATGCGCTGGCAGCGTGGCGACCGCCTGGTGCCGCCGATGGACTTCATCCCGCTGGCCGAGAAGACGGGCCTCATCGTGCCGATGTCGGAATGGGTGCTGCGCGAAGCCGCACGCCAGGCGCGCGTGTGGGCCGATGCCTACGGCCTGGACAGCTTCAAGTCGATCTCGGTCAACTTGCCGGGCCATGTGTTTCAGCGCAGCGACCTGGTCGAACACATCCACCAGTGTGTGCGCGAGGCCGGCGTGCCGCACCGCGTGATCATGGTCGAGATCACCGAGAACACGCTGATGAGCACGCTGGAGAACATCACGTTGACGCTGGACAAGCTCAACCAGATCGGTGTGGAGGTTTCGATCGACGACTTCGGCAGCGGTGCGACCTCGCTGTCGGCCTTGACCGGGGTGCCGATCTCCGAGCTGAAGATCGACCGATCCTTCGTCCAGCACCTGGACAACAACGTCAACGGTGCGCGCAGTGCGGTCATCGCCGAGATCATCATCGACCTGGGGCGCAAGCTGGGGCTGCGCGTGGTCGCCGAGGGGGTCGAGCGGCTGGGGCAGATGGAAGAACTGCGCAAGTTGGGCTGTCACCTGATGCAGGGCTTCCTGTTCAGCCGGGCTCTGCCGGCCGACGAACTGGGACCCTGGCTGGACGGCACGCAGACCGGCCGCGGGAGCTGGCCGGTGGCGCCGCGGTCCGCGCTGTCGGGCGTGGCGCTGGCCGGCGCGCCCGCGCTGGCCGGCGACCCGCCCGAACCCGCGGACGACGACTTCAGCCGCTTTCTCGCCGGCGGCGTGGCCGGTTCGGGTTGAGGCGGTCCGGCTACATGGACCGCGAGCAAAGCCACGACCGTGCCTGTGCCTTTGCGTGCGCCTGTGCGTGCGCCTGCGCCTGCAGGCGTCGCCCGCGCTGAACCGGGCGCATGGCTTCCGACGGCGCAGGGCAGCCGGACCCCGCAGCCTGGGCAAGCTTGATCGAGCGCCTGGTGGGCCAGCTCGACCGCGGTGGCCGCGAGTGGACGTTGGCGCGGCGCAAGGACAGCCTGCGAAGGGTGCTGGCCAGCAGCCGCAGCGACGCCGCGCGGCTGCAGCAGCGCCTGGGCGCGCTGCTGGGGACCTGGGAATCCGACCGGCCGGCCGGGCCCGGCGTGGCAACCGCCCCTGCGGGCGAACCGGCTGGCGAACCCGATCGCGATGCGGCTGGCGAACTGGCTGGCGAACCGGCTGGCGAAGCGGTTGTCGAAGCGGCCCCCTGGCGGCCCCTCGTGGGCCGCCTGCACCACGCGCTGGCGGCCGCCTTGCCGCCCGCAGAGCCGCGCGCCCAGGCGCTGGCAGAGCGGCTGGCCGCGCTGGCTGCGCGCATCGACAGCGCGGGCGCCAGCGCGGCCCTGGTGGCCGATGCGGCAGCGCTGTGCCAGCAGGCCGAACGCCTGTTTGCGCACCGCCACCACCTGGTCGATCAGCTGGCCACGCT
>Ga0105046_10013363_pt1 | contig 12723 bp, 8 predicted proteins | sample MAT03_FD_78385 | JGI IMG/M metagenome (GOLD analysis project Ga0105046, IMG submission 78385) | Freshwater microbial communities from Lake Fryxell liftoff mats and glacier meltwater in Antarctica - MAT-03 (megahit assembly) | ecosystem: Environmental > Aquatic > Freshwater > Ice > Liftoff... | reverse complement strand
GCGGAGGCGGTCTCAACCCCCGAGGGCGTGCGACTCTGCGTGAACGGCCGCACGTGGCACGAGGTCGGGCTGATGGGACTTCACAACGCGACCAGCGCCGCAGCGGCCGTCGCCGTAGCGCGACGGCTCGGCGTTGAGTCCGCGGCCGTGGACACTGGGCTCGCGAGCGCCAGCGGACCACCGATGCGACTCGAGCGATCCACGGTCGGCGGCATTCGCTTTGTCAACGATGCGTACAACGCCAATCCCGAGTCCACGCTCGCCGCCATCAGGGCCTTTGGTGATGCGTTCGCGTCGCCCGAAGCACGATTGGCGCACGCGCGTCGCGTCGTGATCCTGGGCGACATGCTCGAGCTCGGTGAGGCGGCCCCCGACTTGCATCGAGAGGTTGCCGAGGCGCTCGCGCAGGTCGGATGGGTCGACCTGGTCGTGCTGGTGGGCAGGCTCATGCTCTTTGCCTCTCCCGCACTTGCCAAAGCGTTCGGTGGCGAGCGCGTGGCCCATGTCGCGGACCTGGATTCCGGCGGTGCTGCGGCGGTTGCCGCGATGCTCCAATCTTCGGATGTCGTGCTGCTCAAGGGCTCGCGCGGCATGAGGCTCGAGCGGATTCTGGACGCGGTGCGGGCTCGCGCGGCCGAGTTGCCCCAACCCGGCAGCGAGCCCAAGCCCATCGGCGTGCCGAGCGTCCCGGCCATCCTGACCGCGTGGGAGAAGGCACGTTGAGCACCCTTGCTACGGGACGTGGTGGATGGAAGCAAGCGCACGAGTGTTGAGCAAGAGTGCCTCCGCTGGCCGATGAAGCCGCTGAAATGGACCAGCCCCGGCAAAGCCGGCCGCCCTCGACTACGTTCCCGCGCCCGACTCCATGCTGTACCTCCTCCTGACGTATCTGAGCGACTGGCTTGTCGAGACAGGCCTGTGGCCCTACGTCCGCGTGGTAGATCAGGTGCAGTTCCGTGCGCTGGTCGCCGCGCTGCTTGCCTTCGCGCTCGTGGTGCTGACGGGCAAGCCCGTCATCGGCTTCCTCGTTCGGCAGAAGATCGGCGACACCGGCGCCACCGACGCCGAACTCCTCCGCAACGTCAGCACGTCCAAGGCCAATACACCAACGATGGGCGGAATCCTCATCGTCGGTGCGGTCCTGCTCGCGACGATCCTCCTTGCCGACATCTCGCAGTTCTACGTGTACATGGGCATGGTTGTCATGCTCTGGATGGCGGCGCTGGGCGCCATCGATGACTGGCTCAAACTCACGAGCAAACGCCGCGGCGATACCGGCCGCCAAGGCCTGTACGCCTGGGAAAAGCTCGCTTTTCAGCTTGGAATCGGCCTCCTCGCGGCCTACTTCGTCCATCGCCAGGGTGTCGGGATCGAAGACGTTCGCCACGTGCTCAACCTCCCATTCCAACGCACGTACGAGGGGATCGCTAAGGGCCTGAACACCGATCTCATCTTCCTCGGGCCCGTGGCCTTCGCGCTGGTGGGCATGCTCATGATCGCCGGCATGTCCAACGCCGCGAACATCACCGACGGCATGGACGGCCTCGCCGCGGGAATCACGACCGCGGTCTGCTTCGGGCTCGTGGTGCTCGGCTTCGTCGGCGGCGAGCTGAACTGGGCCCAGTATCTGCTGGTGCCGCACGTCCCGGGCGCTGGTGAGCTCGCGGTGATCGCGGGCGCGTTGGCCGGCGCGTGCCTTGGGTTTCTATGGTGGAACTGCTCGCCAGCGCACGTCTTCATGGGCGACACGGGCTCGCTGGCCCTCGGCGGCTTGATCGGCTTCGTTTCGGTTGTGCTGCGCCAAGAAGTCGTGGTCCTGCTCATGACCGGCGTCTTCCTCGCCGAGCTGGGCTCCGTCGTGCTTCAGGTTGGGTGCTTCAAGCTCACCGGCGGCAAGCGGATCTTCCGCTGTGCGCCGTACCACCATCACCTGCACCTCGGCGGTTGGCCCGAGCCGCGGGTAGTGGCGCGCCTGTGGATCATCTCGGTCGTGCTGGTGGTGATCGCGCTGGCCACGCTCAAGCTGCGTTGAGGGGGTCGGGAGTGCCATGCTGATTGGGTTTGGATAGGGCCGCGTGGTGGCGCGCTGGGAACGCGCAGTTTCTGACCTCTGCGCGCCGCGGCTGCCGATACACCTTCTGATGAGCGCTTCAAGATCCTCAAAGAAATCCTCTACCGCAACCTCCAGCATGTCACTCGCGACGCGACTGGCGATGCTCTTCGCGCTGGCCGCTTGGGCGTTCGTCGCCGCGAGTCTGATCGGCTTTGATCCGGCCGATCCGCCGAGCCATGTTGTCTTCCCGGCCAACAACCCGGTCGCGAATTGGTGCGGACCCTTCGGTGCGATCGTGGCGTATGGCCTTGTGCGGCTGCTCGGGATCGGTGCGTGGATCGTCGTGTCGTTTGTCGGGCTTGCGATCCTGTCGGTCGCCGCGGGCCAGACGCCCCGTCATCTGGTCGTTCGCAGCCTCGGCGTTGTGATCCTGACTGCTTCGGTGGCGTGCCTTCAGGCGCTGGTCTTCCCGGCGTCGGGTTCGCTCCCTGATCTTGCCGGCGGCATGGTCGGATCGGTCGCGGGCGTCGAGCTCGCGGCGCGGGTGGGGCACTTTGCCGTCGTGGTCGCGCTGGTTGGCGTTCTCGTCGGGGCGCTGGTCGCCGCCGATGAGTGGGTGCTCGCGGCCTTTGGCTGGACCTGGCGCAAGACCAAGGATCATGGTGTTCCGGTCGCCAAGGGTGCCGCGGTCGCGACAGGCGAGGTCGCCCTCGCGGCTGGAAGCGCCACAGCGATCGTCGCGGCACGCGCCGGCACGAGCTTCTTCGGCAACCTGCGCGAGCGCGTGCTCTCCTGGGCTGATTCCACCAAGCGCGGCGCGGCGCGGGTTCGCCTGAACGACATCGATGGCGAGACCCCAGGCCGCGCGGCGCGATCACGCCGCAAGGCCGCCGCGGCGATCGCCCACGACATCCAGGATCCCGATAGCCCCGAAGCTCAGGCCGCGGCACTCGAGGCCGAGGCTCTGGAGGCTGAGGCATTAGCCCAGGCCGCGGCCGAAGTGGAGATGAAGCCGACCAAGCGCCGCCGCAAGGGCGCCGAGCTTGGACCAAGCGAGGAAGAGTTTGAGTCTGGCGCTTCGGTTGAAGCAGGTGATGAAGAAACGCGTGGCGGACTCGATGGCGAGAACGAGGCCGGTGAAGACGACATGGCCGACGATGCTGATCGTTCGGATCAGTTCGACGAGACAGGCGAGCGTGACGAGCATGACCAAGACGACGAAGAAGACCAGTTCGCCAGCGCGCCGCAGGTCTACAGCGAGCAAGCCCTGAGGGAGAAGATCGCACGCCTCCCCGTGGTCTTCGGCCAGAACAACAAGCAGGTCGCCACCGAGGCCGATCTGGTCGAGATGCGCGGCGGCGCAGCCCCCGAAGCGAGCGAGGCCGACGAGGATGGCGTGCGTCAGGATCCCGGCGCGGCACCCGGCCAGTCCACCAAGGTCTACCAGTTCCCCGGCCTCGACCTCCTCGAGAATCCCGAGGAGAACTTCAACGCCAAGCTCGAAGAGACAGTGCGCGAGCAGGCCACCGCGCTCGAGAGCGCCCTCAAGCAGTACCGAATCGCGGGCGAGGTCGTCGGCATCGAGTCCGGCCCGGTCATCACGCTCTTTGACGTGCGACTCGCGCCGGGCACGAAGGTTGCCGCACTCCAGGCCGTTTCGAGCGACATCGCTCGCGCGCTGAAGGCCATCAACATCCGCATCGTCCCCAACCAGGTCGGTCGCGACACCGTTGGTGTGGAGGTCCCCAACTCCACGAAGGAGAAGGTCCGCCTCAAGGAGCTCATGGGCAATAGCGAGAAGTTTGCCAGCATGAAGCTCCCCCTCTTCCTCGGCAAGGACGCCAGCGGCGAGCCCCTGATCGAAGACCTGACGAAGATGCCCCACATGCTCATCGCCGGCACCACCGGCAGCGGCAAGAGCGTGGCGATGAACACCATCATCATGGGCTTCCTCTACACCAAGAAGCCCAGCGAGCTCAAGCTCGTGCTCGTCGATCCCAAGATGGTCGAGATGAGCCAGTTCAAGGACATCCCGCACCTTATGTGCCCCGTCGTGACAGAGATGTCCAAGGCCGCGGCGATCCTTGAGTGGGCCTGCGTCAAGATGGACGAGCGCTACGAGCTTCTGGCCGAGGCAGGCTGCCGCGACATCGCGAGCTACAACGAGCTTCCGTGGGAAGAGCTCAAAGAACGCATGAACCCCGCGAGCCCCGAGGAAGAGGCACGCATCCCGCGCAAGCTCCCCTACATGGTCTTCATCATTGACGAGCTGGCCGACCTCATGATGACCGCGAAGGAAGTCGAGAGCCACATCATCCGCATCGCCCAGAAGGCCCGCGCCGTCGGCATCCACCTCATCCTCGCGACCCAGCGCCCGCAGGCCAACGTCGTCACGGGCCTCATCAAAAGCAACATGCCCTGCCGCGTCGCGTTCAAGGTCGCCAGCGGCATGGACTCGCGCATCGTCCTGGATCAGAAGGGCGGCGAGCTGCTCCTGGGTCACGGCGACATGCTCTTCCTGTCTCCCCGCTCCAGCAAGCTCAGCCGCGCTCAGGGCACGCTCGTGGATGATCTTGAGATCCGGCGCGTAGTGCGCTTCATGCGCGAGGTAGCGGGCCCGAGCTTCGAGCGTCAGTTGCTGCAGATTCGCAAGCCCACCGAGGGTGAGCCAGAGGGCCCCGCGGGCAGCGGCCTGGGCAACCTGACCGACGACGAGCGCCTTCTGCAGAGCCGTAACAACTCCTCGGCAAGCCTCGCCGCGGCCCAGGAAGATCCACTCTTCCCGCGCGCCGTCGAGATCGTCCTCGAAACCCGCCGCGGCAGCGTCTCGCTGCTCCAGCGCCGCCTCGCCATCGGCTACACCCGCTCCAGTCGCCTCATCGATCTCATGGGCATCGCCAGCATCATCTCTGACCACAAGGGATCGGTCGCGCGCGACGTGCTCATCACCGAGGACGACTGGGCCACCATGAAGCGCCTCGCGAGCGAGGAGGCCAAGGCCAAGGGCGTGCGCTCGATCGACGAGCTCAAGGATCTGGGCGGCCCCACACAAACGCAGCTCTTCGAGGCTCCCGCCGCCCGCGCACCGCGCGGCACGGGCTCACCTGCCGCGGGCGAGGTGCCACCCTTCGAGGCCGACGCAGTGCCGCAGGTGAGCGATCAGGACCTCTATGGCGACGAGGGTTCGTCGGCATTGGACGATGCGGACGGCGGTGAGGATGAGAACGAAGCGCCCAAGGGCCGGCGCGGTCGCGCGAGATAGCTCGCCCGCCTTCTTCAGTTGGATCGAACGCTCAGCAGCACGATCGCGTCGTAGATCGCGTGCGCCGCGACCACAATCCCAAAGCCGCGCCACGCAAAGAGGAACGCGAAGTAGAGCCCCGCGATGCTGTAGAACGCGAGCAGCCGCATGTCCGCGCCGCCGCCGGGATGCTGCACGTTGTGATAGAGGGCAAAGAGCACGGCCGAGACAACCGCGCCCACGATGTACCCTGCCTGGCTCTGTAAACGCAGAAAGTCCACGATCACGAGATGGATCAGCGTGATGAGCACGAGCCGGAAGACGAGCTCTTCATAGAGCCCCGCGCCGATCGAGACCGTCAGCTTCGCCTGCCAAGGGAGCTGCGCGAGCGCTGCCGTGCCATCGGCCATCGCCATCGGCTGCCCAACCGGGCGCGACATCACGACCGCGCCGAGCACCAGCAGCGGCAGTGCCCACACGAAGCTCTCAAGCCACATGAGACCCAGCACCGCGGGCCGCACGCGCCAGCTGCCGCGCTCGATGAGGTGCCACAGCAGCAGCACGACCAGGAGGACAATCGCTGGCAGGTGCAGCGAAGAAGGCCCGAACGCGTCGAAGAGCCCACGCAGGATCGTGCGTGCCGAGATATCGCCCACGCCCTTGGCCCCAGACAGGTACAGGATGAGCCCGACCTCGTACGCCGCGATCAGCGGCAGCAGGAAGAGCAGCACGTGCCACGGGCGCGACGAGAGATTGGCGTACCCCGCCTCCAGGTCTGCCCCGCGCGCGGGACGAGTGCCCGTCGGTGGGGGAGTGCTTCGGGTTGCGCGCGGTGAAGCCATGGGCGAGCGAGCGTAGCGTCCAAAGAAAAAACCGTCCGCGATCGCGGACGGCAAGGTGATCAGTTGGGTGATCAGTACGAGAAGTCAGAGGACCAGCTGGCCTCGTTGATGCGCCGGAGCGATCCCGAAAGTGCCCAGGCGTTCCGGGCCGTTCAGTTCAGAGCCAACCGTGCTCAGGCCTTCTTGGCCGCGGGAGCCTTGGTCGTCTCGGCGCGCTTGGTCAGAAGGCGCTTGGTCATCGTGCTCTTGCGGCGGGCGGCCTGATTCTTGTGGATCACGCCCTTGGCCGCGGAGCGGTCGATGACGCGCATCGCGCTCTTGAGCTGCTCGGCTGCCTTGGGCAGGTCGCCGTGCAGGATCGAGTTGTTGAAGTCGCGGATGGCCTCGCGCATCGTAATAAGCCGCCACTTGTTCAGGGCGCGGCTCGATGCATTCTGACGAACACGCTTCTTGGCAGTACGAGAATGGGCCATGGCGAGAAAAAACTCCTACCGAGGGTCAAACCGCGGCACACCGCCGGGCCTTCATTCTTGGCCTTCCGCGCCAAAGAATCAACTCCGATGCCGAGCAGGAATCGCGACAAACTTCCGCGCCAACGCTGTCGCTGGCTCGCCCACAGACCAGAAGCTCGCGACGGTTCTTGACCTGGGCCCTTGCCAATTGCGAACAAGCCTCATAACGTCCCCCCGCGAGGCCCCGGCCTCCGTTTGCGGGCGTAGCTCAATTGGATAGAGCACCTGACTACGGATCAGGAGGTTTCTGGTTCGACTCCAGACGCCCGTGTTTTTCCGCTCAACCGTTCCCTTGGTTTTTTGTTTCGGCGAGCTTTGGCCTTCAATTCCGAGATGGACGAGTCCCAGTCAGGGACTGGCAGAAGCCCGGCGGAACGCCCGGGCTTCGCATCGTTTTGGAATCGGCGTTCGAAGAGTTGCGATCGGGCTCCCCTCGCACAAAGCAACGGTCGCACCCAGCTTTGTGTGATCGGGGCCGTGCCGGAGGTTTGCGTGTTCACCATCGCTCTCAAGATGCTCCTGGGCGACCGCTCGAAATACTTCGGCATCCTCATGGGTGTGGCGCTCGCCTCGTTCGTCATCACATGGCAGGGCGCGATCTTCGTTGGGCTGATGAGCCGCACATTCGCCCTCCTCACCGACATGGGCGACCCCGACATCTGGGTCATGGATCCCAAGGTCCAGTTCATCGACGACGTCAAGCCGCTTCCGTCCACCGACCTCTACCGTGTACGCGGCATCGAGGGTGTCGCGTGGGCTGCGCCGCTGTACAAGGGCCAGACGCGAGCGCGACTCTCCGACGGCACGTTCCAGAACTGCGTTCTCATCGGCCTCGAAGACGCCACGCTCACTGGCGGCCCGCCCGAGATGGTGGAGGGGAGCGTTGAGGACCTGCGCCGGGCCGACGGCGTCATCGTCGACTTCGTTGGTGCCACCACCCGACTGGCTCGGCCGAACCCGATCCCCGGCGGGCCGCGAGTCCCTGTAAAGGTTGGCGACGAGCTCGAGCTCAACGACCGTCGCGCGGTGGTAATTGGGATCTCTCGCAACACCCAGAGCTTCCAGAGCAATCCGACGATCTACACGACCTTCAGCCGCGCCACCACGTTCGTCCCGCGAGAGCGCAAGCTGCTGTCGTTCATCCTCGTCAATGCGACGCCCGGCGAGGATATCCAGGCGCTCTGCGACCGCATCGAGCGCGTCTCCGGGCTGGCCGCGTACACGCGCGAAGAGTTCAAGTGGAAGACCGTCAACTACTTCATGAACAACACCGGCATCCCCATAAGCTTCGGCATCTCCGTCGCCCTCGGGTTTGTCATCGGTGCCGTCATTACCGGCTTCATGTTCTTCAGCTTCACCATCGACAACTTGCGATACCTCGGCACGCTCAAAGCGATGGGCACCACGAACGCCATGCTCATGTGGATGGTCCTGCTGCAGGCCATCTTCGTCGCAGTGGTCGGATGGGGCCTGGGCGTGGGCGTCGCCAGCTACATGGGCACCAGCGCCGCACGCAACAGCCCGCTGGCCTTCCGGCTCCCGTGGCAACTGCTCATGACGAGCGGTGCCGCGGTCCTGGTCATCTGCATGGCCTCCGCGATGATCAGCATCCGCAAGGTCATCCGCCTCGAGCCAGCGATCGTCTTCAAGGGATGAACACCCGCGCAACACGACCGCCGCGCAGCGTTTCAAAATCTCGTCTCAGAAAGTTCTCCCCCGAGCCGTTCAGCAGCGCAGAGTGCGCGCAATGTGTCCTGTTGTCGCGTGCGCGTGAACCGCGCCGCTTGAGTTGAAAAATGGAGCCGGAGGGAATCGAACCCTCGTGCCGATACAGTCGGCACGTAGCCTCTACGCGTGTATCTGGATGGTTTAATCTCGGCCTCGGGGCGGGCACCAGCACTCTCCCCTTTGGCCCGATCCTCAGTATTTTCTCGCGGGGTGATCCCTGAGCATCACGGATCTCCGCCAGCCTGCTGTCTTTCAATCCCGCCCCTAGCAGACTTTGGAGCGGTATTGCGCGGCTACTTAGGCCGCGAGAGCGAAGTTACGCTCAGCAATCAATTTTTTGCATGCTTTTAGCCAGGCCAGCATGCTCCTGGACGCGCCACCACGTGCGTCACATGACCGGTCGAAACCAGTTCGGCCCCAGTTGTCAAAGAGTCCCCTTCACACGATGATAGGCGCGTGCGAAGGTCCGCCATCCTCAACTTCCTCGGGCGACAGGGCAGTGGGTCCGCTGGGCCCGATCCAAACCCGTGGGTCGAGGCCGTCGCACGCACCCTGACGGGCATCGTGGGATGGTTTCTCATCATGTTCGCACTGGGCGTGGGCGGAGTCTCCGGAGACGCCCTCGCGACGTACTGGCATGGACCGGCCAACACCGTCTGGCCGATCTACGCCTCCATCGGTGGCATCATCGGCGCTGGGCTCGCGGCGCAGGCCATGCTCTACATGCTGCTGCTGACAGATCGGCAACGAATTTACTTCGTGGTCCTGCTGCTGGGACTCATCCCCGGAGTCGGGCTGGTCGTCATGATCTTCGCTGGAACCAACTGGTTCTTCACCCGCACCCTTGACCGGCGCGATCAGCGCAACGCCGATCGCGATCGCGAGACCAACGCTACGGGCTCCGTTCACGACACAGATCGTACCTGATCACACGACCTGTCGCGCCAGCTGCCCCGGCGGCAGTGGCGCGAGCGCTTCGCGGTCGAGCGTCTCTTTGATCTCACGAAGCAGGCGCGGGCGAACGACACCCACGTCGGCCGTGTTCGCGTGGATCGTCACGCCGTAGAGCAGGGCGGGCCCAGTCAGCTCCGCGAGGCCAGCGGACGGTGCGGGGTCCTTCAGTGCGCCCTCGCCCGCGTTCACGACGCGCTGCGCCGCCGCGAGGAGCTCGGCCTGCGCCTTCTCGATCGAGATCGTCGGGCTGATTGGCACCATGATGGTGATGGCGCGCCGGGGATGGTGCGACTGGTTCTCGATCACGCCGCCGAAAATCGCGTTGTTGGGGATGATGATTCGGCGATTGTCGGCCGTGTCCAGATTGGTCGTGAAGAGATCGATGCCGTCGATGACGCCCACCTGACCGGCCACGATCACCGCGTCACCAACCTTGAAGGGACGGAAGATCAGCAGCAGGATACCGCTGGCGAGGTTTCCGAGGTTGCCCTGGAGAGCCAGTCCGATCGCCAAGCCCGTGGCACCGATGATCGCCGCGACGCTGGTGGTGTTGATGCCCAGCGTGCCAAGGCATGTGACAACGGTGAAGAGCAGGATTGCCCACTTGGCCATGTTGCCGAAGAACTTGGCAAGAGTTCTATCAATCTTGGCCCGCTCCGCCGCGGCTCGTGTGAGGCGACGGACCCAGATCGAGATGATCCATCCGACAACCAGCAGCACGATAGCGGCGATGATGGCCGGGCCCTTGTCGATGACCCAGTCCCAGCCCTTCTGTGCTAGCTGAGCCTGCTGCTGAAGTGCTTCCCCGACGCTCGCCGAATCCTTGGGTGAAACGGGCTCTGAGGTGGCGGGGGCAACGGCGGGCGCGGCCGGGGCCGCGGCTTCCTGGAACGCGACGACGCTGTGGGTCAGCACGTTGACAAGCTTGGCGCAGATCAGCTCTGTATTCATCGAATTCCTTGTGGTCTTCTTGGCTCGGGTGTGGTGTGCGTGATGAGCGTGGATGCGGACGGCGTGCCGGACAAAGAACGGACTTGGGCGGGCTAGAAAAAAAGCGGCAGGCCCTTCGACCTGCCGCTTTGGATGTTTCAGCCATCATCGCGAGACAGAACGTGCTCTCGCGACGAAGCGATTCCGATCAGCACCGACTTACTGCACGAAGTTCGTGAGCTCGTCATCGCGGACCGGAGTACGCAGCTCGGCGCAGGTCGTCTCGCCGATGACGAGGAGCTCGCCAGCGACAGAAGACTTGACGACGAACGAGGACATCTTGCGCTCACCAGAGGCAACAACGCCGAAGTTGAACTCGACCTTGTTACCAGCAACCAAGCGGCCGTCGGCCGACGAGACGAAGGTCATGCCCTGTGGCATCGAGACGATCATACGGGTGTTGGTCAGGTTGACCTGGCCCTGGTTGAGAACCTCAACGCGGTAGGTGTGATTGTTGCCGACCATGACGACGCCGTCGTCGTCGGTGACGAGGGTGCCGATGTCGGGCACGCCGACCACGTTGACCTGGCAGGTCGTCGTGACGGGGGTGGCGCAGCCGCAGTTGACGGTGGCCGAGACGGGGATGTTGCCCGCGGTGGCGCCAGCGACAACGACCGAGACGGTGCGCGACTGGCCCGGCGGGATGGAGCCGAGGTTCCAGGAAGTGCCAGTTCCAGCGGCGGCGCCGTTGTTGTCGGCCGAGATCAGACGAGCGCCGCCGAGGTTGGCGACGAGCGTCGTCTCGTTGCAGGCGCTGTCGCCGCTGTTGGTGACGGTGAACTTGAAGGTGGCGTTCTGGCCAATGCGGATGGTCTCGCCGACATCGCACTTGACGGCGAGGACGGGCTGCGTGACCTTGGTCGAGGTCTGGTTGCTGGTCGCGGTCAGGCCGCCATCAGCAACAGCCTCGGCCGTGTTCGGATAGACGCCGGTCTGCGAAGCGCGAGCAACGAACGTGAACGTCTTGCTCTCGCCAGCCCGGAGGTCCATCGCGGCGGTCTCGAAGACAGCCTTGTTGTCGGCCATGAGGTTCGGGGGAAGCTGATCGCGAACGCGAACGTTGCGAGCGATGCCCGTGCCGTTGTTGGTGACGACGATCGTAACCGGGATGTTGTCGCAGATGATCACTTCGGCAGGGGCCGACTTGGTGATCGCGAGCTTGGGCTCGACGACGGCGATGTTCATGCACACCGGGATGGTGTAGCTGACGGTCGCGCAGGCCGCGACGGCGGCGCCGGTGGCCGCGCCGGTGACGCGGATGGTCTTGGTCTCGCCGGGGTTCATGCGGCCCAGGTTGAAGAGCATGTTGCCGCCCTGCTGGGTGGCCTGAGGGTTGGTCGAGGCGACCGTGAAGCCGGTCAGAGCCGACTCCTCGATCAGGACGTCGTCGACGGTGATGCCCGAGACGTTGGTCACCTTGATGTCATAGCTGAACTGCTGCCCGCGAGAGACCTCGCTGGGGAAGGCGCGGTCAACAAGCAGAACGGCGTTCTGCTGGACGCCCAGTGGGTAGTAGACGGCAGAGCCTGAGCCGCTCGGCGCGGCGGGAGCCGGCGTCGTCGTGCGAGGCTCAGCGGCGGGAGCGGTGCGGGTCATGGTCTGGGACGCCATGCCCGTGCCACTGAGCGCCGCGGGGCTCGTGCGGGGGACTGCGGTGTAGCCGACCGGCTCGGACAGGTTCGTGCCCTTGTTTGCACAACCGGCGAGCATGCTCAACGCGAGCAAAGTGCCCGACCCAATCATCATCGAATGCTGCTTCACAACCGTCTCCTTCTGTGTTCTATCCAGTCCACCCGGCAGACTGATGCACCCCTGTTGATCGCTGGCGGCTGGTGCTCCTGCAACCTCGCGGGACCCCCGCGAGACGACCGCCAACGTGTTTACTTCCGTTACGCTTGAAGGCTAGAAGACCCGGATCTTTCCAGGTTGACCCAAAACTTCTCCGGGGAAAGGTGTATTGTCGCGTGCGATATGCACTGTGTCAAATGGACCCTGTCAAAATCCCACCAGATTGTGACTTCGCTAATCTCTCCTACAAGCTCTACCAAGGATCCTCAGATGGCGATGCGCGTAGCCGTGATTGTTCCCGCAGCCGGAGCCTCGCAAAGGTACACCCAGTCAGGAGGGCTGCGCTCCAAGCTCGATGAGGATCTGGGTGGTAAGACTTTGCTTCAGCGGACCTTGGAGACTTTCACGAAGTTTGATCATCCCGACTTCAGCCTCGCACCCCTCATTGTCGCGGGCCCGCACGATGAGGCCTCCTTCTCCGATTTCCGCGATCGCTACGCTGATCGCCTTGGTTTGCTCGGGGCTCGTTTGGTCCGCGGTGGCAAGATTCATCGATGGGAAACAGTCGCCGCGGCCCTAGATGCGATCAAATCACTCGACGCTGAGCCGGGCCTG
>Ga0105046_10013362_pt1 | contig 12723 bp, 6 predicted proteins | sample MAT03_FD_78385 | JGI IMG/M metagenome (GOLD analysis project Ga0105046, IMG submission 78385) | Freshwater microbial communities from Lake Fryxell liftoff mats and glacier meltwater in Antarctica - MAT-03 (megahit assembly) | ecosystem: Environmental > Aquatic > Freshwater > Ice > Liftoff... | reverse complement strand
TTTGATGCCATTTCCTCTTTTCAAAATTTCCAGCATTTGGGCAAACAAAATTGGCATGTTTCTTTTCCTTGCCCTTATCATTTTTGGATTCCGCCACAGAGTCAGAGGACCCTATACCTTTCGGTTCTTCTCCCCAAAAATGGGTTTGGCAATCGCTCTATCTTGTTGTGCTCTTCCATTATTGTTCGCCTGCATCATTTTACACCCTAGAGACCATTACATACACCCGATATTTTGGTTCATGATTTTATTTTTTACTTTATGGCTTTCTCTCAGGATCCATTCTTCTCTTTCTTTGACAGGAGCTATGAGTATTTGCCTTATTTTTATTTTTTCTAATCCAACGTATCCATATAAACCAAGCCCAGATTCGAAGCCTTTAAAAAATTTTAATACCGTAAAGCACTTACAAGCTGTCAAAATAGATTCAGGTGGAATGATTTCTTTGAATCATTTTTTTCATCCATATATAGGTCCGGTATGCGTGAAATTCAGTTCTCACTCAAGGATTCCAAGGATTTTAAGCACTATTTAGAAAAAAAATAAAGTACGAGTTTTGATAGTTACCAATTTCATTAATAACTTATCAAAGACACATTCAGGGCTTTCTGGCTTCATGGCCAAGCCCGAAACTTTTTGTTTTTATAAATTACCATGTGATACCGTAGAGGAATATCAAACCTACGTTCGGGCTCCCCCTAAACCGAGCCAATTCTCACAAATTTCTAATCACACACGAATTTACATTCACTGCCCCAAGACATTACCCGTGTGTATTTTATTCAGAAATTTGGTCCACAGGCCATAAATTAAAAGAGTAGGAGGAGCAAGAAATCTGTAGTTGCAGCTTTTGATGCTACAAAATTGGGGTTGGTGTTAAGTTGTTGCTTTGACTGATTCAAACTTTTAGTGGAGAAAAGTTGGCTGAAGCATATTTTAAAGCAGCAATTTTTACCCTATATGATTCTGCTTCTTTTGCAATGTTGCGACGTTTGGGTACATGTGGAATACCTATAAGATTATTGGAGACATTTCAGGCAAACAAAAAGGAATTTACTTTTTGGGAGGCTAAACAAGATCGGTAAAAAAGCGAATTCAGAGTTGGATCTAAAGTATAGAAGACAATGAAACCCTGGCAAATCACATTTCTAAAAAAGAATGACTGGCGGAGTGAAAATCCAGGTTTTAAACTTCCCAAAAATAAAAGCTGAGCTCAACATCCCTCCATTTACCAAATACTTTTGAGGTAAACCGGTCCATTTTTGCTCTCTATACGGATTAGAAAAAAGCCTGGCAAGCCTTGCTTTTGCAAATGCACCTTTCCGTTTTCAAAAGACCATCTGGAGGAAATTTCATGATGATTTATATCAAAAACCTGATATTTCTCTTTTCCAGTAACCCCATGAACCAGTACCTCACCTTCCTTAAGCACCGAAATAGAGAAGGAATATCGTTTTGCTTTTTGGGAACGTACCGGGTTACCCCCCAACCAAAATGACGCTTTCATTTCCTCCCCTCTGTATCGGGAAACGAATTGATATCGACCTGACTGTGTAAAATAAGAAGGAGGAAACCACCAAAACCATCCACCTGCATCCCAAAATGGATCGGAACCAAGGTTATGAACCTCGAAAATACTGTCGATCCTTTGATTGGACGGATCAAAAAGCAAAAGTTGGGTGGTGTCACCATTCTTCAGGTCCCGGTAATAATTGGTGAGGTATACCGAATCTGTAGCCTCAAAAAGGCTGTCTTCTTTAAGGTTTTCCGACACCGGACAAGGTGGAAAAAGGGGTTCTCCTGTGGCACAAAAACTCCGGATCAAATCCTGATTAAAATAAGGATGTTGCTTTTTCCAGAGCGATGGACGTCCGGGATTGCAGGTTCCTGCATAGGGATCTACCAATGATCCGGAATCGTAAACTTCGAAATGGAGATGCGGGCCTGTAGAATTTCCGCTGCTACCTACCTTACCCAAATATTCACCCTCAGCAATGGTATCTCCAGGTTGTTTTTGGGTCACTGTATTTTTCTTTAAGTGACCGTACCAGGTAACCAAACTATCGGCATGGAGCAGATAAACCACATTCCACTGGGAATTATTAAAAGCACAATGTCTGTCAAAATTACCATCATTTTTGTAAACCAGAACGCCTTTGGCAGCGGCTACTACATTTACTTCTTCGGCATCCATGGTTTTCCACCAGGCTGGCCAAAGGTAAATGTCAGTTCCCTTATGGTTGTATTGGCTGGTATTATACGTTCGGGTTCCACAATTAAAATCACGAATAGAAGAAAATGAAAGATTGTGGTCCATATAATTCGAGAGTCCAAAAAAACTCCTTGCTGTATCCTGGTCCTGAAAAATCCACTCCAGGGGCCATCGGAACCGAATTGCAGATTTATCAAGTTGTTTCTGAGGCTGGGTCTTTTGCATACTTTTGACCCTCTCCAAAACCATTTCCAATTCCTGATGCCGTTTGTCTGTTTCCTCGCAAGCCATTTTCTGTGGAGACCGAAAGCCCTTACCATATTGGGCCTGAAGCAAAAGACAATGCCAGAAAAGAAATAAAAACAAAAATACTGTTGGTCTCATCTTTCAAAAATGATCAAAATAATATTCCACAACAAAAAAATAAGAGCCTGAAATGTTCAGCCTCCTATTTAAAAATCAGAATTATGTTACTAAAAACTGAAAGCGATTTCTATTTGAGAAATTTCATAGTTGAAACAGAACCGTCTTCAAACTGAGCCTTAATGAAATAAACACCTGGTTTTAAAACACCTGTATTTATAACAATCCTGCCGTTTGCGTCCGGAAGAACCTCCATCAGAAGTAATTTACCCTCAGGATTCTGTACTGAAACCTTAGGGGCCTTGAGGTTTTTTAATGTCTGAATAAACAACTGCTCTCCAGCCGGATTTGGATAAATTGCCATGTCTGTTTTTCGTGAAATCAATTCAGCAACCGACACACAGGTTGTTATGGAGACCTCATCACCATATCCTGTACCTGCTGAGTTGGTGGCATAAGAGCGAAAAAAATACGTGGTTTGGGAACCAAGATTCCCCACTCTGGAATTAAAACTTCCAATTCCACTTCCAAGGGCAATTTTGGTTGGTAAAGCTACAGTTGGTGCCGGATTTACATTCCAAACCACACCACGTTCCGTAACAGGTGCACCGCCATCAAAGCTTACATTTCCACCAACTTTTGCCGAATCACATGTAATTCCTAGTTGATTTACATTGTTTGTTGATACAGAAGGAACCTGTACTGCCAGGGAGGCGGTTGTAAATGTTCGTTGGTTTCCATATCCTGTTCCAAGGGTATTGGTGGCATAAGATCTCACATAGTAAAGTGTACCTGGATTTAATCCACTCAAATTACTGATAAAAGTACCAGCTCCGACCCCATCGCCGGTTTCATTTTGTCCGCCAATGGTTGGATTTGGATTTGTACCCCAACAAACTCCTCTAGCCGAAACCGGAGACCCACCTTCTATGATTATGTTACCACCTGAAATGGCTGTGGTTTGGGTAATAGAAATTACCGAATCCGTTTTCAGCCCTGGCACCTGGTCTGGGTTCAGAGTTGTAAAACTTAGTTGAGCTCCATAACTGGTAATATTTGCATTGTTTGCATACGCACGGACGTAGTAGGTTTGGCCAGCGGTAAGACCTGTAATGGAACTAATAAATGAACCACTTCCCGAACCGTCCGCCGTTTTTGTTGTTAAAGAAATGGTTGGGTCAGGCGATGTATTCCAGCATACGCCACGAACCAAAATCGAAGAACCACCGTCAAACAAAACAGCCCCGCCTGATTTTGCGCTGGTTTGCTGAATTTCTGTTATCGCAGCAGTGGTGAGCTCAATCTGAGTGCTTCCCTGATTTGGAACAATGGTTATATCGTGCCCGTTGCCTGAAGTTTGTCTTCCCTGAGCCGCAGGAATACCTTCGAGAAAGGGTTTCAAACGATACCGATTTCCGAAGGACAAGGTATCCGGAAATTTTAACTTTACGGTAAAAGAGTCAAGAACATTGGCCGCTGTGAATGGAGGCACACCTGAATACATTAATGTGGTAAGTCCAGTTGTAAATTGGTGATTTTTATTCGAAAGTTCAATCCGAAGAACATTTCCCGGGTTGTATTGGAAACTAGAAATTGGATTTTTGTAGATCGTTACAGAAACCGAATCTCCACGGTTATAAAACTGCTTAAATGGCCGAAGATTACTTAGATACACACGAGGCTCTCCTCCTCCTGTAAGACCACAAAAATTGATATCCAATTCGCCGGTATTGGCGCTTTCCATATAAGGCTTGTTAGCTACCACCCGTATCCTGTACCTTTTCACTGTGGGAAATGGAACCTTTGTAACAAAATTGAGGTTATCAGTAATAATCGCTTCTTTAATGCTATCCAACTGATTTGCCCCAGAGGTAGTTCCAAAATACCGGGCTGAATAAACAGGGTGATCGAAATTACCTGTAATATCAGAAATCTCCATCCGGTAAAAATTGGTCGGATCCATTTGAACCATTGGATTGATTGTAAAACGGGCATTGATGGAAGATGGTCGCTGTCCTGAACAATAAGGTACCGCAGGAAGTGACAATGGTGAAAAAGCAACCGAATCGAAATTTGTTACATGAAAAGCCTTCCAGGCGTTTGCATGGGCTTGATCGAACAACCAGAAACTGGATCCTGGAGGTAGAGCCACTCCGGTTGAGTAGTTGGGCGCTTTAAAATTATTCCAAACCAGGCTTCGTCCCAAAAATCCGAAGGTCGCATTCACTGGAGTTAAAGAAACAGGACCTCCTAAAGGATTACTTCCTACAGGAATACGTTTCTCTATGGCCTTTTGTATATAAGTAAACAGATAAGTCCAGGATTTGAGCTTCATAGTGCTTTGACTTGCGTTCATTTCCACCGATTGCTCTATCAATTCTCCGGCAGCCCGGCGGGCCAGAACAGCCGTTCTAAGTTGGTTAGAAAAGAAAACCCCAGAATTATTTCGAACATCGGGACCAGAAACTTCTCCGGTTAATACAAGGTGAGGAATGCTGGCCACTGCAACGCCGGAAAAAGCATCAATCCGATAAGCACGCAACGTAAGAAATGCTGCCGTTCTTGAAGGAAGGCTGGAAGCCACCGCAAGAGCAAACCGACTTGCCCTGGCAAAACCCGCAGGAAACAGTGGAGCATTTGCCAATTCCGGATGGTTGCTTCTTTGTCCTAAACGGGTAAGTCCCGCCAAAACAGAGTCAGCAAGAACTGAAGGGCTGTTTAGTTGGGCAAAACTGGTATCTGAAGTGCCCCGAACCAAAACGAAAGCAACCTTTGAAAGGGAAGAAAATGCGAAAGACTCTGTGCTGGTAAATGCCTGATGAAGCAAACTGTTTCTTTCCTGAGAAACAGCTAAAAATAAGGTAGCCTGATACACAGCAACCGCAGGAGTAGGCTGAGAAAGCTTGAATACAAAGGATTTTATCCCTGCAGTGGTAGGCAAGCCAACCGTAACCGAATCGGAGAAACCTGCCGCCCACGAGCGGAAAATGCTGAAAACCAAAAATAAAAGGAGAACGAACTTTTTCATTTGTATAAAATAGAAATTGGCCAATCAGATGAGTTGACCTAGTTTTTTTAAAAATTTTAGCGTAACAAATTCTTTAAATCCCTGAATCCAAGCCATTTTTGGATCACGGCCATACAAAATCCAGAAAAACCAAAGTGTAAACACGAGGGAATAAACAATGATTTGAAACAGGTATTTGTGGTTAAAATCGAAATAATCCGGACTATAGATTGAGATATAAGATAAGGAGATAATCCTTATCATATTGAGAACGTGGATTACCAAAAGTCCGACAGGAATAAAAACGGCTTTTCTTTTCCATGTACCGGGATAAACGAGAATAAAGGCAGCGAAAAGGTAAAGAATGGGCAAGCCGTTGCAGGGCGTATCAATCGACATAATTGGCAAGCTATCGAGGTACATAAGGTGCGGGTAAATTGAATAGGTTATCACTTTGGCTTCGTACCCAAAAAGTGAAAACCAAGCAGCTGTCTCAAGTCCAAGAAATCGGTTTATCTGCCAGTCCAGACCTGTATTTGTTTTGTCCAAAGCGAGAAAATTTTCATAGCCATAAAACCAAAGGCAAAATAATGCCAGGCTACCAACGACTAACTGAATCTTATCTTTATGAAGTTTTATTATTTGTAACATAGAATTCTGATAAAAAATAAAGCCCCAACCTGAAAAGGAAGGGGCTTTTGTAAATCAATTAAGCCGCCGGTGAGTTTTTCTTTTTGAATGCTTTTCGTGCACCCAATGCACCACCAACAGCAAGCATGATGGAAAGACCACCATCGATTGGCACACTGCCACCACCGCCAGGACCACCGCCTATACCAATTGCGGTACCCACGGTTCCACCATTTGCAGCACAATCAGCGGCATCGAAATCCGGATCTGACGGAATACAGATATCGGCTTTTGCTGTTGCTATAGCAAAAAAAACTACGCAGATAGAGATAAGGAACTTTTTCATTTTTCTTGGTTTTAAAATAGACCTGGACCGAAAACCAGGTCCTGTTTTTGTTTTTTAATTAGCTTTTACGAGAACTTTTTGAGTCTTTACAGAAGATACATTTCGAACCGATACGGTGTAAACACCAGAAGGAAGGTTCAATCCTTGTTTGAATTCAATCCCTGAGAAGGTAGTGCTCAAAACAGATCGACCAGCCAAATCACAAACCAATACGGAAGAAGATTCTGAGGCTTCAGTCAATCGGATGTTAAGATCTGTTCCGGCAGTATAAATCAATATGTTCTGAGCAGAAAGACCATTAGAAGCAGAAGAAGTCTGGATGTGCAATGCAAATCGGGCATTATCGGTAACTTTTCCGTTGAAAGAATAAGTGGAACCTTCCGTCAATTCCATGAATCGGTTGGTTACTTTGTCTTCGATTAATACTGTAGCATTTGATGGAAGACCATTAATAACTTCAGCAGAAATGGTGTAGTAACCATCCGCTGGAAGTTTTACAGATACAGGAATTATATTGTCTTTCAAATCAACTGTAAGGGCTGTTAAACCTTCTTCACCTGTAGGGATGAAAAGAGACACTGCCTTATCAGAAGAGGAGAACATTTTATCGATGTTGATGAAATCAGCACCAGAACCAACCAAAATGGCATCCTTACTTACAGAACCGTTTAAAGAAAGACGAACTTCCTGATCAATGTTTACCGACTCCCGAACATAGGTTTGAGTTGTACTGCTCACCCTCATTGAAGGTTCGAAAGTAACGTTTCCTGTTCCAACGGTACTTCTTCTAATCAAAAATCCTTGTCCAGGAGAAATGATATTATTGGCATTAACCGCAACACCTGCTGGCGTAATGGTTCCATAATTTAAGGTAGAAGAGTTCCATACATAAGCAATACAGTTCGACTGTCCCAGGTTACCTGGAGTGTCAAATGTAGACCAGCTGATTGGTGCTGTGTATGGATTGCCCATTGGATTCCATCCCCTGGCTATGAATGGAGCAGGAGGTACGGTTCCAATAGTTCTTGTAATGGATCGGATTTGGTTTCCACTCTGTGGTAAACCTTCGAATTGATATGTCTTTAATCCAAAAGAAAAAACCAGTAAGCTGTTTGACGAAAGAATACTGGGACTATTTATCAAAGGATCAGTACAAGCACCATCACCAGGTGAAACCGGAATCCACTTGTTATCTTCCTCGGCGAATTCTCTTACATCAGCGCAAATAGGTCCTGCTGAAACGATCGAAGAATTGATTGTGTTTGCTGAGGAAATTACAGGGGGAATAAAACTTGTTATTTGACCTCCTCCTCCATATCTTTTAAATTTGATAGAAGTAGTGGACAAAGAACCTGCATAACCACCAGTGAAATCATCAATAATGCCTTGACGAGCGGCGGTAGAATTAATGGTTAAAAGGTTGCTTCCAGCATTAAATGCTCCACCGACAAGGGCAAGCGTTCCTCCAACCGTTGAAGCCGAACTCAAGGTTACACCAGCTGGGTTATTTATGATCACATCACGACCACCTGTCCAGAAACCACCTGTTGCTGAAGCGAGAGTGCCAAGGAAACTATAGTTTGCATCTGCACTTAATGTTTTTACACCAGAGTTTCGGGTAACACCGTTTCCTGCGTTGGCGAATCCACCCACTGCTGTAGTGGTAGCATTAGCCCCGGCATTGATGGCCAAAGAACCAGAACCAAGCACGCTGTTTGAACCGAAAATCATGCTTCCACCAGATTGAACCGTTAGAGCACCCGCTACAGCAATGTTACCGGAAAGAGTAGCAGTACCACCGTTTTGAATGACCACGTTGTTATACGATCCAAATACACCAGTTGTTGGCAAAGAGATGGTAAGGTTTGGAAGAGATGCAATGCCTAAACGAGGATGGGTGAAAACACCAGCCACATTAAATGGCGAACCTGCAGTAAGCGTTGGATCGATACCTGCGAAAGAAACAGTAGGGTGTGCAGTAAATTGATTTGCAACGTTAGATGGAACACCGACTAAAGAACCAGTATAATAAGGCGAAGTAATTCCTAAAAATCATGAAGTTAAAGCGTTGGATTTATTGATTGTGTTTGAACCGGTTGCACCCAAAAAGGTATTGGTCGATAAAAAGGTGGTAAGTTCGGCAGTAGATCGGGTTGCAAATGCACTCTGGCAATCGGCTGCCGTTCCTGCCTGTGAAACAGAGGAGGAATAAAGTCCATTTGTATTTGCTGGATCCATTAATAAAAACGAACTTCTCAAAATCAAAGAATCGCAGGAAAGTTTAGTCCAGTTTGAAGGATTTAAAACCGTAGAAGCACCTGTGATTGAAGCTGTAGCTGTTGTTACAATTGGATTACGTGTTCCAAATAGTACTGAGTTAAAAACGGCAGTTGCCGGGTTGGTACGGGCATTCCATCCTGAGCCAAAACGATCGTTTATAACTGTAATTGCCTCACCTGCTTTCAATGGTCCAATGGCAGTTACGTTTGAGAAAACGCAGGATGTGGTAGGCTGTGGGCTATATTGTGTTTGATCGGATGTAGCACTACCACCAGAGGTTGTATTGTTATCCATTTCAAAGAAGTTTGAAGAACCAGCACTGGAAATATAATCGCAAAATCGTGGGTCACGAAGGATAAATCCAAACTGATTACGACCTCTGTACCCTTCATCTACGTCAAAATCATCGTCGGTACCTCCAAAGGCAACCAACCATTTTCCATCTACTGTTCCACCAAACCACTCAAAGCTATCGTCTTTAGAGTAAGAAACCTGAATGTGTTGGAAGGTTGTACCAGCACCTACAGCAGCAAGCATAATTCCATTAAGTTCAAAAGCCGCCACTGTGGCATCACCGGCAAACTCTACACGGAGGTATTGGATGTTTCCAGAACTCTCGTTATCATCTATAACAGCACTGCCATTTCCAGTACCATAATAAGAGGCAGTTCCTGGAGCAGTTGTTACAGTTCCCTCCACGTTTCGTCCTCCAAGATTTGGTGATTTGTTGAGGTTTACTTTTGCACGACCAGCAATTATCAAACCACCCCAGTCTCCTGTATTTCTTGCGCCGCCAATGGCAGCTGATGTCATTACTATAGGGTTTGTTGAGGTACCGATGGCATTCAATTTTCCGCCACGTGAAATAACAAGGCATGTAGGAGTAGCATTGTTCAAACCACGAACATAGGTTCCTGCCTGAATAGTCAACGTTGCGCCGTTATCCACCGCAACCGGGTTGTTTAGGTAATATACATTAGTGTTAAACCAGGAGGTGTTGGTTGTAATGTGGAAATAACCGTCGGCAGATGGGGTTAAACCAACATCAACACGGGTCTTGCCAGCTAATCCTCCTGGTTCGCCTGTACCAGGATAAGCTGCATTAACCGGATCAAAGTTTGTCCAACCTGTCATCCAGTTTGCACCAGAACCTACACCAAAACCACCCTTGTAGGAGGTAGCAGTGAAGAACTGTCCAAAAGATGCAGCCGAAATAAATGCCGCAACAATTGAGAGGAGAGTTTTTTTCATTTGAATTTTATAATTTGTTTAAAAATCGGGTCAAAAGTACCTGTGTCATTTCGCCGTGGTTTCTATTCAAGTCTAAGGATTGGTAAAGCCGTGGTTACCAATTCAAGCATAAAGCCGCTTTATTTAAAGATTCTGAAATAATTAGACGAAGGCAGTAAAGATTTAGTAACAAGTATTAGTGAAAATAAACCCGTTGCTTACAAACCGGGTTTAAACCCTACATGCTAATGATCTGGAATTTTGCCACTTGAAAAATTCTATGAGCTAATCTTCCAGGTAACAGCAAATCGAATGGTCCTTCCATTGGTAAATCGGAAATATGGAACGTCTTGCCCTTTCTGGTATTTGGGTACATTTGAGATCCAGCCAAACAAGCCCGTGTTGTCTTTCTTTCTGCCTCCACGATCAAAAACAATATACTGGATCAAATCCTGTTGAAAAAGATCGCCAAAAACCAACTTGTAATTGAACTTACCAAAGTTCTTACCGATCGACAAATCGACAATGTCTCGGGATTTTTCCCAAATCAGAGCACCAAAATTCTGGTCATCCAGAAAAGCTACCCTGGGTCCTATCCTATTGTAGGTAATTAGAAAATCGAGCCCGATGTTTGGTTGATTGTATTGAATTCCCGCATTTACAACGTAAGGAGACTGACCATGAATAGGTCTCTTAAAATTGGTTTGAGCATATAAAACTTCAGAACGGATGAGAGAGAAGTTTCCGAAAAGAATTAACCTTGAAAAAAAGGTTGTCTTTAGTAAACTATCGATTCCGGAAAGCCTGTATCTGCCCTCAAGTTCAAAACCATAACTTTTTGCTTTGTCCCGGTTGGAATAGGTAAATACGGGAAGAGAGGTTTGAAAACCACGCGTTACTTCAATTGGATTGATAAAATCTTTATAAAATCCATTGATGGAAATCAGCGCATTGTTTACCGGATAGTATTCAAACTTAAGGTCGTAGTTGGAAATTTTTGCTCGGGTTAATTTGAGGTTACCATAGAAATAAATGTTTTGGCTGGGTTCGAAAAACGTAAACCCGGCAAGCTCCCTAAACTCAGGCCGGTTCACTGTTTTGGAATAGGCCCCCCGAACGGAAATCTTATCACTCAAATTCAGATTCACGTTCACGGAAGGCAGGAAATCAGCCACTGTGCATTCATTTTTGATGTAATCTCCTTTGCCTAGCTGAGCCGATTTAATCGATTGAAAATACGATTCGTATCGTATTCCATAAATAATGCGACTTCCTTTTTTGTCAAGAAACGTCTCATTCATAAGGTAGCCTGCACTCAAACGGGCTTCGGCTGAGTAGAAATCCGACTTCTGGGTGGTTTCCAAAAGGGTGAGTTTGGAAGGTCCAAAATTTTCAAGGGCAAAAATCGAATCCGGACCCAATTTTCGAATGGCTCCTGCTTCCGAGCCCTGGCTATACAAAAAGTTCCGACCCGTAAAATCCCTTGTACGCTCTTGGTACAGTCCGCCTGCTTTAAGTTGATTCTTTACCTTAAGGATAGAAAAAGGCTTCGTAAAATTTAGAACAGGAGACGTGGAAAGCTCATTCATTTCGGAATAAAATTTACCGGAAATATCCTGGGCAAAAGAGACAATCGCACCGCCAAACACCGCCTGGTAGCTTTCTGCTTTCGGCATGCCTTGGGAATAACTTCCAGAGCGATCATAAATTAAACGACTGTAGTCTGGTGTAGATCGATACAAATAATTTACCCCATATATAAATTCCAGTTTCGTTCCTTTTGTACCGTAATACTTCTCAACGGACAACTGGTGAGACAAAAGTGAATTCTGCTCATAAAAACCCACCCGAACTCTGCGGTCGGTGTACTCGGTGATAAGGGGGTCGGACTGATTCAGAATACTGGTTTGGGTAAATTGACTTGAATTGGTTCCTGTTTGGGAGAAGAAATTTCGCAACGAAAGTTTCCATGACGCTGATGGTTTAATGGACAAATTAAGTATTCCTGAAACACTGGAATTGATCCGATACCGATCCTGAACCGTGCCACTGCTCTCCTTTATTTTAAAGTCCTTATCAAAATTGGGCGAATACGAAAAAAACTGATTTCGGACCTGGGTTTGGTAGTAGTTAATACTAGCTACCAATCCAGCCGTTTTCCCAAATACCTTTCCTCGCCGACCTACTGAAATCTGCCCACTCAAATTCGGGCCTGCCTTTTTCCGGTCGTAGGAAACATCGTTATTGAAAGCCCGGCTTTGGCTGGCCTGGCGCTCAAGGTTCAGATTGGTCTGGAAGTCTTGCGTAGAAAGAGCGCCCTTTGGAATCTGCCGTAATCCCTGATCGAAACCAAGCCAATCGGTGGAGGACTTTTTGATTACATCAAAATCCTTTCCAGTTGTTAAAGAGTGGTGCTCGGCAGCCAAGGATGCCTGGAAAGAATTGGAAAAAGGAATATCTAAGGTTTGGATTTTGATCAATCCACCAGCCATATCGCCTGGTTGGTCGGGTGTGGCTGTTTTCGAGACCACAATCTTATCAATCAGATTAGATGGAAATAATTCCAGGCTGAAGGCTTTTCTGTCCGACTCGGTACTGGGCACCGAAACACCATTTAACTGCCCCATGTTGTATCGTTCACTTAATCCACGAACC
>Ga0105046_10013361_pt1 | contig 12723 bp, 12 predicted proteins | sample MAT03_FD_78385 | JGI IMG/M metagenome (GOLD analysis project Ga0105046, IMG submission 78385) | Freshwater microbial communities from Lake Fryxell liftoff mats and glacier meltwater in Antarctica - MAT-03 (megahit assembly) | ecosystem: Environmental > Aquatic > Freshwater > Ice > Liftoff... | reverse complement strand
GCTTCTCTGGTCCACTAAACCGCCGCCGACTGCGGCGTTCCAGCTGCGGATCAGGTTTCACTTCTAACGGGGTGTTCATCGCAACCTCAAGACAGATCAAGAGCCCTTTTTATTACATGTAAAAAGGTAGAGCAAAAGCAGGGCGGGGAGGTTGGCACATAGGGCATCACCGCGCGCCCCATGAACAAAGAATAGCGCTTTGGGTCTTTAGATTCATCCGGGGCTGGACAGTTACGCTTATGGGTGTCCAGGAATTCTGCTGAGCGAGTTAGAATAGTAGGCCAAGCAACGTAAAGTCATACAGCAATATCGCTAGCCAAAGACTCATACAGGATATTGCTAGCCCGCCAATAGCATTGCGCTTGGTATTCAAATTAATATCGCGAAAAAGCGAATGCAATACGACAGGGACAAAGTACACCGCGTTGCAGAAGCCTGCAAAGGTCAACGTAACCGCCAAACCGAGACAAAAGTTGGGTTTAAACGATGCACCAACCATACTAGAGCCTCTAGGCCAGTCTAAATCGTTAAAGAACCTACCTACGAACTCCGCACAAAGAACGAGAATAGCCACGTTCGCGACAAGGAAAAATAAATTTCTTTTCGTGACTCGCATGACTTTAGCTTCACTCCCAAGTCAAATAAACGGCAGCTAATGCGCAACCTGTTCCAATTGCGAAACCTTTCGGGTTACGCGCACCCACTGCTCTAAGAGCGCCGCCCACCACAATCTTGACGACTGGCCGGCCATAACGGTGAAGACCCGATTTAACGGGTTGAACCGCGCCACGTAATAATTTTTGATTTTCTGTTCCACTTTCCACTTCGTCTCTTTCGCATACGAAACGTTTTGACGCGCTTGTTCCGTTCCCACTATTAATTAACGACCTCTGTTCCTCTTCACGATAGCGCTGTTCGTCGATTTGATATCTTCTCGTAGCCTCATAGCCACCTGCTGCCGATATTGCACAGCCACCTGCAAGTGCAGCGAATGCTAACCAATTTTCTCCGCTAGGGTCGACCATCGCGACTGGATTGCCCCCGACATACCCAAACGTATTCAACCCACCCGCCAACTCAATCGGATCGCTTTGTAAATATCGCCCCGTCGCCGGGTCGTAGTCGCGGTTGATATTGTAAGCGAACCCTGTTTCTTCATCGTGGTATTGCCCTGGAAAGCCCAGGTTGTAGCCGCCGATCGTGTCTGTTAATGTTTGGGCGCGCTCGAATCCGGTGAGGGCGGTGCGCCAGACGGTGGTTGCGGCGGGGGTGTTTGCCATTAGCAGTTCTGGTCTGCCCAGATGATCGGGTAGGACGAAGTAGAGCTGGTTGTTGCGGATCATACCAACTGGTTCGCCTTGAAAATATAGGTGCTGGCTGTCTCGATTGGTATTCAGATCGCGTTCGTATAACAAGCGGCCGTTCTGGCCATAAACGAACCTGTAACTTTCCCATTGACTGTCTTTTCTACGCGCATGTTGGTCGCGGCGATTTTGTAGGATGCGCTCAGGTTCTGGCCGATGATGCCGCTCAAACGATTAAAACTGCCGTAGCTGAAAACCAAGTTTCTCAGCGGCGTTTCGAAGCGTGATTCACTGATCAAATCAGCGGCTCCGCCCGTAATCGCGCTGATCTGTCCGGTTGATTTGTGGGCGTAGCTTCTACTGAATCCAGTCACTGAATCGATTCGATTGCTGGCTGAATTGATTGCAAAAATCTGTGGTGCATTGGCGTCTCGGGTGTGGCTGGTTCGGTTTGAGTTGAGGTCGTAGCGGAAGCTTTGCGTGCCGTAGCCGACGGTGTTTAATAAATCTCCTTGCTGCATCGCCGACCACATTTTGCGTAACGCAATTAATGGTGGCTGTCATTCCAGTCATGCGGCCTGCGCCCCAGATGTAATCTACGCGAACGCTGTCCGGATAGGCAATTGCGGTTTGGCGGCCAATGGCGTCGTCCTCGCATTGGGTGAGGTAGGTGTCGGTGCCGATTACTGCGCGCTGTTGGGTGGTTGAGATCGTATTTGAAGGTGGTCAGGAATTGCGCTGCAAATGGGGTCGTGGCATTGCCGCGCCGTTTGCGGACGCGGTTCTGTTCGTCGTATTCGGTGAAACTTTGGAAATGCAGATCCGCGCCGATAAAGCCTCTCACTTCGCGGATATTGCTGGCCAGATCGTAGACGAATTCTCGTTTGTGCACGCGCCCACTTTGGCGCGGGTGATTGCGCTGAGGCGGCGCGCGGTCGTCGTAGTTGAAGTCGGTGCGTTCGCCGTTGATGCCAACCACCCGCCCTGCCTGTCCACGTGCGTTGTATTCGCTGTAGGTGATGGTGTGGTTTAAGGTGTTGCTGACGGTTAGCAGATCGCCTGCGCTGATGTAGGTGTAGGTCAGCGTATCGGCGGCGAGCGGGCCGTCGACCGTCATCGTGGCGGTGAGGCCGTTGGGGTGCAGGGTGTAGCTGTAGTCGGTGGTGCGGTCTTGCTTGGGTGCGCCGGTGGTGCTTAAGTTGCGCACCGTGAGCGCATCAACTCGGCCGTCCGCGCGCCAAACCCAGCTGGTTTTTTGGAATCCGGCGATGGTCATGCTTTCGGGCAGGTTGCCGCTTACGTCCCAAACCCAGGTCGTACTGCGTGCGTTGGCGCTGCCAAAGGCTTCGGTCTGGGTCTCGATCTGGCCTTTTGCGTTGTAGCCATATTCAGTGCGATTGCCGTTGAAGTCGTCGGTGCGATCAAGATAGCCGCTCGGATCGTAAGCGCGCTTGCTTAAACTCGCGGGGCAGTGCGTGCTGGCTTGGCCGCGCGAGTCGGTGATGCGTTTGTAGAAGCCGCCGATATCGTGGGTGGTGCTGCGTCCAAGGGGATTGATCTCAGTCACGACTGTCGTTGTCATCGGCTGGCTTACGATCGCGCGGATGACTTCATAGGCGGCTTGGCGCTCGGCCAATTGCGCCAGCTCCTGTTCGGTGCGCTGGGGCGCTATCGGACAAACGCCGGTGCGCGGGTTGCAGTTGTTCCACGGCGGATTGTTGGGCGGATTAACCGGGTTTTGCGCGCTGCACACGTAGTTGAAGGTGTAGCGCTCGACGTCGCCGGCGTGGAGGGTGCTGGTCGCGCGGCCTAAGCTGTCGTATTCGAACGTCGAGTGGCGAACGCCGTTGTAGGACACTCCGGTGAGTGCATCGGGCTGCGCGGCCCGTTCATAGTGGCAGGTGGTGACGGTTGGATTGGGCAAAGGGCTGGTGGCGGTGCGCAGGCGGTGGCGACCGGGGCCGAGTGCTTCGAGATCGTGAGTGTAGGTGTAGACGATGCCAGCGGGGTCGTCAGCGGACGTAAGCTCACCCTGAAAGCCAAAGTTCAGCCTGATATGGCGGCCGGAGCTGTGTTGAATGGTGATGATCAGTGTCTGGCTCACGATGGCTGCGCTTAAGACAAAGGTCCAGCCGATGCCCTGGCGGTTGCGTATTTCAAGCGGATAGCCGTTGGCTAAATACTTTTCCGTCCACCCTTGCTCGCTTCTGTGGGTGTAGGTGCCGTCTTCATTAAAGAGCAGGCTGGCGATCGCGCCTGCTTTGTCTTCTTTCCAAAATCCAGCCGCCTTGTCGAGGATGAAGCGGATGCGACGTCCATCGGGCCGCTGCAGCCAGGCATTGCTTTCGCCAACGGGGACGGTTAATGAGTAGTCGAAGCTTGAGACCCAGTTCATCCCGAACATTCAGCGACAGGTCCAATTGCGGTTGTAGGTGCGGGTTGAGGGTAAGCGGCATTTCGCCGGCGGACTCGAAGTCTGTGACGGTTTCAATCTTGTTGCCGGTGGTCAAAATGACCGGGTTGCCGCTGCGCTCGGAACAATCCTTTTGCGAGGCGTCGCGGACGTTTTCGAGATCGCCGGGGTTGTCGTCGAAATGGCTCGTGTCTGTGTCCCAGTAGGGATCGGCATTGGAGAAGAACGCCATTATGTTGATGATTAGGGGCCGTGGCGGACCGGGCCTGTGCAGGCCACTTACCGTTGTGTTCGGCACACTACCGCCGTGTCAGGGTGAGTGAAAGCCTGTGCCGCGGCGGGCTGCGGCTGCACACCGACGCAAATCAACCCAAGTGCTAGCGCCAGCGGCGTCGGTCTAAGGCAAGTCGACGCTTTAAATTGCTTGAAGAATCCCATTCAACACGCCATGCGGCGCTTGCCGCGTTGCGTAAAGTGCTGCAAGTTAGCCAACCGCAGCGGTTAGGTTGGCGTGCCAGAAAGCGTGGGCGAATTGCAAGTGGGTGCATTTTTAGAACCCAGAGCGCAGCTGCGCGTACACGAACGCCCGGTTTGCCTCGACGGGACTCAGCGACGGACGCGATAAAGCGGTTGCGCTCACAGGTAAAAACCCGTTCGAGCACGGCTTCAACGCGCTCGGGATTGACGCTTGAACTACACAGCTGTTCACGCCAGATCAATCGGCTCAAACGCCCATTGCCGTCGACGAGCGGGTGAATCAAGAGCACAGCCAAGCCGCAAAACAGCACCCGCTTAAGCGGGTCGCGGATCGCGTTCCAATCGGTGGCTGCCGCTTGGAACAGTGGTGCAAACTCGTGCGGATCCGGGCAGGCGTACAGGTCCATCGACGCGCTGGTTTTGCGCCATGCGAAGCGAGTTGCCTCGGCCTTTTCGAGCGCTCGATGCCAGCGTTTAACTGCGCTGAATGTGGGGGCGCGCAGCGGTCGCATCCTGCCCCCGGATTAGCAGCATGCGGGGCTTACGGGAGGCATGCTATTGGCAGGTAGCGGCTGATGACGTCCGGGCTGCTGCACTGGAGCTCTACGCTGCCGTTGGCGCCTTCGAGCGGCGTAATCACGATCGTCTTGCCGAACAGCGGAGAAAAGTTGAGGCTCAATGACACCTCGCCCGACTCGCTGTTGTAGTCCACGGCGCCCACGGACGCGGGTGCGGAGAGATTAAAGCCGGCTTCTTCGAGGGTTTCTGGGAGCGACTGCTGCTGGGCTGCGTATTCGCCAACCGAGCGCGCTGCCTGCTGGCCAAAGGCCACTGCCTCAGCTGTTTTGGCGCGGGCGCCGTAGTCGACATAGGCCGGGATGGCGATCGCCGCAAATATGCTGAGCACGGGAATCACCAATAACAAGGCCAGGCCCACGATCATCCAGCCCTTGCCGCTGACGCCTTCGCGCCTGCGCACCACGGTGCCCGCCATGTAGTCGTGCAGGCCTTGGCGCTGCGGGGTAAAGGCCACCATCAGGTAACCAATGTAGAGGACGATTTGCGAGATGATCTTGCCGAAAAAGCGGCCCGTGGCGCGGCCAAAGCTGATGCGTTGCGAGGTGTCAGCGCTTTCCACATACAGGCCCACCAAGCGCTTGCCGATGGTGGCTTGTTTTAAACCGCTCTCGCTGCGCGCGAAATACAGCCACGCCACCACGATGAAGCCGAGCTGCAGCAGCATCGCGCCGAGTCCGGCCGCTGCCATCAGGCCGCTGCCTGCGTCGGATCGGGCCATCATCCCGGCGCCGCCGACGAGCAGGCCAATCAAGAGCGCCATCGGCAACCCGATAATGAATCCATCTAGGATCTGCGCGGCAGCACGACGCCAGAAGCCGCCGTAAGTTGAGCGATCAGCAGTGGAAGCAGGCAACTGCGCGGGCGCGCTGCGCTGCATAGGCGGATTGGCGGGCGCGACCGGCGGGCGAGCCGGCGGCGCTGATACTGGCGCTGCGGGCGGTGCCACGGGTTCTTCTAGGGCGGCGGGCGACATCGCGGCGGTGGGCACGATAGAACGCAGCTGCGGTGCGCGCTCAAGCGCGATCCACTGCGCCATGGGCGCCTGCCACACCAGCGTTTTGGCGGAGATCGTGTTTGCGCGCAGCAGGCGTTCAAGCTCGCGCACTTCCACGGGCCCCTGTTTTTGGTTGTCGAGTGCGTACCACCAATTATTGGCCACAGTGTTTGATCCCCATCAGTTTCGAGTGAGGCAATTGTATGGAATGTCGGGCGCGTGTGCTTAAGCGTTTGGCAAGCGCTTGCGTGTTGCTCAAATCGCACCACCTCCACGACAATGGGCGCCCTTCCCCATCGCCTGTGAGCCGCCCATGGATTCGACCCTGTACACATCTCTCGCGGAGGAGTTGGAGACCATCGAGCGCGACGGCTTGTTCAAGCGCGAACGCATCATTACGACCCCGCAGTCAGCCGCGATTCGGGTCGCCGATGGTCGCGAGGTCTTGAACTTTTGCGCCAACAATTATCTGGGGCTCGCCGACCACCCGACGCTCATTCAAGCGGCCAAGGACGCACTCGACAGCCACGGCTTCGGCATGGCGTCGGTGCGCTTTATCTGCGGCACGCAAGACCTGCACAAAACGCTTGAACGCACGATTTCGGCGTTTTTCGGAACCGAGGACACGATCCTTTATTCCTCGTGCTGGGACGCGAATGGCGGTTTGTTTGAGACGATTTTGAATGCGCAAGACGCGGTGATTTCTGACGCGCTCAACCACGCTTCGATCATCGACGGCGTGCGTTTGTGCAAGGCCGAGCGCTATCGCTACAGCAATTGCGACATGGCCGAGCTCGAAACCCATCTGCGTGCGAGCGCCCACAAGCGCTATCGGCTGATCACCACCGATGGCGTTTTTAGTATGGACGGCTCGATTGCGCCGCTGGCTGAGATCGTCGCGCTGGCCAAGACCTACAGCGCGCTGGTTCATGTGGACGACTCCCACGCCACCGGTTTTGTCGGTCCAAGCGGACGCGGTTCAGCCGAGCTGCACGGCGTGCAGAACGATATTGACATCTACACCTCCACGCTTGGCAAGGCGCTCGGCGGCGGCTCAGGCGGTTTTACCACCGGCAAACGCGAGCTGATCGAAATGTTGCGCCAGCGCTCGCGGCCTTATCTTTTTTCAAACTCGGTGCCGCCGCCCTTGGTCGCCGCCAGCATCGCCGCAATCGAACTGATTGATCATGCGTCCGATCTGCGCACGCGGGTCAACGCGAATGCCGCGCTGTTTCGCGAACGCATGGGTGCTGCCGGCTTCACCCTCAAACCGGGTGTGCATCCGATCATCCCGGTGATGCTGTTTGATGCCGAACTCGCGCAGCGCTTTGCCGCTGAACTGCTCGCCGAAGGCGTTTACGTGATCGGCTTTTTCTTTCCGGTGGTCCCCAAGGGCCAAGCGCGCATCCGCACCCAGATGTCGGCTGCGCACTCGATTGAGCAGGTCAACGCCGCGGTAGATGCTTTCATCCGCGTCGGGAGGCGCTTGGGCGTGGTGCCATGAGGGCGCTGGTCGCGCTGCTCCTGGCCACAATGCTCGGTGCTTGCGCGCAGACCCAAGTGCGTTTGGCCGAGCCTGCGGCGCAAGTCAAGGTCAAGCCCGAGCGCGTGCTGTTGATGACGCCAGAAATCAATCTGTATGAACTGCAGTTTGGTGGGCAGCTCGAACCACGCGCCGATTGGACGCTTAGCGCACGCAGGCTGGTTGCCGACGCGCTCAAGCTGCGTTTGGCGCAAACCCAAAGCGTAATCGTCGCTGCCAAAGAGCCCGAACGGCCCGATCCGCGTGAACGCGAGCAGCAGATTCGCAAGCTGGCCGATGCGGTGATGAACAGCGTGTATCTCTACGAAGTGGGCTTTGCACGCGGCGCGCTTGAAAACAAAAAAGGCCGCTTCGATTGGACGCTCGGCCCCGGCGCACAAGTTCTGCGCGAACGCTACGGCGCGGACTATGCCCTGCTGCTCGGCTTTGAAGACAGCTACACGTCGGCCGGTCGAGCCGCGGGCATGGTCTTCGGTGCGCTGCTCGGGATCGGCATGACGGGCGGCATCCAAATTGGATTTGCCGCGCTGATCGATACCAGCAGCGGGCGGCTCGCCTGGTTTAACTTTATCGTCGATGGCACCGGTGATCTGCGCAACGCCAAAGACGCCCAGGCTGCCGTCGATAAGCTGCTGGAAAAAGTGCCGCTGTGAAAGCCCTCGCGCTGGCACTGCTGCTGCTTGCCGGATGTGCCGCCGGGCCGCCGCCCAAGCCAATGGCTGCGGGCGAGCGGCCACAGGTTCAAAGCGACGTTGGCGGCCTGTGGTTTGCGATGGATGAAGCCGAGCGCGAGCTTAAATCCTCGCCATTGCTGGAGCGTGATCCGAAGCTCAACGCCTACGTCTCAAACCTAGTCTGTCAGCTGGCCGCCGAGTACTGCGCGGATCTTCGCGTCTATGTGATCAATCGCCCGCTTTTCAACGCGTCGATGGCGCCGAACGGGATGATGCTGGTGTTTTCCGGCCTGCTCCTGCGGGTTGAGAACGAAGCGCAGCTGGCTTTTGTGTTGGGCCACGAAATTGGCCATTTTCGCCTCCAGCACTCGATCCAGCAGTGGCGCAAAATCAAGAACACGCAAAACTTTCTAACCGCATTTTCGGTCCTGACCGCAGGCGTCGGTGCAGGCATCGTTGGCCTCGCCGCATCAGTGGGTGCTTATGCCGATCTCGCTGGCTTTTCGCGCGAGCAAGAGCGCGAAGCAGACCGCTTTGGCTTTGAGGCATTGCTGCGCGCCGGCTATGCCGCGAAAGCGCCTGCGCAGGCGTTCACCGCGCTTTTGCAAGAGGTCGAAGCGCGCGATGAACGGGGTTTTAGCGCTTTCGCCTCGCACCCGCCAACCGAAGACCGCGCAGCGTATTTAAGCGAGCAAGCCGCACTGGCACCCAAAGGCGGCCGCGAAGAAAGGGCGGCGTTCGCGCGTGAGACGCAGCGCTTCCGCGGGCGTTGGCTGGCAGATGAGCTGTCGCGGCGCAACTTCGCGCAGTCGAGCGTTTTGCTTAAGCGCCTGAGTGCGAATGATCCCAGCGGCGAGTTTCGCTTCTACCAAGGCGAGCTCTTCCGCAAACGAGGCCTACCCGGCGACGCCGATCGCGCCGTCGCTGCGTACCGAGAGGCGCTCAAGCGGCCTTTGGTCCCGGTCGCTGCATTTCGCGAATTGGGCCTGCTGGTGACTAATCAAAACGAGCGCCGGCAGCTTCTCGACACTTACCTCAAGCGCGCACCCGATGCGGCCGATCGCGAGCTGATCGAAGGCTATCTCAAATGAAAATCTACTGGCTTCTGCCCATCGCCCTGCTTGCTGCGTGCACGTCCGTGCAGCGCCTGATTCCCGCCAACACGGCGGCGACCGTCGGCGCGGGTTGGTCGGTTCAGTCAAATGAGCCATGGATGCAGTTTGGCTTGCGCGGCGAGGAATGGTGGAGCAAAGACGGCGTATTCCTTAATCAGCTCAAGTTCATCGGCGAAGTCAAACCCGGCGAACACGTGTTTAAAAGCCGCGTCGCCAACAAGAACAAAGACATCTCACCGCTGTACCGCGCTGGCATGTCCACGCGCGAGATCGCCGATCTGATCCAAGACGGGTTTAAGGCAGCGGGTTTTATCGATGTAAAAATGCTCAAGCTCGCGCCCTCGCGCTTTCGCGGTGCCGAGGGATTCCGTCTGGAGCTGGAAATGGCAACCAGCAAAGGCCTGCTGTATCGGGCCCTGATCGTTGGCAATAGCGCGGCGCCGGTGCTGCGCTACGCGGCCTACCAGGCGCCGGCTGAGTACTACTACGGGCGCGACCTGCGCTCGGTTGAAGCGCTGCTGGCAAGCCTGCAGTGAGCGGCTTTCGCGCTGATTAACGCAGCGCTTTGAAAGACGCAGCGAACGCACCCAGCACGAAGCAATAGATGTGCGCTTCCATCGAGATGCTCGGGTCGATTCGCACCAACTGCAGCAGCAGGCCGCCGTATAGCGCAGCGGCGACGACCGCAATCAAGATGCTGGAGAGCTTGCGTTCGCTGATGGCGCGAAACAGCAGATAGCCCAGATAGCCAAACACCAAACCGCTCGCACCCAGGTGATTGCCCGGCCGCGCCGCCAGCCACAAAAGTATGCCGCCACCGAACCACAGCACCAGCGACACCTTGATCAGCACGCCGCGCCCGAACGCGGCCAGCAGCATGCTCATGCCCAAAAAGGGAATGCTGTTGCCGATCAAATGGACAAAACCGGCATGCAGCCACGGCCACCAAAGGATACCGAGCAAGCCGATCTCGGTGCGTGGGATCACCCCGTGGGTGTCTAGGCTGCCGCGCGTGACAAAATCAAGCACCGCCAGACACCACATCAGCGCGAGCGCGCCCAGCCCCCATTTGAGCTGATCAAAATAGGCGCGACCGGTTTTCTTGATTGCGTTCATTTATTCCTTTTTAGCGGGCGTGCCTGCGGGCGCGCCGAGGATCTGATTGATCTCGATAAAGTGGCCATCGGCGTCAAACACCGCACTGAACATAACCGGAATCACGCCGCCGTCGGCAGCCGGATACTCGATTCTGGTGGGAGCGGTGTGCACTTCAATGTGCGGCGTGGCCTTGATCTTGGCCCAGCGCGAATCGAGATCGCTTGCGTTGATCACCACGATCGCATCCCCGGCGACTGCGCGGGCGTTTTTGCGGCGTTGGGGATGCGTTTCGCCAAGGCGCTGCATCAGGCCCAAGGCCCCGATGAAGGTGTCATTGGCGCGCAACAGCACCAAGCGCGTCGTGGCTGCTTTGGCGCTGCCGTCGGGGTTTTTGCCGGCGCCGATTTTTTGGTCGTAAATCACTTTTAAGCCCAGCGCATCGCGATACAGCGGCAGCGATTTATCGATGTCGCGGACCAGCAGGGTCGTGCGTCGCACGTCCACGGGAATGCGCTCGTCTGCGGCCACCGGCTCGGCATTTGCAGGACCAAACGATCCGCTCAGCAGCACCAAAAACATCAGGCAAAACATTTTCATTTTTTCTCTCCGGTTGCGGCAGCGCTTGTTTTTTTCGGGTCGGCTGCAATAACCCAGGTCCAGTCGCTCGGCTGAAGCCAGCGCACCATAGCCGAATTGACCGCATCAACGTTCAGTGCGGCGACGGATTTTTCAAGCTGGTCTGAAAATGCAAAGGTCCGTTCGATTTCAAGCTGCGAGGCCATCGAATTGGCAATCGTCGGATCGTCGCTGAAGCTGATCCGGCGCGACGCCAACCAGCCGCTTTGTGCGTTTTTGAGCTCCTCAGTGCTGATGCCCTTGTCGTTGAGCAAGGCGAGTTCCTCAAGCACTGCCAGGTAGGCTGGATCGACGTTTTCTGGTGCAGCCTGCGCAAACAAAAGCATGCTTGCCGCCTGATCCGTGGTGATCGGTGCCTGCAAAAATGCCGCACCGCCGTAGGAGAACCCTTCCTTCTGGCGCAGCCGCTTGAGCAAGCGGTTGTCGAGCGCGCCACCGCCCAGAATATAGGCGCCGATCAACAGCGCTGGGTAGTCTTTGGCTTGATCATTGAGCGCCAGCGGCAGCGTGCCCATCAGCATCGCGTTGGCCTGCTCGGGTGTGTCAGCGCGATGGATGCCGGGCCTGCGCACGCTTTCTTTTTCAACCATCCGCACATAGGGCTCAGGCGCTCGCCAATCGCCGAAAAGCGCCTCGACCCGCTGGCTGATGGCCTGCTTGTCGATCCCACCGACCACCGCCATTTGCATCCACTGCGCGCCAAAAAAGCGCTTGTGAAAGGCCTTGACTTGGTCCAATTGCAGGGCCTTGACCGCAGCCTGCTGCTGCGCGTTGCTGGTCGCCGCGAGCGGGTGATCGGGGCGATAAGGGTTGGTCAACAGGGCAAGTTCTTCGCCCGCGCGCGCCGCTGGATTGAGCTTCGCTTGCTCCAGCTGGCTCAAGCGCTGAGCCCGCCAGGTTTCGAATTCCTGCGCATCAAAACGAGGCTGTTTGAGCGCCTCAGCCAGCAATCCAAGCAGCGCATCAAAGTGTTTGCTGGTCGAACGCCCGGCCACTCGCACGCCCTCGACGCTCGTGCTGGCCTGCACTTCGGATTCCAGGCTTTCAGTCATGTCGTTCAGAGCCACTCGGGTTAAACGCTTGGTGCCCGCATACAGCAGCGCACTCATCGCATCGGCAGCGGCCGCTTGGCCTGTGAGCGATTTCTCATCGCCTAAGCCCAGCTTCAGCACAAAATTCACCGCATCGTTGCGCGTCGCTTTTTCCAGCAATGCCAGTCGAATACCCGAGGCTGTGGTTGTGCGCTCGGTGCGCTTTTCGATCTCAAGCGGCGTGGCGACAAACGCCGCGGTGTCCGCACTTGGTGTTTCTGCTTCCAAGGTCTTGAGCAGTTGAGCGACATCTGGCGGCGCCGGAATCTGCGCGCGTTGCGGCGCCTCGCCGGCCAAATAGTTCACCAGGTTGCGATTGCTTGCGATCAAATAGCGGCCGGCTGCCTGATTGACGTCTTCAAGCTTGAGGCGCTCAAGCATTTGCGCCTCCAGAAAGAACGTCCGCCAGTCGCCCAACGCAATGTATTCGCTCATCGTCACGCCCAAGTCAGCCACGTCATCCAGACGCGACTTGAGCTGGTTGCGGTAGCGGGTTTTGGCGCGCGCAAACTCCTCGTCAGTGAACGGCTGCGCGGCGACACCTTCGATTTGCTTGAGCGCAGCCGCACGCGCAAGGGCGATGTCCTGGGTTTTGTTGAGCTGCAGGATGAAAAGCGCCAGCGCGCGCTCCTGGAATCCAAGCGCAAATTGGCCCGTCGAGGCGGCCAAGCCTGCATCAACGACCTGCGCACGCAAGCGCCCGGTTTCGCTGTCGCCCAAAATCATGCCGGCGACATTCAGGGCAATGGTTTCCGCGCTGGCAGCACCCGGCGTGTGAAAACCCACCAGCACCAGCGGT
>Ga0105046_10013360_pt1 | contig 12723 bp, 13 predicted proteins | sample MAT03_FD_78385 | JGI IMG/M metagenome (GOLD analysis project Ga0105046, IMG submission 78385) | Freshwater microbial communities from Lake Fryxell liftoff mats and glacier meltwater in Antarctica - MAT-03 (megahit assembly) | ecosystem: Environmental > Aquatic > Freshwater > Ice > Liftoff... | reverse complement strand
TGGGCAGCCACGGCGGCAGAATTTGGCGCATGCGCTGGATCAGCTTGAAAAAGTAATAGGGCCCGTCGACCTTGTCCATTTCGCCGGTCTTGCTGTCGCCGACCACAAGGGCGGGGCGGTACACGGTCCAGGGCACCTTGCATTCCTTGCGAACAATCTTCTCGCTTTCGTGCTTGGTCATGAAGTAGGGGTGCTCAAGCCCCTCGGCCTCGTCGAACATGTCTTCGCGGAACACGCCTTCGTAAAGGCCTGCAGCGGCGATGCTGCTGACGTGGTGCAGGTGCCCGGCGTCGATGGCCTTGGCGAACTCGACCAGGTTGCGGGTGCCCTCGATGTTGACTTGCACCTGGCTCTCTTCATCGGCACCCAGGTCGTACACGGCGGCCAGGTGGTAGACCGCATCGACCTTGCCTTTGAGCGCCTTCAGCGTGTCGGCGGCCACACCCAGTTTCTTGGCCGTCAGGTCGCCGGTCACCGGCACCGCGCGCGTCTTGCTGACACCCCAGTATTCGTAAAGCGCCGCCAGCTTGCCTTCGCTGCCCGGGCGCACCAGGAAATGAACCACCGCGCCGCGCCGCGCCAACAGGGCCTTGACGAGTCGTTTGCCGATGAAGCCAGTGGCTCCGGTGACGAAGTAATGCATGCGTTTCTCCTGTGCGCGGTCGGGGCATCCGGGGTGCGAGTCGGCGATAAGCATAGAGCTGTCTCACTAGAACTTTAGGCTGCGCCCTCCAGGGGGGAACCCTATATTTGCCGCATCGGTGCAGGCCTCGCAGGGTCGGTGCCGGACCCGCCGACACCATCCCCACAGAAGGAGCTTCACCATGGTCAAGAAAATGACATCCACCGGTACCAGCAACACCGCCAAGCCTGAAAAGGCTGCGGGCAAGTCCAGCAAGTCCAGCAAGGCCACCAAGTCCAGCCAGGCCGAAGCCCTGCACGGCAATCCGCTGGCGAACTCCGTGAAGGAATCGGCCCAGCAGATCTGGCTTGCCGGCATGGGCGCTTTCAGCAAGGCCCAGGAGGAAGGCACCAAGGTATTCGAGGCGCTGGTCAAGGAAGGCCTGATGCTGCAGAAAAAGACCCAGGGCATCGCGGAAGACAAGCTCGGTGAAGTCACCGGCAAGGTCAACGCCACCGTCAGCGCCATGGCCGACACCGTCACGCACAAGGCCGGTCAGAACTGGGACAAGCTCGAAGCCATTTTCGAGACCCGCACCGCCAAGGCCATGGGCAAGCTGGGTGTGCCCACCGCCAAGGATGTGGCTGCGCTGACCGCCCGCATCGACGCGTTGAGCGCCGCGGTGGCCAAACTGTCCAAGGGCGCGGCCAAGCCTGCGCTTTCGCCGGTGGAAGCGGCGGCCCAGTCTGCCAAGACGGCCGTGAAGAAGACCGCGAAGAAGGCGCCGGCGAAGCGGGCGCGCGAGACTGCGTCATCGGCCGCGAGCTGAATCGCGGTTCGGCAGTTAAAAAGGGCACCCTCGGGTGCCCTTTTTTTGTTCGAACGAGTTCGGCTCAGCCCAGATAACGCGCTTCCAGGTGCGCCTTGAAGTGCGCCGGGTTCAGGACTTCGCCGCTGGCGCGCAGGGCCAGTTCGTCGGTGGTCCAGCGGCTGGCCTGGGTCCAGACGTTTTCGCCCAGCCAGTCGAAGACCGGGGCCAGGTCGCCGGCGCCGATGCGGGCGTCCAGGTCGGGCATGGCGCGGCGCATGGCGGCAAACCACTGCGCGGCGTACATCGCCCCCAGTGAGTAGCACGGGAAGTAGCCGAACAGCGCAGCCGGCCAATGCACGTCCTGCATCACGCCGTCCTTGTAATTGCCGCGGGTGTCCACGCCCAGCATTTCCTGCATCTTCTCGTCCCACAACGCGGGCAGGTCTTCGGCCTCGATCTCGCCTTCGATCAAGCGCTTCTCGATCTCGTAACGCAGGATGACGTGCACGGGGTAGGTGATCTCGTCGGCATCCACGCGGATGTATCCGGGCTTCACACGGGTCAGCAACTTGCTCAGGTTCTCGGGTGCGAAGGCGGCTTGCTCGCCAAAGGCCTGGGTCACCAGCGGGGCCAGTTGATTCACGAAGCCGGGGTGGCTGCCGAGTTGCATCTCGAAACTCAGGCTCTGGCTTTCGTGCAGGGCCATCGACCGGGCTTCCGCCATGGGCTGTCCCAGCAGATCGCGCGGCAGGTTCTGCTCGTAGCGGCCGTGGCCGGTTTCGTGCACCGTGCCCATCAGGCTGCCCAGGAAGTCGTCTTCACGGAAGCGGGTGGTCATGCGCACGTCTTCGGGCACGCCACCGCAGAACGGATGGGTGCTGACGTCGAGACGACCGGCTTCGAAGTCGAAAGCCAGCACTTTCATTACACGTTCGCAAAGTGCGCGCTGCGCATCCACGGCAAACGGGCCCACGGGTTGCAACACCTGCTCGTGGGACTGCTTCTCCATCACCCGCTGAATCAGCCCTGGCAGCCATTGCCGCACTTCACCGAAGACACGGTCGACCTGCTCGCATTTCATGCCGGGTTCGTAGCGGTCCATCATGGCGTCGTACTTGCGCACGCCAGACTGTTCGGACAGCAGCGCTGCTTCTTCGCGCGCCAGCGCCAACACCGGCTTGAAGTTTTCCAGGAAGCCGACCCAGTCGTTGGCCGGGCGCTGCGTGCGCCAGGCGTGTTCGCAGCGTGACGTGGCCAGTTGCTGGCGCTGCACCAGGCTTTCGGGCAACGCATTCGTGGCACGCCACTGGCGGTTCATTTCGCGCAGATTGGCCCGTTGTGCGTCGTTCAGCTGTTCCTGTTCGGCCTGCTTCAATTGCACGGCCAGCGCGGGGTCGGTGCGTATGCGGTGCAGCAGCGCGGCCATCTCGCCCATGGCGGCGGCGCGCGCTTCGTTGCCCTTGGCTGGCATGTTGGCGGCTTGGTCCCAGCTGGCGATGGATTGCAGATGCCCCAGCCGATGCAGGCGGGTCCAGGTGGCGCTCAAGGCCTCGTAGGCCGGGGTCGTGGTGCTCATTGGTCTCGGTGCTCCAAGTCTTCGTGGCCGACTGCTGCCAGCCGGTGTCAAGCCTTGGATTCTGCGGCCAGCGCCAGCCGGTTGTGTCCCTTGGCCTTCGCTCAGCGAAGGCCTCGAGCACGGCGTCGCCGCCTCGTGTCTGCGATCTGCTTTCAGGGGTTGATAGGCCCTGGAAACAGCCACAGCAGGCCGGCTGTCATGGTCAGGTAGCGGCCGAACTTGCCGATCGCCATGTAGCCCACGCAGGGCCAGAAGGGCAGCTTCAGCCAGCCGGCGACGGCGCACAGCGGGTCGCCTACGCCGGGCAGCCATGACAGCAGGCAGGCCTTGGGCCCGAATCCTTCCAGCCAGCGCAGGGCGCGTGCCTCGACCTTCTTGTGCTTGACCTTCTCGAACAGTGCTTCTGCCCCGTAGCCGGTCCACCAGCTGATGGCGCCGCCGACGGTGTTGCCCGCTGTGGCCACCAGCACGGCCGGCCAGAAGAGTTCGGGGTTGAGTTTGACCAGGCCAATGACAGCGAACTCAGAACCCACCGGCAGCAGCGTTGCCGAAATCAGGCACACCACGAAAACCGTCGCCAGGCCGTATTGCGGCAGCGACATGAAGGTCAGGAACGATTGCAACCAAGCTTCCATCAGTGCCGCCGATTATGGGTAGCCGCGGGTTTGTGGGAATCAGTTGGTGCCGAGAAGGCACTTTTCCAGCCGCTGCCGGCCCAGGCCCCGCCTCTATACTCGCGCCTCTTTTTTCAGCACCTTCAGCGCCCCCTTTCCCATGCACATCGGCCCCATCGAATTGCCCAACGCGCTGTTCGCGGCGCCGATGGCGGGTGTCACCGACCGGCCTTTCCGGATATTGTGCAAAAGCCTCGGCGCGGGGTACGCCGTCAGCGAGATGGTGACCAGCAAGCGCGAGCTGTGGGGCAGCCTGAAGACCTCGCGCCGCGCCGATCACACCGGCGAAGCTGCGCCCATCGCGGTGCAGATTGCTGGGGTCGACCCCGAAGAGATGGCCGACGCCGCGCGCTACAACATCGACCGGGGCGCGCAGGTCATCGACATCAACATGGGTTGCCCAGCCAAGAAGGTGTGCAATAAGTGGGCGGGCTCGGCGCTGATGCAGGACGAAAAGCTGGCGCTGGACATCGTGCAAGCGGTGGTCGAGGCCTGCACCGCGCGCGGCGTTCCGGCCACGTTGAAGATGCGCAGCGGCTGGTGCGCGACCGAGCGCAATGCACTGTCGATTGCCCGCGCTGCGCAAGATGCCGGCATCGCGATGATCACGGTGCACGGGCGCACCCGTGAACAAGGGTATGGCGGGCAGGCCGAGTACGACACCGTGGCCGCCGTCAAAGCCGCGCTGCGCATTCCGGTGGTGGCCAACGGCGACATCGACTGCCCGCAAAAAGCGCGGGCCGTGCTGCGCGCCACCGGTGCCGACGCGCTGATGATCGGCCGCGCCGCGCAGGGCCGACCCTGGATCTTCCGTGAGATCGCGCACTTCTTGGCCACCGGCGCGCTGCTGCCGCCGCCGCCCACCCTGCAGGTGTCTCATTGGCTGACCGCCCACCTGCACGAGCACTACGCCCTGTACGGCGAATTCACCGGCGTGCGCAGCGCACGCAAACACATCGGCTGGGCGGTGAAGGCGCTGCCCGGTGGGCGCGATTTCCGCGACCATATGAACACGCTGGACGACTGCAAGTCGCAGGTGCAGGCCGTGAGCAACTTTTTTGCTGAACTGGCCGACGCCCACACGCTGTTGCCGCAAGACCAGGATCAAGGTGCTGAAAGCAGCGCGGGCGTGGGCCCTGGCGCGGCGAACGACGAAACCAGCACCGATCCAGGCGCAATCGCAGCATGAGCAACAAAGACATCGACGACTGCATCCGCCGCAGCGTGGAGCAGTACTTCAAGGACCTGCGCGGTGCCGAGCCCAACACGCTGCACGACCTCTTTCTCGGCGCTGCCGAGAAGCCCTTGCTGGACGTGGTGATGCGCCACGCCGACGGCAACCAGAGCAAGGCCGCCGAATGGCTGGGCATCAATCGCAACACGCTGCGGCGCAAGCTGCAGGTTCACAAACTCATCCCTTGAACCCGCCTCCTTCATGACCACCGCGCTGATTTCCGTTTCCGACAAGACTGGCATCGTCGACTTCGCACGCGCCTTGGCCGAAGCCGGCGTGCGCCTGCTTTCCACCGGCGGCACCGCGCGCCTGCTGGCCGATGCCGGCCTGGCCGTGACCGAGGTGGCCGAGGTGACCGGCTTCCCCGAAATGCTGGACGGCCGCGTGAAGACGTTGCACCCGCGCATCCATGGCGGCTTGTTGGCGCGCCGCGACCTGCCCGAGCACATGGCCGCGCTGGCAGCCCATGGCATCGACACCATCGACCTGCTGGTGGTGAATCTGTACCCGTTCGCGCAGGCCACGGCACGGCCTGACTGCACGCTGGAAGACGCCATCGAGAACATCGACATCGGCGGCCCGGCCATGCTGCGCGCTGCCGCCAAGAACTGGGGCGATGTGGCGGTGGTCATCGACCCCAGCGACTACCCGCGGGTGCTGTCTGAGCTGAAGTCCGGGCAGGTGCAGCGCAACACCAGGTTCATGCTGGCCAAGAAGGTGTACGCGCACACCGCGGCTTACGACGGCATGATCAGCAATTACCTCAGCGCCCTGCAGCATGGCTGCGAAGAACAGGTGGCTGCCGTACCGGTGCGCGAACCGTACCCTGCGGTCTACTCGCTGCAGCTGAACAAGACCCAAGACATGCGTTACGGCGAGAACCCGCACCAAAGCGCCGCCTTCTACCGTGAAGCGCAGGTGGGCGCGGGTTTGCTGTCCGGCTGGACGCAACTGCAGGGCAAGGCCCTGAGCTACAACAACATCGCCGACGCCGACGCCGCCTGGGAATGCGTGAAGAGCTTCGATGGGCCGGCCTGCGTCATCGTCAAACATGCCAACCCTTGCGGTGTGGCGGTGGCCGACACGCTGATCGAGGCCTACGCCCAGGCATGGAAGACCGATCCCACTTCGGCCTTCGGCGGCATCTTGGCGTTCAACCGTGCGCTGGACGAAGCCACCGCGCGGCAGATCGGCGAGAACAAACAGTTCGTGGAGGTGCTGATCGCGCCGCACATAACGCCCGAAGCGCGGGCCATTTTTGCCGGCAAGCAAAACGTGCGGGTGCTGGAAGTGCCACTGGGCACCGCCTGCAATGCACTGGACATGAAGCGGGTGGGCGGCGGGATGCTGCTGCAGACCCCGGACATCAAGAACGTGGTGCATTCCGAGCTGCGGGTGGTGACCAAACTGGCCCCCACTCCCGCGCAACTGCAAGACTTGTTGTTTGCCTGGAAGGTGGCGAAATTCGTGAAGAGCAATGCCATCGTCTTCTGCGCCGGTGGCATGACCTTGGGCGTGGGCGCGGGCCAGATGAGCCGCATCGACAGCGCGCGCATCGCCCGCATCAAGGCCGGGACCGCTGGTCTTTCGCTGCAGGGCTCGGCCGTTGCCAGCGACGCCTTCTTCCCCTTCCGCGACGGCCTGGATGTGGTCATCGACGAAGGCGCTGCCTGTGTCATCCAGCCGGGTGGCAGCATGCGCGACGACGAGGTGATCGCGGCGGCCGACGATCGCGGCATCGCGATGGTGTTCACGGGCATCCGCCACTTCAGGCATTAAGGCTCACCCAGCACCGGCCCATGTCGCGCGCCGATTTCATGGGCCTCTTGCTGGCCTTCATCGCCCGTCTCATCACGGGCGCGCAGGGCCACTGGAAGGGCTGCCCGCCCAAGGCCGAGCAGCGCATCTACTTCGCCAACCACCAGAGCCACCTGGACTGGGTGTTGATCTGGGCCGCGCTGCCGCGTGAACTGCGCGCCCGCACGCGGCCGATTGCGGCGCGCGACTACTGGACCTCGTCGCCCTTCAAGCAGTGGCTGACCACGGCCGTCTTCAACGCGGTGTACGTTTCGCGCACGCGCAGCGAAGATCAAGACCCGTTGGAGCCCCTGGTGCAGGCCTTGGGAAACGGCGATTCGCTGGTCATCTTTCCCGAAGGCACCCGCAGCAACCGCGGTCTGCCGCAGACTTTCAAGAGCGGTCTGTACCACTTGGCTGCGCAGTTTCCCGGTGTGCAATTGATACCCACCTGGATCGACAACGTGCAACGTGTCATGCCCAAGGGCGAAGTGGTGCCGGTGCCGATTCTTTGCACCGTCACCTTCGGCGTTCCCTTGCAGTTGCAGCCCGGCGAAGACAAGCGCGAGTTTCTGGACCGCGCCCGCGCCGCCGTGCTGGCCGCGCGGCCCGGGCGCGAGTAAGTCCGGCATGAGCCACAGCGCCATTCATCCGGCATGAACGCCTTGCGCAACCTCAGCGTGAACGAGCAGGTGGGGCTGCTCTTCGTGGTGCTGTTCGGCCTGCTGGTGCTGATGTCGGCGGCCGTGGTGGTGCGCAGCCTGCGCGACAGCCAGCGGGTGCTTGACGAACCCTACAAAGACCGCCAGCAGCACCTGCTGCGCGACCTGCGCGCGATGTGGATGGGGGCCGTGGTGTTCTGGCTGGCGTGGGTATCGGGCCCGGTGGGTGCCACGCTGGCCTTCGGCATCTTCAGTTTCCTGGCGCTGCGCGAGTTCATCACCTTGGTGAAGACACGCCGCAGCGACCACCGCAGCCTGCTGCTGGCCTTCTTCGTCGCGTTGCCGCTGCAGTACCTGCTGGTGGGTACACGCGCCTTCGACCTTTTCACGGTGTTTGTGCCGGTCTACGTGTTCCTGGCCATTCCGGTGGCCAGCGCGTTGGCTGGCGACCCCGAGCGTTTCCTGGAGCGCAACGCCAAGATCCAGTGGGGCATCATGGTTTGTGTCTACGGCCTTTCACATGCGCCGGCGCTGCTGTTGCTGCAGTTGCCGGCGTACGCCGACCGCGGTGCCTTCCTGCTGTTTTTCCTGGTAATGGTGGCCGCCGCCGCGCAGATCGCACAAGAACTGGCCAGCCGCTGGTTGCGCCGTCGGCCTTTGGTCCGGCAGATCGACCGCAGTTTTTCGCTGCGGGCCTGGCTCATCGGTTTGCTGGCTGCCGCGCTGGTGGGTGCCGCGCTGTTCTGGATCACGCCCGTGGACCCTTGGCGTGCCGCCGTGATGGCCGCCGTGGCCGGCGGTTGCGGCACCCTGGGCGACCTGGTGATGCGTGCGCTGAAGAAAGACGCTGGCGTGCGCTTCTGGGGCAACCGCAGCTCTGTCACCGGTGCTGTGGGTTTGCTCGACCGCGTCGCGCCGCTGTGTTTTGCGGCGCCGGTGTTTTTTCACTTCGTGCGCTGGTATCTTGTCTAGCCATGTTGATACTTGGCATTGACCCCGGTTTGCAGCGCACAGGCTTTGGCGTCATCGACGCGCAGGGCTCGCGCCTGAGTTATGTGGCCAGCGGCACCATCAGCACGCTGGAAGTGCCGCGTGGTGACCTGCCCGGGCGGCTGAAGATCATCTTCGAGGGCGTGCGCGAGGTGGTGCAAACCTACCAGCCGCACGCAGCCTGCGTCGAGATTGTGTTCGTCAACGTGAACCCGCAAAGCACTCTGCTGCTGGGCCAGGCCCGCGGGGCCGCACTGGCCGCCCTGGTGACGGCCGATTTGCCGGTGGCCGAGTACACCGCGCTGCAGATGAAGAAGGCCATCGTCGGCCACGGCCTGGCCAACAAGAACCAGGTGCAGGAAATGGTCAAGCGCCTGTTGAACCTGCCCAGCCTGCCCGGCAAAGACGCTGCCGATGCACTGGGCCTGGCCATTTCGCACGCCCACGCCGGGGCGTCGTTTGCGGCGCTGTCGCAAGGCACGACGCTGCAGCGGCGGCAGCACGCGCAGTACCGCAAAGGGCGAACCTATTGACGACTCGACCAGCCGATTCGCCGATTCGCCGATTCGCCGATCACCCGTTCACCCCAGGAGCACCAGCCATGACCCCCAGTCTGAAATCCCACTGGATCGACATCGCCCCCGGCTTCGCCGGCTACCTCGCCCTGCCACCTGCGGGCCGAGGCCCGGGGCTGGTGCTGTGGCAAGAGATCTTTGGCGTCAACGCGCACATCCGCGCGGTGGCCGAACAGTACGCGCTGGACGGTTTTGTCGTGCTGGCACCCGATGCTTTCTGGCGCCAGGCACTGCGTGTGGAACTGGGCTATGAAGGCGCCGACCGCGACCAGGCGATGGCCTTGATGAAGGGCTATGCGCCTGCCGATGCGCTGGCCGACATTCAGTCGGCGGTGTCGACCTTGCGGGCGCGGTCTGAAGTGGCGGGCCGCAAGCTGGGCAGCATCGGCTATTGCATGGGCGGTCGCCTGGCTTTCCTGACGGCTGCAACGGCTGGCATAGATGCCGCGGTGGCTTACTACGGCGGCGGCATCCAGGGCCAGTTGGACCGCGCCCCAGCCCTGACCTGCCCGGTGCAGTTCCACTACGCCGGCATCGACGACAACATCCCGCCTTCGGCCGTGCAGGCGGTGCGTGACGCAATGGCCGGGCGGCCCGCCGAGTTCCACGACTACGCCGGCGCGCACCACGGCTTTAACTGCTGGGCGCGTTCTTCGTACCACGCACCCAGCGCCGCCTTGGCGCACGGCCGCAGTTTGAGTTTCCTGGCCCAGACGCTGATGCCGGCCAGCGCATAAAAAAGCCCCGGCACGGGGCCGGGGCGAAGGTCTCAGTTGGTGAGACACAGGAGGATGCGGGCGCGCTGCGGTGCAGCGCTGGTTCGGATGCCGTTCAGGCGGTGGCTTCTGCGGCCTGCGCCATTTGTGCTGGCGCAGGGTCGGCGACGGCCAGGCTGTTAACGCCCAGCAACATCGCCAGGGTCAGGAAGGCGGCGGCGCCGACGGCTTGCAGGCTTTGGGTGCGGGTGGTGTTCATGGTGCTGTCCTTGGGTGTGTGGGGTGGTGAATCGATGGTTGGACTGTAGGCATCTACCCCCATCGCAGCCCTGCGATTGCGACGACCCGCAGCGCTGCAGCGACGAATGGCGGAAATCGCCGACGAAGCGCATCGGCGCGTGCAGTTCAAGCCGAGATGGCGTGTGCACACCCCTTTGTTCTGCGGCGTGTTGGGTGGCCGTATTTGCTTCAATGAGGTGGCGTTATAGACAGCTCAGCCATCTCGGCAGAAGGAGCAGGTTCGCATGGGCACTGAAACCGGTCTGGTTCCCTACACGGTTCGTTCTGCGCGTGGGGCTGCGTCAGGTGCCATGCCGATTGCCCGCATGCGCGACGTGTACCGCGTGGGTGATGTCGCGCAGCGGCTGGGCAAGCTGCCGCAGCGCGACCACGAAGGCCTGCGTGCGACCTACGAACGCATGCTCGAAAAGGGCCCTGAACGCTTCCAGGTGAAACCCGCCGGCCTGCCCGCCATGGACCACCTCTACGACGAGATGCCCAACTTCAACGACGTGCTCGACGACGTGCGCCGCCAATTGGCGCTGTGCACCGACAGCCGTGACGCGCTGGAGATCACGCCCATGCTGCTGCTGGGTCCGCCCGGCATCGGCAAGACCCATTTCGCCCGCGAGATTGCGCAACTGCTGGGCACCGGCCTGGGTTTCATCAGCATGAGCAGCCTGACCGCGGGCTGGGTACTTTCAGGTGCCAGCAGCCAGTGGAAAGGCGCGCGGCCTGGCAAGGTGTTCGAAACGCTGGTGGATGGCGCTTATGCCAACCCGGTGATGGTCGTCGACGAAATCGACAAGGCCCGCGCCGAACACGCCTACGACCCGCTGGGCGCGCTGTACAGCCTGCTGGAACACGACACGGCCGCCGCCTTCACCGACGAATTCGTCGAAGTGGCCATCGATGCCAGCCAGATCATCTGGGTGGCCACGGCGAACGACGAGCGCAGCATTCCCGAACCCATCTTGAACCGCATGAATGTGTTCGAAGTGCATGCGCCCGACGAAGCGGCGGCGCGCGCCATTGCGCTGCGTCTGTACGGCCAATTGCGCGGCAGCCACGAATGGGGCCAGCGCTTCGTCGAAAGGCCTTCAGAGGCGGTCCTGGAGCGCCTGGCCGCCATGGCCCCGCGCGAGATGCGGCGTGCCTGGATGACGGCATTCGGCAACGCCAGGCTGGCCGCTCGGGCGTGCATCGAGCTGGCCGACTTGCCTGGTTTGTGCAGCAAGCGGGAGCCCATCGGCTTCATGCAATAGAACGGTTCGCCGGCTTGGTCATCGGATCGCCGTAAATCAACCGGCGCGGGAAAGTCCGGCCAGGGATTGGTGCGCTGCATCCAGCCCCTGTTGGACGATGCGCTGTTTCCACACCTCGGTGTCGGTGTAGAAAGCGTCACGCATGCGCTGCCGCGTGGCGGCGCGCTCGGCTTGCGGTGCTTCGGGGTGGTTCTCGAACCATTGGTCTTCGCGCAGTGCGTCAATCGTCTGGTCCAGCGGCAGCGTGCCGAACTCCAGCGCGATGCCGGTTTACTCAGCCTGCGCACATTCTTCATACGCCGCGTTCCACATCAGGCCTTGCGGGTGCGCGTACTGCCCGGCGCTTATGGCGGTCTGCAGACCGCGTTCGCCGTGCTGCGCTGTGTAGGCCTGCAGGCTGGCGCGCACCGGGTCAGAAGGCGGCCAGGTCTGCGGCAGCACCCAGTCTGCAATGGCGTCGTAGCCGGCATTGACGGGCAGCGGGTGCTGAAAGTCGTGCCAGTTGCGATTCAGGTCGACGTTTTCGTGTGTGGTGCGCCGCCACCAAGAAAAGCCCCAGGGGTTGAGTCCGTGCACGTAGAGCACGGCCACCCCGGCCGCCTGCGCGGCGGCGTGGAAGGCGGGTTCGTTGAGCAGCGCTGCGCCGCCTCGGCCGCGGCCAAAAACTTGCCGCGTGCCTCGGCGTAGGTCTGTGCGAAGTGGGTTGCCGTGGGCATGGGTTCGGTCCTCGGTCCTCGGTCTTCAGTGTTCCGTCTTTGGCCTTCAGCCGGCGGCGGGCTGCCGCGTGTTCAGCCACTGCTCGGCGATGCGCACCCAGGCTGTCGCACCCAGTGGAATCAGGTCGTCGTTGAAGTCGTAGCTGGGGTTGTGCAACATGCAAGGCCCGAGGCCGTGGCCGCCGTCGCGGTGTTCGCCGTCACCGTTGCCGATGGCGAAGTAACAGCCCGGCTTGGCTTGCAGGAAGAAGCTGAAGTCTTCGCTGCCCATCGTCGGCTCGAAGGCCTGCACATTGGCCGGGCCCACCACTTCGCCCAAAACCTTGCGCACGAACTCGGTCTCGGCCGGGTGGTTGATGGTGGGCGGGTAATAGCGGTTGAACTCGAACTCGCAGGTCGCGCCGAAGGCTGCGCAGGTGTGCTCAGACATGTCGCGCATGCGGGTTTCGATCAGATCCAGCAGCTCGTAGCTGAAGGTGCGCACGGTGCCGCTGAGCGTGCAGGAATCGGGCACCACGTTCAGCGCTTCGCCGGCCTGCAGCATGGTCACGGAAATCACGCCCGGCTCCAGCGGCCGGCGGTTGCGGGTGATGATGGTCTGGAAGCCGTTGATCAGTTGCGCCGCAATCGGCACCGGGTCTATGCCCAGGTGGGGCAGGGCGGCGTGGCTGCCCTTGCCCCGGATGGTGATGGAAAACTCGTTGCTGCTGGCCATCATCGCGCCGGGGTTGACGCCGACCATGCCGACCGGCATGCCGGGCCAGTTGTGGGCGCCGAAGATGGCCTCCATCGGGAATTTTTCGAAC
>Ga0105046_10013359_pt1 | contig 12724 bp, 8 predicted proteins | sample MAT03_FD_78385 | JGI IMG/M metagenome (GOLD analysis project Ga0105046, IMG submission 78385) | Freshwater microbial communities from Lake Fryxell liftoff mats and glacier meltwater in Antarctica - MAT-03 (megahit assembly) | ecosystem: Environmental > Aquatic > Freshwater > Ice > Liftoff... | reverse complement strand
GTAGGTCCTTTCTGCCGGAAAGGACTGTGTTCGGTAGGTCCTTTCTGCCGGAAAGGACTGTGTTCGGTAGGTCCTTTCTGCCGGAAAGGATTTCCGCCAAAGGCGGACCAATCCGATATGTCACTCGCAATTCTGAGTGGGGATATGTCGCCGGGTCCATTCCGATCTCGGCCAGCCGCGAAGTCATTCCCGGCAAGCAGGACCTGGAATTGGCTGCATATCGCCCTGATCTCATTCACACTCATCTCAATTGTCGCTCCAGCCGCTGCTCAACAGACAGTTATTGCACGCGAAGCAGCGCGCGTCGAAACACTTCGCAGGATTTCACCGAGTATCGTGTGTGTGATGGACCCGAAGGGCCAGGGCGGTGGTTCCGGCGTACTGATTTCGGCGGACGGTTACGCCATCAGCAACTATCACGTGACGTCGGGGTCCGGAACATTCATGAAGTGCGGACTGAGTGACGGTAAGCTGTACGATGCGGTGATTGTCGGAATTGATCCCACGGGTGATATCGCGCTGATTCAGCTTCAGGGCCGAAAGGACTTCTCATTTGCGATCCCTGGGGACAGCGATCAGGTGCAGGTCGGTGATGAAGTGATGGCATTGGGGAATCCGTTCCTGTTGGCGAGCGATTTCACTCCGACCGTCACATACGGCATCGTCAGCGGAGTGCATCGCTATCAATATCCGGCGAACACGTTTTTGGAGTATACGGATTGCATTCAGATTGATGCGTCAATCAATCCTGGCAATTCGGGAGGCCCGCTTTTCGATATTGAGGGTCGCTGGATCGGGATCAACGGTCGTGCGTCATTTGAAAAACGCGGGCGGGTTAACTCCGGGGCGGCCTATGCCATTTCTGTGAATCAGATTCAGCGATTTATCGAACATCTCAAGTGTGGTCTGATTGTGGATCACGGTGTCGCAGACTTTACCGTCGCGACATCGGACGCCGGTGAAGTCACTGTGGCTCAGGTGTCGGCCCTGTCAGATGCATATCGCCGCGGTCTGCGGCCCGGTGCGCAAGTGTTGTCATTTGCCGGACGATTACTGACGTCTGCCAATGACTTTCAGAATGTGCTGGGTATTTTTCCTGAAGGCACACGCCTGCCGTTGACATGGCGTGAAAGCGACGGACTGCGTGCCGGAACAATTCGTCTGCGTCCGCTGCATGCATTTCAAAATGCTCCTGAGTTGCCGGAAGAACGGCGGCAACAACCTCCTCAGAATCCTGAAAAGCAGGACAGCGACGAGAACAAGCCCGACGGAACTGTCGATGAAGTCCCGGAATCGCTCAAGAGCCTGTTCGTTGCCCGCGATGGCTTCTGCAATTATCACTTCAACGAGATTCAACAACTTCGCCTGCTCACCGCCCTGAAGGAAAGAGTCGCTTCCAACGGCGATCCAAAACTCGTGTGGTTCATCGCGTTCAGTTCCTCTGATCCCGGACCGCAACTGGCGGGCGAACTGACAATCGCGGCAACTGCCGTGGGTCTGAATCTGAATAACCGGCCATTCCTGCAAAGCATGATCGATCCGCAGGTTGACGAAGAATCACCTCAGTTACCCGGTTTGCTGATCGCCATGAATCAATTGCGCCGTCTGCTCAGCGGTAATGCCGCTGAATTTACGGAACAGCAGGCTGCTGGTCGCACATTTCATCTGCCGCTAAAAAAGGACGTCGATGTGTTGGTGACGCGCGAAGGTGTTCGTACCTGCCGCTGGTACTTTGATGACAGCTCGGCACTGCCGGTTGGTGTCGATATCGAATACGCTCAGGGAATCGACGAAGCTCGCTTGTTGTTCGCCGACTGGGCTGATCGGAACGGAGCCATTTTTCCCGGTCGGATCGGACTGATTTCCGGTTCGCAGGAAAAACTCCGATGGTTGAACATCGGCAACGTGACGGTCAACCGACCAACAGCCACTGAAAAGTCAAAACCATGATGAACACTTGTGTCACTCACGCTATTGAACGAGCGTTTCGGACGAGCCTGATTCTGACGCTGTTGTTCATATCCGGCAGGTGCTGTGCGTCACAGTCAGACTTTCGGGCAACTGCCGAAGTCCTGAAGTCACAGCAGCAGACGATTGTCAAACTGTTCGGTGCGGGCGGCGGCGGTCTGGATTCGTATGGAACAGGAACGTTGGTTTCGGCCGATGGTCATGTTGTGACGGTCTGGAATCATCTGGTAAGCACAGGATATCTGACAGCGGTTACCGCAGACGGTCAAAAATTTGCAATCGATGTCATCGGGACCAGCGCAGAGTATGATCTGGCACTGCTGAAACTTCGGTCGGAACCTGGCGATTCGTTCTCGTACATCGATCTGTCCAGGGCGCGTGACCCCGATCCCGGCACGCCCGTGCTGGCCTTCAGCAATATGTTTCACGTTGCGACGGGCAATGAGCCCGTGTCGCTGGTGCATGGAGTCATCGCTGCCAGGATTCCTCTGGAAGCAACACAGGGACGCTGGAAGTTTCCGCTCAAATCCCCCGTCTGGCTGGTCGATGCGATTACCAACAACTCCGGTGCCGCGGGCGGCCTGCTGACCGACACCGAAGGCACACCGATCGGGCTGATTGGCCGAGAAATTCGTCATAGCGCCAGCCGCACGTGGGTCAATTATGCGGTTCCGCTGACAACCCTGAAGCCGGTGATTGAAGCATTGCTGTCCGGTAAGAAACTGGATTCACGTCCGAAAGATGCGGACGCAAATGCTCCGATGATTTCTGATCAACAACTCACGGCACGTTTTGGTCTCACGATGCTGCCGAATGTCGTGGAACGAACTCCGGCGTGGATCGACACCGTGGCAAAGGATTCAATCGCCGATGATTGCGGACTGCAGCGTGGCGACCTGATCGTGCTGGTGAATGACGCTGTGATCACCAGCGTCACGGATTTTCAGCAGCAGCTTGCCGCGTTCCGCAGCGGCGAACGAGTATCCCTCACGATCAACCGCGAACAACAATTGCTGCCCGTGGAACTACCGATCCCATAGCAGAATCGGGCGAGCGGTGCGGCGTCAGCCCACCGATACATTGCCGTTCCCGTACCTTGGACATTCCTGTCCGAGAAATGCTTCGCCACGCACCACTGCCTTACGCCTTCCGCACTGCAAACGATTGAGACTTTGTATTCCTGAGAAGATTTTAATGCAGCGAGGTGTCGCATTCGGGCACCACCGACCCCGCGTCGGTGGACCACTGACTGGTGGGCTACAGCAGAAAACACGTACCCCGCCCTGGCCTGCACCGACCCTGCATCGGTGTAGCCGCGACGAGTAGCCGAAAGTCGCCCAACCACCGACACGAGGTCAAATGGCGTGGACTCAAGGCGAGCGGGGGATGTAAATCCCCTGATTTGTTCCGATTGCTGAAAGAATCCGGGCACTTACGTACCCGGTTCGCCGTCGGAATTCCTTGAGTCCACGCCACTGGACGCGGGGTCGGATGGAGAGCGGTTCGCAATGGCAAACTTCGGTTGCGGCCGAAGCCCGCGTTAAGTTCAAACGGTCTGGACAAGGCCACATGGTCACCGACGGACATGGCGTCGAAGCGGTAATAGGCCCACGCCGACAGGGATTCGCAAAAGCATTCTCCGATGTCGAATACGTCGACAACGACAACAGCCCCATCCTTCGATCTGCCCGAATCTGAAAAAATCCGAAAACTTTCTTCCGGAAATCCGCCAGCTCGATTGTCAATCCACGGGAGCGACTGAATTCCTCGGTCGCCGTTGGTTTTACACATGCGGGAGTTACTGCGAAAGAAGCGATTCAGTCGGATCGTCGAAGAGATCGCAGATGCCGAACAGGCTGATGCCGTAACGAACGATATCCTGTCGCAGTTGACCGACGAGCGTGCCGAGTATTTCGAAGCTCGCACAGGTATGTTGTTCGAAAAGGCACTGCGGTTGATCGCAGCCTGGGACACTTCGCCAAAGTTGTCGGTCCGCAATCGTGCCCTGGTGTTGCGACTGAGGTACTGCGACGGGCTGAGTTACGACGACATCGCACTGGAAATGAATATCGATTCACCGAGCGTCGAGAAATTGCTGGACCAGGCAAAGTACCACTTGAGAAAGCTGGACCTATGAAACGCCCCAACCTCACGACAGGCACAGGAGCATTCGTGCCGACAAGGTCCGACAGCGGACCGGTCGGTGCTCAGTTTCGAGACGCACTTGGCCTCGGTTCGAGCGACAACACGGTCGAACTCTCGCCACAGACCGAAGCTGCACTGGCCAGTCGAGGACTGGAGATTCGCCAGCGAATAGGCAAAGGCGGTTACGGTGTCGTGTTTCGGGTTCGCGATTCGAATACCGGCCAGCGGCGCGCCGTCAAGGTACTGATCGAACCTGGAAGCGAAACGGCGAAACAATCCTTCCAGCGTGAACGGCGGATTTTGGATTCGAAGAAGTTGCCCGGTAAGCACTCATGCACAAGTTGTCGAGCAAAATTCGTTTAACGGCGAGCCGTAGGCGTAGGCGAATTACAAGTACACTGGCGCCTTTTCGGCCCCACTGGCCCTGTGCCAGTGGACCGCAGGTTTGACAACTAACAGGAGCGGCACGAACGCGACAGGTCTGTCCCCACTGGCTTTACGCCAGTGGAACAGAGGTTTGATAACTGCGCTGAACGACAACTCGCAGTCTCTTTTTCATTCTCGGCAATTGAACTTCGCTTCTTATGTTGATAGGGCGGACCGTTTGAATCAATGATCTGCGCCCGCTTAAGCACCAACGTTTACCTCGCGAGAACGCGGGGTGTTGCCCACGCAGTTAAATGATGAAACTTGTGCATGGGTGCTTGCTTTTGTGACTTTTGTGAGTTTTTCGGGCCAGCACTATTCGTGCTTGTGGTGTTGGAACGGAGACCGATCTCTTCGTTATGCAGGCTACGCACTTCATTTGGCGTTGACCCCGTTTCCTGCTACACGCAGGCAACGATCTTGGCTAAACTGACTGTTCTCACCGAATTTCTCCGGAGTTCCCCGTCATGGAAATGCTGGCCATCGTTTTGTCGTCCGCTGTGATTCTGACAATCGCTTATTTTACGTACGGACGATGGCTGGCGCGTATGTTCCGGCTGGATGACAGGACGCCGACACCCGCGATCACGATGCGGGATGATGTGGATTACGTGCCTTGCCAGACCGGACCGTTGCTCAGTCAGCACTTCTCGGCGATCGCTGCGGCCGGACCGATCGTGGGGCCGATCCTGGCGGGTCTGTATTTTGGCTGGCTGCCGGCGTTGCTCTGGATTCTGATCGGTTCGATCCTGATTGGCGGCGTCCATGATTTCTCTGCACTCGTCGCTTCAATTCGCCACAAGGCCTCGTCCATCCTGGAAGTCGTCAGAATCCACATCAGCGGTCGCGCCTACCTGCTCTTTCTGACGTTCGTCTGGCTGGCTCTGATCTATATCGTGGTTGCCTTCACGGACGTCACGGCCAGCATGTTTGTTGGCGCTCTTGACGTAGAGAATGGAACGCCTTTCAAATCGATGGCTGCTGCCAATGCCGCTCAAAATGCCGGGACGCTGGTGTTGTCGGGCGGAATTGCAACGTCGTCACTGATTTACCTTGCCCTGCCGATGATAATGGGATTGCTTGTCCGATCCGGCGTCCTGTCGATGGGAAAGGCAACGTGGATTTTTCTGCCACTCGTGGGAGTCGCGATCTGGGTGGGACAATACATTCCGCTCAATGTCGATCAGATCATGATGCGGATCAATCCGAATCTGACGCCCGACGAGTCTGTCCTGTACGCCGTTCGATCGTGGGACGTGTTCCTGCTTGTGTACTGCGCCATCGCGTCGGTTGTTCCAATGTGGCTGCTGCTGCAACCGCGTGGTCAGCTCGGTGGATATTTTTTATACGCGGCTCTGGGAGCTGGTGCACTCGGAATCCTGCTGGGTGGTCAGCCGATCGAACAGCCGATGTTCAAAGGCTTCGTGCAGGAAAAAGGCAATCTGTTTCCATTTCTATTCATTACGATCGCGTGCGGAGCGTGTTCAGGTTTTCATTCGCTCATTGCATCCGGAACAACATCGAAGCAATTGAAGTTCGAGAGTAACGCAAGGCCGATAGGTTACGGCGCGATGCTGCTCGAAGCGATGGTCGCGATTGTGTCTCTGTGCTGCGTCATGATGCTGCCAAAAGGATCGCTGCTGCTGAGTTCAGATCCAAACCCCAACCTGATTTATGCCAACGGGATCGGTACGTTCCTGGCAAAGGTCAATGTTCCCACTGCATTCGGCGTTGCCTTCGCATTTATGGCATTCAATACATTTGTGTACGATACGCTGGATGTCTGCACGCGACTGGGAAGGTTCATTATTCAGGAACTCACGGGCTGGAAAAATAAATTTGGCATGTGGTCGGGGACGCTGCTGACGGCCGGTGTGCCGATGATTTTTGTGTTGCAACGAATCACTGACATAAACGGAAAAGCTGTGCCGGTCTGGAAAGTCTTCTGGAGCCTCTTCGGGGCCAGCAATCAACTTCTGGCCGCGCTGACGCTGCTAGGGGTGACTGTCTGGCTGTGGAGGACGCGCCAAGCGGTATGGGTCTTCTTCGTCACAGGGATTCCCGCCGTGTTTATGTATGTGATGAGTTCGTGGGCTCTGGTCACGATTGTGCAGCAGCAATTTGCCAAGGGAGGCAACGCCGATCCGGTCGCATGGATCGCGGTCGTGTTGCTCATTCTGGCAGCCCTGATGCTACTCGAAGGAATCGCCGCACTGCTCCGCCGCAACCCCGCCTCGCACGATTTGTCCCCGGCGATGACGTAAAGGCGAGCGGAAGATTAGGAACTACCACGCCAAACAACCGGACGCTAGCGCGCGGCGGCTGATTTTATTAGCCGCAGGGCGCTAGCCCCCGGTTTTCGACGGTAACCAGAAATCTGCCGCTCGCCTAAAGCCGCCGTCACGCTCCGCCGTGACGAGCGTTAAACTGGGCCACATGAAGGGAGTTTTCAGTTTGCAGTCGTCAGTTTTCAGTCGGCTGCAGGCTGCTTGTTTTTGCGATACAATGACCACTGACGACTGGACCCTGTTTTTGTAGATGAATGTCGATCGACAAATGCTCGTCACGGCGGAGCGTGACGGCTACTTTGCAATTTGCCGTCAACGAGGCCGAACCCTGGTGAGGACGAAGTTTATGCACGAGAACAACCGCGGCTAGCGCCTCGCGGCTCATAGTCACGACTAAATCGACAGCCCGCCTCCCATGCCTCGTTTTTGTACCGGCAAGCTGACGCATGCCGCTCGCCAATTCTTTCAATCATGATCGCGTGGAGTATAAGGCCATCGGCTTCAAATCATCGCCGTCTTACGCTTCACCAGCTGTAACGGCACGCCCCACGGATCACGGAGCATCGCGAACGTGTCACCCGGAGGCAATTCATGCACATCGGCCACGATAGTCGCGCCAGCAGCCGTCAGCCGTCTCACATCGGCGGCCACATCGTGTGACACAAATGCCAGATGCAACGCAGGCGGTTCGACACTCGGAAAATCGAGCTTCGACGCACCAGTGTTGCCATAAATCTCCAGCATCACTGTGCCGCTTTCGTCGGCTATGAAATGTGCAAACGGTGAATCCATCATTCGCCGCTTGACTGTGAAACCCAGGTGCTCCACATACCAGCGAGCCATATTCAAAGGATCAGTGACGTTGAACGCAAGATGTTCGATTTTCATGAACGGGAGATTCTGTATTTAAGCGTGCATTAAATATTGGCTTTAAAAACGGGGTCAGGAAGCAATAGTGCGGAGCACCCTTTGGGTCATTTGGCTATTGGTTCCTGACCCCTTTTTTAAAGCCTGACAAAGCACTATTCGCCAGTCACGACATCCCTTACCGCAACGCTGGTCTTTTTTTGTGCTTCCCATTCCTTCAGTCCTTTGTCCAGAAATGTCACAAAATCCAGGCCGCCGGAACGATCTAAGCCCTTGGACGAGGAAAGCACTTTCTTGCCGTCGGCTGAAATGACGGCGTAAAACGGCAGGGTGAAGTCACCGACAAGACTCGCCTGTAGATCCTGATTTTGGGTGATCAGCTTTTCCGCAAACGCCTTATCCCGGATTCCCGGAACCAGGTCTGTGTAAAGCTGAGCCCGCACCAGTTGATCCAGTCGCTGGAGCACCGCTTCATCCACAAGTACAGATCGTTCCATCTTCCGGCAGTTGACGCAGTTGACTCCGGTAAAATCGATAAATATCGGCCGCTGCTCTTTTTCTGCCGCCGCCGTTGCCCTTTCAAACTCAAGCGCATAATCCATTTTATGATGTGAAATCACAAACCCCAGCGCTTCCGTGTTTCGGACGACAACATCAGGTGGCGCAAACGCAGCCACGTTGTGCCATATCTCCGTGAGCGGCATCCTGTGGACAAACATTCCAGCCGTGATGTAGCCCGCAAATGCAAGGAAGAATACGGCAAACAGATTCCGGACTGTCTTGACCGTGGAACTGACAGGCCCCATCGGCTTTCGAAACAGCCCCAGCAGATAGACACCGGTAGTGACGGACAGCGCGATCCATGTCACCAGAAAAATCCTGTACGTGATGTAAACCGGGATACTGCCGACGGAAAACCCGATGTCAGCGACACTCAGGAACTTGGCCACAAGTGCCAGCTCAACGATCCCCATCGTAATTTTGACATCATTCATCCAGCCCCCGCTGCGGGGCAGTCGCTTCAACATTGATGGAAATAGTGCCAACAGGAAAAACGGCGACGCGAATGCTGAAGAAAATGCCAGCATTCCGACGACAGGCCAGAACACCTGCCCCTTCGCGGCCCACGCCAGCAGACTGCCCACAAAAGCAAACGTGCAGGTGAACGAAACCAGTGTGAACGTCAGAGCCATGAAGACGACACCGATCACCCCACCCGTCGCTTCGCGCTTGGACGTCCATGTGAGCAATGACGAGGGAAGTTGAATTTCAAACACACCCAACAGCATCAGCGAAAACAGAAAAAACAACGCGGCAAAGAAAAGGTTCAGCCACTTATTGTTGGCAAGTGTATTCAGGCTCGCAGGGCCAAAGATCCCCGCTGTGATCAGACCCAACACCGTAAATGCACCGATGATGCTCAAACTGTAAATGATCGCGAGCCTGATTGAACTGCCTGCCCTCTTCTCTTCCTGCTTCAAAAAGAACGCCACTGTCACTGGTATCATGGGAAACACGCACGGCGTGAGCAGTGCCAGAAAACCAGCCGCAGCAGCGGTGAATACGAACGCAAAGAAACCTTCCTGCTGGCTTTCATTCTGGTCGTTCAAATTCGCTGCATTTAGTATTCTCGCCCCCCCTGCTGGACCGGGCGGCGATCGGGAACCAACAACCTCTGAATCAGGTTGCCCGGCCGTCAGCGTCAAAACAAACTCGGCCTTGCCAGATGGCAGACAACTTCCGTTGCTGCAGATCTGGAATCGAATGAGTCCATCCAGTCCGGCAACTGGTTCTGTCAGCACAAATCGATGCGACCAGGTGACCTCGTGATAATGAACACGCTGCACAATGTTGTCCAGCGGACGTTCGACTTTGGGCTCGACAGAGGCTTTGAATTCACTGCCGATCGGCTCCAGTCCCTTGATCGTTCCGAATTCGATCGTGGTCGGCTGTCCCGCCATGTCCGGATCCTGATCCAGCGCGAACGTGTGCCACGGCTCTTCGAGGAGCGTGCGGATCGACAATGTCACTTCGTCACCGATAAGTGGCCGCGGAGGCTCAAGCCCGATTTCAAAACGAATCAGACCTTCCTTAGCCGCTTTACCAAAGCCAATTTTCGGTATGACGGTGATCGGGTTCTTGTCGTTGTTAATCTCAGGAGCCGCTTCGGTAACCGCCACTGCCGCAGTCGCAGCTTCAGGAGGGGTTTCCGATTCCGCCAGCGTGGCGGTGAACTTTCTGTTTCGGACAGGTACACATTCACCATTGCCGCCGAATTCCGGTGAACTGCAGTACATCCCGCTCAATTTTCCCGCCACGACCGTACTCGCATCGGCGGTCCCTTCGAGCGTGGTACTCCATGTCACGCTGCCGAAGAACTTCTCGACTGTTTGGTCCAGATCTTTTTCGAAAACCGCCTTGGGCTCATGATCGGCTTGCCACTGCGGTTTGTTCGCTGTCAGTGATCCACTGTCGAGCAGTGAAATTTTTGTCGCGCCGGAGAAGGATGGATTCATCGAATAGATGTAATAGCCTTCCGGCACGAGCGTCGTGACATGGATCTCCGTCCGACCGCCGTCGATGTTCTTCAGCACAGCGGAGATTTCGACATCTCCTTCCGCCCCCGACGTGTTGCCAAACAGCGCTGCGCCACCGAGCAAACCATCCGTGTCCTGCTGAGCTTGTGCGGCTTGTAGAAACAACACGGCAAGCACCGCACCCACGCTGCGGATCAGAACGGGCAAACTTGGGATTATCGAAAATCGCAACATTGAGGTGGCCTTGTTCATTCAGTTCGGGGCTACTTGAAGAGTACGCATACCCCGCTACTTCCACAAGGTAAAATACATACTCTTGACCCCTTCTGGGAAGTCGTCTCCGAAGGAAACCGCCAGCCTCCCCCTGTAATGGCTTACTTTTTCAGCATCTGCTATGCAAAAATCGCTACGTTTCCGGCGTTGGCTGTTTTCCAGGGCTGGGTAATCGCGATACCGTGGGGTATGATCAGCAACCGGGGGCGTGGAAAATGGGTGAGGAACCAATAGTGCGCAGCACCCTTTGGGCCATTTGGCGATTGGTTCGCTGACCCCTTTTCCAGGCACGTAGCCCTGCACTGAAATGCGGCCGGAATTGGGAGTGTTTGGAATGTCACAACCGCCTTTGGACTCCGCAGGCGCCGCATATCGCAGAAAAGTATGGACGAAGCTTATTGTCTTTGTCGTGCTGGTCGTGGTCATCTGGCTCCAGCCGAAGATTCAGGCGTGGCTCGAGGGACGCAATGCTGGCGGACCAGATGCTTCCGCCGAAGTCAAACAATACGATTCCGAACCGTCAATTGCCTCGCAACACCCCGCTGATCGCAAACGTGTCGTCATCAAAGACGTCGATGAACCCGTGGTTGCCGAAGTCGATCGTTCGGAACAAACCTCCGGCGAAGAACGCACAGCTCGTAAGGGTTCCCCGACCGGTACGTCACAACCCAAAGCCGCACCTGCGCTTGGACAGCTTAAAGAGATCCGAAAAAACGTCTTTGAATCCACTGCCGGACTGCGGTATGTTCCGGGGAGTGCTGAAAATCATCGACTCAGACACGTGATGCAGCACGCCAAAGACGACACAACAAAACCAATCCACGGTGTGTTTGACGGCAACCGGGATCAGATTCTGGCGGTGATCGACGAGGCGTATCTGAAAGCCCAAAAAAGAGGCCGCGACGTCCACAGCGAAGCACAAAACGATCGCCTTGTCTACACGGTGAACCTCAGAAGAAAAATCGGTTACATGGGCGGATCCGAAGGCAAACGCACGGGCAACCCCGAATGCCGTTACGTGCGAATCGTACTGGAAGACGGCAACGTCGTCATCAGCGCCTACCCCACGAAATCTTTCTAAACCTGAACGCGGGCTTTGCCCCAGTTCTTGAAGGTCTGCCCGAATCTGCGACTCCTGTAACCTGGACATTCATGTCCGAGATATTGGCCCAGCACCGTCACATTGGCCAACGGCTTGTCCAGACGCAATAGCCGTCGCATCGACATCGATTCATGGTCGAGCGACGGACATGAATGTCCATCCTACGATTGATCGTTTTTTCATCGCACGCAAAACCTGACTCACCTGCAACATGTTTTGAAAAGCAAGCAGAGCCAAATTCACAGTGCATGGAGCAACCTGTCACCGGCTTGGCAAACAAAGCGGCTGGCGAGAATCGAACTCGCATCCTAAGCTTGGGAAGCTGATGTGTTGCCACTACACCACAGCCGCGAAAATAAACAATTGAGCCTGTTTCACCAGTCTATTCGGCTGTTGGCGGCATTGCAATTGAACTCATTCAATTGCATTGATTTGCAGCTCATTTCACCCCGAAGTGGGGGTAAGTGGGGGTAACTCGGTTCTGTGGTCCGGAATCGGCGGCAGAATTTCTCTACAGTGGATTTTTTCACACGCTGCTGAACGGCGGTTCCGAAGATCCAGCGGCCCCAACATTCAAGGCCCCATGCCCTGTTCCGTTTGTTCGGGGATTTTGCGGAAAAATGCGCCCGAGGGTAACGCGGTTCTCCAGATCCATCGCGGCCAGGATTCAAGGCCCCTCCCAGCGCGGCGCTTCGCTATCACAGGCGGCCGCCTGATACACTCGAAACAGGCGGCGGCCTGAACGTGTGCCTTTGAGAAGCTGCGGATTCTCACCGTTCCTTCCGCGCCCAACCGGCATACTGAGCGCCTGCGTGCTGGCCGATTCCCACGGCCTCCCCTTCCCCCGATTGTTTTTTTGCTTTCGCCATGTTGTTCATGGCCTGACAAAAAAATTACAGACAAATTTCGCCTGGGGCGTCCCCGCAGACGAAGCCTCGGGGTGCCTGGAAGGACCCGGCGCAAACCAACCCCAAGCCCCTTTCCGATGCGCTTGCTTACTGTGTGTCGTAGGGTCGCTGTCGGGAAGTATAGCGGATTCTGAAACGTGGCTGGAGGGACCCTTTGACGGGGCACCCCCTCCCCGGAGCATGAAAAACGCCGGACTGTCTGTAACGAGC
>Ga0105046_10013357_pt1 | contig 12724 bp, 15 predicted proteins | sample MAT03_FD_78385 | JGI IMG/M metagenome (GOLD analysis project Ga0105046, IMG submission 78385) | Freshwater microbial communities from Lake Fryxell liftoff mats and glacier meltwater in Antarctica - MAT-03 (megahit assembly) | ecosystem: Environmental > Aquatic > Freshwater > Ice > Liftoff... | reverse complement strand
GTTCAGGGACATGACGGGTTTCCTCAGATCATCACCTTGCGAATGCGCGCCGAGATCACGTCGATCACACTGACGGTGACGATGATGATCAGCATGACAGCCGCTGTTTCGGCGTACTGAAAGCCGCGAATGATTTCCCACAGCACCACACCGATGCCGCCTGCCCCCACCATGCCGACGACCGTGGCCGAACGCACATTGGCCTCAAACCGGTACAGCGTGTAGGAGATCCACAGCGGCATGACCTGCGGGATGACGCCATAGACGATTTCATGCAGCGCTGAGGCACCGGTGGAACGGATACCTTCGACCGGCTGCGGGTCGATGGCTTCGACCGCTTCTGAAAACAGCTTTGCCAGGGTGCCCGCCGTGTGGATCCACAGTGCCAGTACCCCCGCAAACGGACCCAGCCCCACCGCCACCACAAACAACATGGCGAACACCATCTCGTTGATAGCGCGAAAGGAATCGAGCAGGCGCCGCACGGGCTGGTTTATCCACCAGGGCGCGATATTGGACGAAGCCAGAAGTGCCAGCGGCACGGCTGACACCACCGCCAGTGCCGTGCCCCAGATGGCAATCTGCAGCGTCACCACCATTTCCTGGACGTAAAAGCGCCAATCGCGGAAGTTCGGCGGAAAGAAATCGCTGGCGTACTCGGCCATGTTGCCCGAGTCGCGCCAAAGGTCCATGGGCCGCATGTCCGCCCCCTTCCACGAGCCCACTAGCAGCAACAGCAGCGCGGCCCAACCGAAGTACCAGACCATGCCATGCCGGTGAGCGGCCTCGGGATTGATCGCGGCTGTGGGGCGCGGTGGCGCAGTGGTGGAAGTCATGGTTGTCTCCAGACGGCAAAAAGCCCGCCGAGCAGCGGGCCATGGAAGAAAGACTTATTTCAGAGCGGCCAGTTGCTTGTCGAACTCAGCCAGCTTGGCCGCCTTCTCGGCTCCAACCAGCGTGGTGTCGGCTTCGACTTTGTTGCGCTTGCTGAAAAGATCAAGCTGGCGCATGGGCAGGAGCTGACTGTTGGTGGATGGCTTGAAGCCCGCCAGCTTGGATATCTTCATCACGATCTCTTTTTCGCGGGGGTCGGTCTTGGCGTAGTTGTAGAAGAAATTCTTGATCTTCTCTTTGGTCTCGGCGGGCATGTTCTTGCTCATCACCATGGGGTCAAGCGGGATCAGCGGGGAGGTCCAGACAACGCGGATGTCCTTGAATTTCTCTGGCTGGCGATCCTTCAGCTTTTCCAGGTTTTCGCTGTTGTTGGTAGCAACGTCAACCTGCTTGTTGGCCACAGCCAGCGCATTGGTTTCATGATTTGCACTGCGTGTGACCTTGAAGAAGCTCTTGGCGTCGATCTTGTTTTGAGCAAACGCGTAGTAACCGGGCACCAGGAAACCCGAGGTGGAGTTCGGGTCACCGTTGCCAAAGGCCAGCGATTTACCATTCTTCAGCACATCGTCGAGCGACTTGAGCGGGCTGTCTTTGTGTGTGATCAGGTGCGAGTAGTAGCCTTGGCTGCCGTCGGCGTTGACCATCTGGGCAAATACCTCGGCGTTGGCACGGTCCACGGCTTCCATGGCCGCCTTGTTGCCCAGCCAGGCCACCTGCACCTTGTTGAAGCGCATGCCTTCGATCACGCCAGCGTAATCGGGAGCGAAGAAGGCCGTGATTTTTAGGCCAGTCTGCTTGGCCATGTCGTCGATGAGCGGCTGCCAGTCGGCCTTGAGGTTTTGGGTGGACTCGGTGGAAATGATGCCGAAGTTGATGTCCTGGGCCCACGAGGTGGACAAGGTAAGGCCGAGCGCAATGGCGGCAAGGGAGCGTTTAAACATGGAAATATCCTTGGGTGGATGGTTGGGCGATGGGCGAAAGCGTTGCCGGCGATCAGACTGGCTGAGCCAGCGGGGAGGGCCAGGCCACATTGGCAGGTGCCTGGACAGGGGACACGGGAGGATGCAGCGAATCGCTGCCGTTGAGAATTTCATCGGCCTGCATACCGTACAGCTTGCGAAGCAGAGCCGGGGTGAGTTCGCGCGAGGGGCCGTCGTACACCACACGGCCCTGGTGCAGCGCCACGGTGCGGGCGCAATAGCGCAGCGCCATCTCTACCTGATGCAGCGAGACCAACACGGTGCTGCCGTCTTCGCGATTGATGCGCGAGAGGATCTCCATCACGTTGCGCGAAGACTCGGGGTCCAAAGAGGCGATCGGCTCATCGGCCAGCACCACCTTGGCGCCCTGCACCAGCGTGCGTGCAATGGCGGCGCGCTGTTGCTGGCCACCAGAAAGCGTGGAGGCGCGCTGGGCGTGGCAGTCGGCGATACCCACCCGGCCAAGAGCCTCCATGGCCAGCGCACGCTCCTGGGCGTTGAACATGCGCAGCCAGGCGCGCCACCAGGGCATGCTGTGCAAGCGCCCAACCAGCACATTGACCAGCACCGGCAAACGGTCGACCAGGTTGAACTGCTGGAACACAAAACCAATCTGCGCGCGCGTGCGGCGCACGTCACGCTGAATGCGACCGTCACGCTGTACGCAATGCCCAGAGACTTCGATCAGCGAGCCTTGGGTGTTGTCTCCAGCCATGAGTCCAGCCACATGGCGCAACAGGGTTGACTTGCCCGACCCAGAAGCGCCGATCAGCGCCACCATCTCTCCCTGATGGACTTCCAGGTGGATGTTGTCGAGTGCGAGCTTGCCGCCGGGAAAGCGCTTGCTCAGGTTCTTGACGTGAAGGGCTGTGGGCATGGGCGTCCTCTAGGTACAGCGATAAGTTATCTAGACAAATCGCAGTGTGGAGGCGCTGTGTGACAGCCATCTGACGCAGGCTAAATCTTTTCTCAAGGCGCACGCCACCCACCCAGCACCCAGAGCGCAGCGTGGTCACTAGGCACTACGCCGGTCACCGGGTCTGGATCGTCCAGCACGACTTGGGCCGACTTCCAATGCAGGCAGCGGTCATGTCGAGCCACCACGTGGTCGAGGTCGTGCTTGGCGCCGTCAAGCTCGCGAAAAGTGACCTTGTTGGTGAGCCCTGCAGCAGCCGACACATCGATCCAGCCGCGCTGCGCCAGGGGCGCTTGCAGCGCTGGGTCGCTCAGAGGCGCATTCAGGTCACCGCACACCACCACGCTGCAGTCAGCAGGTGCGGTGCCAGCATGGTCGAGCACAGCCTGCCACTGTTGGTGGCGCAGGTGGCGCGCATTCTCCAGATGGGTGAGGTGCGTGTTGACGACCCGCAGACGGTGGCCTGAGACCTGGATGTCGCAACTCAAGGCGACACGCTCGCCATCCTCGGGCACACTGGGCAACGGCAATACCGCTGACTGCTGCACAGGCCACCGGGTCAATAGCGCGAGTCCGGAAAAGCTGGGTTGCCAGCGGCCTTCGTGCCACCGGGGCTTGTCGCGCACCGGGGCATCCACCAGTGCCATCCCCAGCGCCTGGGCCAGATGTCGGCCGGTGTGAACCTGACCGTCGGCGGTGGCGAAAACTTCCTGCAAAGCAATCACGTCCGCATCGACCCGGCTGAGCTGGCGAACCATCGCCTGCAGGCGGAATGCGTACTCGCCATCGCACTTCCATGTGTTGAAAGTCAGCAGGCGCAGCGGCTGCACGCTGCTAGCGTCCAGTGGCGCAGGCTGCGTCACGGGCCCAGCTGATTCAGAGAACGCGCCGGCCTTCGCGCCAGACCGCGCGCACCACCGCATGGTGATGCCCGTCAGCCATCTCGACCAAACGCACCTGGACCAAGTCGGCTCGAAGCCCGTGGGCGAGCTCACCCCGATCGGTGAGCCCGACCGAGCGGGCCGGGTTGAGGCTCACGGTGGCCACCGCCTGCGGCAGGCTCAGGCGGTCCTCGTCCACCAGGCGCAAGGCGGCGGTGAGCAGGCTACCGGGCACGTAGTCACTGGAGAGGATATCGAGCAGCCCCAGGCTGGCCAGGTGGGCGGCGGCCACATTGCCCGAATGCGAGCCGCCACGAACCACATTGGGCCCACCCATCACGGTGGCCATGCCGCACTCGCGGGCAGCGCGTGCGGCGAGTTCGGTGGTGGGGAACTCGCATACGCTCACGCCGTCGGCATGGGCCTCATGCACATGGGCCAGTGTGGTGTCGTCGTGGCTGGCAAGCGCAATGCCGTGAAGCCGAGCGTAGTCGACGAAGTGGCGCCGGTGCGGCTGGGCGTAACGCAGCTGCAGTTCGGCGGCTTCTTCCACCTGGCGCATGAACTTGTCTTCGCTCCACCCTTTTTTACCGATGTAGTACACCCGCGCGTGGTCGATGTTCTCCCACTGTCGTTGGCCTGGGGTGTGGTCCATGAGCGAAATCAGGCCCAGCAGCGGGTTGCCAAGAAAGGGTGCGAACAGTTCGATGGTGTTGGGCGCGGGCAGCTCGCAGCGGACATGCAGCCGGTGGTCGGCGCGCAGCAGGTCACGCTGCAGACAGCTTTGCAGTGTGTCAACCACCGCCTGCCAGGCGCTGCCTCGCAAGCTCTCGGTGTCTGCCTCGCCGACGCCCAGTGCGTCGAACACCGTGGTGATGCCCGCAGCGGCGATCTCCGCATCGTGGGCCAGCAGTGCCGGCAACTCGGCCCAGTGCACCTTGGGGCGCGGCATGAGGTGGCGCTCCAGGTTGTCGGTGTGGATCTCGACCAGACCGGGCAACAGCAGGTCGCCGCCAAGGTCGAGTGCACCCGGTGGCACACCGGTGCCGGTGTCGATGGCGGCAATGCGCCCACCACGCACCTGCAGCGACCCGGTCACCACCTCGCCAGCGAGCACCAGGCGGGCGTTGGCCAGCGACATGTCGGCTTGTGCGGTCAGGGCGTTCAACGCTGAAGTAGGCAGGTCATGGGGCGCGTTCATGCGGGCACTCGTTGTGTTGTCGGGTGTGGTCTGGCCGCCTGGTCTGAGGAAGCCTCGCGAAACCCGGCTACCGGTATGCGGCGCGTGGCCACAGCATCGGCCACGGCAGGGTCGTGAAAGATACCGAGCACAGCGGTACCGTTGGACCGAGCCTCCAGGATCAGCTCAATCACGGTACGCGTGTTGGCAGCATCCAGCGATGCGGTGGGCTCGTCAAGCAACAGCAACGGTCGCGCCTTGATGAGACTGCGCGCGATGTTCACTCTCTGCTGCTCACCGCCCGAGAAGGTGGCGGGCGGCAGCGACCACAGGCGCTCAGGAATGCGCAGCCTGGCGAGCCAGTGGCCAGCCTTTTCGCGAGCATCCGCCCTGGCTGCGAGGTTGCCACCAGCATCTTCGTCCAGAGGCTCGGCCACCACATCCAGGGTGGACACGCGCGGGATCACCCGCAAGAACTGGCTCACATAGCCGATGGTGTACCGCCTCAAGGCCACCAATTCACGTGGATCGGCATCAGAAAGGTTGACGCGCTCGCCGTCTTGCCTGCGTACCCATATGTCACCACTGCTGGCGCGGTAGTTGGCGTAGATCAGCTTGAGCAAGGTGCTTTTTCCCATACCGGATGGACCATCGAGCACCACGCACTCGCCGGCATCGACCTGAAGATCGACACGATCAAACACCTGCAGCACGGCGCCGTGCTGTTGATGCATCGTGAATCGTTTGGACACGCGCTCAATAGCGAGTATGGGCGTGGCATTAGCCAAAGGAGTGTTCGCGTTCATGGTTGCAGAACCGAAGAGACCAGCAGCTGGGTATAGGGGTGTTGAGGGTCGTCGAGCACTTGGTCGGTCAAGCCTGTTTCGACCACCCGGCCACCCTGCATCACCACCATGCGGTGCGCCAGCAAGCGCGCCACTGCAAGATCGTGCGTCACGATCACCACCGCCAGCTGCATTTCGCGGGTGAGTTGGCGCAGCAAATCGAGCAGACGTGCCTGCACCGACACGTCCAGCCCCGAAGTGGGTTCGTCCATGAACACCAGGCGGGGCTGGGTCACGAGATTGCGGGCGATCTGCAGGCGCTGGCGCATGCCACCGGAGAAGGTGCGCGGTGCGTCGTCGATGCGGATGGGATCGATTTCCACGCGCCGCAGCCAAGCTTCAGCCTGCGAGCGCAGCTCACCGTAATGGCGCTGCCCCAAGCCCATCAGTCGTTCACAAACATTGGCGCCAGCCGACACATCCATGCGCAGACCGTCGGCTGCGTGCTGAGTCACAAAACCCCAGTCGGTGCGCGCCAGCAGACGCTGCTGCGCCTGGCTCATGGTGTGCACGTTCTGCGGTTGACCGTCACGGGCCAGGAAATGCACCTCGCCGCCGTCGGGCTGCAAGCGCGCGGCGAGTGCATTGAGCAAGGTGGTCTTGCCCGAGCCGGACTCGCCCACGATGGCCAGCACCTCGCCAGGCCAGAGATCGAAGGAAGCTTCTTGAACAGCCCACTGCTGGCCGTAGCGCTTGCTCACGCCGCGCACGCGCAGCAAGGGGGATGGGTGAGGGCTCATGCAACGGTCTCAGGCTGAACGACAAAACTCACGCCGTGCCGTTCAAAGCCGAGCGACTCATAGAAGGCGTGGGCGCGGGTTCTCCTGAGGTTGGAAGAAAGCGCCAGCTTGTAGCAGCCGGCCTCGCGGGCGAGAGACAGGGCGTGGTCCATCATCTGGCGCCCGATGCCTTGGCTGCGGCGCTGCGCATCCACCACCACCTCTTCGACGATGGCACAGGGCGTGCCATGGTGACCGAGGTTGTGCATCACCAGCAAGGCGTAACTGCCGACCAGATGGCCGTCGGTGTCATTGGCCACGAACAGCCGGTAGTTGGGGTAGCGAGAAAAGCTGGCGTGGATCTCTTGCGCACGCGCCAGGCTAATCACCTCGCCCTCATCGATCCCTGGCTGCGCGTAAAGCGCCAGCACCTCAGGCAAGTCATCAGCAGTGGCTACACGCATACGGATCCGGTCGCTGCTCACAACAGCGCCCCCGCAGCAACGGTCTGCCCCGCCTGCCGCTCCTGACAGTGGTCGGAATCGGAGCAGACATGCAAACGCGTGCCTTGGTCGTCCGTGATGATTTCATCCAGAAAGCTGTCGGTGGCACCACACAACGCGCAAGGCTGGTCCCAGCGTTGCACCTCGAACGGGTGGTCGTCGAAGCCCAGACTTTCCACGGCGGTGTAGGGCGGTACTGCGTAAATTCGCTTTTCCCGGCCAGCACCAAACAGCTGCAGCGCGGGGTTCATGTGCATCTTGGGGTTGTCGAATTTCGGGATGGGCGACGGCGCCATCAGGTAGCGGCCGTTGACCATAACGGGATAGTCGTAGGTGGTGGCAATGTGGCCATAACGTGCGATGTCCTCATACAGCTTCACGTGCATCAGCCCATATTCGGCTAGCGCGTGCAGAGTGCGTGTTTCGGTTTCGCGCGGCTCCAGCCGCTGCATGGGCTCAGGTACCGGCACCTGGTAGACGATCACCTGCCCCTCGCGCAGCGGCGTCTCGGGAATGCGATGCCGTGTCTGGATAAGGCTCGCCTCGGTGGTGCGCGTGGTCACTGGCACGCCGGTGGTGCGCTGGAAGAAGCGGCGGATGTTGACCGCGTTGACGGTATCGTCCGCGCCCTGGTCAATCACCTTGAGCGTGTCATCGGGCCCAATCACCGACGCGGTCACCTGTATGCCGCCCGTGCCCCAGCCATAGGGCAGTGGCATTTCACGTGAGCCAAACGGTACCTGGTATCCGGGAATGGCAACCGCCTTGAGAATGGCGCGGCGGATCATGCGCTTGGTGCGCTCATCGAGATAGGCGAAGTTGACGCCAGGCTCGGTGCTCGCAGCCGAGGGCAGCAACAGATCGGGATTCAGCGGGGCGTTCATGCGCGCTCCTGTTCTGTGGCTGGGGATAGCGCCGGGGCTGCCTCAGCGCGCATGCGGCGCACCAACTCCAGCTCCGACTGAAAGTCCACGTAATGCGGCAGCTTGAGGTGTTGTACAAAGCCCGACGCTTCCAGACTGTCGCTGTGAGAGAGCACGAACTCCGCCATCTGCGCTGGCGCCTCCACCGCTTCACCCAGCTCTTCGGCGCGCAGAGCGCGGTCAACCAGGCTCATGGCCATCGCCTTGCGCTCGCTGTGTCCAAACGCCAGGCCATAGCCGCGCGTGAACTGCGGCGGCTCCGTTTTGCTGCCACCAAACTGGTTGACCATTTCGCACTCGGTGATCTCGATCTCGCCAATGGACAGCGGGAAGTCCAGTTCTTCGGGTTCCAGCTCGACAGCCACCTGGCCTAGTCGCACCTCGCCCACGAAAGGGTGGGTATGGGAATAGCCGCGCTGGGTGGAATAGGCCATGGCAAGCAAAAAGCCCTCGTCGCCACGCGCCAGGTTTTGTAGACGTGTGGCCCGCCCAGCAGGAAAGCGCAACGGCTCACGGGTGAGATCGGCCGGAGCCGGGTCGCCCTCGGGCACCGGGTGGGTTTCGATCAGGCCTTCCTGGTTGAGCAGGTCAACCACGCGCGGCGCGGGCGCGGGGGCGGGCGCTTCGGTCTCTGCGCGTTCCAGTGCGCCGCCTGCACTGCCGTTGGCCAGTAGCGTGAAGTCCAGAAGCCGCTGGGTGTAGTCGTAAGTGGGGCCGAGGATCTGGCCCCCGGGCAGGTCTTTGAAGGTGGCGGAGATACGACGGTCTGGCTGCATCTGCTCGGTGCGCAGCGGCAGCGTGCTGCCCAGCCGAGGCAAGGTGGCCCGGTAGGCGCGCAGCAAAAAGATGGCCTCAACGAGGTCGCCGGCGGCTTGCTTGATGGCCAGTGCTGCAAGTTCGGCGTCGTAGACCGAGCCCTCGGTCATCACGCGATCCACTGCAAGCTTCATTTGCTGGCGAATCTGCGTCACGCTCAGCTCAGGCTCTTGGAGGTCGCCACGACGCTGACGCGCCAGCAGATCGTAGCTGTTGAGAATGGCGGTTTCCCCGCCTTTTACTGCCACATACATGCTCAGGCCTTCTGCGTAGCGCCGATGCGCGTGCTGCGGGGCAGGCCCGCGATCTGGGTGGTGGTAGCAAGAAAAACGTCGACACCTAGCGGAAAAGCCTGGTGGTTGGCCTCCCACTACTCAACAAAATCTTGAGGCAAGCCGCGCACCGAGAGAGACTGCATGTCTGCGATGCCCGGCCCGCGCAGGCTGAATGCACTGGTGCCTTGTTCACCGTGTTCGCTGGCAGCATCGACCTCGATCACCAACGTGGCTGACTGGTCGGGATACTCGTCACTGCCCATCGCCAGCGTATTCAGGGCGGGCAAGGCGTCCCCGTTGGCAACCCAGAGAAACCGCGCAAGGTCCGGGCTCTCAGCCCAGGGGCAACCGGTGTGGAAGCGCAACCAGGCGGCGGCATCGGTGTTTTCCAATGCTGGCGAAAGCCAGACCTCGCATTCGCTGTCCACCATCGTGAGCAGCAGGACAGCCGCCGAACCATGTCCGTGGCTGGGCAGGTCGGTCACCCGGGGCATGTGGTTCAACCGCCCTGGGTGCGACAACGCGTTGAGCGCAGCACGAAAGACCGCTTGACTGCCCAGTGCCGGGTCATGGAAGGCGGGGCGAACCTGCTGCAGATGTTCTGCCTTCATGCGCCATCCTCCTCGTCGATGCCGTCGACTTCGCGGGCGACGGTGAAAAAGTCCACCTTGGTGGCTGCGGCGCGGGCGGCGCGCTGTGTTTGAAGCATGGCCAGATGCTTGCGCACGGGTTGCAGCAGCTTCGTGTTCAGCGCCTCGCGCTGTGCAGGGTCTTGCAACAGAGCGTCGGCCAAGGCCGCCAATTGCGCCTGCCGGTGGTCTCGACCCAGCACGTACGCCACGCCGACCAGGCCGCTGACATCGGCACCCGCGCGCAGAGCGCAGCGAGTCACCGTCATCTCACCCAAATTGAACCGCTCACCAGTGCCGCCAGCGCGGGCCAGCACCATGTAGAGACCGGTCTCTGGTCGGCGCAGCCAGCTAGGCTCTGTCGCAGACTGTTTGTCCAACCCCTGCTCAAGCAGTGCAAGCGGCGCGCGCGCCAGGAGCGCCATCCAGTCAGGTCTTTTCATGGGCTTGTTAAGCCCGGAAGTGTCAAATGCATGAAACATTGCAGTGCTAGTCTGAAATTTGTGTAGACAACTTGCTTGGCCCTAGCCTAAACAGACCCTGTGTCCTTTTCATGACAAGAACCCTCGCCTCCTCCGCCCTCGTGCTGCCCGACCCCGAACACAGCTTCTGGGCGCGCATCGCCCATGAACTGGCCGAAGCGATTGGCCACGGTGTCTATGCGCCGGGTCAGCGCCTGCCGTCGGAGCACATGCTGGCCGAGCAGTTCGGCGTCAACCGCCACACCATCCGCCGTTCACTGGCCAGCCTGTCGCAGCTCGGTCTGCTGCGCTCCACTCAGGGCAGCGGTACCTATGTAGAAGACTTCGCGGTGGAGCTGGTTCTCGGCAAGCGCACGCGGCACCGCCAGAGCCTGGCGCAGGCGGGCCTGCCCGGCGGCATGCGGGTGTTGTCTTCCCGCACGCTGCGATCCAGCGCCGACGTGGCCCGGGCGCTGGAACTTCGCACAGGCGCTTCGGTGCTTCATCTGCAGGTGCTCGGCGATGGTGGTGGGCAGCCATTGCATGTGAGCGACCGGTATTTTCCCCTGCCGCGCTTTGCGGGACTGCAGGCGCTACTGCACGTCAGCGGCTCCATCACACAGGCCTTCGCTGCGCTGGGCGTGCCCGACTACACCCGCCAGGAAAGCCGCATCAGCGCGCGACTTCCCGAGACCGCCATGGCAACCCATCTGCACCAGCCAGCGACCCGCCCTGTTTTGTATGTCAGCAGCGTCAATGTCGACCCCGACGGCGTGCCCATCGAATTCGCCTGTACCTGGTTCGCTGGCGACCGCGTCACCCTCACCGTGGATCACGCGCATGGCGCCTGATTCATTCAGGCCCCACCGCGTCGCGATCTATGTGGCCCCTGCCCCGTTCTTGCCCTGGTGGCAGCGCGGCAGCGAATGGCTGGGTCGCTGCGCAGCGCAGCGACTAGAGCTGCCGCAGCCGTGCATCGACGGCCTGAGCGTCGCGCAGTTCGCGCAGCTGACTGCCGAGCCGCGGCGCTACGGATGGCATGCCACGCTGAAGGCACCCTTTCGGCTGGCACCTGGCGAAGACATGGCGAGCTTGCGCGAGGGACTGGCCGAAATCGCCCGTGATCATCGGGCTTTTGCGCTCGTTCGTTGGGAGGTAGCGCGGCTCGGTGACTTCCTGGCGCTGCGCCCCAGTCATGCACCAGCGGCACTGGGCGCACTGGCTGACGATTGCGTGCGGCGACTGCAGCCGCGGGCCGCCCCACTGGATGAAACCGAACAGGCTCGCAGACGTCGCAAGCCACTGACGCCGGAGGAAGATGCATTGATGCTTGCCTGGGGCTACCCGTGGGTGCTGCACCGCTTGAGGTTTCACTTCTCGCTCACTGGACCGATCCACGATCTCGCTAAGGAGAAGGTGGCACAGCTGCAGCATGCAGCGGTTGAGCGCTTCGAGACCTTGCCGCCGCTGATCGTCGACCGTCTATCGCTCTTTGTGGAGCCCGACCCAGGCGCTGACTTCGAATGCGTTGAACAACTGACGTTGATGTCATGACGCAGCGACTGATCTACGTCGTGGGTCCCTCAGGCGCGGGCAAGGACAGCGTGCTGATGCGCTTGCGCGAAACCTGGGGCAGCGAAAACGCCGTGCATTGGGCGCGCCGAACCGTCACCCGGGAAGCCCAGCCCGGCGGCGAGGCGCACGAGAGCGTGAGCGAAAGCGAATTCCAACGCCTGCTCGAAAAGAAAGACTTCGCAATTCACTGGCAGGCCAATGGCCTGTTTTACGGCGTACGCCAAAGCGAGCTCTTACCACTGCACCAAGGTCGATGCGTTTTCGTCAACGGCTCGCGTGGCCACCTAAATCGCCTGCTGGCATCGTTCCCGGAGGCAAGCGTGGTGCATATCACAGCATCGGCCGAGGTGCTTCGAGAGCGCCTCCGGTTGCGTCAACGAGAGTCCGAGCTGCATATCGACAGGCGGATCGCTCGCAAGGTCAACATGGCTTTGCCTGAGAACACGCTGCTCATCCAAAACGACAGCTCATTGGATGCAGCCGTGCAAGCTTTGCGGATGGGCCTGAAGGCCAGGCACTTTGCGTGCTAGCTGCGCCTGTCGGCATCCCAGGTAGTTTTCGGAAGTGTTGAACTCGGCAAAACAGCAGGTTTGGGCTCCCTCGACCATCGCCTTCGCGGTGAGTCCGGTCGATTCAATCCAAGAGGAATTTCATGTGCTGTCGATTTCGAGGTTGGTCGGCTCGACTCAGCGTGTTGCCGGTACGTGTAGATGGATCACAAAACGGCCGGTGCTGGCGACCGCCGGGAAATTCGAAGGTATGTCGAATCACTGCTGTCCGGTTAGCCGAGTCTTGCCGCGTCGATTCGCAAGTATTGGCGAGGGCTAGCAGCCGATTTGGTTTGGTGCAGGTCGATGCAAATCCGCGCGATGCAAAAGAGCATCGCTGTGGTTTGCGCCTGGCCAGACAAACCAATCCATCGGTTTTCTTAATTTCCCAAATAGCGTCGAACACTTCACTAGCCCTGGCGCACACGACTCCGGCAAACGCCGTGCTTTCGGCAAGCTGGCACTTCAGGCGTTCAAGCCAGCCGTTGCTGGCAGGCTTGCCGGCGCGGCACCGAGTCGCGGGTAGTCCGTATAGCCCAGCGCACCGGCTGCGTAGAAGGTCTTGACCTCGGGTTCGTT
>Ga0105046_10013356_pt1 | contig 12725 bp, 10 predicted proteins | sample MAT03_FD_78385 | JGI IMG/M metagenome (GOLD analysis project Ga0105046, IMG submission 78385) | Freshwater microbial communities from Lake Fryxell liftoff mats and glacier meltwater in Antarctica - MAT-03 (megahit assembly) | ecosystem: Environmental > Aquatic > Freshwater > Ice > Liftoff... | reverse complement strand
CGTGTTGAGCAGATGCAAATTGGTGATGGGAGATTTGCTGACGCGCACAACAATATGCCGCATGCGGCATATTGTTGTGCGCGTCAGCAAATCTCCCATCACCAATTTGCATCTGCTCAACACGCGCGGCGATTTTGAGGAGGTGCGGCGGCGTTTGTCCGATGCAGCATGGCATCGCATTGAGGAGACGTGCGAACAGGTGGCAGCGCTCTTCCCCAACAGCCTGTACATGGGCATCGATCTGCTGATCACGGCCACATGGAACAAACATTATGTGCTTGAGGTCAACGCGTTTGGTGATCTGCTGCCCAATCTGCTGCATGAGGGCGAGGATACCTATACGGCGGAGATCCGCGAGATATTGAAGAGAGCATGAACCACGAACGAAGTCACCGAAGGTCAGGCCCAAAGGACACGCAGAAAAGATCAAATCATGGGTTTTCCCTATGAAATTTTTGCCCCATATCCACGATCTGCTGTTCATCACGTTCGATACGCTGCGCTATGATGTGGCGGTGCGCGGACTTGCAGAAGGCCGCACGCCATTTCTTGCCTCGCTGTTGCCCGATGGATGGGAACGGCGGCATAGTCCGGGCACGTTTACCTATGCGGCGCATCACGCCTTCTTTGCGGGATTTTTGCCCACGCCCGCCGCACCGGGCAAACATCCGCGCCTGTTCGCGGCTCGTTTTCCTGGCAGCGAAACCACGTCTGATGCCACGCATGTGTTTGATGCCCCCGATATTGTGACAGGGCTCGCGGCGATGGGATACCATACACTATGCATCGGCGGCGTGGGCTTCTTCAATCCGGCGTTTCCATTAGGGCGTGTGCTGCCGAGTCTGTTTGCTGAGAGTTACTGGTCGCCTGAGATGAGTGTCACAAGCCCACGCTCGACAGAGTTGCAGGTGCAAATGGCCTGTGATCGTCTGGCGGCTTTGCCCGATGCACAGCGAGCGTTTATGTTTCTCAATCTCTCAGCGCTGCATCAGCCCAATTGCATTTTTACCCCTGGTGCGACTGAGGATACATCAGACACACAGCTGACCGCGCTCACTTATGTCGATGCCCATCTCGCGCCGCTGTTTGCTGCCATGCAAAGGCGTGCGCCCGTATTCGCGATTTTGTGTGCCGATCATGGTACAGCCTACGGCGAAGAGGGTTATACAGGTCATCGATTGGCGCACTCTGTTGTTTGGGATGTGCCGTATGCGGAGATGATTTTAGATAAAGTAAACCTGTAGGGGCATGGCAATGGCATGCCCAGATTTTTCAAATCGAGGATATTTCTATGATGCCCTGGGAAACACCCGCACTGTATCAAGGTTATGCTTACGCCTATCCGCACAAGACCGCCTATCGCACGCTTGTGCCGCCTGTGCCCCTCGAAACACTCTGGACAGACGAGAATCGCGATGCCTTATTTCTCTATGTGCACATTCCATTTTGCGAAATGCGCTGCGGCTTTTGCAACCTCTTCACCACTATTCATGCCGATCAATCGCTTGAAGATCGCTATATGGACACGCTTGAACGGCAGGCGCGGCGTGTGCGCGAGGCAATCGGCGATGTCTCGATTGCGCGGTTAGCCATCGGCGGCGGCACACCCACCTATCTCACGCTTGAGAATCTGACACGTCTATTTGATCTTTTGGAGACACACTATCATATTAATGTGCATGTGCCAACATCAGTCGAAACATCGCCCCAGACGAGCGAAACGCCCAAGCTTAACCTTCTCAAAGCGCGGGGTGTAAATCGCATCAGCATTGGTGTGCAGAGCGTTATCGAGTCGGAGGTGCATGCTGTAGGCCGCCCTCAGACGACAGCGGAGGTGTGCGCGGCCCTGGATCGCATTCGGGCGGTGGGTTTTGAGACGCTCAATCTCGATTTGATTTATGGCATCCCCGGCCAGACACAGGCCACATGGATCGAGTCGATTCAGCAGGCTCTCGTGTGGCAGCCGGAGGAGTTGTATCTCTATCCGCTGTACAAACGTCCTCTCACGGGCTTGGATCGGATGCGCCCGCATGACTGGGATGATGAACGTGTGGCGCTGTATCGGGCCGGGCGCGATTTTCTTTTGGAGCGCGGCTATACCCAGGTCTCGATGCGCATGTTTCGCGCCGCCCATGCCCCTACACAGGATGCACCTGTCTACTGCTGCCAGGACGATGGCATGATCGGATTGGGCTGTGGGGCGCGTTCGTATACGCGGGCGCTGCACTATTCCAGCGAATGGGCCGTGACCTATGGCAGCGTGCGGGCGATTCTGGCGGATTATATCCAGCGTGACACCGACTCGTTTGCTGTGGCGGCCTATGGCTGCCCTTTAGATGATGAAGACCAGCGGCGGCGCTATGCCATCAAATCGCTGCTGCATGCTGAGGGTCTGTCGCGGCCTGAGTATGAACAGCGTTTTGCCCTCTCATTAGACGACTCGCTGCCCGAATTGGCTGATCTGGTCAGTCATCATCTCGCGCTATGGGATGAGCGTATTTTGCGCCTCACACCCGCAGGCCTCGAACGCTCGGATGCGATTGGCCCCTGGTTGTATTCAGATGCTGTCAAAGAGTCGATGCAGATGTACGAGATTAAATAAAAGATATGAACCGCAAAGAACACGAAGGACGCAAAGAATCATTTATAAAGGTTCCTTTGCGTCCTTTGTGCCTTTGCGGTTCATTTTGTTATTTATCATAGAATTGAGCCAGACATGCTCTATCGTATTCTCTATCGTGGGCCGCTCTCAAGCTGTAATTATGGCTGTCCCTACTGCCCCTTTGCCAAGCACACAGAGACACGCGCCGAACATGCCCATGATGCTGTCGCGCTAACACGTTTCATTGAGCGCGTGGGGGATTTGTCGCCGCATCGCTTTGGCATTCTCTTTACACCCTGGGGCGAGGCGCTGATTCGGCGGCGCTATCAGCAGGCCCTGATTGATCTGACGCAGATGCCGCATATTGAACGGGCTGCCATCCAGACGAATCTGTCATGCCGCCTGGATTGGGTCGAGGAGTGCGATAAAAGGAAACTGGTGCTGTGGGCAACCTATCATCCGGGCGAGACAGATTTCGCCCGTTTTGTGGCCCAATGTGAATCGCTGTCACGGCGCGGCGTGCGTTACAGCGTGGGCGTGGTGGGCATCCGCGAGCATGTGGACGCGATTGAAGCGATTCGGGCTGCGCTGCCTGCAAATATCTATGTTTGGATTAATGCTTATAAACGCGAAATAGGCTATTACGACAGTGACACGCTGGCTCGCTTCACAGAGGTTGACCCCTATTTCCCCATCAACAACGTGCGCCATGTGAGCGCGGGGCGGGCGTGCCGCACAGGAGAGAGCGTTTTTAGTGTGGATGGTGAGGGCGTGATGCGGCGCTGTCATTTCGTCAAAGCGCCGATTGGCAATTTTTACGCGGATGATTTTGAGGCAGCCCTCAAGCCACGTCTGTGTCCAAATGAGTCATGCGGGTGTCACATTGGCTATGTGCATCGGCCTGATCTGGGCCTGGAGACCATTTACGGGGCAAATATTTTGGAGCGGATTCCCATAGAGATGTAGGGGCACGAACGAAGTCACCGTCGGTATGCATCGTGCCCACAGCAAAAGATTGAGGGTGCAATGCATCGCACCCTAAACCCTACGAACGCTCTATGTCTCAATCGTGGGGCAGTAATCGCTCGGGTTATCGAAGCCTGCAATCCATGCTGCTGCTTGATGACAGGTTGTCATCGTGGGAGGCACGCGCAGCAAATATTGGCGTCCGGTAGATGGATCACGCACTGACAGGCAGACCAGCGCTTCATCCCCGGCCATCTCGACGCGCATCAGTTGGCGCGATCCGCCGCGATCCTGATCCTCATCGAGCACTTTGGCTTCGGCCTGCTCCATAAAACGATCATAACCCATGCGCTCAAGCAGCACACGACGCTTTTCGGCGTTTTGCTCCGCCAGCACTTCCTGAGATTCAATCAATTCCGGTTGGAAGGCAATACGGGCATCAATCGGCACGCTGCGCCACTGAATTTGTGCACCCTGTGATTTAGGCGGCAGACTGGGAATCTGCGTGCCCCCAATATCGATCCATGAGCGGACTTCGAGCGTCTCAGGCAGCTGATGCAGCGACGCACACCCGAACACATTGAGGCCTGCAATCGGCCCTACCCACGCCGGAATCTCGCGGATGCGAAAGCAGTTCTGCATATTCAGCCAGCCCAGGGTCAGCGAGCCGCTATCAGGCAGTTTGTCGATCAAGGCACAGTTGGAAATATCGAAGAAATGCGCTCTGAGATGTTCCGGCAGACTTTCCAGATTGCGGCAGCCTGTCAGAACCCACTTGGTCGCGGTCAAGCCCTCAGGCAGCGAGGTCAGTTCGGTGCAGTTGGTCAGATCAAGCGCCACAGTCACCTGGCAGTCATCCGGCAGAGCCGTAAGCCCTGCGCCGCGTGCTGACAGCTCCTGCAAATGCAGGCCGGGTGGCAGTTCACGCAGATTAACGCACTGATCAATGACAAGCCGATGTTTGACTTTAAGCGAGGCAGGCAGACTCGTGAGGCCCGTGCAGCCCGTCAGATTGAGTGACTCAACTTCGAGGCCCTCAGGCAGTTCGGTCAGGCCGATGCACTGTGAAAGATTGAGGTAGTCAACTTTGAGGTCAGGGGCAATAGACGTGAGCTGGGGGTTGTGGGTGAAGATAAGCTTTTTCACCGTCCAGCCCGTCGGGATCTCTTTCACGCCAGAGGCATGACTGAGTTCGACCCGCTCCGCCGTGAGGGCATCAGGCAGAGTCACAGGGAGGCTGCGATGGGACAAATAAACCGTGCCCTCCACTGTCATACCGGGTGGGGCATATCCCCCCATAATGGCCTCAACAGCCATATTGGGAGGGATAGGATGCCCCTGTTCAATGCGATTTTCAATTTGCTGGCGGGCCAATCCAAGCTCGGACTGTTTAGAGTCGCTCACAGAGCCGCCTTTTAGTCGATGACGCGGCGAATAGAACCTGGGGTATACTCACGCTGCATCCAAACACGATAGGTGCCCTGTGGGAACACAATCGGTTGATGCTCTTCGTGGACAAGAGTCGCCTGCGGCGCGACAACCCGCATATACATCGTGCCCTGATGATCAAACAATTGGACGGCATTTGGCTCGGCAATGCGGTGGCTGTGCCCCGTGATCTCACCATAGGCCAGAGTTGCACCAGGACGCGATTTCGCCCCTTCAGGAATGTTTTCGGCAGCTGCGACTAACACATCTCCATGACGCCACATCATCGCAAATATCTCCTCGTGTCCTAACGACTAAAAACATCATACCATAGAAAGTCTGTCCAAGTTCCGAATAATTTCTGTCAGTTTTATCACGAGTTCATATTAGTATTTGAGATGTATATAAAGGTCAAGAGAGTTCAGATGAGAGGGGTGTTTTTGGTTAGTCGCGTCTTACAAAAAGATGTCTTGAGGCGTCTTAAAATGGGGATATAAAGGACTGCTGATCCTCTTAAATCGCCTGATTTTGAGTCTGTCAGCGGTGGCGTTGATGTGTAGGTGTATGACAGCGTGCTGCGCTTTTGTGACCCGTAAAATCATGGGTGTGTAGGGGCCCACAATTACCATAAACGTCGCATATTTGGGGCAAAATAGGGGTTTTAAACAAGGGCACGATGCATCGTGCCCCTACAACAACATCACGCGATCATGCACACCGATCAGCATGCTGCGCCCAAACAGGGATTACAAGCACGGGCGACCCTGACCCTATAGGTTTATGGATCGTTTCTACGCCGAGGCCCCATTGCCTGTAGCGTTGGGCGAGGTGCTGTCCTCCCCGTAACGCTCGATGATGAGCGAGACATTATGCCCGCCAAAACCCGCCGTGTAATTCAGCACACGGTTAATGGTGTGCGATTTGCCCACGTTGGGCGTGTAATTTAAATCGCATTCCGGATCAGGCGTTTTCAGATTGATCGTCGGCGGGACAAAATTGTCATGGATCGCCATGACGGAGAAGATCGTCTCGGCGGCTCCGGCTGTGCCCATCATGTGGCCTGTCATGCTCTTGGTCGAGCTGATCGGCACATTGTAAGCATGTTCTCCCAGCGCAACCTTCATCGCCAGCGTCTCGCTCTTGTCATTGAAGAATGTGCCTGTCCCATGTGCATTCACATAATCAATTTGCTCCGGCTTGAGTTTGGCATCTTTCAAGGCCAGCGTCATGGAGTCAGAAGCCCCTTCGCCATCTTCACGCGGCGCGGTCACATGATAGGCATCAGAGGTGTGGCCGTAGCCTGTGACCTCGGCATAGATGTGTGCCCCACGATCCAGCGCACTTTCCAGGGTTTCTAGAACAAGCAGACCTGAGCCTTCACCCGTTGCAAAGCCATGCCGATTCTTATCGAAGGGCTTGTGCGCCTGGGCGGGTGTTTCCCCCTCTCGAACCTGGGCGAGAATCTTCATATTGTAGAAGCCTGCCAGCACCATCGGGATGATACAGGCTTCGCTTGCGCCAACCAGCATATAGCGCGAACGGCCCATGCGGATCAGATCGCCTGCATCACCAATCGCATTGTTGCCCGTCGCACAGGCCGTCGTGATGTCATAATTCGGGCCGCGCAAACCCATATTGATCGACACACGCGCCGAAATGCTGTCATGCAGAATCTGAGGCACCTGTGTCGGACCAACGCCGCGTGTGCCTCTGCCCAGGTAGTCTTGCAGCACATTCACCAGGGTCGTGATGCCGCCAATCCCGGAGCCAATCACGCAGCCAATTTCGCGGGCAACACTGGCATCCTGAGTGTTGATCTTGGCATCTTTCAGCGCTTGCTCGGCGGCGATGAGGGCAAACTGCTGCACACGATCTGTGCGGCGCACTTCTTTCGCACCGAAGATGGAAACAGGATCAAAGTGTTTGACTTCACCCGCAATTTTCACTTCAAAGTTGGTGGTGTCAAACTGTGTGATCCAATCGATGCCGCTGCGCCCATTTCTGCAATTGTCCCACGATTCAGCGACGGTGTGACCCAGCGGGCTAATCAGGCCCATGCCTGTAATGACGATACGTTGTGAGTTATCCATAAGGCTCTCTATGATATGACTGTTTAGGAGATGCTTCGATTATAGCAAACATGACAAACGCGGCAGCCTCAATCTGAGAGCTATGCCGCGCTTGTAGAAGGATTCTCTATCCGCTGATACAACACACAGAAAGAGCGTAGGATACTCATCATGATTATTTAATAGGTCATTTGGGGGATATAAAGTTGCCCCTGATGGGTCATGGGCAGTTGAATAAGGATGACGTATTCTATACACAGATACGGATTGTTGAAAACACGCATGAAATCCCAATCCGTTGTGAGAGTGCTTTGTTCCTGCGTGTGAACGCGATTCTGCTCCCACGATATACACCGAATGCTCTAAACTCCCTCATCATGATCCCGGTGCCAGGCAGCTCCGGGGTTTTTTTTGTCTCATGCCCATGTGTGCATTACTGTTTTTGACGGTGAGCATATCGCGCCAGTAAGCCGCGATAGAGGCCATCCAGATCCTGCGCCAAACGTCCAATATGATAACGACTCATCATCATCGTGCGGGCGGGTTCGGGCGTATGCCCGCGCTTGAGCGTGTGCTGAATTGCATCGGCCAGGGCAGGCGCGTCGCCGGGATGCACCATTTCGCAGCCTGTCCAGGCCAGCAAATCCGAGACACCGCCAACATTTGTCGCCACCACCGGGCAGCCTGCTGCCAGCGCCTCAATGATGGGCACGGGCGTGCCTTCGCTGTGACTGCTGATGACCAGCACATCGAGATCGCTGTACACCTCTGCCATCTCCTGTACCCAACCCGTAAATGTGATTGAGTCACTGAGGCCAAGGCTGTCGGCCTGAGCTTTGAGCGCAGTTCGTAGTTCGCCATCCCCCACGATGACAAAATGCACGTCGGGAAGAGCCTGCTTGACACTGGCGGCGGCTTCGAGGAAGAGGGCATGATTTTTCACGGGCATCAAGCGCCCAACAATTCCCACCAGGGGCGCATAGGGCGGCAGATTGAAGGTGCGGCGGAAGGTGCCGCCATTGCGCTGTGTCTGGGCAAAGATTCCCAGATCATAGCCAACGGGCAGCACCGTCAGCCAGCGGCGCGGCACAATATGATGAGTGTCCGTGAGTTCCCGCCGCAGTGTCTCCGACAGGGTGATGACGTTGTGCGAGACCAGGGCGGAAAGGCGCTCCGCGACGATAAAGACATAGGTGCTGAAGTGTGTATAGCGACCCTGAAAGGGGTGTACATGCAGGGTATGCACAATGACAGGCACGCCAGCCAACCGTGCTGCCATCCGCCCCCAGAATCCTGCCGTTGTCGTATGGGTATGCACAATGTCGGGTGCACAGTCTTTAATCGTGCGATAGAGCGAATAAAAGGCCCGTATATGCTGCACGGGATTGTAAGAGCGAGCCAGCGAGTCAACGATCACAGGTTCAATATCGTAATGCGCAGCCAGCGTTTTGAAGTTATCTCCGGGCGTACTGCCTGTGACTAGAATTGTCTCATAGCCTGCATCGCGCATACTGGCTGTGAGCAGAATAACTTGCAGGCTTGGCCCGCTGATATGCAGCGTGGTGATGATATAGAGAATGCGGGGTGGGCGTGCGATGGTGGTATCAGTCATGGAGGCCCCCAGCAGTGATGTCTCAAATGTGATGCTTCACCTTTCACTCAATGACTCCCGTAACTCTATTTGAGGCAGCTAAACCTCTATTATACTGGCAAGAAGGGATAGAGAGTACAAAAGATACACAGGTGATGTTTTGTTTTTCGTCTGTCTGATCTGTTAATCCGATGGGATGAGTCCAGATGCATCAACGAAAAGACGATGCCATATCTCCAGCGACATCAAAGCCAGAAGAGATGCACTGGCATCATGCCGACGCGTCATATGCGCTTCAATCAAAGTGGATACCGTCTGGCTGTTCAGGAGGTTACGCGCATGTGTCCTCTCACCGAGCAGCAGCTCACGCACAAAGGTCTGCTGATCGCGCAGCCAGACATCCAGGGGCAGGCGCTCTGGGGCCACAGGGGTCTTGAGAAATGCTGAGGGCAGCAGACCGCGTGCCGACTCATGCAGGACATACAGCGGTTGGCCGGGTCGCTGCCTGAGATTGAGGGGCACAAGCGTTGCCGCTTCAACCATCTGTGCATCAGCGAATGGCACCTGTGTCTCTACGCCATAAGCGCCACTCACATGGTAAATGGGTGCGAGATGATGCATCAATCGCGTGTGAATCACGGACAGGGCATGGCCAAGAGGCGAGACAGGGGGCAAGGTCAAATCAGGCGTCACACCGATCAACGCTTCCACTTCAGAAGGCAAAAAGAGGGCCAGTGGATCAGCGCTGCGCAGGGCCTCCTCACGCTGCCGCGCCCGTGTTCGCTGTAAAAGGGTGCTGGCAACCTGCCACATCCGACGCAAACGCGGGCGAGACTTTACCTCCTGTATAGGATTACCCAGCAGCGGCGTGCCACCTGTGCCGATGAGTGCCACCTGCACATGCCCTTGAATGGCTTCACTCAAGAGACCCATCAGGAGATCATGGGGGGATAAGAGGGGATGGGCTGTATGTCGTACCAGATGCGGCAGAAAATGGCTTAAATCAGGTTTTTTGAGAGTCAAAACAGTATGTTTGGCCTCTAAATGCTTTGCAACCTCTGCCGCACGCAGGATTTCTGGTGTATTTTGGGCATGGAAGCGTATTGTAAAGGCATAGAGGGCTCGATTTTGCTGCTGCATCATGGCTGCCACGAGGCTGCTGTTGATTCCGCCGCTGAGCAGCACCCCCACGGACTCTTCTGTCAGATGCAAGCGTGCACTCTCAGCCAATTTTTCGCGCAGGCGATCCTCGTGATCCACAATCGTGGCTTCTGGTTCGGCAGGCGTGAGCGGTGGGATGGACCAGTAGCGCGTTCTTGTGCTTGTGCCTCCCTCCCAGATAAGCATCTCACCTGCATAGAGAACGTGTATCCCCTGGAAGGCTGTCATTGTGCCCGCGAAATGTCCTGTATGAAGCTCTATTGCCAGCATAAAGGAATCGGTCAGCGCAGACTGACACGGCACAGACGGATGTGCCAGCAGCGCAGGAATCGTACTGGCAAAGATCAGCCTGTGGGAATCTTCATAATAGTAAAGCGGCTTCTGGCCCATCGGATCACAGGCCAGGATAAGGCGTTTTCTCTGGACATCCCATAGAGCAAAGGAAAAAGGGCCGCGCACAGACGAGAGCAAATCCGCGCCATGTTCTTCATAGAGATGAACAATTGTCTCCGCGTCATACGGGGTTGCGAAGGTGTGGCCGAGGCTGAGTAATTCTTCGCGCAGATCGCGGTAATTGGGGATTGCTCCTACACAGGCCAGCGTGATCGTGTCGGATTCGTTCGTCAGCAATGGGCGGCGAGGATGGCGTAGCCCCAGACTCACGATTCCATCGTGGCACTCTGAGTCGGGGAGAGGGCTTTGAGTTGGGAGGGCAGCACGCATAGCCGCCAGATGCGCCGCGTCTGGTGGTGACTCTGTTTTGCTGATTATGCCGTAAATGCTGCTCATGTAGGCTCTCCCTCTTCACACCGTAGCATACCGCACACAATGCGAGGCGAAAACGGGAAATCTCACGGATTGCATACGGCGGCCCTTTGCGGTTCAATTCGCTTCATGATGATAGAGTGGATTGATCATGCCATTCGACTTTTAAAGACGGAAAATGCTGTCCTCTGTGTATACCAGATGGGGACTGTAGGGGCGCAGCGTGCTGCGCCCAAAATGATCGCTGTCCGCATTTGTAAAATGGCATGATCAATCCCACAAGAGAAAAGGCATTTCGATGATTGACATCAATATGAAGTGGGTCGAACGACTGCACGCGCCGCGCTACATCTGGTCACAGATTGCGGCTCTCAACTTGCAGCGTGGCATTCTCTGTCGCGAGGAGAAAAGCCAGCAGCGGCTTCTCACCTGGGATGTTGAGACCGGAGAGACGCGCCCTCTCACGCCACCTGTTGACTACCAACTCAACGCGACGCTCTCGCAAGATGGCGAATTTGTGACCTATCTTGTGCCGCATCCGACCCATGCCGATGTCTATCAATATGTGCGCGTGCCGTTTGGCGGCGGCGATCCGCAGCCTATCGCGCTCACAGCTTTGATGAATGCCTCGCCTCATATTGAAGAAGCATCAGGACGCATTGGCTTTACCGCTGTGACAGGCAATGGCTACAGCGTGCAAATCTGGACGCCGGATGGCAAAAAGCCGCTCTTCTCCTATGAAAGCGAGGTTCTCGCCTATGGCCCATCGCTCTCGTTTGATGGCAAAATTGCAGTTGTGGCGACCATGCAAAGCGCCGAGTCGGAGACAACGCACCTTGAAGCCTACAACATCGATACAGGCGTGAAGATCAGGCAATTGGCGCTGCGCGATACGCCGCTCGAAGCCGTGAAATTTGCGCCTGTTTTGGGGAATACTCGTTTGATGGTGCAAGTACGTGAGGAGATGGTGACTCGTTCGCTGATATGGGACGCAGAAAAAGGAGGTTTTTTCGGTCCAAATTATGGGCACGCTCAATCCTGGGATTGGATCAATGCGAGAGACAACAGAGAGGACATATTAACATATAACAGAGAGGCAGAAATTTTCACCTTTTATCTTGAAAATGATGAAGACGATATACCCCTTTACGCGGGGCGTGGACACATTCTGAATGCTTATATGTTGTCTCCAACCCAGCTTCTTTTTCACTACGAAGATATTCATGGCATAACTTTAAAAAGTGTGGGCAACATAAGAAATCTTGCTTTAAAAACGCAAGTGAAAGACATAAAAATCACTTTGCCACAACAATCCATCGTGAATTCGGATATATTGTCTTTTGGAGTACAGCCGTTCCCGTCCTGGAGAACAAATTCCACTCAAACAAGCAAAATAAATTTCCGAGAAAATGCTTCACGGGTTATTGGGGTAACTTTAAATGATGAAAATCCTTCGTATGCCGAGATTGGGGCCTGGGTGCATCAAGGTGTGACCTACATCAATGCCCATCTGGATGAAGGTCGCTTGCACACTCCTATTTGGTCGGAGGCTCTTGAAATCATCGCACGAGCAAGTAAACATTTAGAGAATAAATTATCCCCCCTTCCTCTCCTCACGGCCCACAACATGGGAGCGGCGCTTGCTCTCGTGACTCTGCATCATGATTCGTCCTTATGGACAGGTGGAATCATCGTGCGTCCCATCCTCGATTGGGAGCATCTCTATGAATCTGTCGCCCCGCCCGAAAAGGCCATGATGCGCCTGTGGTTTGGCGGATCGCCCACCGAACGACCAGACGCATGGCGTGAGGCCAGCCCGCTGCGCCAGACTACACCGCTCTCCGTGCCTGTTAAGCTGCTCTATCATCCCTATGATTCGCTCACCCCGATCCAGCATATCCAGACCTATGCGGCCAACAACCCGCTGGTGGAATTGATCGACATCAGCCGCGACATGGTGGGGCCTGCCCATGAGCAGCAGGAACGGCTCATCACGCGCATGCTGCAAGTGGGCCTGCCGCTGCTGCAACCGGGAACCTGATGACGCTCTGATGCGTCCTTAAAGAACCTGAGTTTTGGGTAGGTTTTTTGCGCTGAGATATTTGTCCTATCCCCTCTCTGCTTCGCAGGCAAACGGTTGATG